>Ga0256404_1001583_pt1 | contig 54119 bp, 54 predicted proteins | sample RumenRJG_01DNA_FD_185990 | JGI IMG/M metagenome (GOLD analysis project Ga0256404, IMG submission 185990) | Bovine rumen microbial communities from Lethbridge, Alberta, Canada - RJG_01 | ecosystem: Host-associated > Mammals > Digestive system > Stomach > Rumen | place: Canada: Alberta | collected... | reverse complement strand
GGAAGCTCCTGGGATATAAGACTCCGGATGAGATCTTCGAAGAGGAAATTGACCGAATCTACCAGGCTGCTGCCTAGCGGAGGGTGTCCAACTTGTTATTGCAATTTACGAAAGGATTTTGCCATTAAAAGAACGAGTTATTTGTTCTATTCAAACCGGGCATATAATCGACCAATATCAGATATGACTGAAAATGCATTAATACGAAGTGTCGGTTGTGATGGTACAAAACTGTGCACTCACAGGGTTAGAGCGTAGAGCGATAGCAAGTGCAATATTGAATGAGGCAGAATAGCTGAGCGATTTCACAGAACTGCAGCTTTCTCATATAGAAAAGAATAACGTTCGGTCTGCGTATAATTATGCTACACATCTTGAGGGGTCGTGTATTGATGCAATGGTACGCTGATCACCTTGATGCATTGCGCGAAGGAAGAGAGCTGCCGAAAAAAAGCCCTGCCTGGAGCGGATGGAGGATTCTCGACTGCTATTGTAAAGTCAGGACCACCGGCTAAGCCGGCGGTCCTGGCTGTTAACGAAAAAGGAACAAGCTTATAAGCTTGTTCCTTAATTTGAACGTTATCTCTCGTCCTCTATTTTTGCCGGTGATACCATGGGAAATCCCTATTTTTAATGCCAGGTTTGTGCCGTTGTTCAGAGAAGCAAACTATACGCCCAAAGGCTACGGCTATTCAGGTGGTGGTTAGTTCCTCTTGAAGCTGTTTGGTATCCATAGAAAGCTCTCCGCTAGAAATCTGTTCTGTTATCTCACAACTTTTGTGATTGGTTACAGCTTTTCCAGAAAACATCTAAAGATTTCGAAACAGTCGTCAAAGGATTTTAGATCTAGACGTTCGTTGGGTGTGTGGGCGTCAATTCCTCTTGGGCCGAACGTGACGATGTCCATCTTTTCGTCGATTGCGGCGAACACTCCGCATTCAAGGCCTCCGTGGACAGCTTTCAGAATCAGTTCTTTTCCCGTCTTTTCGCGAAATGCTTCGGCAAGTTTGTCGCGCATAAAGGACTTGGGATTGTAAGGCCACGCCGGATAACGGGACGATGTCGAGAACTCTGCGTCGAAGATCTCAGTGGTCAGGCGAAGTTCTTCCTCCATCTGAGTGAGACATGAGTCAATCGCCGAGCGGAGGGAATAGTGCAGCTCTATGAATTCAGCATTTGTACGCACCGACGCCATATTTTCCGAAACTTCGATCAGCCCTTCGATCTGGACACTGCGGCGTCGGGCACCGGTGGGGAGTAGGTACATCATGCGGATGACACTGCGGCTGCTGTCCTGCGTAAGCGGACACATTTTACCGGATTCTGGCGCAGTGAAGCAAGTCAGACCGATCCTTAAACCGCTGTCGGCGGCGGCAAATTCTTTTTGGAACAATATGTCCAGCGTGGCAACGGACTCTTTAATATTTTTCTCTGGCGCGGCCGAGACGAAGACGGCCTCAGTTTCGCGGGGAATGGCGTTGTCTTTTTCTCCTCCAATAATGCTTGTCAGACGAATGCCGTACTTTCTGTCAAGTTCGTGGAGCAGGCGTGCTGCCAGCTTGACAGCGTTTCCACGCTCCATGCCGATGCACTCGCCGGAATGACCGCCACGAAGTCCACTTACTGTCAGTTTATATGACATCTCACCGGGCACCTGCACCGCACGTTCTACCTTTATATGGATTGATTCAGTTGTGCATCGGTATGCCCTTTGTGATGCGGTCAAGTGAATTTTTCTTACCACGGACTGCAATGCCTACTAGGTCAAGGTCATCTGTTTTATATTTTGCGACTTCAGCGCGGTTGTCTTCATCGTTGTAGGTCGTAAACAGTCCATGCGTGTATATTGCAACTGCCATTTCCTTTTCTGTAGCTTTTTTCATTACCTCAAGCAGCTGCTCTTTTGTCGCGGAATGAATCATGATCGGCTGCTGAGACATTGGGAGATATCGGACGCCATCACCGTCGACATATGGTTCCCCGACAATATTCTGTGTGGCGGCGATGCCGCTGATGAGAAAGGCAGTTACATTCAGTTCCTGCCAAGATTCCAGATTATTTCTGAGAATCACCTTTATTTTTGTGTCGAAATTAGTCATTGTTATCCTTTCTCTCTGATCAATATGGCTGTGATTGTGTTAAAACCGTCTGCAAGCCGCTTATTTTCATCATCAGATAAATCTTTCATAATTATCCTGATTTTTTCATTGGATTTCCTGATAAGTTCTTCCACGCGTTTCTTTCCATTATCTGCCAGATAAGGGAAATAGGTGTGCATCGTCTGATGCTTCCTTTCTGAGAATATAGCCATTTTCCTCATGGCTTCGAACAATTTTGCCGAAATAACCCTTGTTGCTGCTTCCGTCAGGGCGGGAATGGGTGAGTGTGAAGCGGTCATGCATTCTTCTTTTTGTATTTCAGGAGGTATTCTTGCCCGTGTAACGGAGTATTCCGAACCAAGGTAATGACCATTCTGAGATTTATAGAAGGCATATTAAAGCGGCTGAATTCTTATATCTTACTGACAGTGCCATTCCTTATCATCTCGCTAATGCAGCAGACTAGATTCATCATCTTACTCAGAAAAGTGGACTATGTCAACTATATAATAAAAGGTTTTGTTTTTCTCGTTTCTGTCCATTGTTTCAGAAATTTCATATACAGTTTTGCCGATTTTTTTTGCTTACGCCTGATACCACAAGCTTATTTTTTCCGGTGGGGACGATGGAAGAAGCTGAGTTTTGTAGTGGCTGTGCCGTATTTCAAGCACTTTCGGGAGACTGCGAGAGGTTTGCGTTCGTCCCGGCGTTGCCGCAGATGAAAATAGTCTATAAAAATGAATTAAACAAAGCAAAGCTGGCAGCTGGGAAGATGACATTCAACGCTGAAGATTAACAATTTCCCGACCTGAAAATGTGATATTAAACAAAGGGCACCGGATATGTTTGCAAAATTTTAAGAAGTGCTAAAGAAAACTATACAAAAGTTATACGAAAAACCACAGAAAGTGTCAAAGAAATTGTATTTTGCGCTTTTATGTGCTAAAGTGAACCAGATGAAAGGCCAGCTTGATAAATCTACAGGCACGGGGAGGCATTGAAATGGCAAATTGGAAGGATCAACTGACAGACCAGCTTGTGTCCGCACTTCTGACTTTAAAGAATAAGGATGAAGTTTATCGTTTCCTTGAAGATGTAGCGACAATTAGTGAGATCAAAGCGTGGGCACAGCGGCTTGAAGTTGCGCGACTTCTGAGACAAGACCATACTTACCCGCAGATTACAAAGATTACGGGAGCCAGCACGGCAACGATCAGCCGAGTACGTAAGTTTCTTGACTACGGGGCCGACGGATACCGTATTGCTCTTGACAGGCTTGGAAAACAGCAAGGTGCAAAAGAAAACGCTTCAAAAAAGTAGACAGCGGTCAAATCGCATCGTGAAAGATTCAGCGATCTTAAACAAATAAAAGACAGGGGCGGTTTTTACCGCCCCTGTCTTTTTCTTTATAAGAAGCTTGCTGCTGCAAGAATCTTGCGTGCTTCAGCTTCTTTGGTTTTATTGAGTTTAACCACAGGTCCTGTGCATCCCATGGAGCTTTCAGCATAAATGCCATGTTTCCACAGCTCACGGACTGCATCCTCGATAGCAAGAACGTCAACGCCGTGGATTTCGTCGTCGGTCGGTTCTGCAGCAGGAGCTTTGACTTCTTCAGCAGCAGCTGCCGGTTTGGGCATAAAGCTTGCAATGACTTCTTCAAGTCCGCAGGCCTGTGCTGCAGCTATTTCTTTTGCTGCAATTTCCGGGAGTTTTCCGGCTGCAGCCGCGCCGCAGTAGGCGACGGCGTTGGCAATGACAGGAGCTCCGGAAGCGCGGGAAATAATGTTGACAACATGGTGCCATCCTTCACCGACTGAGGGGCCGTATCCCCATCCGAGTGCTTCATAAGAGCCGCCCGTGCTGAATGAGGAGAACATCTTCATCAGCACGTTGCCTGTCAGTGTGTCACACACGCAGACATCAACAACTCCCTGAAGGATATCATTTCCGCGCAGCACTGAGCCGCCGTCAGCCCGTTTGCTCTCACCGAAGGTTATATCATAACCATTTTCTTTCAGCTTGCGGAGAGCCTTAAATACGACCTGTGCGCCTTCTACATTAAGGATGCCGACAGTAGGATTCTTTTTTCCAAGTGCCTTGGCAACAGCCAGCCCGTAAACAGTGTTGCGAATCATGGCTTCAACGCGGTTGATGGCGCTGGTGCCTGTTGTAGACGCAACAATCATGTCACGGCCGAATGCGGGAGTAAAAACGCGACCTATAGTGGTAACTCCCATGGGGAACGGGTGGTGCATAGCCACGACGCCGGCAACTTTTCCCGAATCCATGGCCTCATCCATAGCGGCTTCGAGGTCATTTTCATTGTCGTTGGTTTCAATCCACTCGAGTTCGTCATAACCTTCAACCTTTTTAGGTCCGATCATAACGACCTGAATGTTGGGGTTCTGGCGCTGCGCCAGGAGAGCTGCGTTGGCAATTTCCACAGAGCCGTGTTCACTGCCGTTGGCCTGCAGTCCGACGCGCACGCGAGGACCGCCGTGTGCTGCTGAATCGATGATCTCACTGAGAGCTTCACCGATGAGCTTACGAACATCAGACATTCAGCGTACCTCCTTTTTACTTCTTGAGGTCTGCTGCGATATCGGAAAGAGACTCCAGCAGCAGGCTCTTAATATCATCCTTGCTGACAGAAGGAGCCACAGGAGCGGGGGTTTCAATTAAGAATGAAGCACCGTCGGCAAGGTTTGTCAGACGAGCAAGGAACAGGCTTCCCTTGCCAATAATCATGGCGCGTTTAATCTTGCCTTCCTTGATCAGTTCTGCTGCCTGTCCGATGAAGGGGGCACCAGCGGGAATGTGTCCCTGAGTGTGTGCGTATCCAGGAAGCCCTTTCTCCTGTACAAACTTCATCATGTCCTTTTTCTCGATGCTCTTTTTCATGACAGCAAGCGCAGCAATCATTTTAATGTTTGCCAGAGGAACGTTGCCGGCGCCAGCGGGCTCTGTGATTTCGGGGATATGCAGTTCAGGGCCGAATTTGTCAACATCAGCAAACGTAAGTCCTGCTTTCTGAAGAGGCTCCCAGGTGAGCGCCTGAGTGATTGCCTGCGGAGAGGCACCAGCGCCCACGGAGTGCTTGCCGATTGCGTCAAGACGCATTTCAGCACTTACACCATCAGGAGGAGTGACCAACACGGCAAAAGCGCCAAGGCAGTCTTCAAGAGCAGGCATATTCTTTTTCACGTGGTCGCGGCTGTTCATATACAGTTTGGGGATGCAGCCGCCGGCAAGAACTGCCACGTTCTTACGGGTACCTGCAGCAACCTGGGATGCAGCGTTGATCATGGCGTTTACGGGGCCCGCACAGAATCCGCGGACGTCGCATCCGCTTGCATTGACGCAGCCGGCGATTTCGGCAATTGCTTTGGCAAAGTTGCCGCCGGCGCGCTGACCTTCGTCTCCGGCGCCTTCTTCCGAGCACTCAATGACAAAATCAAGATCTTCAGGCTTCATGCCTGTGTTTTTGAGGAGGTGAAGCAGAGCAAGCACACCGCCGGCTTTGCAGGCGAGGTTCTCGAGAATTACATAGGCAAAGAGTGTGTCATCAGTAGCATGTGCCGCACGTGCCATGCCTACAATCTTTCCGTTGATATAAAGAGGCAGAGCCTGAGTCTTATCGTTTTTCTTCAGATGTTCTTCAATTTCGGAAAGCTCATGGCCGGCTTCAAGGCGTGAAAGAATACCTTCGGTCATGAGAGGATGAGCTTTCAGTTTTTCGCGGACCTGGGAAGCAAAGTTCTTTTCAAGCCAGATCAGGTCAAAAACATCGCAGATGTCAATCAGTCCGATAAACTCATCTTCAGGCATAATCTCGCCGAACTTGCCAGAGCGTGGAGCATTGGGAATGTAATTCTGATACATAGGCTTGGGGTATTTTTCCAAGTCGCTGATCGCCATGGCGCCAATGTAGGTCTGATTGGGCGCATAGCCCTTTGCCTGCTCATAGGTCTGCACGTGCTGGGGGAGTGCGGCAAGATATTCTTTCTCACCTGCGCCTGCGTTGTACGGCGTGCTGCCGTAATGAAGCGCAAGTTCAGGGGTGTGCGCAAGGCAATAAGCTGAACCTTTAATTGCAACTCTGGACATTACTGAAGTTACCTCCTCAAAAAATTATATTGTAAAAACGTTACTGCGAGGATTTCTCCTCGTAACTGTTCATATTATAATACAAAGTGCTGCGGGAAAAAATCGAATTTAAGTATCTTGTGCCAGAAAGCACAAGATTTATGATTTTTGCAGAATCGCCCTTTTTTTTACGAATTATCGCGTGCTGCTATGGTTCTAACAGTAGCATTTTATGCCATTTTAATCGTTTGTTTTGCAATAATCGGCAACTTCTCTCGCATGCGACTACTACATAATGCTGTATTTAAAAAAGAAAGAGGCAGTAGCGCTGCCTCTTCAAAACAGATAAGTTCCCTGAGTTTGGATTATTTCTCAAAAATGAGCTTTGTGGAGCCGTCGTCCTGGGATTCAGAGTTTGTGCACTTGTAGCCATGACTTTTCATGTAACGTGTTACGTTGGCAATGGGCGTAGGGTTATCCAGCAGAAATTCGATCTTTGCTTCTCCTGTAGCTGCTGCTTTCTTAGCTTCAACGACCGGAAGAGGGCACGAAAGTCCCCGTGCATCTACGAGCATCTATGATTCCTCCTAATATTTTCTGCGCATCGTAAAACCGACGCACAGGCAGAAAAGCATCCCAGTAATGAACGCCGCAGGTGCGTGTGCGCCTATGCCTGCGCCGCTGCTTGCCAGTCCAAAGTTGTGCGCTACGGCGGCGCCTGTCATCATGCCAAAGACAAACACTGCTGCGTCACCGTCGCCTTCACCAGCCATGATAAGCTGACGGCCGGGGCATCCGCCGGCAAGTGTAAAGCACAGCCCGGAAAGAATCATGCCTAAGAAATTCCAGAGTGCGTCAGAGTGAGCGACTGGTTGTCCTGCAAATCCAGGTTTAAACATGCCAAGCGCATAATTCATGCCGAATGCAGCAATAAGCAGTGCAACTATTCCCCAGAACAAATAGGCGTCGTGAGCGAGAACGAGATCACGGAGAGCACCTATTGTGCAGAAGCGGCTGCGCTGTGCAAGCCAGCCGACAAGAAGCATCACAGCAAGACTGGCAGCCCATGGAGCATGCATAGATCCCGGACCTTTTTCAGAGAAAAAAATTGGGCCTGAACCGTCCGCACCGAATTTAGGGGCGATGAGGAGGAACGCCAGAAGCCCGGCAGCCAGAATCGGCATGATAAGCCCCGCTGCTTTGGATTCCTGAGGTGCTGGAATTGACCTTCCCAAATTATATCCGCTGCTGATAAAATAAATGCCGATCAGAATACCTACAAAAAGCCCAGCAATTCCATAAAGGGCATTGAAATCGCCGCCTGCGAGACGAAGATATGCACGCCACGGACAACCGAGGAAAATCAGCGCACCGATCATAGCAAACAGCCCCAGGAAGAAACGTACTGCGGGAGCAGAACCAGCACGGGGTTTAAATTCTTTGAAAACTACTGCCGAAATAAAAGAGCCGAGTATCAGACCAATGATTTCAGGCCTGATGTACTGCACTACGGCGGCACGATGGAAACCCAGGGCTCCGACAATATCGCGCTCAAAGCAGGCTACGCAGATACCCATATTGCCCGGGTTGCCAAGGAGCACCAAAACGGGGGCCAGTATGCCGACAGCAATGCCTGCTATAATCGGCCCCATACGTGAAACCATAAGCGAATCGAAATTCTTCAAAGACAGCGCCTCCTTAAAATGGTAGAATCTGATGAATAAGAACATGAAATAAATTAATTGAACATATTCCAATAACTAGTATATTCAAAAAGGTGAATGCGTCAATTTGTAAAAGTGCATGAATTATGACTTTTTATTAACGATATTATTATGTGAGGAGTATAAAAATGAGATGTCTGGCAACTTTTGATGTAACAAGTATGGCGCTGATGTTTGAGAAGTACTGCCGAGCAGCGGGCTTGAAGGTACGCATTGTACCAGTGCCGCGGCAGATTTCGGCAAGCTGCGGGCTGGCGTGTTCATATCCGTGTGACCAGGGGGAGACTGTTGATAAAATCTGCTCTGAAAAGAAAATTGAAACCAGCGGCAGATACACGCTGAATGATTCAAACTGACAGAGCAGTGTCTTGTGCGAATCCAACAGTTGCTTTATACTGCTTTTATTGTGATGTTTTTATTAGATGACTGAAAGTGTGATAATATGCTTAATGTGAAATTGATTGAAACGATGTATAAGACTGCTTCTCAGAGCACGCTGAGCGGAGCTGCGGCAGCAGCGGCAATTTACAGAAAAATGCTTGAAATGCCGCTTAATTCTCGGATGACCGTGCAGTTTCAGGAAGGAGAAGACTTCGTCGTTACGCGCAGAGCGGAGGGATATGAGCTTGCGTAAGAGCCGAAAAAAAATAGAGCTTGGAACATTCAATGATGCGCCTGTGACGATAGGTGATGTATTCAATAACGTTATAACTTCACCGGTAAAGACGTCTGAAACACCAGTGTCGTCTTCTGCTGCTCAGACGAACGCAGAGCCACGGAATACAGAGAGTTTTCCTGCAAAGGCGCATTTTTATGTTTCTATCGAAAGGAAAGGCCATGCAGGCAAAACCGTAACCTTTTTAAAGGGGTTTGCAGGCACAGATGAACAATGTACCAGATTTGTGAAAGAACTTAAAACTTCTCTCGGCTGCGGGGCGGCTTTTGCGGATGGGGTGATTACGCTGCAGGGGGATCAGCGGGAAAGGCTGAAAGCACTTTTATTGGAACATGGCGCTGCTAAGGTTTCAGTAGGCTGATTTGTTGTTGATGCAAAAATTCGCTGTATCTTGATATTTTGTCTTATAACGTATTTAAACGTGTATTTACTTAAGAGGGGCGAAAGCGGATGTTATTTGAAAAGGCTGTAAAATTGACGGGGTTTAAGTGGGAGAGTCTTCCATCTGAAGAAATTGCAAAGCTTGATAAAGCTGCGAAAACCTGCAAGGCGCTGGCAGTAAGCATGGTCGGACGTGCAAACAGCGGACATCCGGCCGGTGCACTTTCCAGCATGAAAATGTACATGGCTGCTTATGGTGCAGCCGATATCACACCTGAAAACTGCAATTCACTTGATCGTGACTATGTTGTTATCAGTCATGGGCATACTTCTGCCGCAGCATATGCAGTGCTTTCTTACTATGGCTTTGTAGATGCATATGACGCTGTCAACGAATTTCGTAAAACAGGCAGCCGATTTCAGGGACATGTTGAACGTCTGGTAGACGGAATAGATTGGGGATCCGGCTGCCTTGGCCAGGGACTTTCAGCAGGCGCCGGCTTTGCACTCGCGCAGCGAGCCCGTGGATGGAGGGGGCACGTTTATGTGCTTATGGGTGATGGAGAACAGCCTAAGGGACAGATCGCTGAAGCCCGCCGTCTGATTGCCTCAGAGAGACTGAACAGTGTAACAGCGCTGATCGATGTCAATAATATTCAGATTTCCGGCCGATGCGGTGAAGTGATGCCTGTTGACATCAAAGCACTCTGGGAGGCAGATGGCTGGAACGTTATTGAATGTAACGGAGATTCTTTCGCTGAACTTTATGATGCATTGAAAAAGGCTGACATGTCTGATATTCCGAGTGTGATTCTCTGCAATAACATCATGGGAAGCGGCGTATCTTTTATGGAAGATAAGCCTGATTATCACGGAAAAGCTGCTACAGGCGAACTGTATGACCAGGCGATGAAAGAACTTGGGCAGCCTGATTTGATCAATCGTGCCGGTGAACATGCTGGGAAGACATTCAGCGCACCGCGTCGCATTGAGCCGCTGAAGGCCGAACTTGATCTGGGCACGGCCAGGATATATAACTCGGGTGACAAAACTGACAACAGGTCAGCATTTGGTTCGGCTCTTGCAGATATTGGCGACCTGAACTGCGGAAAAGAAGGGCGTACCCCGATCCTTGTCTTTGACTGCGACCTTGCCGGGTCAGTGAAGACGAGCAGTTTCTGGAAAAAACACCCTGAAAATTTTATTGAATGCGGCATCCAGGAAAGCACAACGGCTACAGCTGCAGGAGCAGCGTCTGCCGGAGGAGCGCTTTCTGTGTGGGCTGATTTCGGAGTATTCGGTCTTGCTGAAGTTTATAATCAGCAGCGCATGAATGACATAAATAAGACGAATGAAAAACTTGTGCTGACTCATGTGGGGCTTGATGTTGGTGAAGACGGGATGACACATCAGTGCATCGACTATATTTCTCTTCTTTCGAATTTTTATAACTGGAAACTTGTAGTTCCCGTTGACCCCAATCAGACCGACCGTGCCTTCCGCTGGGCGGCTGGCACTGCTGGAAATGTCTGTCTTGCAATGGGACGCAGCAAGCTTCCTGTGATATGCAACGGCAGCGGCCCCATCTTTGTCCGTGAGTTTAAATATGGCGAAGCCGTCAAAATTCGCGAAGGCAGTGATGCGGCAATACTTGCGCTTGGTGCTATGGCAGGCAGAGCTCTTGATGCAGCTGAAATTCTAGAGAAATCTGGAATTAAAACAGCTGTATATGCGGTGTCATGCCCGCTTGCGGTAGATGATGCTGCTCTGTGTGACTGTTTTAAGACAGGCTGCGTAGTCACGCTGGAAGATCATAATGTCAATAGCGGGATGGGATCCCTTTGGCTGTCACGTGCCGCAGAACTTAGACTGTCAGCCCGTGTATGCCGTTTGGGAGTTCATCGTTACGGAGATTCGGGCCCCAGCAGTGAGGTTTATGATGCAATGGGTCTTTCACCTGAGAAAGTTGCAGCAAGTCTCAGCAGCCTAGTCAATCGCTCTTAACCATTACCGGCGTTCTGATGAAGGAAAGATTGCTTCTTCATGCCTGCTGTGCGCCCTGCGCAACTGTGGGAACAGCCGAACTCAGCCAGGAAGGTTGGGAACTCACACTTTACTATTACGGCGGAAACATTCACCCTGAGCGGGAATGGAGCCGGCGTCTGGAAAGCCTGAAAATCCTTGCAGGAAACTATGCGCTCCCACTTGTTGTCAGACCTTATGACACTAAAGAATGGAGCCTGACAGCGCAGGGTTTTGAAAATGAACCTGAAGGCGGCCGCCGCTGCGAACTGTGCATGCGGCTTCAGCTGGAGAATGCTGCGCATGAAGCACAGAAGCAGGAGATTCAGTGGCTTTGTACAAGTCTGACACTCAGCCCTCAGAAGCACCCTGATTTAATCAACACCTGGGGGCGTGAAATCTGCAGCCGGTACGGCCTTAATTGGCTTGAGCGTGTCTGGCGGAAACGAAATGGATTTGCCTTTTCAGTTTCAGAAAGCAAAAGACTTAACCTTTATCGTCAGAACTACTGCGGATGCTGTTTCAGTTTAAGAACATCTGAATCGGCAGAGCAAAATAATAAGAGAATCGAGGATGGCAATGGAATTTTTTGATTACCTTAATAAAAGAATTGACCTTCTCAGAAAAAAACTTGCAGCAGAACAGATTGATGCGCTTGTTCTGATAGACTCAGAAACTGCGGGCTGGGAAAATCTGTACTACTACAGCGGATTTCACGGCTCCTCTGCAGTCGTTGTCATCACGCAGGATCATGCTGTACTTGTGACAGACTCACGCTATCTGACACAGGCTTCTCAGCAGTCTGACCTTGAGATCCGTCCGGTTGTTGCACGCGAAAGCCAGGTCAGTTCATTTAAAAGGCTGATGAACGAATTCGGCTTGAAACGCTGTGCCTACGACGGCGGAATGCTCAGCGCAAAAAATTACCTGGCTCTTTCGGCTCTGCCAGTTGAATGGGTTGATTTTACCGCACAAATGGCTGCTCAGCGCCGTACGAAAGATGACTATGAAATTGCTCTGATCACTAAAGCAGCTGATATTGCCTCTAAAGCATACCTTGAAACGCTGCCGCTCGTAAAAGCCGGGATGACAGAGCTGGAATTTTCCAAGCTTTTAGAGCTGAATATTGCCCGGCATACCGGCGAGGGTGTCTGGCACAAATCAAAAATGATCGTAGCTTCAGGCCTGCGCAGCGCGATGCCGCACGGTGTGGCAAGCGTTAAACCCATGGAAACAGGAGATCAGGTAACAGTCGATTATGGTGCGATTTACGGCAGCTACATGTCTGATCTTACCCGGAATTTCACGCTTGGAAATGTTCGTGATCCCGAATTTCTTGATATCCACGAAGTCCTGCTGAAAGCCCATCGCGATTCAGCTGCCAGCCTCAGACCTGGTGCAGTCGGCAGGGACGTTCACGCTGTAGCCCAGAAAATCATCGCAGACGCTGGATATGGCAGCTATTTTGGCCACGGACTCGGGCACAGTTTCGGCCTTGAAATTCATGAAATGCCGCATTTGTCCCCGACATCTGAAGACATACTCCAGCCAGGTGACGTAGTTACAATAGAGCCTGGGATTTATATCCCTGGACGCGGCGGCCTTAGAGTGGAAGACGATTATCTGATCACCGCAGACGGCGCCCGTCGGATTTCTTCCGGACTTTCTCAGGAATTTATTCATTTAAAATTATAGTTTTTTAAAGAAATCAGCTGCAGAGTCTTGTTGTGAATGAGGTCAGTATGTTAGAATTTAGCACAGATGTTAATATGAAGGAGGTAAAAATTGATGAAAAAGTATGTATGCTCAGTATGCGGCTGGGTTTACGACCCCGCGGTCGGTGATCCCGACAACGGCATTGCTCCCGGCACTGCATTTGAAGACCTTCCCGATGATTTTGTCTGCCCGGTTTGCGGTGTAGGCAAGGATCAGTTTACTGAAGAGTAAATCTTTGAACTGCAAAGCTCCTGAGATTAAAAGCTCTCAGGAGCTTTTTTGTTTTAACAGCGGGATAGTGATAAATTGTGCTTCTTTATTACAAATTCTCTGCAGACTCCTTTTTTTCGTTTCCTGTTCAGGTATAATCATGGAGTACTGTTTGTAAAATAACGATGGAGGTTGGGCGTGTGTACGGATTTGCTATGAAAGTTTACGGCTGTCAGATGAACCAGTATGATGCCGACAAAATAAGAACTGCGCTAACTTCACGAGGCAATCGAGAAGTGCCTGAAAAAGAGGCGGATTGGATAATTTTTGTAGGATGCAGTATTCGCGATAAGGCAGAGCACAAGGTTTGGAGCGAACTTGGACATTATGAACAGCGCTGGAAGAAAGATCATCTGCCGCTCGTAGCAATCACAGGTTGTATTGCTCAGAATGTAGGCACCGACATGGCAAAGAGATACCCCTGGATCAGCGTAGTATCGGGGCCGCGGCATATTGGAGTTCTGCCGGACGCACTTGATCAGGCTTTTCTTGACGGTCAGAAAATTTTTCTGCTTGACAATAATCCTCGTGAACTTCACGAACTGGCGTTTGCACCTTTAAAACGGACTTATCCGTGGAAAGCATCTGTAATGATTTCCCATGGCTGTGATAATTTCTGTACGTACTGCATTGTCCCGTATGTCAGAGGCAGGTTTGCATCGCGGAAGCCCTCAGAAATTCTTGACGAAGTGAGGCAGCTTGCCTTGTCCGGTGTAAAAGAAATCTGCCTTCTTGGGCAGAACGTAGATACCTATGGGAAAGATCTTGAAAATTACAGTTTCGCAGACCTGCTGCGTGACACGGCACATGTAGAAGGCATCAGGCGTGTCCGCTTTATGACTTCCTATCCTACTGATTTTACAGAAGACGTGGTCAGAGCAATTGCCGAGAACAGCAATATATGTCCGTCGATAAACCTTCCGATTCAAGCTGGCAGTGACAGCATTCTCAAGGCTATGAACCGGCGCTACAGTGTTGAAGAGTATGCCAGAGTAGTCGACGTGATCCGCGGCGGATTGCCTGAAGTCGGACTTACATCTGATCTTATTGTTGGCTTCCCTGGCGAAACTGAAGAGGATTTTGGACAATCGCTCACTGCTCTCAAAAGATTTTGTTTTGATCAGGTACACACAGCGGCTTATTCCAAAAGAAATGGAACGCCAGCTGCTGTCATGGAAAATCAGATTCCTGAAAATGTGAAAAACCAGCGGCTCAACGAGGTAAATCGCTTGCAGACGCAGATTGCGCTGGAAATCAATCAAAAACTTATTGGCAAATCATACGAAGTACTTGTTGATGGAAAGGCATTAAAGGGCAGCCTGCTTCAGGGACGTACCGTTACCGATAAAGTCGTTCTCTTTCCTGGAGATGCCAGTCTCATTGGATCGTTTGTCAGTGTAAAAATCACATCAGCTGAACCGTGGTCGCTTAAGGGAAAATTGCAATAGGAGAGGATTCCTCTATGGATAACCGGACAAAGTTTGTTCTGTTTCTCGGCGCAGCATTACTATGCATCGGCGGTGCCGGTGTATTGATCAGAACTTATATGGGCAGCTGGCAGGAAGAGCCTCCGACCACTGTTGCGGGGCCCGCACTTACGTTTCAGCAGACCCAGTCCGGTCATGACGATGACGGTGCCTCGCCTGCAGAGTATGCTTATATTACGGGGGCTGTAAAAAGACCTGGTGTTTATCCTATCAGCGGCGATGCACGTGTGTTCAATCTTGTTGAGTCAGCAGGCGGACTGCGTTACGACGCTGATGAAAGTCAGGTGAATCTGGCAGCCCCTGTCAGAGACGGAGCTCATATACATGTTAAGTCAGTCGCATTAAATGCAGGCGAAAAAACACGCGGATCATCCGGTCTGCCGTCACAGAGCGGAAAATCATCAAAAGCTGCTCAATTTGTGTATGTCAATACAGCCGGTGAAGCCGAACTGTGTGCGCTGCCGGGCATTGGTCCGGCGCTCGCGAAGAAAATCATTGAGTATCGTCAGACACATGGACCCTTTCAAAACGCAGAAGACCTGCTGGAAGTTCCTGGTATCGGCCGGGCAAAACTGAGCCTTTTCAGCTCACTGCTGCGTTTCTAGTTAAAATGGATTCTCTGCTGAACCATATCCCTTCTCTTCTTCTGCTGGAAACAGTGTTATTGGCACTTTACAGTCATGCCGGGGGAATGCCTCTGTTTTTTTCCATCTTTGCTGCGGAACTTTTTTTAATCAGCCAGGTGCTGGCAGGGGAAGAGAAATGGGAACGGCGCAAGAGTGAAGTCTTTTTAACGGTGCTGTTTTTAGCAGTACTGATACCATGGAATCTCACAGGAAGGCTTGCAAAGCAGGCGGCATTACCCTCACACATATCTGAAAATTTTACTGTTGCTGAGCGTTTCAGCTGGTCTGAAAAAGCTATGCTGCTCTTAAAGGGAGAAAGCGGAACCAGCTGGCTGGCTCCGGCAGGAGGCGCTCTTCAGAATGCTTCCGAAGGTGAGCGCTATTATTTGAGCGCAGCAGTCATTCCATTCAGGGAAACGACGCTGAGAAGCAGTTTTTCGCCATTGAAATACTGGCGGTCCCGCGGTGTGGACGGGGAGCTTCGCGGGATCAGAGATATCCGGCAGCTTCAGGAAATATTTTCAATACATACCCTGAGGCGGTTTCTGCGCGGACGAATAAACAGACTGCCTGCACAATGCCGCGCTCTTACGGCAGCTGTACTGTTAGGAGACCGTGATGCAAATCTTCGCGAGGATTACCGACGCTGGGGCATTAGTCATATTCTTGCCGTTTCAGGATGGCACGTAGGACTGGCAGTCGCTTTAGGCTGCATCATCTTCGGCGTCGGACGGAGCGGGCTTATCTTGTGTTCAATGCTGCTCTGGGCGTACTGTTTCCTAAGCGGCGCATCTGTGAGTGCCGTAAGAGCTGCTCTCATGGTGCAGGCTGCCATTGCCGGACTTTTGACAGGAAACAAAGCTAACACATTGAATTCAGTCGGGGTGGCAGGGCTTGTCATGCTTCTCTGGAATCCGTGGACGCTTTATGACCTTGGATGGCAGTTGTCCGTACTTGCTGCAGTCGTTGTGGCTGCAATGAGTGCAAGCATACATGTTTTATCCATGGTTTTTGTTTCCCCATTAATGTGGCTGCTCACTTCACCGCTCATTGCACCGCTTGCAGGCGGCAGTTATTTTTCATCACTGCCTGTCAATGTGATGGCTTCAGCTTTTTTCGGATTTATACTGGGATTTGTTCTGCTTGCCTCATTCCCGACTCTTCTGGGGTTTAACGGCGCTTATTTTTCACTTCCCGCAGAAATGCTGCTGCGCTGCTGGGGCAGCATAGCTGATCAGTGGGTTGAGTGGCTGCCTGAAGCACTTCCTGTGAACTACTTTCCTTCCTGGATTTGTGCAGGCGTTCTATTCTTTGTGGTATCGCGCGCAATAAAAATATCGCTGGCAAGAACAGCTGCACTCACAGTTGTCGGAAGTCTTACAATGTTCATTTTTTCAAGTGTATGGGTTTAAGAGGCTTTATTGATGAACGAAAAACTGATTATTGGCGGCGTTAAAGTAAAAAACCCGATTTTTTTTGCACCTATGGCAGGTGTTAGTATCTGTGCCGTACGCCGATTTTTTATGAAACTTGGGGTTTCGCTGACGCATACTGAAATGGTCAGCAGCACAGGGCTTATCTACGGTGGCAGCAAAACAATTCATATGACTGATTACACACCGATGGAACAGCCACTTGTCCTGCAGCTTTTTGACGGTGATCCTGATAAGCTCTGCCGCTCTGCTGAACTATGTTTAAACAGACATGATTATGCGGCTATAAGCATCAATATGGCCTGCCCAATGCCGAAAGTGACTAAAAGAGGCGCGGGGAGCCGACTTCTGCAGACCCCTGAAACAGCTGCTCAGATGGTTCGTCAGTTAAAAAAATTCGGTTTGCCCGTATGGCCTAAGATAAGAAAAATAATCCCTGACGGCAGGAACTACAGACTCAACACGTTTCAATTTACAGAGCTGCTCCTTGAAGCAGGAGCTGATAATGTAGCCGTTCACGGACGAACCGCGCCTCAGCGCTATGAAGGATGTGCTGACAAGGAAGAGGTAATAAAGGCTGCTGAATTATTTCCAGGCAGAATTACAGCCACAGGTGATGTTTATAGTGCTGAAGACGCAAAGTATTATCTTGACAGAGGCTGCGCCGCCGTTCTGGCAGCGCGGGGAGCCGTGGCAAATCCATTTATGGTAGTGCAAACTTTGCGGCTTTTAGGTTATAATAATGATTTGTTGAATAATGATCCAACACTTGAGGAACGTGCGCAGATCCTCATCCATTTTGCTGATGAGCTCAGGCAGTACCACAGCGAGCGGATAGCTCTTGTTGTGGTGAAACGTTTTCTGCCTGGGATATTCCGCGGCAAGGCTGGAACCGCAAACTTCAAAAGAACTCTGGCAGTTGTCAGTGACTGGGATGCATTATATAAAATCCTACTTGACTGGCAGTCATATTTTGAAAGGGGAATTGCTTAAAATGGCCGATGCAAAAATGCCCGCATCAAACGAAACAGAAATAGTCAGACAGCGTCTTGATAAGCTGGACAGGCTGCGTAAGGAAGAAGGGTACAATCCGTTTGAAAATGAAAAATGGAGTGTTGATCACACTGTTGCACAGGTAAGAAACGAATTTGAGCCGCTGAAGCCTGAAGAAGCCTCTCCCGATAAAAAACTTTCCATGGCCGGACGTCTGATGACAATCCGCCGTCAGGGCAAAGCCGCCTTTGCTGACCTTCAGGATGAAACAGGCACCATACAGCTTTATTTTCGCTACGATAATCTTGGCGAAAAAGAATACACTTTCTTTAAAAAATGGCTTGATACGGGCGACATAATCGGTTTCACCGGCCATCCTTTCCGCACGCAGCGCGGTGAACTGACAGTCGCAGTTGAAAGTTTTCGTCTTCTTACAAAAGCTCTCCGTCCGCTTCCAGAAAAATGGCATGGACTGACAGACCTTGAAATTCGCTATCGCAAGCGCTATCTTGATCTTATCGTCAATCCGGAGGCACGCGAAGTTTTCAGGAAAAGAGCTAAAATTATTTCAACTTTCAGAGCTGTTCTTGAAAAGCATGGTTCGCTTGAAGTCGAAACACCGGTGCTTTCTTACCTGGCCGGCGGGGCCAATGCAAGACCCTTTATCACCTACCACAATGCTCTGAACGCCAATATGTACCTCCGCATTGCTACAGAACTTTATCTGAAACGTCTTGTAGTCGGCATGATGGGACGCGTATATGAGCTCAGCAAGGATTTCAGAAATGAAGGTATGGACCTGACACATAACCCGGAATTTACAATGATGGAGGTCTATTGGCCCTATTCTGATTACAACGACATGATGGATCTGACAGAGGAACTGATCCGTGAGTCATGCATCGCTGCCAATGGTACAGCACAGCTGGAACGTGACGGCGTCGTCCTTGATTTCTCTAAACCTTTCCGCAGAGCAACCATGGTTGAACTCGTAAAAGAGCACTGCGGCATAGATTTCAGCAATATCACAGATGAGGAGGCCAGAGAGGCTGCCAGAAAGAATAAAATCGAAATCACAGGCAGCGAGTCTCATTTTAAAATCCTGACGATGTTCATGGAAGAGTTTGTTGAAGCCAAACTCATACAGCCCACATTTGTCATGGGGCACCCTGTTGAAATCTCACCGCTTTCGAAGAAGGACCCGCTTCACCCCGATTACACCCACCGCTTTGAGCTTTTCTGCTGCGGCAAGGAGCTCAGCAACGGATACAGCGAACTTAACGATCCGATTGACCAGAAAGCCAGGTTCATTGATCAGGCAGAGAAGAAAAGCGAGGGCGATGAAGAAAGTCATCCGTATGATGAGGATTTCATCGAAGCGCTGGAGCAGGGACTTCCGCCGACAGGTGGGCTAGGCATCGGCATTGACCGAGTTGTCATGTTCCTGACCGGTTGCCACTCAATCCGTGATGTGATCCTGTTCCCGACCATGAAGCCGCTGGATAAGCCCGAAACTAAGAAAACAGCGTCATCAGCAGTAATTTCTCAGAGTTCGGCGGCAGAGAAAAATGAGACCGCCGCTGCGTTGGGTGAGAAAATTGATTTCTCCAGGGTCAAGATAGAGCCTTTGATGGCAGATCAGATTGATTTCGAAACATTCAGCAAGTCCGATTTCCGTGCTGTTAAGGTGAAAGACTGCAAGCCCGTTCCCAAAAGCAGCAAGCTGCTTGAATTCACATTGGATGACGGCAGCGGCCGTGATCGTACGATCTTAAGCGGAATTCACGCTTATTACGAGCCGGAACAGCTTATCGGAAAGACCCTGATTGCCATTGTGAACCTTGTTCCGAGAAAGATGATGGGAATCGACTCGTGCGGCATGATCATCAGTGCAATACATGAGGAAGAGGGAAAAGAGAAACTTCATCTCCTTATGGTTGATGACCATATTCCTGCCGGTGCAAAACTTTACTGACAAAGTATATTAATATGTAAAAACACCTTTTCAGAGTCATTCAGAAAAGGTGTTTTTTGCATGCTTGGGGTCAGTTTGGAAAGAACAGTACGGTCTCTTAGCTCAGAACAGATCCGTAGAATTATTCTTCTCAAAAAATATGATAATTAACGGAATCAATAATCTCGTCTGTTTTTATGATAAATCTGCTCTTTTCACATGCGCTGGCATGTGTGACTATGACGAGTCACTCCAGAAAATAAAACGATGGATTACCAGATTGTTAATCATGACTTTGACTGATTCCTGAAGATCATTGAAGAAAATCAGAGAGAAAACAAAATACGAGGTACAACAGATAAGAGATGAGCAGACTGCATGAATGAATGGTTGCAGTCTGCTCATCTCCTTTTAATTAGCAGCTGCTGTAGCCGGCAGCGGTTAAGATTATTAATTGTAAATGTGAGAAAATTATGTTTATGCGTAAAAGTGCTTCGAAGGCGAGCGTTCAATGATTTCCGTCAATGCATTTTCATCTCTAGATGATATTTTCAAGAATTTAAAAAGCCATCTTAACAATATCTATGCTGAAATCCTGTCATAACAGATTGGATAAAGACTATTCTTCTCTGTCTGCCTTAATTTCTTCCTGCAGTTCATGAAGCAGCTGCTGCGCGGCGGGGGATAATATTTGATATTTTTTCCATGCGATGTTGAGTTCAGCGCTTAGTTTGGGATAAAAGGGACGGAAACAGAGAGGACTGCTGTTGTTTTCAGGAACAAGATTTTTAAGGCACAGAGCGCAGCCCATACCGTCTTCCACCAGCAGCGACGCGTTGTAGATTAGGTTATAGGTACCGGTGACACTGAGTTCTTCAAAAGGAAAACCGAGCCAGCCAGTCAGTTCATTCTGTATTGTTTCCTGACGCGAACAGAGAAGGCTGACTTTACGCATATCAGCCGGAGTTATGTATTTTTTTCGTGCCAGGGGGTCGCTTTTTCTCAGCAGAAGGCCGAAGACATCCCGGGCTGGAAGCGTAATGTAGTCATATTTTGAAAGGTTTACGTGTCCGATCAGAAGCCCGAAATCCAACAGTCCCCGGTCAAGGCGTTCTTTAATATCAGTCCCGTTAGCGCTGTAAAGATGAAATTTTACATTGGGGCTTTCTTCGTGTATTTTCCGGATGGCACGGGCTATGTAGTGCATGTGGTAAGTTTCACCGCTTCCGATAAACACATCTCCGGACAGTTCTGTCGCCGCATTTTGAATTGCATTTTCTGTTCTGTCAGCAAGATCGATAATCTCCTGAGCGCGCCTGCGCAGGAACATTCCAGACTCTGTCAGTGTAATTTTTCTGCTGCCGCGGATAAAAAGCTTTGTGCCCAGTTCCTTTTCAAGATCTTTGAGCTGTTTTGACAGAGTCGGCTGCGTAAGATGCAGTCTAGCAGCAGCGGCGGTGATGTTTTCTTCCATTGCAGCTGCCAGAAAATAACGGAGCACACGCAGTTCCACAATATCGCCTCCTGAGCAGGATTGAATCCAGCTGATTTTAACATAAATTTACTATTCCTTAAATCTATGGAATTGAATAAAAACAAGTATTAGTTATTTTAGCATGAATCTGTTATAACTCATTCAGGAAAGGAAGGGGTTATGATGCAGGGCGGCTGTTTTCGAAAACTGGAACGGAATCTTAAAGATGTTGGATTAAGCAGCAGACATATTGCAGAATGTCTTCAGCTCATCAGGAACAAAGATACAGCTGCACTTCTGAAAATCCTCATTTCCCGCCGGGCTGAACTTCTTGCGGCTGTCCATAGAAATCAGGATATGATTGAGAATCTGGACTATCTTGTGTACTGTCTGAAAAATACTGAAAACATCACTGAAGGAGGCAGGTAAAATGGTAAAACAGACTGCAGGGAGAAAAGCGCTTGGAACTTTTGCGCCGGAGTTTGCTAAACTTAATGATGATGTACTTTTTGGAGAAGTGTGGTCACGAGAAGACAAACTTTCTCTTAAAACAAGAAGTATTGTGACAGTTGTTATCCTTATGACGAAAGGGATTTTTGATAATTCTCTGAAATACCATATTCAAAATGCGAAAAATAACGGCGTCACGGCTGAGGAAATGGCAGAAGTTCTTACTCATGCGGCTTTTTATGCAGGGTGGCCAAACGCCTGGGCTGCTTTTAATCTTGCCAAAGAGGTTTATGGAGAGGAAAACTAGGTGTTTTTCATGAAAAAAGCTCTTGTTGTTTATTTTACTTATACCAATGACAATACAAAGCGTATTGCAGAAAGAGCACAGAAGTCGCTGAATGCAGACATCGCCGCGATTGAAACAAAGGTGCCGTACCCACGCGATTACAATCAGGTGGTAAATCAGGCACAAGAGGAAGTAAAACGTGGATTTATGCCTGAAATCAAGCCGCTGAAATATAATCTGCACAATTATGATGTCATTGTTGTGGGTACGCCTGCATGGTGGTACACCATGGCACCTGCGGTTAAAACCTTTCTGACGCAGAACGATTTCAGCGGAAAAACCGTTGTCCCTTTTATGACGAACGCTGGCTGGCCGGGACATGTGATTAAGGATATGAAGGCTGCCTGCAGAGGTGCACGGGTTGTACATGAAAAGGAATTCAGGTTTGACTCACAGGGCGGTGCGGCAATGGAAACACCTGAGCAGGAAGTCAACAGCTGGGCTGAAAGTCTGAAAGCCTGTCTTGAGTAAGTCTGCGGCAAAACGATTGTTTTTTTTGAAAGGAGAAGCACCAATGCGCAATTTTGATGATGAGAATATTTTTGGCAAAGGACAGGAAAACACTGCTTATGCGAAATATTTTATCGGAAAGTCATATCTTAACCCTCTTACCAGGGCAGGTGAGTCATCGCTTCGCATGTCAAATGTCACTTTTGAACCTGGCTGTCGGAACAACTGGCATATTCACCGTGCCTCTAAAAACGGCGGTCAGATTCTGATCTGCACAGCCGGCAGCGGCTGGTATCAGGAAGAAGGAAAGCCCGCCCGCAGTCTGAAACCTGGCGATGTTGTTGTAATTCCTGTCAACGTCAAACACTGGCATGGTGCGAAGAAGGATTCATGGTTCAGCCATATTGCCATTGAAGTGCCTGGTGAAAATTCGCGTACAGAGTGGTGTGAACCGGTAACTGATGCGGAATATAACAGACTGTAAACAGTTTTGATCGGAATACAGTAATCGGGTGCCCGTGGTTTAAAAGCGCGGGCACCTGTTTTTTTATCTGTATTAATGCAGTATTTACCTTTATCCTTGCTTGATGTAAAGCCGTTAAAGAGTTAAAATTTGTTTTATTGCCTGTGTGCTGTAATGTATAATACAGCTGGATGCAGCACAAGTAAGATTATTAAGGCAGCTTTGCGGGGGTGTTCGTATGGAAGATGAAAATATGCGCAGCCGCTATAACTGGCTGGTTGATGAACTGAACCGTCATGGACGCCTCTATTATGTACTCGATGCCCCTGAAATTGAAGATGATGAGTATGATGCGCTGATGCGTGAGATGCTGAATCTTGAGAAAACTCACCCTGACTGGGTGCGCAGTGATTCTCCATCAAAGCGGGTCGGCGGAGCAGTACTTGATTCTTTTGTCAAAGTGACTCACAATCAGCCTATGCTGAGCCTGGAAGACGTTTTTTCCAGGGGAGAACTGCATGAATGGCTGAAACGGGCCGCTGAGGGTGTTGAAAAAGAATGGATTCCCTGGTGCTGTGAGCTTAAGATTGACGGGCTTGCCGTTTCACTGGTTTACGAAGACGGTGTGTTCGTTCAGGCCTCTACGCGCGGAGACGGACATATTGGCGAGGACGTCACAGAAAATCTGAGAACAGTAAGGGATCTTCCGCTGAAGCTAATTGGCGATGTCCCAGGTCATCTGGAGCTGCGCGGTGAGGTATATATGTCCAAAGAGGGCTTTGCCAGACTGAACGCGGAAAGAGAAGAAGCCGGGGAGCCTCTTTTTGCTAATCCGAGAAATGCTGCAGCAGGCAGCCTTCGCCAGCTTGACTCTGCAGTTGCCGCAAAGCGCCATCTCCGGCTTTTTACGTATTATATGCAGCAGGCTGAATCACGTGGCGTTCATAGCCAGTCTGAAGTGCTTGAATGGCTTATACTACATGGTCTTCCTGTTCAAAAAGCATGGAAGCTTGCTGAGACTGAAAACGACGTTCTGGATTTTCTTGAGAAATGGAACACTCAGCGTTTTGAATTGCCTTACGCAACTGACGGTGTTGTTTTCAAAGCAGATTCAACTCGTTACTGGGCGGTGCTTGGAAACAATGTAAAAACGCCGAAGTGGGCTGTTGCATATAAGTATCCGCCGGAGGAACAAAGGACCAGGGTCGAAAACATTGAAGTTTCACTTGGGCGCACAGGTATGCTGACGCCTGTAGCAGATCTTACCCCGGTTCAGATTTCGGGAACGGTTGTGAAAAGGGCAAGCCTGCATAATGAAGATGAAATACGCCGCAAGGATGTCCGGATTGGCGACATGGTCTGGGTGCGCAAAGCCGGGGAGATTATTCCTGAGATTGTAAGAGTTGATACAGCGAGCCGGACAGGAAATGAAAAGATTTTTAATATGCCCGACACATGCCCTGTATGCGGAGCAGCTTTAATGAAACTTCCTGACGAAGCTGCGCTGCGCTGCCCTAACCGTTCATGTCCCGCACAACTGACGCAGGGACTGATGCACTTTGCGTCAAGGCAGGGGATGAACATTCAGGGTATCGGAGAAAGTCTGGCTGCGCAGCTTGTAAAAAGCGGCCTGGTAAAAAGATTCAGCGATCTTTATTCTTTGAGAATCGAGCAGCTGATCAAACTCGAACGTATGGGAGAAAAATCTGCTGAAAAACTGTTTGCCGCTATTCAGAAATCTAAAAAACGTCCTATGAATTTTCTGCTTACAGCGCTCGGAATACGCGAAGTAGGGCCGGGTGTTGCAGCAGAACTGTCCCGTCATTTTCATTCTCTTGATGAAATTGCTGCGGCTGATAAAGAGCAGCTGGCGCAGATCAGCGGCGTCGGGCCTGTGATTGCAGAATCTGTTGAAGCTTTTTTTGCTGAAGGACATAACAGACAGATGATTGAGGAGCTTCGCAGTGCCGGTGTTTCAATGGAAAACAGCGCAGACACCGAAAAGAACGAGGGGCCCCTTCTTGGCAAAACATTTGTGTTTACCGGCGAACTTTCACGGATGCCGAGAAGCCAGGCGCAGAACCTGGTCGCCAGTCTTGGCGGAAAGGCTGTATCATCTGTGAGCAAAAAAACTTCATATGTCGTGGTCGGTGAGGCCCCAGGCAGCAAGGCTGAAAAAGCACGCGCACTGGGCGTTCAGACACTGACTGAGGAAGACTTTTTTTCTATGATTGAAACTCTATCTCATCATGCAACTGGAGGAATGAACCATGCCTAAACTGTCTAAAGAAGAGGTTCTCAAGGTCGGCAGGCTGGCGCGGCTTGAGATCTCGCCTGACGAACTTGATTCACTTGCTGAGCACTTCAACAACATTCTTGAATATTTCTCACAGCTGGGGGAATTGGATCTTTCCAACGTTGATCCGTTTACAATGGAGGATACTCAGTCTGTACGCCTTCGCGAGGACGAGGTCATTTCCAACGGAATGCGCGAAGCAATCCTGAATCAGTCACCTTCAAGGGAAGGCGATTTTATCAGAGTTCCCAGAATTGGAGGCGACAAGTAAATGGAACTTTATACTCTTTCGGCATCTGAAATTGTCGGGGGGCTGAAAGCCCGCCGCTTCAAGTGTACAGATGTCATTGATTCCTGTCTGAAACGCATTCAGAAAATGGAGCCTTTGCTTCACGCAATGCTGCATGTCGCAGGTGACTCTGCACGTCAGGAGGCTGCTGAAATTGACAGGGCCATTGCGGAAGGCAGAGATGCAGGTCCTCTTATGGGGGTGCCTGTAATCATCAAGGACAATATCTGCACCCGGGACATGCCGACAACATGTGCAAGCAAAATGCTTGAGGGCTGGATTCCTCCCTACGATGCGACAGTTATTACAATGCTGAGAAATGCAGGAGCCGTTATTCTTGGAAAGGCCAACTGTGATGAATTCGCCATGGGCGGCTCAACAGAAAATTCTGCATTCGGGGCGACTAAAAATCCCTGGAATACTGACTGTGTTCCCGGCGGAAGCTCCGGCGGAAGTGCCGCGGCAGTGGCAGCCGGATATGCGCCTCTTGCTCTTGGAAGCGATACAGGTGGTTCAATTCGTCAGCCTGCTTCCTTCTGCGGGGTTTACGGCATGAAACCGACTTATGGACAGGTAAGCCGTTACGGGCTGGTAGCGTTTGCCTCATCACTTGACCAGATCGGTCCTTTTGCCAGAACAGCTGAAGATCTTGAGCTTGCGCTGTCTGTGATCTGCGGCTACGATTCCCATGATTCTACAAGCGAGAAACGTCCTGTCCCTGCATTTAAGCTGACGGAGAGCCCTCTAAACGGCAGGAAGATCGGCGTAATGACAAGGCTGATGGAGGGAAAGCTGAGCGCTGATCTTGAAAGAACTATGGCAGAGACCATCGAAAAATGTCGTTCAATGGGCGCTGAAATTATTGAAGTATCTCTGCCGAAGGCACTTAAATACGGCCTTGCCTGCTATTATATACTTGCACCTGCTGAGGCAAGCTCCAATCTTGCGCGTTATGACGGAGTCCGTTACGGCATAGCTCATAAGGATGCAAAGTCGCTGAATGAACTGTACTTCAAGACGAGAGCAGAAGGGTTTGGACCTGAAGTCAAACGCCGGATTCTGACGGGCACATACGTCCTCAGTTCAGGTTTCTATGACGCTTATTACCTGACGGCTCAGAAAGTCCGCAAACTGATCAAGCAGGAATTTGCTGAGGCCTTTAAATCGGTTGATGCAATACTGCTGCCGACGTCGCCGACCCCGGCATTCAGGCTTGGCTCGATGAGCTCACCTATTGAAATGTACATGGCTGATGTATTTACGATTCCTGTAAATCTTGCCGGGCTGCCCGGAATATCATTTAATACTGGATTTAACTCGGAAGGCCTGCCGCTTGGAATGCAGCTGATCGGCCCGAGATGGTCAGACGCTGCACTGGCAGATATGGCCGCAGCGCTGGGGCACGATGCTGAAGGACACATTGCCGAAGGAGGCGCGCGCTGATGGCTCTGGAATTTACAACAGTGATCGGGCTTGAGATTCACGTTCAGCTTAATACGAAAACTAAAATTTTCTGCAGCTGTTCTACAGATTACATCGGTGCCGTTCCGAATACTCACATCTGCCCTGTGTGTACGGGACAGCCCGGCGCGCTCCCTGTACTCAATAAAAAAGTTGTTGAATACGGTGTGCGCGGAGGCATTGCACTTCACTGCAAAATCAACAAACTGACCCGGTTTGATCGTAAAAACTATTTTTACGCCGATTTGCCTAAAGCATATCAGATCACAGAATACTACGTTCCGCTTGCTGAAAAGGGGTACCTGACTATCACGGGTGACGACGGCAAGCCACACCGCATTGGTATTACAAGGCTCCATCTAGAGGAAGATGCCGGCAAGCTGGTCCATGTTGCGGCGGACGGGCGCATTGTAGGCTCTGTGCAGTCCTTTGTTGATTATAACCGCGGCGGAATTCCCCTGGCAGAAATCGTATCTGAGCCTGATATTACTTCGCCCCGTGAAGCACGTGAATATGTTGCGGCTATGAGGCAGCTGGTGCGCTATCTGGGGATTTCAGACGGCGATATGGAGAAGGGCTCGATGCGTGTTGATGCCAATATTTCACAGAAAGTTTCCGACGGCCGCTGGGGCAGCCGCGTTGAAGTGAAGAATCTGAACTCACTGAAAGCCCTTGAACGAGCACTTGAGTATGAAACACTGCGTCAGCGCGAACTTCTGTCGCGCGGTGAAACAATCGTGCAGGAAACCCGCAACTGGGATGATGCCGACGGTATTACAACATCTTCACGCAGCAAAGAAGAATCAAACGATTACAGATATTTCCCTGAGCCTGATCTGCCGCCCCTGCTGCTCGATGATGCCTATATTGAACATATAAAATCGACACTGCCAGAACTGCCCGACGCAAAGCGCGAGCGTTTTGCATCCCAGTATAAAATTCCCGCGGAAGATATTCTGGTGCTTACAGAAACTCCGGACGTCGCCGATTATTATGAAGCTGTCGTGAAGGGCGGTGCTGATCCGGTCAGAGCTTCCAACTGGGTGAGAACTGAACTGATGCGCGTACTAAAAGAACAGGGCAGGGAAATAGACAGCGCACCGGTTGATCCGGCAACATTCGCACGTCTGATAAAGCTTGTTGATGATAAAAAGATTTCGACAACTTCCGGTAAAGAAATCTTCGATAAAATGATTGCCGAAAACGTCTCCCTTGATAAGGCAGTTGATCTGTGCGGTGTCCAGATTGGCGCAGTTGAGGGCAATAAGCTGCAGGGCATAATTGAAAAAGTCTGCGCTGAAAACCCTGACGTGGTTGAGACCATTCGTTCTGGACAGGATAAAAAGGACAAGAAACAGAAATTCCTGATGGGGCTTGTAATGAAGGAAAGCCGCGGTCAGGCAAAACCGGATGAAGTTTTAAAAACATTGAAAGAGTTTCTTGCAAAATAACAGTGTCAAGTTCCGATAAAATCTGTTAAAATAGCTGAGTATGAAAAGAAATAAACCTATTATTTGAACTTATGCCAAATATTGAGGAGGATGGCTCGACATGGGAATTAAAACAGAAGACATCAGAAGCATCGCTATTGTCGGACATGGCAGTTCCGGAAAGACTACACTTTCAGAAGCGCTGCTTTTCGATGCCGGCATGACAACCCGCAGAGGCTCCGTAGAAGCTAAAAATACAGTTTCAGACTATACATCTGAAGAACAGAAGCGCCAGATCTCTATCAGCACATCCCTTCTGAATTTTGACCATAAGGGCAAAAAGGTTTTTGTTCTCGATGTTCCCGGCTATGCAGACTTTGTCGGCGATCTCCGCAGTTCACTGCGCGTTGCAGGATCTGCTGTGATGGTTCTGAGCGCTGTGGATGGCGTAGAAGTCCAGACTGAAAAAGCATGGGAATGGGCCCAGGAATTTGAAACTTCCACCATATTCTTCATCAATAAAATGGACCGCGAAAACGCCGACTACGACGGGGTGTACGAGGAGATCCGCAAAGACCTTACCAAAGGGGCTTACCGGCTTCTTCTGCCTATCGGCAAGGAAGACTCTTTCAAGGGCGTAGTCGATGTCCTGAAAGATATTGCCTATGTTTACAATGACGACAGCGGAAAATATGAAGAGCAGCCGATCCCCGAGAACATGGTCAGCGATGCACACCGTGCGCGGGGCTACCTTGTCGAGGCTATCGTCGAAGAAGACGAAGAAATGATGATGCGCTATCTGGATGGGGAAGACATTCCCATTGACGAACTTCTTCCCGTTCTCCAGCGCTGCATTTATAAGTGCAAAATCTTCCCTGTGATGCCCGGCTCAGCATTGAAGAACATCGGCGTAAAACAGCTGATGGATCTGATAGTCGACTATCTTCCCAGCCCGCTTGAAATGCGCGAGCGTCCTGCAGTCAAGGGAGGAGAAAAGCAGATCACAATCAAGCCTGATGACAGCGCCACTTTCAGCGGCCTGTGCTTTAAAGTGCTTGTAGATCCTTATGTTGGAAAGCTTTCATATATCCGCGTCAATTCCGGCAAGCTGACCACTGATGAACCAATTTATAATGTTACTCAGGGGCAGGAAGAGCGTGTCAGCACATTTAAAATAATGCAGGGCAAAGACAGCACGGATATCAAGGAAATCACAACGGGAATGATTGTTGCTATTCCCAAGCTGCAGAGTACAAAGGCTGGAGACACAATGGGCAAGGCGGGGAGTACTGTTCAGTACCCACAGATTAAATTCCCCAAACCTGTTTATTCAGTCGCAGTTGACCCTGAAACACGTGCAGACGAAGATAAACTGGGAACTGCGGTACGCCGCATTACAGATGAAGATCCGACCGTTACTTTTGTGAAAAATTCTGAAACGAACGATAACATCCTTTCCGGCATGGGCAATCTTCATATTGAGATTACCTTGTCAAAACTGAAAGAGCGTTTCAGCGTGAATCTGAAAACCCGCACGCCGCAGGTTGCATACCGTGAAACAATCCGCAAGTCGGCAAAGGCACAGGGGAAGTACAAGAAACAAACAGGCGGGCACGGGCAGTACGGCGATGTTTATATTGAGTTCAGCCCTCTGGAACGAGGCGCTGGTTTTGAGTTTGAAGACAAAATCACAGGCGGCACTGTTCCGAGACAGTATATTCCAGCTGTTGAAAAGGGACTGCGCGAGTGCCTCAACAAAGGAGTGCTTGCCGCATTCCCGACAGTGGACTTTAAAGCGGCGCTGTATTTCGGTTCCTATCATGAAGTTGATTCATCTGAAATGGCGTTTAAGACGGCTGCACACCTTGCTTTTAAGAAAGGCATGGCAGAGGCTTCACCGATCCTGCTTGAGCCGGTAATGGACGTTAAAGTAACTGTTCCCGAGCAGTATCTGGGCGAAATCATGGGGGATTTCAACACTCGCCGCGGCCGTATTATGGGTGTCGACAGCATAGGCCATCTTCAGACAGTGAATGCACAGGTTCCCCAGGCTGAAATGTTCCAGTATGCTATTCAGTTAAGATCCATGACCTCGGGACGCGGTACATTCGAAATGAATTATTCACATTATGATGTTGTACCCGAGGAGATTACCAAAAAGATCATTGCTGAACGCCAGGGACTTTTGACCGAAGAAGAAGAGTAACAGTTCATATTATGAAGAAAGGCCCTGTTTTTCTCCTGCTTATCAGAAAAGCAGGGCCTTTTCAGAAAACATGGCAGGTGATGAAATGAAAAATATCTATCTCTTCGGCAACTGGAAAATGAACCTGAATGTTTCTGAAACGAGAAATTTTGCAGACGAACTGTCACAACTCCTGAAAAACAGCCTTCTGAAAGATCACACGAATTTCTGTATCTTTCCTTCTTTTGTACTGATTCCGGAAGCAGTAAAACTGCTCTGTCCTTTAGGTGTGTCTGTAGGTGCGCAAAATGTAAGTGATCATGAGTCAGGAGCGTATACAGGAGAAGTATCACCTGACATGCTTGCTGAAGCCGGTGTGAGGTATGTGATTACCGGGCACAGTGAACGCAGGCATATTTATGGTGAGTCTTCTGAACTTGTGAATAAAAAGGCGCTCAACTGTATTGCGCATGGACTTATACCGGTAATCTGCGTAGGCGAAACACTCGAAGAACGTGAATCCGGCCGAACTTTCGATGTGATCCTGAGCCAGCTGAGAACCGGAATCAATGGTTTTCCGGCGGACGCTGCTTATCTTGTGGCATATGAACCTGTCTGGGCCATTGGTACAGGGCGTGCGGCAAAGCCTGAAGATGCAGAAAAGGTCTGCCGTTATATCAAAACGTTTGTAAAAGTTCCTGTGCTTTACGGCGGTTCTGTGAAACCCGGCAATGCGGCGGAACTTTTTTCGCAAAAATCCATTGACGGCGGTCTTATAGGCGGCGCTTCGATGAAGGCTTCTGATTATGTCGCAATTCTGAAAAATTACAGAGAGTGCGAGTAAATCTGCAGGTCTGTAATTTTAAGAATATAGTTTGATGTTTGAATAAAATGGCGTTAGAGACGGCATAATGCAACATAAGATACATTATAGGACATTTCGGAAAAACATTTTTTTGCGATTTAAGTTCAGTGTTCAATGTCTCTATAGACTTATTTTATATTTATGTTGTACTTGATAAAAAACGCTAAAACATGTAATATCATTGTAAAAATTCCATCGGACAATTTAAAGGAGGTTTATCACATGGCTGATGTAACTAAAACTGAAAACGCACCAAAATACAATTGGAAGAAAATCATTGTTATTGCTGTTGTTGTCATTCTGGCGCTGAATATTTTTGTATCACTCGTAAACAGCAAATATGACACGCTAAAAGCTGAAGTTGATCAGCTGAAGGCAGCTTCTGCATCGACTGCTGCAGATCCCGGCAAGGATATTGCTCAGCTGAAAGCTGACCTTGAGACTGTCCGCAAGTCTGTAGAAGAACTGAAAGCAATGACAAACACACTTGCCCAGACAGATTATGATCTGTATAAAGCAAAAGTTGACGCTCTGAGCAAGCTGCTTAATAAATAGTCTGTATCGTTCAACCCCGGACTTTCTGCCGGGGTTTTATTTTATCCAAGCAACTTTAGGGAGGATTTACCCTTGAAGCCAGTTATTACTGTCATAGAGCCTGAAGGTCCAAAAGAATGGTTTAGCCCTCTTCAAGGCGATTTTGACGTCCGTTTTTATTATCCAAAGGGTGTGCCGTCTAAGGACAAAGTCACAGAAATTTTGGAAAACTCATACGGAGTGATTATTACTTCTGCAACTGAAATAACGGACAGCCAAATGGATAATGCTGTAAATCTCAGGATTATTGCAAAATGCGGCGGTCCTCCATCAAATATCAGCGTCAGCCATGCAGAAAGCTGCGGCATTGCGCTGACATGCGTTCCCGGTGCGAATACAACGACTATCGCTGAATATACTGTCATGCTTATCATTGCCATGTTGAGGCATTTTGATGAGCATACCGCAGTTGTCAGACATGGTCAATGGCGTTCTGCAGATACTTTGCTCGGACACGATCTTAAGGATTCTGCTGTCGGTATTGTAGGACTCGGATCAATAGGCCGGGAGGTTGTAAAAAGGCTCAGGCCTTTCGGGTGCAGAATTTTTGTTTATACTCCGCATCCGAGCCTGTTTGAAGGATGCACTTATGTCGATTCCCTTGAAGAACTTCTTCCGCTTTGTGATGCCGTTACCCTGCATTGCAGGGTAACTCCGCAGACGCAGAACCTGTTGAACGCATCCAATATCTGCCTGATGAAAAAAGGTGCAGTTTTGGTTAATACAGCACGCGGGGTGCTTGTTGATGAAAAAGCACTGGCAGATGCACTGAAGAATGGTCCGTTGAGCGCGGCAGCTGTTGACGTTTTTCAGCAGGAGCCGCCTCAGGAAGACAACCCTCTTATGATGTCCCCTCATGCTGTTCTGACTCCTCACGCCTCTGGATGGACGCATGAAGCCTTAAAACGTGAGTGCTCAGGAGCTGTTAATTCAATATTGGCTTATTATCATAATGAAACTATTCCCGGATTGCTGACAAGTGACTATAAACAATATTTGCGAGTATGAATGTTTATATGTCAAGATATACAGCTGCCATAATTTATGTTTGGTAGAACGAAAGCACTTCTCTCCTTCATGCGGAAAGAAGTGCTTTGTTGTTTTATTAATGTCTTATAATGTTTTTAACAAGCTGATGTCTGACACTTTTTCATTGAATAAGCTGGTTATTTTACGTTCAAGTCTTTCCTTATTCAGTATCCATAAAGGTGCAACAAGCTGATTGGGTCTTACCCCTGCCATAAGACGCTGAATGACGATCCCGTCAGGCAGTGCGATTAGTGCACGAACCAGCTTCCTCAGGTACGTCTCTTCTGAAATGGGGGTGAATATACCTTCACGGTATAGGGCTTCCAGTGCTGTGCCATGAGTCACGTATAAAGGATGAAATTTTAGAGCATCTGCTCCCCTGTCTGCAAGCCATAATGCTGAGCGCGACAGCTGATCTTCGGCTTCACCTGGAATACCTGCAATCAAGTGAGCGCAGGTTTTCAGAGAAGTTTGTGAAAGTCTGTGCATAGCATCATCTACAGCTGAAAGACTGTGTCCCCTGTTCAGCCATTTCAGCCCTTCCGGATCTGTGGTCTGTACCCCGATTTCAACCCATACTTCGTATTGATCTGTGAGGCTCTCCAGATAGTCCAGCACTTTTTGCGGCAGAAGGTCAGGGCGGGTACTTACTGAAACAGCACGAACGCAGGCGCCGAGTTTTTCTGCGGTTTGCAGTGCTCTATGAAGGTTTTCTCGAAAAACTTCGAGCGGCTGAAAAGTTGCGGAATAGCTTTGAAAATAAAGGATAATGCTTTTAGCTCTGTAGTGCTTCCAGGCTCCTTCAACACCTTTTTTCACCTGGTCAGCTATTGAAATTCCCTTTATAAAAGCACCGCTTCCGCCGCCTTTTGCATCGCAGAAAACACAGCCGCCTCTCGTCAGCCCTTTTCTGTGCGGGCAGCCGGCACCTGTATCAAGACTAACCTTTTGTACGCGCTCCCCGTATTGTTTCCTGAGAACCTCAGACCAACGCAGTAATTTTTTCAAATTTTCACTATCCTTTGTTACAAAACAAAATTTGTCTTCGTTATGCAGCTCTCACATATTCCTGCAGTTAAAATTATTGCAGACGGCAGTGAGGCTGCCTCAGCAGATTAACTGAGACAGCCTCTATTAAGCCAGCGACATCATGAAGTAGAACTAGTTTATACTGATTGTCAGGTCGTCGTTTCTCTTCATCGTCAGTCCGAAATAAACGCTCATAGCTTTGATAAGATACTGAGCATCGTCAGCGCCGCCGGTTTCGTAGCAGCTGTGCATAGCAAGCTGAGGCAGTCCGATATCAGCAGTAGGAACAGAGAAATGAGCCGTGCTGATATGCCCAAGTGTAGAACCGCCAGGCAGGTCGGCCCTGTTGCTGTAACGCTGACAGGGAACTTTTGCCATTTCGCACACGCGTGAAAAAACTGCGCCCGAAAGCCCGTCAGTGGTATATTTCTGAGCAGCGTTGTACTTGAGCACAACGCCGCCGTTTAAGACAGGATATTCATTGCTGTCTGCGTACTCAGAATGGGCCGGATGAATTGCATGGCCATTATCAGCTGAAACCATGAAACTCTGTGCTGCTGCAGCGAAATATTCTTCATCCGTCATGTTAAGCCCACTGCAGATACGGTGAATAATGTCATCAAGGAAAGTAGAATCAGCACCCTGACGTGTGCCGCTCCCGACTTCTTCGTTGTTGAAAAGACAATAAACAGGAAGCGAGTCGCTCTTCTTTGCCTTGAGAAAACCTTGAAAACAGCAGAAGGCACACTCAAGGTCATCGATACGTGGAGAGGCAATGAATTCATTGTGAAGTCCGAAATATACGGCAGGTGTCCTGGGGTACAGGAAAAGCTCTGTGCTTAGAATATCTTTCTCCTTAACGCCAGCCTCATCCGCTATTAATTTGCGAAAAGTGCCCGATTCGGATTTTCCGCTGAAAAGAGGCAGCATGTCAACATTGGCCTTTAATTCGACGCCTTTGTTGATCTCACGGTTCATGTGAATTGCAAGGCTGGGAATAATCAGGAGATCCCTGTCGATGCGCAGAAGCTTTGAATGTATGGCTCCTTTTTCTTTGATAAAGACACGTCCAGCAATCGACAGCGGCCTGTCGAACCAGGAGCGCATAATCATGCCGCCATAGCCCTCAACACTCAGCCTCATTGTACCGCCCGCCGATGGGACCTCAGCATTTTCTCTCAGTTTGAAGCAGGGTGAATCACTGTGGGCAGCAGACAGCAAGAAGCTAGCCGGCTTTTTCAATGGTATGCGGAATGAAATCAGTGCTGATCCTCCGCGCACAGTATAATATTTTTTTCCCGCCGACAGTTTCCATGTTTCACATTCATTGAGACGTATGTAACCTTCTGAATCCAGTTTGTCAGCGAGGTTTTTCACTGCATGGTAACAGGTGGGACTTGCATTGAGAAAATCCAGAAGTTCTTTTGCCGAGTCATTCATTGCTTTTCTCCTCCATTTGACAGGTGGCTTCATCCTGAACGTTAAAAAGGAATTCATACTGACCATCATAGCATCAGCTGGTTTTTTTGCCAATAAAATTCAAATTTGAGAATAATTGTATCATCTTAAATGAACATTAAAATTCAGAAAAATCCTTTCAATAAAAAAGATAAAATTATTGTTTGCCCTCTTGACTGACCATATTTGACCATATATAATTTGTCTGTACTTGATAGAAATTCCTCTGGAAAGGAGACTTCTCCATGAACCTCAATAAATTAACACAAAAATCCCAGGAAGCACTGTCTGAAGCTCAGAACATTGCCATTACTCACGGGCATCAGGAAGTTGACGTAGAACATCTGACACTGGCACTTCTCTCTCAGAAAGACGGGCTGATTCCCTCAATTCTTGAGAAGCTTCATGTCAGCACAGCTGCTGTGAAAGCACGTATCGAACAGCTGCTGCAGCAGAAACCAAGGATTACCGGCGGCTATGATAAAGACAAAATCTATCTTTCGCAGAACCTTTCTCAGGTTCTGACAGATGCGGAAAAGCGCGCAGCAGAACTGAGTGATGAATACATTTCTGTTGAGCACCTTTTTGCAGCTGTCATCGAGTGCAGCCGCAGTCCTGTGGCAAAAATACTTGCTGACAGCGGTATCCGGATCGACACCTTCCTTAAAGCGCTCGAATCAATTCGCGGCGGCGAACGAGTTCAGAGTGCTAATCCTGAACAAACTTATGAAGCACTGAAAAAATATGGTATTGACCTGGTAGAATATGCACGCAGCGGCAAACTTGATCCAGTAATTGGACGCGATGACGAAATTCTGCGTGTGATTCAGATCCTCAGCCGTAAAACAAAAAACAACCCGGTGCTTATCGGCGAACCTGGCGTTGGCAAAACAGCCATCGTTGAAGGCCTTGCTCAGCGAATTCTGAAGGGTGACGTACCGGAAGATCTGAAAAACCGTACGATTTTTTCTCTGGACATGGGATCGCTGATTGCGGGGGCGAAGTACCGCGGCGAATTTGAAGAACGACTGAAAGCTGTGATTAACGAAGTAAAGCGCAGTGAAGGCCGCATTATCCTGTTCATTGATGAAATCCACACCATTGTAGGCGCCGGCAAAACTGAAGGATCAATGGACGCCGGCAATCTGCTGAAGCCCATGCTGGCACGCGGTGAACTTCACTGCATTGGCGCTACTACGATTGATGAATACCGCAAGAACATTGAAAAGGACGCGGCTCTGGAGCGCCGTTTCCAGCCTGTAATGGTCAATCCCCCTTCAAAGGAAGATGCAATTTCTATACTGCGCGGGCTGAAAGACAGGTTCCAGGTATATCATGGTGTGCGTATCACAGACGGTGCCATTGTTGCGGCAGTTACTCTGTCAGACCGTTATATTACTGACCGCTATCTGCCCGATAAGGCAATCGACCTTATAGATGAAGCCTGCGCCATGATCCGTACTGAGATCAACTCCAGACCTTCTGAGCTTGACAGCGTCTCGCGCAAGGTGGTGCGCCTGGAAATTGAAGAAGCTGCCCTGAAAAAAGAAAAGGACGAAGCAAGCGCGGCACGTCTTGCTGAGCTTCAGAAAGAACTTTCCAATCTGAAGGATCAGCAGAAGGAGCTTACGGCACGTTATAATTCAGAGAAAAAGCGGCTTAGTGAAGTTCAGCAGCTTCGGCAGAAAATCGAGGCTGTCAAACATGATATTGAAACCGCTGAGCGCCAGTATGACCTCAATAAGGCAGCAGAACTGCAGCATGGCGTGCTTCCTCAGCTTCAGAAGGATCTGAAAGAAAAAGAGGCTGCGCTGCGTGAGGCATCAGGCGATAATTCCCTGCTGCATGAATCGGTCACAGAGAACGAGATTGCACGCATCGTCAGCGACTGGACCGGAATTCCTGTCACCAAACTGATGGAAGGTGAACGGGAAAAGCTTCTTCACCTTGACGAAGAACTTCATAAGGGCGTCATCGGCCAGGATGAAGCAGTATCTCTTGTGGCTGATGCTATTATGAGGGCCCGTGCTGGAATCAAAGACCCACGCCGTCCTATTGGTTCATTTATCTTTCTCGGCCCGACAGGTGTTGGCAAGACTGAACTTGCCAAAACACTTGCAAGAACGCTCTTTGACAGCGAAGATAATATGATCCGCATTGATATGTCCGAGTATATGGAAAAGTATTCTGTTTCCCGTCTGCTCGGAGCACCTCCCGGATATGTGGGTTATGATGAAGGCGGCCAGCTGACCGAAGCCGTGCGCACGAAACCTTACAGCGTCATCCTTTTTGATGAAATTGAAAAGGCACATCCTGATGTATTTAATGTGATGCTGCAGATTCTGGATGACGGACGCGTGACTGACAGTCACGGACGCACTGTGGACTTTAAAAATACAATTATCATCATGACCAGCAACCTCGGTTCCGACCTTCTGCTGGAAGGAGTGCACAATGGGGTCATTCCGCCTGAGGTCAGAGACAAGGTCATGAATCTGCTGAAAAGCAAATTCCGTCCCGAATTTCTGAACCGTGTTGATGATATTGTTCTCTTCTCGCCTCTTGATAAGAAACAGATCCACGCGATTGTAAAACTGCTTCTTAACGACCTCGAGAAGCGCCTGGCCGAACGGCAGATTAAGCTTGTTGTCAGCGAAGATGCTCTTGATTTCATTACGGAGCATGGCTATGATCCTGTTTTCGGAGCTCGCCCTCTGAAGCGCTACATCAGCCACAACGTTGAAACAATGGTTGCCCGTTATCTGATTGCAAATTCCATTGTTGAAGGCACTGTGCTTTCTATTGACGTGGAAAACGGGCATCTGGCTCTGCACGCCTCCGTACCGGGAACTGATAAAGCCTGAACAGACTGAAATAGAGTATGAGAGCATCAACGCAGCCGCTGATGCTCTTTTTTGCTGGACAACTGCTGGAACGACTGCTTTAATAGAGTGTATTCGAAGAGTACTGCCTTACTTAATAAAACAGCAGGTGAAAAAAATGAGAACATCAGACATGAAGATCAAAGATGAAGTGCTGCGTCTCATTGAAGAAGCAGATGGAAAATTTGTCTCCGGGCAAGCAATCGCGCAGAAACTTTCTGTAAGCCGCAACACTGTCTGGAAATCAATAAAAATGCTGGAAGATGAAGGATACGAGTTTCGTGCTGTGACAAACCGCGGATATGTTCTTACGAAAAAATCCAATGCTTTAAATGCAGGAAGCATCAAAAGGCATCTGCCCGCTTCCTGTAAAAATCTGAAACTGCAGTTCTTTAAAACAATCACTTCAACGAACACGGTTCTCAAGGAAATGGCGGAAAAAGGCGCGCCCGAAGGCACTGTTCTGATTGCTTCAGAGCAAACAGCAGGAAGAGGCAGATTAAGCCGTTCATTTTACTCCCCTTCAGGCACAGGTGTTTATATGAGCATTTTGATGCGTCCTTCTTTTACGCCTGAAGAATCGCTCTATATTACGACAGCTGCCGCTGTTGCTGTAGCTGAAGCCATAGAGACTGCAACAAATCAGGCGGCAAAAATCAAATGGGTCAACGACGTGTATCTCAATGATAAGAAAGCCTGCGGCATTTTAACTGAAGCGTCTTACAACATGGAAAACAATCGGCTCGATTACGCTGTGGCAGGCATTGGCATTAACCTGCTGAGGCCGGAGGGAGGTTTTCCTGCAGAACTCGAACCCATAGTTACAAGTGTTTTCAACCAGAAAAATTATACTCCGGACACAAGGGACCGATTCATTGCAGAGGTAATCAGCCGTTTTTGGGATTTCTACCAGAATCTCACAGAAAAACCATTTCTTGAGGGATACAAGAAGCGCTCTTTCCTGAGCGGAAAAGAAGTTTATGTTATAAGCGGCAGCACTCGAAAACTGGGTAAGGCCCTTGATATTGACGATGAATTCCATCTTCATGTCGTCTATGAGGACGGAACTGGCGAATATCTGCAGTCAGGCGAAGTTTCAGTAAAGCCGGCGCATCCAGGAACAAAACAAGAAAAAGAATAAATGCATAAATGCATAAATGCATAAATGCATAAATGCATTGTAAAAAACAGAGATGCCGGAGATTCTCTTCGGCATCTCTGTTTTACCCTTAGACGAATCAGATTAATAAAGGTCAGAAAGTCCAGCGTTTATAAACAGCAAGAGCCACAGTAAAAAGTATGACACCTGCCAACAGTCCCCATTTTGCGCGTCCACCATGAAATACCGTACTGGGAGGCGCGTCATATGGCACGCCTGTTTCGGCGCAGAGTCCTTTGATGTTCAGCAGATGCACGACAGGATACCCTGCTCTTAAGGCTCTTCCGATAACGCCGCTGCCCGCCTCACCGCTTAAATGAAGTCCTGGGCGGAGTCTCAGAATATCATTTCCAGGCCCCATATTTGCTTCTGAACCGCCAATGCTGATAAGTGCCTTTGCATGGTGCTGCTCGAGCAGGTCCATCTTCCACTGAACCATTTCGTCAAGTGAAGCTTTTTTCACAATTGGCACATCGTTTACTTCAGCAGCCTTTACAAGAACGGAGGTCGCCTCATCCGGCATGCCGCCGCCAATTTCACGTCCGCCGCCTAAAGTATAAAACATTGCTTTTGTCCGCAGATATCCGGCAGATCTCAACGCTTTTTCAATCAAAGGCCAGGGAAAAAGCGGGTCGTTGGCCCCCCATGTAGACGCTCCGAGAGAGACGATAAGCAGAGGTTCAAGCCGGAGCGATTCCAAGGCCCTGAGAACATTGAAAGCCATCCCTGGAAATGAAGATGACGAATAAACAGCCACACAGTCGCCGGACTGTAATTTCAGTGATTCCATCCAGCGCCTTACAACCACAGACCATCTCGGATCACAAACAGTTCTTTTTGCAGGCAGCGCACCGAGTGTTGTACTCAACGGGCTCCATTCGAGTCCGATGAATCCTGTGCGGTAGGGGTCGTTCGCGGGGTCAAATTCACTCCCGCTTTTGGTTCGAAGCCCGTAGAGATATTCCTGAGCCCTGCGCACAGAGTTCATCATCTGCTGTTCCTGAAGGGAAACTCCGCTTCCGCACCAATACCAGAGCGCTGCCATTGCAGCAGCGAGAAAGCCAATGATAAGGCGGCTTTTTAAAATCAGCTTTTTCTGACGGAGCCGATAATCCTCAAGTTCGTTCAATTTCATTTAGAGCACACTTTCAAGTTGAAACAGCCATTGGGAAATAAACGCTGTTAATACTGTAACACTACAGAGCCCGCAGAATGTGGAAAAAATTCCCTGCCGCTGAATATCCGCAGCGATAAGTCCTGGAATTACCCAGCCGACCCACGGAACTGGCTGTATAAAGCTGCCAAGGATCACGCGAAGAAGAAGAGACATCACCATTGCCAGGCCTATGCGCGTGCGGCCGTGTATTCCCCAGTGTTTCACACAGAAATCAAGCACTGGCCAGATCAGCAGAGATGCTGCTGCGCAGATAAATACTCTCTGAGGACTGTAAAGCGTCAAAGCCAGAGTGCCGGCTGATACGAGTCCGCCGCTGCCAAAGCCTGTACGCCAGTCGTAAATCATTGAGATGATGATTCCTATGCCAATAGTGATTGTGCCAAGATCGTTCACTTTTGTATTCTCCCTTCCTCGCAGGCCAGTTTCAGCGGAAGTGTCAGCCCGTAAACGGTATTCCCGCATCCGAACCAATATCCGGAGCTGAGCTTTTCTGCCAGCTGGTCTATATTATTACAGGGAAAGTAAGTGCATTTTATTTTTGTACGCGGAGGTGCATCTCCGATAATAAGAACATCATGCCAGGGATATCCTGACATCCAGCCCTCAAAACTGCGAAAACGGTCAACTCTGTCAGCCCGATGATTGAAAAGGACACAAGTTTCCTTACGGGACCAGCCTGTTGACTGGAAAAGTCCTTCTGTTGTCGTCACATCGTTGGCAGAAAAAGCAAATGCAAGCCTGCCGTTTCCGATGTTAAGAATGGTAAAGTCGGCAAAGTCAGCAGGCAGCTCTTTCATTGCACTCATGCATTTTGATTCGTCAAGTCCGAAAAAGCGGCATACTTCGAGTGCCAGCCCGGTGTTTGCGCTCAAATGCGGCGGCAGACCATTGATTTCACGTGCAGGCAGAAGCTTCAGTTGCTTTTTTTCAGCAAGAAGCTGCATTGCAGGATTGGCAGCAAGCTTTTCCGGCAGAGCTATGCTGCTTCCATGCGGAAGAGCATGGGAAAGTGCCCGAAGGACATTTTCTTCTCCCCTGCCCCAGTATGCTTCATGATCAGGACGAATGTTCGTCAGGACAATTACCTGCGGTTTGAGCCACAGCGCGCAGAGGCCCTGAAGGTCAGGTGTTACGGCGCTGTTTTCCAGCACAACACCATCTGTATCGTGAGGCAGTGTGCTGAGCCACCATTTCATTTCAGAAACATTTGCACCGCTCAGGCGCATAATGGGCCGTTCTCCATCTTTTCGAAGCTCGCGGGGAACAACTCCCGTGATACGGCTATAGGTCTTTAATCCACAGGCACAGAATGCGGCATGAATCAGGCGCACGACTCCGCTTTTGCCACGGCTGCCGGTTACTGCAACACGAAAGGGTTTTTCCATTATTTACCACTCCTTTTCCTGATGCAGAAGCAGAAACTGCCGCTGCATCCTTTCGGAGGACCTGCGGCAGTTTATGTCAATCACGGCTCTCGTAGTGCTTGATTTTCACGTCTCCCCAGATGCGTTCCAGTTTGTAGAACTCGCGTGCTTTGACGCTGAAAACATGTACAACAATGTCGCCTGCATCGATTAGCGTCCATTGCGTACTTGCTTCTCCCTCGAGCTTGTAGGGTTCATGAAATTTATCAAGACAATCTGTAACGGCGTTAACTAAAGCATTCATGTGGACGTCAGAATTTCCTGACGTAATAATAAAGCTGTCGGCCAGAGGTGTAACTTCAGTTACTTCGAGAGAAACGACATCTAACGCCCTTTTGTCCATCAGGGCTTCAACTATTGCATTTTGCAGTTCAAGAGTTTTTTCTTTCATTAACGCAGCTCCTTAAATATTATGCTCATTTCTTAAAAGGGATTGAATTCGTTCCATGACATTTTTGCTGTTGTTCTTGCCGAGTATGAGGGCCGCAGGATAAGAAATATCTGCTTTTTTCACCAGCCCCTGAGAAATGCCGCATAGTTTTGCAAGGGCCTGTGCCAGTTGAAGATTTTCAGGGTCAGAATAATGCACCAGGCAGTAACGAAAATCCGAGTGCTTGGCGTTGCCAGTAAAAGCCACCTCGATGCCTGCCTTTTCAAATGCCTCGGTAAATGTTTTTGCAAGACCGGGGCGGCCAGTGCCGTTCAGTATGGCGATGGGCTTTTTAAAACTGGAAACTATGGCGGCAGTATTTTCATTGAGTTCGACGGGAGACCCAGTTGAGAGATCATTCTTTTTTCCTGCCGAAGTATCATTATCTGCCAGTTTGTTATCTGCTGACTTTGCATCTGCTTTGTCTGTGTAATTAGGATCCATCAGACTTGAGGCTTTCTGCAGGTCAGGGACAAAATAACTGACGCCGCCGATATACGCAGGATCTCCGGGCATAGTAAAAAATCTTGCATGTGAAGGCTGCATGTCTTTAAGCTGTCCTGCCAGCTGCAATGCTGTTTTTAAAGACATGTCAGTCTTGATTTCGGAGAGCACAAACTGAACCAATTCAGGAATTCTCGGCAGTATGGCGGGCGAAGAAAGTTTGTCTATAAAAATTTTAGCAAATTCCTGCTGCCTTTTCATGCGTCCCATATCACCCATTGCATCCATGCGGAAACGGACATATTCAAGACTCTTCTGCCCATTGAGATGCTGTTTTCCGGGCTGGAAATCAATATTCAGATTTTGAGCTTTATCAATGTATTTCATCCGTTTGGGAATGGTGATGTCAACCCCGCCTATTGCATCAATAATTTTTGGGAAGGCCGCGTAGTTTATTATAAAATAGTAGTTGACAGGGATGCCAGTAAGATTGACAACCGTATCACTGAGCAGTTCAATCCCGCCGTATGCATAAGCATGATTCAGTTTTTGAGGCTGTTTGTGTCCCTTTATCGAAACTCTTGTGTCACGCGGAATCGACATAACCGAAGCAGTTTTTTTATCGATATCAATGCGCACAAGAATAATGGTATCCGCGCGATGCACCGCTTCGACATCATCAAGTCCGAGAACAAGGACATTCAGCGTGCCATGCTGTTCATCATAATTAATCGTCTTTTTAATTTCATCGGGATTAGCGTTTACAAGCGTGTAAAGCCTCAGCGCTATACCAACTGCGAATGCTGCAACAGCAATTAATACCGTGATAACTACACTGCCGCGCCTCATTTTGAGCTAAAACACACCCTTCTGTTTCTCTTCTTTTCTGTAAAGCCCTCGTTTATAAATATACTGCTCCACAGAGTGAGGAAGTAAATATCTTAAATTTTCACCAGCGGCAACACGATGACGAATTTCTGTACTGGAAATAGAAAGCAGCGGAATTTCCAGCCGCAGCACACGGGATCTTACTTTTTCAGACAGGTTCTCCAGATTATAATGTTCATAATCGTACCCCGGCCTGTTTGCGGCCACGATAGTACATAAGTCAGGTATTTTTTCGTACTCCGCCCAAGTATGCATGGTCATCAGTGCATCTATGCCGGTTATAAAGTAAAATTCAACATTCTGACCTGTATACCAGTAGCGCATCTCGCGCAGGGTGTCTATGGTATGACTAGGTTCTTCACGGTCAATTTCGACGCGTGATACCGAAAAATTAGAATTATCAAGCGTTGCCAGAAAAGTCATCATATAACGTTCTTCAGCCGGGGTTACATGGCGGTACGTTTTCTGGTAGGAATTACCTGTCGGTACGAAGATGACCTGTTCAAGTGATAAGCGCACCAGAGCTTCCTGTGCGGCTAAAAGGTGTCCAAAGTGAATTGGATCAAAAGTTCCGCCCATGATGCCGATGCGGCGACAGTCCTTGCTGCTTTTGTCATCCATTTTCAGTATGCCTGTTCTGGTTCAAAGGTAAATGAAACGTTGCCGATATTTACAGTGTCACCTTTCACTGCACCCGCATTTTCCAGCAGTTCTTCTACTTTAAACTGCCGCATAAGACGCTGCAGACGCAGCGGAGCTTCCTCCTGGCTGAAGTCATAGCGCGCCACAGCTTTTTCGATCCGCGGATGAATTACGCGGTATATTCCTTCATCCTCTTTCACAATGCGTGGTTTGCCGGCGCTGAGCGACTCGATGTCGACAGGAATGTCGTACAGACGATACGATCCCTTGGGCCGCGGGTTAGCCCTTACAATCTTTACAATTGCGCTGATAAGATCATTGATGCCGTCACCGCAAAGAGCGCTTGTAACGATAACTTGAAGCCCTTTTTGTCCAAAAAACTCTTTGAGGTGCTGAATAAGGTTCTGGTTCTGAATTGTGTCAATTTTATTAAGCGCAATTATGCTTGGACGTTCAGCAAGCGCTGCATCATAATATCTGAATTCATCTAGAACCGTCTTCCATTGATTGATAATGGCATCGTAATTTCCATCTGACAGATCAAGCACATGGACATTTACTCTTGTACGCTCAATATGCCGCAGGAAATAAAGGCCGAGTCCTTTGTTTTCGTGGGCACCTTCGATCAGACCGGGAACGTCAGCTATAATGATTTTCTGGTCATCTACAGCCAGCACGCCGAGATTCGGAGTGAGAGTCGTAAAAGGATACCCTGCAATTTTGGGGTTGGCATTAGAAATAGCCTTCAGAAGGCTGCTTTTGCCTGCATTGGGAAGACCGACCAGAGCAACATCAGCAATCATTTTCAGTTCAAATTTTATATCGCGTTCTTCACCGGCTTCGCCTTTTTCTGAAAAACGAGGAGCACGGCGTGTTGAACTGACAAAGTGAGCATTTCCCTTGCCTCCGCGTCCGCCGCGTGCAGCGATACAGCGGTCCCCTGGTTCAACAAGATCAGCTATGGGAACGTTCTTGTCTGCATCGTACACAACAGTGCCGCACGGAACATAAATGATAAGATCCTTGCCGTTTGCACCATAGCACAGCGATCCGCTTCCTGAAACGCCGCGTTCGGCGTTAAAGCGGCGATTGTACTGGTAGTCGGCCAGCGTCAGAAGATTCTGGGCTGCCTCGACAATAACGCTGCCGCCGTTGCCGCCGTTGCCGCCATCAGGCCCGCCCTTGGGAATGAACTTTTCACGGCGGAAACTGACGCAGCCGTCTCCACCATTTCCAGCCTTTACATGAATTCTTGCAAGATCTACAAATTTCAGGGTAAACACCTGCCTCATTGCTTCATTCTGTGCTTTACAGTTATAAAAAAGGGACCCCTGCTTGTACAAGGGTCCACGAGAAATCGGCATGCCGCAGAGCGGCAAAGGGCTTATCTTTTTACTCGACCACGACGAGTTTACGAGTACCCTTTGTAGTGAACTTGACAACTCCGTCTTTCAGAGCAAAGAGAGTATAATCCTTGCCAAGACCTACATTAGCACCGGGATGATACTTCGTGCCGCACTGACGTACAAGAATGTTGCCTGCCTTCACCTGGCAGCCTTCCGTCTTTTTAAGGCCACGGTACTGCGCATTGGAATCACGGCCGTTTGTGCTGTTGCCCTGGCCTTTTTTATGTGCAAAAAACTGCAGATCAAATCTATCAAACAGCATTACAAAGACACCTCCACAAATTTAACGTTGTTGCTATAAGAACGTGATATTTCTTCAAGAGCTTTGAAAATTGCCTCTGTGAGTATGCTTACTCTTTCCGAATTTTCAATTCCCCAGTGAAGTTCAATAAACGCAGAAGCAGCATCCACGACGCTTTTAACCTGGAGACCTGCCACATCGCCCAGACCGATTTCCAATGTCTGTACAAGAACGCTTATTGCTGCGCACACTATATCGGTGCCGGACGTCGCATAGCCTGTATGTCCCCGAACCTTTATGCCGCAGGGAATTCCCTTTTGGCGATAAGCCTCAATAGTAGTCACTAAGCGTTAATGCTGTTTATCGTCACTACGCTGAAGGGCTGACGATGGCCGCGGAAACGGCGCTGATTCGTCTTGTTCTTATACTTGAACACGATGACTTTCTTTGCTTTGCCGTTGTTTTCCACCTTTGCAGTGACAGTTGCTCCCTCGACATAAGGAGATCCCACAGTGATTTTTTCGTCGGCACCGATCAGAAGGACTTTGTCAAAAGTGACGTCAGATCCTGCTTCAAGGCCGAGCTTTTCTACTGTTACCTTTTCGCCCGGGGCGACTCTGTACTGTTTTCCGCCAGTTTCAATAATTGCATACATATAAATTTTCCTCCTCTCGCTGGCCTGGGTACTCTTGTGAGATTTAAACCCGTGCCATGCGGTTTAACAGAGCTATTTTATATGTCTTCATGAATTTCGTCAATAATAAAATGACACTCACAGGTAATTTTTATGTCTGCTGTTTGAAGTTTTACAGCTGATCTATCAGGTGAGGTCAGCAGCGCAAATTAAAAGTACAAACAAGAAAGGAGACCTTTCGGTCTCCTTTCTGCTATTGCAAATTACGCACTCAGCCGGTTTAATTAGGAATAAGGATGCCGTAGCCGCCGGCGTTGCGTTTATAAACAACGTTGATTTTACCGGATTCGCCGTTAAGGAACATATAGAACGAATGCTCCAGAAGATCCATCTGCATTACAGCTTCTTCAGGCGACATTGGAGACAGGTCAAAGTGCTTTTCTTTTACGATCTTATCATCGGAGACGTTCTGCTCTTCAGGTTCAAGATCAAAAGAGACCTCATGAGTTTTAAGGTGTGCCCTGTCAACCAGATATTTTTTATGTCTGCGAATGCGGCGTTCCAGGTTCTTGAGGGCAAGATCAAAAGATTTGCGGAGATCGGGATCACTCTCCTCACCCCTCATAATGACGCCATTTACATCTGATGTGACTTCGGTTGTATATAAATTGCGCACCATTTTAATTACGATCTGACTTCCATTGATACGTGAGAAAAACTTTTCCATCTTCGATAGTTTTTTCTCCATGTACTCCTTCAGGTCGTCGGGTACCTCAGTGTTTTTGGTAAAAAAACGAATATCCATCATGCTTCCTCCTTCCACTCTGCGTATTTTCTGTTACAAACTTATCATAGCACGTAAAGTGCCGTTTCGCAACATAACATAGCCACTATTAAACATGATATTGTTCACTGGATTTTTATAACGCATCCTGTTATATTGGTTCGTAGTAAAACTTTTAGTTCCTATCAAATTCAGAAGGGGTGTATTTCAATGTCTCTCTCTCTGTCTCAGCGAGCTTTAAACCTGCATCCTTCAGCGACGCTGGCCGTCAGCGCACTTGCAAAGGAAATGAAACGGCAGGGCAAACCAGTTATTGTATTCAGCCAGGGTGAGCCGGATTTCACTTCTCCGAAGCCAGTGCTTGATGCAGGCCATGATGCAATCAACAAGGGCTATACTCACTATACCGCAAGCAACGGAATAGCAGAGCTGCGGGAAGCCATTGCCGCGTATTACAAGAAGCATTTCAACGTTGAATATACAGCTAATGAAGTACTGGTCGGCGCAGGCGCAAAACCGGCTTTGTACTGCGCAATGGCTGCAATTCTCGACCCCGGTGATGAAGTGATCCTTCCCAAACCGGCATGGGTCAGCTATGTTGAGCAGATTCATCTGTGCGGCGGCAAGGAAGTCCTTGTTGAATGCAGCGACACTGGCAATGTACCAACGCTTGAACGGCTGAAAGCTGCTGTTACACCTAAAACTAAATGCATCCTTCTGAATACTCCTAACAATCCTACAGGTGCAGTCTACGGCGAAGAACTTCTAAAGGGCATTGCTCAGCTTGCACTTGACCATGACCTGATTATCGTCAACGACGAAATTTACGAACGTCTTGTGTACGGCAATGCGAAATTCCACGAGATCGTTGCACTTTGCCCCGCAGTGAAAGACAGAACTATTTCCATCAACGGAATGAGCAAGGCATTTGCAATGACCGGATGGAGAGTCGGCTATGCTGTCGGCCCTTCGAAATACATAAAAGCTATGGGCAGCATTCAGGGACATCTGACTTCAAACGCATGCTCTATTGCTCAGTATGCGGCACTCGGCGGTTTAAGAAATTCTGATGATACAGATGTAGAAACCATGAGACAAGCTTTCAGCAAACGCAGAGACCTTGTGTTCAGTCTTCTCGATAAGATCCCTGGAATTACTTATACCAAGCCCGACGGAGCATTTTATGTTCTGATCAACCTCAAAAATTTCATGGGCAAAAAACATAATAATGTTCTTCTTAGTGATGACACAGTATTCTGCTCTGACCTGCTTCAGACAAAATATCTTGCAGCCACGCCAGGCAGCGCCTTTTATGCGCCGGGAACGATGCGCATTGCTTATGCAAATTCTGAAGCGGATATACGTGAAGGAATTGGACGTTTCGCAGAATACGTTTCTGAAATCAAATAGGGTGTAAATAAAACAGGGATGTTTCTCTCAGAAGAAGCATCCCTTTTAATATTGCCCGCATATAAAAACATTATAAGACTTTTAACATTGCCCCTTTTAATAATTTATATTCACGGTCTTATGTATTGAGCTGTATGTGTTCTGCTATGGCTTTTTATGCTATATTGTAAAAGCCATTTAATCCCATATATAAAAGGTGAAAGAACATGGACTATAAGAAACTGACTGATCAGGCCCGCGGCGCTGCCCCAGCTGACCTGCTCATTAAAAATGCACTGGTGCCAAATGTATTTTCATTTGAAATCGAAGAAGCTGACATTGCAATAAGCAGCGGGATTGTTGTCGGTGTCGGCAGAGGCTATTGCGGAAAGGAAGAATATAACGCAGCCGGCAGATACATTCTGCCGGGTTTTATTGAAGGTCACTGCCACATTGAAAGCACAATGCTGACTCCTGAAGTGTTCGCAGAGCTTGTTCTGCCTCATGGCACTACTACAGTGTTTGCTGATCCGCATGAAATTGCCAATACTTCTTCGCTTGCGGGATTGAAATATATGCATGATGCCAGCAGCAAACTGCCGCTGGATATATTCCTTAACGCTCCTTCATGTGTTCCAGCTTCACCTTTTGAGACCTGCCATGAAGTCCTTGACGCTGAAGCCATCTTAAAAGTATTCAATGATAAAACCTGTTACGCGCTTGGGGAGATGATGAACTATCCCGGTGTTATATCCGGTGATGAAGAAACATGGCGCAAAATTAGCGCGGCAGCCGGACAGCCCTGCAACGGTCATGCTCCCCTGCTGACTGGCAGGGATTTGAACGCTTATCTGCTTTCAGGCTGTAATTCAGATCATGAGTGCAGTACTTATGAAGAGGCACTTGATAAACTACGCCGTGGTTCGTGGATAATGCTTCGTTATGGCGCGGCAGAACATAATCTTCCCGCATTGGCGCGCCTTATTGCTGAAGATGAGCGGAGATGCAGCCGGTGCATACTGGTCAGCGATGATCTGACTGCTTCTGTCATTCATGAAGAAGGGCATATAGACAGGCTTCTGCGCCAGGCTGTGCGCAATGGCATTTCGCCCATTGCAGCAATACGAATGGTCACTCTGAATCCAGCAGAATTCAACCGTCTGTATGACCGTGGAGCTGTGGCCCCGCGATATCGTGCTGATTTGGTCATGGTTGACAATCTTCATGATTTCAACGTGCTAAGTGTATGGAAAAACGGCAGTATTGTAAATGTGCCTGAAAATGGGTTTAAACGAACAGGCGGCTGGCCGGGAGTTTCTTTCAACAACGCTGAAATTTCAGCCGATGATCTCAGAATTACGGCTGATGGCAGCAGACCTGTTCACGTTATCGGCATTCTTCCCAATGATGTTATTACTGAAAACCTTGTCTGCACCGTAAAGACATCTGACGGAGAACTGACTTCATCGTCAGACGGCGACATCGCAAAGATGGCAGTCATTAATCGCAATACGTCGGAAAAACGCGTGGGACTCGGTTTTGTTAAAGGGCTTGGGCTTAAATGCGGCGCAATTGGTTCATCTGTGGCACACGACGCTCATAATTTCAATATAATCGGCATGGATGATCAGTCAATGCTAACGGCCTATTACGCGCTCAGAGAAAATGGCGGTCTTGTTGTTACACTTGGGGATAAAGTTATTTACCATATGCCTCTTCCGATAGCGGGGCTTATGAGTGATCAGCCGGCGGAAAAAGTTGTGGCTGAATACGCTCAGGTACAGCGGGCGGCAGCAGAATCTCTGGGAACCACCCTCGTGAATCCTTTTATGCATATCAGCTTCTTGTCCCTGTCGGTCATTCCATCTTTGAAGCTAACTGACCAGGGGTATGTAGATCTCGGACTGGGCGGCCGCGTTCCTCTCTTTGCATAAGTGAACGGCTGTAATTGGCTGTTGCTTGTAAGGCCAAATCCCACGTGACATTAAAATTTGTCTTTACTGTCAGCCATAAGATATACCTGCACTGACTGGCAATGTTGAAACCTGTTTTGTAATGTGCGATAAACAACGGCACCGCAGTTGTAATTAGAAACTGCGGTGCCGTTTTAAAATGCAGTAAAACTATTACTGATGTCTGCTGTCGTGGTGACGGCGAAGACGATGCAGTAATGGCGAACGGTCCAGTTCAACAATGGTTTCCATTTTATCAATGCGGTGCCCGGGCTGTGGAAACGTGAGGAGAGATGATTTTGCACGCTCAAGAAGCTGACTTGGATAGACACTTCTGTGTCCGACAATTATAAAAGCTGTCACGCTGAATACGGCAGCAAACGGTGCCGCCGCGCCGCCGAAAAGCTCTACAGCCATGATTGTTGATGACAGAGGGGCATTGGCACAGCCTGCAAGAACGCCGACCATACCCCAGGAAGCGTATGTTATTGGATTTAATCCGAAAACATTAGCAAATGCGCTTCCTGCGGCAGCGCCTACATAAAAGATGGGTGTAACCACGCCGCCGCTGCCGCCGCATGCCAGTGTGATTACAGTAATTAATGTCTTCCACAGCCATGCAGAATATGGTACGGATTGTCCGTTTAAGATCTCCCCTGTCTGGCGATCGCCAAGGCCGAGATATTCAGGGCCGACAAGCCAGACTATAAGCATTATCAGTGCGGCACCGAGAAGAGCCTTTATGATGATTGAACACTTTAAATCATGAAAAAAACGTTCTCCGAAATTCAGCAGTTCAACAAAACAAAGCGCAACAAGTCCGAAAAAGACTCCTGCCAGCAGAGCCCACCCAAAATTACTCATTGTATAGGCAGGCAGGTTCTTCTCTATCGGAAACGCTGAGTAACGCAGCCCCAGCCAGAGTGCTGTACGCCATGCAACAACTCCGCTGACGAATGAAGGGAAAAGCACATCATAAAAAATTTTTCCAATATAAAGCACTTCGAGGGCAAAGACTGCACCAGCAACAGGTGTGCCGAAAACAGCTGCGAAGCCGGCAGATACACCGCATACAACAAGTTTCTTCTTATCGTAATCGTTGAATTTCATCCAACGGGCAAATGTGGATGTCAAGCCTGCTGCAATTTGAGTTGCAGGGCCTTCTTTGCCTGCCGAGCCTCCCGCAGCAACGGTCAGGATTGTAGAGAGCATTTTTACAGGCACCACTTTCAGGTCAATCTGTCCCGCACGTTCATGAACGGCTTCAACCACCTTCTCCGTACCATGCCCACTGGCATCCGGCGCAAGATAATGAACCGAAAGAGTGCTGGCAATAAGGCCTAGTGGCAGAACAGCGTAAACCCAGAAGCCGGAAAGTTCTGAAGTGACTCCCAGAGAGTACTCAAGAAGTTTAACAAAAACAGTAACACCGGCACCTACCATAATGCCGGAAAGCACAGCGAGCAGTGTCCATTTAGCAACAGCAAACCATAACGCAACTTCTTCCTGTAACATTTCCAAAAATCTACTGGTGCTTTTCAACTTCTACTCTCCTTTGCATACATGGAAAAACTTTATTACTGTGTTTCTGACTGCAGAGCCCGCCTTAAAATGCAGCATGCTGCCAGATCATCAATGCAGCGCGGCGGCACCTGCAGCGATAAGGGCAGTAATCTGCGCCAGCCTTTGGGTGGATGTATAACCCAGTAAAGTTTGCGCGCTTCCAGTGTTGTATTTTTTTCCTCGACCAGCTGTATGTCAAAATTCCAGAATACAAAAGCCTGCAGAAAGCGTGCATGTCCTGTGCCGTTGCCGCAGAATACCCTTCGTATACGTATTCCCGAAGGTATGGTACCCTCTATAAGGCTTTGCTGCAGCTCACAGGGTGACTGTGCCGCATTCTGCGCAAACAAACTCAGCGCATCAGAAGGTACAATGCCTGATGCGCAAAATGAACCGTTTTCTTCTGTAAGGGCCCAGCCAAACTTCTGAACCCCAGGGTCAATGCCTAAATACATTTTATTTATCACCAGGAATTGTACTAGCCCACCGGGGATACATCCAGATCAGCCATTGCTCCGGATGTTCCCGAATCCATGCACTGATGCGGTCATTGCATAATTTCAGTGACAATTCTTCATTTTCCCCGAATGTTGTTCCGTCAGGAGTGTGAAGTTCAGGCTCGAAAATGATTTTGTGTGTAAATTCATCTCTGCAGCGCAGGATGTGCGCAGGTATAACCGCTGCGCCAAAGCGTGCCGCCAGCTTCGTGATGCCGACTGGCGTACTTGCCGGCTGATCGAGGAAAGGAACAACACAGCCTTTTTCCTTAGCGTCCTGATCATGGAGAATACAAAGGACTTCTCCATTGCGCAGACAGCGGATGGCGCCCTTTAATCCCTGCCCTTTCTGTATATTGTGAGCACCTGCAAGCGCTCGGATTTTCATGAGAAGGTCAGTGATTCTGGGATCACGCTGGTTGGCGGCGATTACATTCATAGGAAGATAACGGGAGACATAGATATTAGCGATTTCCCAATTATCAAGATGCCCCAGGAGCAGTATTACACCTTTGCCTTTTTTTAACGCAGCTTCTACGTTTTCCATTCCCGTAACAGTAACATACTGCTCTACGTGGTCAGCGATCTTGGGCAGGCGCAGCGTTTCTGCAACTGCTCTGCCAATATTGCGGTAAGATTCACGCACTATAGAACGTGCAAGTGTGACGCCGATGTTTAAAGCGCGTACACAGCGGCGCTCAGCTTTATCTACGCGTTTTTTTGAAACAAGCCACATGACCTGCCCTAAAAATGCACCCAGTCTGACAGCCGCTTTATGCGGCAGGCACGAAAAAATGCTTTTGAGGGTACAGATAAGATACCAGTAGAAATTTTGCATTTAAATCAGCTTTCCAGAATATTTAACTGCCAAGTATTAAAATGCACCTGGAACTTCTTTTCATCAGAAAAGTACTCAGGTTTAATTTAGGATATAATTTATTTCTTTTTCTTCCCCTGATTTGCTACGGCTTCTGCTGCGGCCCTGACCGCTTCAGGATCGCCGAGATAACGGTGCGAAATCGGGCTCAGATTTTCATCAAGTTCATATACCAAAGGGACGCCTGTAGGAATATTAAGTCCGACTATGTCGTTGTCGGCAATGCCATCCAGGCATTTAACCAAGGCTCTGAGACTGTTGCCGTGAGCGGTCACAAGTACAGTTTTTCCTTCTTTTATCTGTGGACAAATAACCTGCTGCCAATAGGGCAGTACACGCTTCACTGTATCTTTCAGACATTCAGTTAAAGGAACTTCAGAATCAGTCAAACCTGCATAGCGGGGGTCTTTTCCAGGATAACGGGGATCCTCACGTGTTAATGCG
>Ga0256404_1001582_pt1 | contig 54143 bp, 46 predicted proteins | sample RumenRJG_01DNA_FD_185990 | JGI IMG/M metagenome (GOLD analysis project Ga0256404, IMG submission 185990) | Bovine rumen microbial communities from Lethbridge, Alberta, Canada - RJG_01 | ecosystem: Host-associated > Mammals > Digestive system > Stomach > Rumen | place: Canada: Alberta | collected... | reverse complement strand
GGAAACGGAAAAGTGCGAGGAGAGGAAAAAAGTCAATTGGCATTTCACTACCAAGGACGCGAGGGTTAAGCTCGTGAGCCTCTATCCTAAATTTGGGTAAAACTCGTCAGGACACTACACTAGATGGTACAACTTCTTAGTTTTAGGATAAAAGTAGATGGTACATTCCATTTTGGAGTTAAGTGCTAGAAAGCCAATGATGTCACTGTTGGTACACATGGTACATAGCTTTTTCGGCGAATCTGAAACGGTTCTACTTTTAGAGATATATAGTAAGCGTCTCGGCATTACCGTATTTCAGCCTCGCTTAAAAGTCCGTACCTTTGCGCGCACAAATTATTATGAATATGGCAAGCAAAGACAAGTACAAGAGTCTGCTTGAACGATACAAGCAGGCTCTTATCATACAGCAAGACGAGGCTTTTTTCAATGAGAAATCGCTAAGGCCTGCCCCTCAGAAAGCCTTTCTGATACTCTCATCTTCCGTTTCTGACCTCATCAGAAACGGAAGATGACCAGGTCAGCAAAGCGTGATGTGAGCATCAGAAAGGCATTTTGACAATGAGCACTCGATTTCTTGTCATTTTCATCGCGTCTTTTCCTATTTCCTCCCAAAAGTTTTTCTCTAGAATGTTCGCTCGTGATGAACTGATTTTGTCAAATGAATTCATAAACAATGCCCCTATGTCCAGCCTAATGGTGCGTTAACCCAAAAGAGAACGCTGTAGATTGTTTCTGGCAAAGGCGCAAAGAACGCTCCTGTCTTCATCACTTTTTGGACATAGACTTGTAATGCATTGATAATCAATATTAGTGTACTTTGATATGGGTGTCCAAAAATTTGTAGGGCTCACACAGAGCCACAGAGCCACAGAGCCTCACTCGCGACTCAGAGCACAGAGAAGGCTTCGCCTTAAAGAGAATATAGAAGCTCCTGAGATGTACTCGCTTCGTGAACTCTTTACGTCAAAGCCGTCTCTGTGAACTCTATATATAATAAGGTACCCGTCTCTGATACTCTGTGTCTTTGTGTCTCCGTGTGAGTATTGCTTCAAGGATATTGGTTAATGTTATTATTACCACCAAGAGATGAGAATGTAGGAGGTGACGCGTCTCGCGTCACAAAGCCATATAAAATCGCAAGAGATCATCGCGCCGCGAGACGCGTCGCCTCCTACATGGCTTTGTAAGACGGGAGTCTCTATGGCGAATACAGGAGTTGTAGCCTTAATATTCACTATTTCTCAACGAGATGATGGATTCGGCACTTGGTATCTTGTAGCATCTTATCATTTTTGCAAAGCATCTGATGGTATATTCTACCGCAAATTTACGGAATATTATTGAGACTATTGAAAGATTCATCATAAAAAACCATCATAGACCCTTACCTTGGTTGAACAAATATGCAAGAAACAGCCTCACTCCCAGCCCCTCTCCAAGGGGAGAGGGGGAGTAATTACCTTCAAGGGGTGTTAGGAGGGTATTGACATTTCCTCCCCTTGGGGAGGGCTAGGGAAGGGCTCGAGTTAGGGAAGGGCGCAACACCTTATTATATATACGCGCGCGATGCACACTACGCAATGCGCTGGATAAAGAGGTGGGAGTGTTAGGAAAAAACGTAGGAGGTTTTGAAGTGAGATTGAGAAATAATGATTATCTTTGCACAACATAAAAGCATATCAGCATGAATAGAACACAACTTACCGATGCCGTAGCTGCTTCGCTGCAGGTGTCGAAAGCGCAGGCCGCCAACTGCATCAACGCTGTGCTGGGCGCCATTGCCGACAATCTCACAGAGGGAGATCAGGAGGTTGCCATCCCAGACTTCGGACGGTTCTACGTCAAGAATGTAGCCGCAAGACAGTATGTCAACCCTACGAACAAAGAGAAAATCCTGGTAGAAGCCCACGATAAACTCGTTTTCAAACCCTCCGACAACATGGGCTACTACTCCCGTAAACACGCTGTCAATAAGTAAAACACGGCTTGGGATCCCTTCTTCCTTACAACATCTTACCGCAACCGTCCAATGATCCTAAGGACGGCTGCGGTTTTTTATGGTCTCATTTCACAAGGATAATTCAACGAAAGTAGTATATAACCGACAATAACACGCAATAACCTACAGTAACTTTCAATAACGTGCACCTGCGCGGGCGCGAGTTAGTAACTTTGCAAACGTAAACAAAAGACCTCACCTACCCTCCTAATAAGAGACCGAGGCAAGAGGAACCTGTTTTAATTTCAAATTTACTGTATTATGTCTATTTATTATCGTTTGTATCAGAACAAGCTCAAGAACAGCAAGAGCTTCGGCAAGTACTACGCCCGTGCCATCCATACCGATACCGTGGATCTGGACGATATCGCCGACGTCATTGAGCGCAACTGCACCTTGAAGCGCTCCGACGTGAAGGCCTGCCTGACCGAACTCGTGGAGGTCATGCGCGATGCGCTGCAGAGTTCCAACAAGGTGCGCGTCAATGGCTTGGGAATGTTCCAGATCAATGTCAAGTCGACTGGAGCCAGCGAGCCCGGTGCTTTCAAGGGTAACAACATCACCGGTTATCGTGTGATCTTCAGCCCGGAGCACACCGTCATTAAGGCTAAGGGTACTGTCTCTGCCGACGGCAAGGTCACCGGAACCCGCGTCAACAGCTACTATCTCTTTGATGGTATCTCGGCTAAGCGCGCCTCTCAGACCGAGGGTAAGACTGCTGCTGACACTACTCCGACTGACAGTGGTCAGGGCAGCGGCTCGGACAGCTCTCATGTGAATCCGTAAAATAGAGTGAGCCTCACCCCCGACACAGCCTCACCCCCAACCCCTCTCCAAGGGGAGAGGGGAGAGCCTCACCCCCAACCCCTCTCCAAGGGGAGAGGGGAGTAAAATGAGTGATAAACAATATTTTTGCGATGATATGAAGGTTATTACAGATGCAATGTAATGTCCGCTGAGGGCAGTTTCCGGGAGGGCCGCTGCCCTCAGCGGCCCTACTAAGATACGGCTGCTGGAAATTGTTTATCCAACATTTCACTCCCCTCTCCCTTTGGAGAGGGGCACGGGGGTGAGGCTTCTTTGGACTGCGGCTGTTGTGGCTATCTAAACTAAAATTCAGAAAACATGAAAATCAAACAAATCGTAAGGCTCCTGAGCCTGTTGGCCAGTGTGCTCTCTGCTGTTATCAACTATGTCAAGAACCTCAAAGACAACGACGACGATGAGGACAAGGAAGAAGATCATTCCAAGGGGAATTAGGAACAACAACCCGCTCAACATCAGGCGGACGCGCACACAATGGAAGGGAATGACACAGCGACAGACGGATCCCGCCTTTTGTCAGTTCAGCGAGATGCGTTATGGCCTTCGTGCCGCCTTCATCGTGCTTCATACCTATGTGACGCGCCACCACCGCAATACGCTGAGGAAGGTGATTGGCCGATGGGCTCCGCCACCGGAAAATAATCCCTCTACCTATCTCCTCTATATATGTCTGCGCACGGGATGGCCACCTAACAAGCCGCTGCCACCAATGGATGCCGAAAGTGTCTTCTGGCCGCTCCTTGTTGAGGCGATGGCCGAGGAGGAGTGTGGCAAGGATGTGATGACGCAAGGATTGCTCAAACACGAGACGGTGGTGGAAGCGTATAAAAGGCTTACCTTTCAACAAAGGCTCACCTGATCCGCAGGCCTCACTCCCCCTCCTCTCCAAGGGGAGAAGAAAGAGCCTCACCCCCGGCCCCTCTCCAAGGGGAGAGGGGAGTGAAATGCTGCAAGAGTAGATAATGACACCTTATTATAATTATATAAATTAGCCCCAGACCATGGCTGCTATGCGCCGATGGTCCGGGGCTTTTTTGCGTTATAGCCACTTGGCAGTTGGATTGTAGGCGAACTTCTATCTTCCTGCCGTGAGCAGGATGACGAGGCCGCTGATGCCGATGTAGGTGTAGACGACATATTTGAAGATGCCGTTGGAGAGGTGGCGGAAGAGGATGCCGCCGAGTGTCGTGCCGATGGCTACGCCACCGATGCCATAGAGGTAGTCGAGGCCCACGGTGGTGGTCATAAAACCGTTGTAGGTGCGCACGAGCGCCATGATGATGTTGCCGCTGAGCATATAGATCTGTGCCATCGCCATATACTGGTTCTTGTCCTTTGTCGTGGAGATGAAATAGAGCACGGCGGGCGGCCCCTGCATGTTGAAGAAGCCTCCCATCAGTCCACTGAGCACGCCGGTGCCAATCTGTGTGGGCAGGGTAGGACGCAGGTGTATCTTCTTGTTGAAGAACCAGAAGTAGATGCTGAACAGGATGAGTACCACGCCGAGTACATGGCGCAGTACCACGTCGTCGATCTTCTTGAGACAAAAGATGGACAGCGTAGAGACCACGACAAAAGCGCAAAGAATCGGCACGACGCGCCGCCACTGCACATAGCGGTGCATGCGGATGGCGATATAGATGGAGTTGCTCATGGCCAAGAGTCCCGTGAGCGTGGTAGCCTCGGCATACGAGGGCATGAGAAAGGGCAGCATGGTCATGATGAAGATGCCAAAGCCAAAGCCCGTGGTGCGCTGGATGAAACTCGCCACGATGCTCAGGAGAAAGATGGAAAGAAGGACGGTCATCGAGAAAAATATGAGATGGTTGATACTTTAGTGCAAAGGTACACAATATCCTGGATATTTGTGTGGTGTGTGGGTGAAATCGTATCCAGTTCAGATGCAATCTGGATCATTGTTGTATCGCTTGATAATTTCGGCGTTCTGATTTTGCGGTTTTAATTATATTGGTTATCTTTGCACGCATAATCAAGGTGAAAGGAAACAGGACGGCAACGTCATGATAAGCGTCAAAAACAATGGAAACGACACATCAAATCAACAAAGTAGAGCTGCGCACCCTGCGTATGGAGGACTATGACCAGCTCGCAGGCTCTTTCAAGCGTATCTATGGTGACAGCGACGAGTTTTGGACCCATGCTCAGATCAAGAAGCTGATTACGATTTTCCCAGAGGGACAGGTGGTGGTCATTGCCGACGGAAAGATCGTGGGCTGCGCACTGAGCATCATCGTAGACTACGACCTGGTCAAGGGCGACCACACCTATGCGCAGGTGACGGGCAACGAGACCTTCAACACGCACAATCCCAACGGCAACATTCTCTATGGCATTGAGGTGTTTATCCATCCCGACTACCGTGGGCTCAGACTCGGACGGCGCATGTATGAGTACCGGAAGGAGCTCTGCGAGAAGCTCAACCTCAAGGCTATCATGTTTGGCGGGCGCATCCCCAACTATCACAAATACGCCGACACCATGCGACCAAAAGAGTATATCGAGAAGGTGCGCTCGCGCGAGATCTACGACCCCGTGCTGAACTTCCAGCTGAGCAACGATTTCCACGTGCGCCGTATCATCCGCAACTATCTGCCCAACGACGAGGAGTCGAAGCACAACGCCTGCCTGCTGCAATGGGACAACATCTACTATGAACCCAAGCGCGACCAGAAGGTGGAGCGCAAGCCTACCGTGCGCATCGGCATGGTGCAGTGGCAGATGCGACCGTATAACAGCATCGACGAACTCTTCGAGCAGGTGGAGTTCTTCGTAGACTCGGTGTCTGACTATAAAAGCGACTTCATCCTCTTCCCGGAATATTTCAATGCTCCCCTCATGGCCCGCTACAACGACCTCGGCGAGGCAGAGTCGATACGTGCGCTGGCTAAGTATACCGAGAAGATCCGCGACCGCTTCCGCGAGCTCGCCATCAGCTATAACATCAACATCATCACGGGATCCATGCCTTACGTCAAGGACGACGGCGGACTCTATAACGTGGGCTTCCTCATCCGCCGCGACGGTACCGACGAGATGTATGAGAAGATTCATGTCACGCCCGACGAGGTGAAGTGCTGGGGACTCAACGGCGGCAGTGCCATCCGTACCTTCGACACTGACTGCGGAAAGATTGGCGTGGTGATCTGCTACGACGTGGAGTTCCCGGAGCTCTCGCGTCTGCTTGCCGCGCAGGGTATGCAGATTCTCTTCGTGCCGTTTATGACGGACACGCAGAACGCCTATGCCCGTGTGCGCATCTGTGCACAGGCGCGCGCCATCGAGAACGAGTGCTATGTGGCTATTGCCGGTAGTGTGGGCAACCTGCCGCGTGTTCACAACATGGACATCCAGTATGCCCAAAGTGCTGTCTTCACGCCCTGCGACTTCCCATTCCCCAACGATGGACGCCGTGCCGAGGCTACACCCAACACAGAGATGATCCTTGTGGCTGACGTAGACCTTACCCGCCTCAACCAGCTCCATACTTACGGTTCCGTGCGCAATCTGCTCGACCGAAGAACGGATCTGTATGAGGTGAAAGTTAGGAAGTAAACATAGCCTCACTGCATCACCCCAGCCTCACCCCCCGTACCCCCTCAGCCTCACCCCCAGCCCCTCTCCAAAGGGAGAGGGGAGTGATTACCGTCAAGGGATGAAAACGATAGGAAAGTGCAAGGGATGAAAGCAATAGGAAAGTACAAGGGATGAAAAAAAAGGATGAAAGCAATAGGAAAGTACAAGGGATGAAAGTAGTAGGAGGAGACGCCACTAACAGCCCCAACGGGGCTGAAGCATGGGTAACCCCGGTCAAGCGACGATAGGAGCGCAGACAGGGGATGGAGAAAACTCCATTATCTTCTGCCAAGGTGACCCGAGGGGTCACACGAGCATCTGATGCGCAATTAATATTAATAGATGTAAAACACAGAATGAGATTTTAAGACAAATGACAGATATGCAACAACATAATAGTAATCCGAAACAACGTATGGAAAAACATAGTATTCTCGATCGCACCAAAACTCCGTTTAACCCTGTAACTACTCCCCTCTCCTTGGGAGAGGGGCAAGGGGGTGAGGCTGCTATCGATGCCCTCACCCTCCGCATCATCTCCTTTGACGCCGGAGATCCCATGCGCATACAACATCTGTTGAAGGTGCACCGCTTCGCACAGCTCATCGGACGCGCCGAAGGACTGGACGCCCACACGCTCTTTGTCTTGGAGTCCACAGCCGTACTTCACGACATCGGCATACATCCTGCTGAGGCTAAATACGGCAGCAGCAACGGCAAATACCAGGAGCAGGAAGGACCGGCGCCGGCCCGTGCCATCCTCGAATCGATGCACTATGCCGAAGCCGATATTGAGCGCATCTGCTGGCTCATCGCCCATCACCACACCTATAACCATATAGACGCACCGGACTATCAGATCCTCGTGGAAGCCGACTTCCTCGTCAACCTCTACGAAGACCATATCTCGCAGCACGGCATCGAGGCGGCACGCAAAAACATCTTCAAGACGAAGACCGGATTGCAGCTGCTGCACATGATCTATCAGGAGACTTACACGATGCCCGGCGCTGACACACACTGTGAGGAGGGTGAGAAATGCTGAAAGACTTCATGCTCGTGGGCTGCGGCAGCTTCTTGGGTGGCGGCTGTCGCTTTGTGGTGTCCAAGCTCATACAAGTGCTGATACCGCTGAGCTTTCCCTTTGGCACGTTTGCTGTCAACATTCTCGGTTGTCTGATCATCGGCTTCCTGTCCGGTCTTAACTGGGCGGGCGGCTGGATGTCGCCGTCGGTGAAGCTCATCCTGACCACAGGCTTCTGTGGCGGCTTCACCACTTTCTCCACCTTTATGAACGAGAGCACGGCACTCACGCACGACGGAGACTATCTCTACCTCGCCCTTTACTTAGGCTTGAGCGTGGCGTTGGGACTGCTCGCCGTCGTCGCCGGCAATGCCTGCGCCAAAATGATATAACAGCCTCACCCCCGTACCCCTCTCCATGGAGAGGGGAGTGATTACTTCCAAAGGGTGTTAGGAGGGGATTGCAATCCCCTCCCCTCGGGGAGGGTTAGGGAAGGGCTTTTTTGTTTTCTTTTCTTTCCGTTTCTCGATTTAATTCTGTAACTTTGCAGAAACTTAGCACTATATATAATAATGAGTACAAACGTGCAAGAAACAGAAAGACAGTTCCAGGACGTCATGGCAGAGTGCAGACAGCTCTTTGCCAAGAAGCTCCATGACTATGGCGCCTCATGGCGTATGCTACGTCCTTCTTCGCTTACCGATCAGCTCTTTATCAAGGCCAAGCGCATCCGTACCCTTGAGATCACCAAGGAAAGCCTTGTCGGCGAGGGCATTCGGCCCGAGTTCATCGCACTGATCAACTATGGCATCATCGGACTCATACAGCTCAAGGAGGGTTTCGCCGACACCATCGACACCACGCCCGACGAGGCTCTGAAGCTCTACGACCATTATGCCCACGAGGCTTTCGAGTTGATGAAGCGTAAAAACCACGACTATGGCGAGGCCTGGAGAGACATGCGTGTCACCAGCTATACCGATTTCATCCTCACAAAGATAGAACGTGTCAAAGAACTCGAAGAAAACCAGGGCAAAGCACTCGTCTCGGAAGGTATCGACAGCAACTATTACGACATCATCAACTATGCCGTCTTCGGTGCCATACGCACGAAGCGACCCGAAGAGAAGGCGTAGTCCCGGCGTTTCCGCCACTGCCCGATAAGATTCTACATTCGCATTTCTTACACAACACTTGGTCATGACCGACAAAGAAGATAACATACAGTCCCAAACACAAGCTCATGTCACACCCCGCTGGCTCACGATGCTGACGACGATCCTCGTCAACATAGCCCGCTTTGTCGTTGGATTGACCTTTATCTTCTCTGGTTATGTCAAAGCCATCGACCCGCTGGGCACGCTCTACAAGATGCAGGACTATCTTGAGGCCATCGGCCTGGCAGGCGCTCTGCCCGACTATCTGCTCATCGCGGCAGCCGTGTTGCTCGCCGGCCTGGAGTTTTGCTTGGGCATCTTCATGGTGTTTGCCATCCACCGTCGGCTGACGTCAAAGATCATCCTACTCTTTATGTCGGTGATGACGCTGATCACGTTGTGGCTCGTCATTGCCAACCCCGTCAAGGATTGCGGTTGTTTCGGCGATGCCATCCACCTCACCAACACCGAGTCGCTGCTGAAGAACATCGTGCTCACGGCTTGTGCCGTGCTGCTCTGGCGGAAACCGCTCAGCATGTACCGCTTCATCTCGAAGCCCAACCAGTGGATTGCAGTCAACTACACCATCGTCTTCATCCTCGCCACGAGCACCTACTGTCTCTATAAGCTGCCCGTCTTTGACTTCCGTCCCTACCATGTCGGCGTGAACATCAAGAAAGGTATGGAGATACCGCCCGGTGCACCGCAACCCAAGTTCGAGACAACGTTCATTTTGGAAAAGAACGGTGTGAAGAAAGAGTTCACCCTCGACAACTATCCCGACTCGACGTGGACGTTCATCGACTCCAAGACCGTGCAGACCGCCGAGGGCTATGTGCCGCCAATCCACGACTTCTCTATTCAGACCCGCTCCGGCGACGACCTCACCGACAGCATCCTCGACCGCCGCGGATATACCTTCCTGCTCATCGCTCCCGACCTGAGCACTGCCGACGACGGCAACTTCGGCGCCATCGACCAACTCTATGAGTATTGCATCGACAAGCATATCCCCTTCTACTGTCTGACGGCTTCGGGTGATAAAGACATCAAGCACTGGGAGGACATCACCGGTGCGGAATATCCTTTCCTGCTCACCGACGGCACCACACTCAAGACGATGATACGCAGCAACCCGGGACTGATGCTTATCAAGAACGGCACCATCCTGCGCAAGTGGAGCCACAACGACCTGCCCGACGCGGCTGACCTACATGGCGACATCAGCAAGCTGCCGATCGGACAGCCCGACAGCCACACTGCCGCCGGCACGATGGCAAAGGTAGCCCTCTGGTTTATCTTGCCGCTGTTCCTCCTCACCCTCGCCGACAGACTGTGGGCGTGGAGTAAATGGCTCAGAGCTTGGCAGAAGAAAAAAGAAAATCAGATACAACAACAATTGTTTAACTTATTATTAATAGAAAGGAAAAGCAAAATGAGAAAGAAAATCGTTGCAGGCAACTGGAAAATGAATGAGAACCTGCAGGAGGGCATCGCCCTGGCAAAAGAGATCAACGAGGCTTGTGCTGCTGACAAACCAAACTGTGGTGTCATCGTCTGCACTCCGTTCATCCACTTGGCAAAGGTCGCTGAGGTCCTGGATCAGAATGTCGTAGCTCTCGGTGCTGAGAACTGCGCTGACAAGGAGAAGGGCGCTTACACAGGCGAGGTCTCTGCCGCTATGGTGAAGTCTACCGGTGCACAGTATGTCATCCTGGGTCACAGCGAGCGTCGTCAGTACTATCACGAGACTGCTGAGATCCTGAAGGAGAAGGTACAGCTGGCTCTGGCCAACGGTCTGAAGGTGATCTTCTGCTGCGGCGAGACTCTCGAGGAGCGCGAGGCTAACAAGCAGAACGAGGTCGTCAAGGCTGAGCTCGACGGCAGCGTGTTCAACCTCTCTGCTGAGGAGTGGAAGAACATCGTGCTGGCTTACGAGCCGATCTGGGCTATCGGTACTGGTAAGACGGCTACCAGCGATCAGGCTGAGGAGATGCTCGCTTACATCCGTAGCATTGTCGCTGAGAAGTACGGCAAAGAGGCTGCTGAGGACACTACCATCCTCTATGGCGGTAGTTGCAAGCCCGGCAACGCTAAGGAACTCTTCGCTAAGCCTGACATCGACGGCGGCCTGATCGGTGGCGCTTCTCTGAAGTGCGCTGACTTCAAGGCTATCATCGACGCTTGGAAGTAATCATCCATCATCTATCAGGAATTGGAGAGTCGGGTAGGGAATGGCGCCACTGCTCAGTGACGCTTTCGTGCCGCCTCTCTAATTCCTGACTTTTACAATGACCATTATGAAGAGACTGATCTTGGGGATTATCGGCATGCTGACATTGGGCATCGCCCCGATGCACGCACAGACCTTCCTTGGACATCTGCAACAGCAGAAGCAAGGTGAAGGTAAGATCACGGTGACGCAGAGCAAGGCGATCACGGATCTCGTCAACGGCAGCGCACTTTCGTCCCCGGAAAAGAATACGACCACACAAAACAACAATACGCCGGGCACGAAGACTACTGCTCAGGCAAAGAAGGTGGAAACAAAGACGGTAGCCACACAGCAGAGCACCATCGACAAAGCCAAGGAGGCTGAGCGCAAGGCTGCCATGGCGCTGGGCAAGAAGGCTTCCACCCAAACCAGCAAAAACGCTGAGGCTGCCCGCCATGCCGCCGCAGTAGCTGAACAGAAAAAGGCTGAGGCCGCAGCAGAGGCAGCAAGAAGAGAAGAGCAACTCGCCGAGATGCGACGCCAGGAGGCTGCCGAGGAGGCAAAGGCCAGGGCTGAGAGTGCTGAGGCTGAGAAAAGGGCACAATGGGCCCGCGAGGCTGAGGCCTATAAAAAGAAATTAGAGAGCGAGCGCAGAAATCAGGCACACTATCAGGACGATGACGAGATGTCGATCCCTACCGTCGATATGCGCAAGAAGATCATGCGGGGCAGCCGTAAGGTCACCGGATATCGTGTACAGGCCTTCGCCGGAGGCAACACGCGCGCCGATAAGATGAAAGCTCAACAGGCAGGCAACGCTATCAAGATGCGTTTCCCTGACCAACCGATATATGTTCACTTCTATTCTCCGCGCTGGATCTGCCGTGTGGGCAACTACCGCTCGCTCGGTGAGGCCGAGAAGATGCTCCGCGCTGTCAGAAAGATGGGCTTTAAGGCAGCTACCATCGTTAAGGGGAAGATCACAGTAAACTAAATAATGTATAATGTATAATGAGTAATGTATAATGAATAAATAAGTGCACCGTAGGGGTGAAAGTCATTCTTCATTCAATATTCAACATTGTAGTTCATTCAACATTCATCATTCAACATTATAGTTCATTCATCATTCAACATTGTATTCATGAATCCAGAAACAGAATTCCGGCCGGGACTTGAAGAACTGGCCGATCACTATAAAGACATACTGACTTTGTTGGGCGAAGACCCGGAACGTGAGGGACTCGTCAAGACACCCATGCGCGTGGCAAAGGCCATGCAGACACTCACCCGCGGCTACACACAGGACCCGAAGAAAGTGCTCACCGACGCTCTCTTTGAGGAGAAATACAATCAGATGGTCATTGTCAAGGACATCGACTTCTTCTCGATGTGCGAGCACCACATGTTGCCGTTCTTCGGTAAGGCACACGTGGCATATATCCCCAATGGCTATATCACCGGACTGAGCAAGATCGCCCGTGTCGTCGACATCTTCTCTCACCGTCTGCAAGTGCAGGAGCGGTTGACAGAGCAGATTGAGCAGTGCATCCGCGAGACGCTCAAGCCGCAAGGCGTGATGGTTGTGCTTGAGGCCCGCCACCTTTGTATGCAGATGCGAGGCGTGGAGAAGCAGAACTCCATGACGACGACAAGTGCCTACAGCGGCGTCTTCGAGTCGGCAAAGACTAGAATGGAGTTCCTCAGCCTGCTGAAAGTGAAATGAAGACTTACCACTTGCTGCTTTTATCAAGAATTTGAGAATTATAGAATTTAATACGCATCCTTGTGGATTGATTAGAATTGAAGAATTAAAGCAGCTGCTTTCTTCCTTGTAATTCTTTTCATCTCAGTTGATAGAAGAATTCTCTCATTCTCAAATCCTTGAGATAAGGTAGTCACAGAAGACTTTCACGGAACACTTACTTCCGCACGCCTCATTCATCATTCATCATTCATCATTCATCATTTAACATTCATCATTGAGATATGAAATTCATCTCCTGGAATGTCAACGGCCTTCGCGCTTGCATGAAGCCGAAGACCAACGACGACGGTAAAGTCATCAGCAAAGGCTTTGAGGCTTACTTCAAAGACTTGGACGCTGACTTCTTCTGTCTGCAAGAAACCAAGATGCAGGCCGGACAGCTTGATCTGCAATTTCCCGGATATACGTCGTATTGGAACTATGCCGACAAGAAGGGCTACAGCGGTACGGCGATCTTCGCACGGCAGGAACCGCTGAGCGTGGCCTATGGCATGGGAATCGACGATCACGACCATGAGGGGCGCGTTATCACGCTCGAATACGCTGACTTCTATCTCGTCTGTGTCTACACGCCGAACTCACAAGACGGACTGCGCCGTCTCGACTACCGCATGAAGTGGGAAGACGACTTCCGCAACTTCCTGCTGGCGCTCAACGACAAGAAGCCAGTTATCGTCTGCGGTGATATGAACGTGGCTCATGAGGAGATTGACATCAAGAATCCTAAGACCAACCGCCACAACGCAGGCTTCACCGACGAGGAGCGCGAGAAGATGACGGTGCTGCTCAACAGCGGCTTCACCGATACCTTCCGTCTGTTGCACCCCGATGAAGTGAAGTACTCGTGGTGGAGCTACCGCTTCCGTGCGAGAGAGAAAAACGCAGGGTGGCGCATCGACTACTTCCTCACGTCCAACAGCTTGCAGCCGCGTATCGCTGCGGCTGAGATCCACAACGAGGTCTTTGGCAGTGACCACTGCCCCGTGGAGTTGCAACTGAAATAACATTATGCACGCAGGAACCGACAACTACACCTATCTCACCACCGCACCGATCCGTCGTGTCATACCGACGATGGCCATCCCGACGATCATCAGTATGCTCGTCACCGCCCTATACAATATGGCGGACACGTTTTTCGTGGGTAAGCTCGACACGCAGTCTACGGCTGCCGTGGGCGTGGTGTTTTCGATGATGTTCTTTGTGCAGGCCATCGGATTCTTCTTTGGCCACGGTTCCGGCAACTACATCTCGCGCGAGTTAGGCGCACGCCGCCACGACAACGCCGCCCGCATGGCAGCGACAGGCTTCTGCTTCTCGGTCATCGCGGGAACGCTGATCGCAGTGCTGGGGTGGATTTTTCTCAATCCCCTGTCACTGCTCTTGGGTGCCACGCCGACGATCCTGCCTCACACACGGCAGTATCTCGGCATCGTGCTCTTCGGCGCTCCTTTCCTGACCGGCTCGCTGACGCTCAACAATCAACTGCGTCTGCAGGGCAACGCCTCCTTTGCCATGGTGGGCATCGTCGCGGGCGCCATCCTCAACGTAGGCCTCGACCCGCTCTTCATCTTTGTGTGTCATTGGGGCGTAGCCGGTGCGGCTCTCGCCACGGTGACGGGTCAGGTGGTAAGCTTCCTCATTCTTTTCTTCATGACGCGCCGTGGAGAGAACATCGCCATCCGTTTCCGACTCTTCTCTCCCTCGTGGTCAGCCTTCAAGGAAATCTTCTTTGGCGGCAGCCCGTCGCTGTGTCGTCAAGGACTGCTCTGCCTGGCCACGACCATGCTCAACCATGCCGCAGGCAACTACGGCGACGCGGCCATTGCCGCCATGAGCATTGTCAACCGCATCACGATGATGGTCATGGCTGTCGTCATCGGCTTGGGACAAGGCTTCCAACCACTTTGTGGCTTCTGCTTCGGTGCCCGTCTCATCCCGCGTCTGAAGCGTGCCTACTGGTTCACGATCGCAGTGGGCACGACTTTCCTCATCGTTTGCACGGTTGTAGGCTGGCTGCTCAGCGATCATCTCATCGGCATCTTCCGCAACGATGCGGAGGTGATCGCCGTGGGTGTTATCGCCTTGCGCTGGCAACTCTGCTCGTTACCGCTGAACAGTATGATCATGACGAGCAACATGCTCACGCAGACGTGTCGCATGCCGGTGGCCGCGAATTTGCTCGCTTCAGCGCGCAGTGGTCTTTTCTTCATCCCGCTCATCCTCATCCTTCCCCATTTCTTCGGACTGATGGGTGTGGAGATGTGTCAGGCCGTCAGCGACGTCTGCTCCTTCTCGCTGACCGTTCCCGTCATGACACACACGCTAAGGCGGTTGCGCGGGTAAAGACAGTCTCAACCCCTTGCCCCTCTCCAAGGGGAGATGGGAGTAATTACCTTCAAGGGATGTAAGGAGATTGCAATTCCCTCCCCATGGGGAGGGTTAGGGTAGGGCTCTATCCCCTTGGGAGGGTTATGGAAGGGCTCCTCTTTCTCGCAAAGCCGCAATGATTGCAAAGGGCTGCGCACATGTCCGTTCGCCCCCCATTTCCTCGCTTTTCTTTTAACTCACCATCTACGATGGTATTAAGAATATAGCCGAATATCGAGAATATATATTCGTTATATTCGCTTATTTTCTTTATTCCACGAAGTGGAGCGTTAACCATATAGACAACGCCGTAAGTTTATTCTCGCAAAGCCGCAAACGACGCAAAGAGCTGTGTACACCCTTTGAGCTGTAGGAGGTGACGCGTCTCGCGTTACAAATAAATTGCGACGCGGGACGCGTCGCCTCCTACATTCCATGATTGCAAAGGGCTGACGCACACCCGTACGCCTCACCCCTTCTTTTTGCTTTCATTGGGTAGCTGCGAAATCTTCCTGTCTCCTTTCTTTGCGGAATCTTTGCGCCTTAGCGTTTTTGCGAGTTAATCATCACCCCTTGGCGGTAATTACTCCCCTCTCCCCTTGGAGAGGGGTTAGGGGGGAGGCTTCTTGAAGAGGGGTTAGTGGGTGAGGCTTCTTAGGGGGTGAGGCTTGTGCGCCCTAATCGTTCTTTCTGGCATTGCTGTCATCGAAGGTGTCGTAGCTATCCATATCGCCACTGTCCCCATCGAGGCAGTCGTGCTCAAAGTCCTCATCGATATGGCGTCCGTGATGCTTGCCTGTGTACAGGCGCTCCTTTGCTGTAAGTTGTTTGTTTCTTGTGTTCATAGTTCTTTGGTTTTGGTTATTATACATTGTCTTTTACCCTGCGAATATACGAAAAAAAGTAAGACGTTGTACTTATTCCCATACTTTTCTTTCACTTTTTTGGTATTTTTCTATCTTGAAAGTTTTTCCATGTTTCAAGCACCCGCAAAACATTCTACTCCCCTCTCCCCTTGGAGAGGGGTTAGGGGGTGAGGCTTCCATTATATGTTTCCGAGATGCACCCACCGTATGCCTTCTTCTTTTGCAATGTCTTTTGCGCGCATCATGTCTGAGAGGGGTGTCGGCCTCAGGTCGGGCATGCGATAGGAGGGGAAACAGCGGCTCAGATGCAAGGGAACATCAGACATGCCGTTGCCGACAAGCCAACGACAGAGACCGCGTACCATCTCCTCACTCGTATTCCATCCGTCTACGAGCAAATTTGTAACTTCCACTTCTATGCCCGCCTCATGGATGAGGCGCAGCGTGCGTTGGACAGGTGCCAGCGAGGCACCGTTGAGGCGGTGATAGACATCGTCGCTGATATTCTTCAAATCGATGTTTGCCGCGTCGAGATAAGGAATCAAGTCGTGGAGCGGCTGTTCGTTGACATAACCGGCAGACACGAGGATGTTGTAGATGCCATGCTCGTGGGCCAACCGTGCTGTGTCGAGCATATACTCGATCCACGTCAGCGGTTCGGTGTAGGTATAGGCGATGGACGGCAGATGCTGTTGCAGGCACACGCCTACGAGTTCTTCCGGTTGCCACGTTGCGTGCTCGACGTCCTGCGGTTTTACTTGCGAGATGCTGCTGTTCTGGCAGTTCAGGCAGCGCAGGTTACAGCCCGTGCAGGCTACTGACAGACATTGCGTACCCGGATGGAAGTGGTTGAGTGGCTTCTTCTCCACCGGATCGACGGCGAGTGCGCAGGGTTCGGCATAGCTCATCGCCCACAGCTTGCCGCCATGGAACACGCGTGAGCGGCACCGGCCTGCATGTCCTTCACGGATCAAACAGGCATGGGGACAGAGGTTGCAACGGGCGGCAAGCTCGTCCCCTGCTTCTTGTCCCAGTCCTGTAATCTTTTCAAGATGATAATATGATGCTTGCTTCATTGAGACCTCACTATTTCCACCTTATACGTATACAGCTCTGCATCCTTCCAGCCGTCCCATGGCAGGCCGGCCTTGTCCTGTGCACAATGTCCAAGGAACTCCTCCTTTGTCCAGTTCACTTCTTCGGCTACTTGAGGCAGGAACGTACCCGAGTGCCATCCTTTCTTGATGTAGATACCCTCCTTGCCATAGTGGAACTCACTGATGTCGTGGATGCGCTTCAACGGTGAGAGCACGCTGATCTCAATAGATAGCTGATCCCACTCTTCGGGCGAGACGGGTCGGAAACGAGGATCGCGGTAGGCGGCATCGTGCGCCATGACCTCCACCACCTGCCACAACGGCACATCCTCACCGAAGTGACCGATGCAGCCACGCAGACGGCCATTTTCGGTCAGCGTCACGAAAGCACCTCCTTTGCGCAACAGCTCCGGGTTGGTGGGCGCTGCGACCTGTTGACGGCGGACGCTCTTCCATGCGATGTCGAGCAACTGCTTTCGTGTGCTGTCGCTCAGCACGAAAGGCTCATCTGCAATATCACTTTTGGCAGCGGCGTGCGTTGCTTCATCCGACTTGTCATCTTCTGTTTTCTCCTTTTTCATTTTTGCCTCTATTGAAACGTCCTTTTTATTTCCTTCATCTTTTGACGTTTCTTTCGAAATACCCTGTTTTGTAGTTTCTTCTTGTACCGTATCTCCTTTCGCTGTCATCACGAAGGCATGGTAGCCCACTACCTGGTCATGACCACTGTACGGCGAGTCGCCCGAGTTGCAATAGGCGAGATGGTGCATCTCCAGTCCTTTCTCCTTTTCCGCCATCATCAGCAATACGGCGATGGCTGCCTGTCCGCATGCGCTCGTGGCGAGGTTGCGGACATGTTCATCGGCATTGTCAGACAGCGCACGCAGGAAAGCATGAAGGCTGCCCGATGCCACGGCGTCGCCCGTACGTTTGTCCACGCGCTCGGCATCGTCGTAGCAAGGGTAGTGCGAGAAGTCGCTGCTGATGACAAAGAGGTTGCGCGGCGTGAAGTAGGGAACGAGCGCCTGTGCGATGTCCTGAAGCGTATAGTAGTCTTCCGTGCCAATGATCACCGGTACGATCGGCGGTACCTCGCCCAACTGTACTTGCAGGAAAGGCAGCTCCACTTCCAGACAATGCTCCCTGTCGTGGGCGCGAGGCTCAAAGACGAGCACTTTGTTCTCATCGACAAGGTGCTGGCAGAGCGCCGTGTCAACTCGTACCGTACCCAACGGCGTCTGATAGGCGCCCCAAGCGGTAGCCACGGAAGCACCATCCAGACCGATATGATGCGAGGGTCCCAAGAGAAAGATATGGTCGTAATGAACCTTCGGGTCGAGTTGAGCGAAAGCCTCGGCAGCCGTCTGCCCGGAGAATACATAACCGGCGTGCGGCACGATGACCGCCCTGACGGAATCTTGAAGTCCCGCCTTTGTCGCGGCAGAGAGATATTGCTTCACATCAGTCTCCAGCTCCTGCCTGTCAGCTGGATAGAACTGCCCGGCAACAGCGGCTGGGCGCACATTGCCGGAAAAACACTTTGTCGTTTTCATCATCATACAGACAATCATTAACAGTACTATGCCTGTGCTTAGTCCTTTCATCGGTTTTTCGCAAATATAGTGGTTTTATACGAAAAAAGCAAGAACAATGCAAATTCATCGCGATCATCTTCCTCACTTTTATAAATAATTATAATTCCACTCCATATTATATATTGTGATGCAATACTTTTCGTATCTTTGCATAATAATAGGTGAGGAATGACTCCTCGATTAAGAGACGATTTATAGAGAAAGTGATGAACGTGACAACAGAAAGAAAGAACCCTTTCATGGAGCCCTACCATACGCCCCATGACACCATACCCTTCGACAAAATACGCTTTGAGGACTTTGAGCCCGCCTTCATGGAAGGCATCCGGCGCGACGACGAGGATATTGAGATCATGCTCAACAATCCTGAAGAGCCGACCTTCGACAACACCATCGCTTACCACAACGACAGCAAAGGTCCGCACTACTACGATCTCCTCGACCGCGTGTCTACGGTGTTCTCCTGCCTGATGAGCGCTGAGACCGACGACCGCATGGAGGCACTGGCACAGAAGCTCGCACCAATCCTTACCAAGCACGAGAACGATTTCCTGCTCAACCCGAAGGCTTTCGCACGTGTCAAGGCGGTCTATGAACATCACCGTGAGCTGACGCCTGAAGAGCAGATGATGCTCGACAGAACCTACGACGGTTTTGTGCGCAATGGTGCACTCCTCGATGAGGCCGGCAAGCAGCGTCTGCGCGAGCTCGACGAGAAAGGATCGCTCCTCGCCCTGCAATTCTCTCAGAATCTGCTGAAGGATACCAAGGCCTTCACACTGCTCATCACCGACAAGAACGACCTTGCCGGACTTCCCGACACGGCCGTGGAGGCTGCCGCCAACGCTGCCAAGGAACAGGGCAAGGAAGGCTGGCTGTTCACACTCGACTATCCCAGCTACTCGCCTTTTATGTCGCACGCCGACAACCGCGAGTTGAGACGACAGCTGTATATGGCCCGCAACACGCTCTGCACCCATGGCGACGAGAACGACAACCGCGACATCTGCCGCGCTCTCGTCAACAACCGGCGTGAGGAGGCACAGCTCCTGGGCAACGACACCTTTGCCGACTATGTGATGAAATACCGCATGGCGGGCAGCGTGAAGAATGTCTATCAACTTCTCAACGACCTCATTGATGCCTACAAGCCTACCGCTGAAAAGGAGGTGGAGGCTATTCGTGAAGAAGCACGCAAGCTCGAAGGCGATGACTTCCAGCTTGAGCCGTGGGACTTCTCCTATTATGCCCATAAGCTGAAGGTGGAGAACTATAATATTGACGCGGAGATGCTGCGTCCTTACTTCCAGCTCGACAAGGTCATCGACGGTGTCTTTGGCCTGGCCCACCGCCTCTATGGCATCACATTCAAGGAGAACAAGGACATCCCCGTCTATCATCCCGATGTCAAGGCCTACGAGGTCTTTGACAAAGACGGTAGCTATCTTGCTGTCTTCTATGCCGACTTCTACCCCCGCAAGGGTAAGCACGACGGTGCATGGATGACGGAGTTCCAGGGACAGCATATCAACCACAAGGGTGAGAACATTCGTCCGCACGTGAGCGTGGTGATGAACTTCACGAAGCCCACGCCCGAGAAACCGGCACTGCTCACGCTCGGTGAGGTGGAGACTTTCCTCCATGAGTTCGGCCACTCGCTTCACGGCATGTTTGCCAACACCCGTTTCGGCAGTCTCTCCGGCACGAATGTGTGGTGGGACTTCGTGGAGATGCCGTCGCAGTTCATGGAGAACTATGCGGTGGAAAAGGAGTTCCTGCGCACCTTTGCCTTCCACTACAAGACCGGCGAGCCGATTCCCGACGAACTCGTCGACCGCATCGTGCGCTCACGCAACTTCAATGTGGCCTACGGCTGTCTGCGTCAGGTGAGCTTCGGACTGCTCGACATGGCTTACTACACCCAGCGCGAGGAGTTCAAGGCCGACATCCCGTCATTCGAGAAAGAGGCTTGGAAGGATGCAATCCTCGTGCCGCAGCTCCCCGACACGTGCATGACCACGCAGTTCTCGCATATCATGGCCGGAGGTTATGCCGCCGGATATTATAGCTACAAATGGGCCGAGGTGCTCGACGCCGATGCCTTCAGCGTGTTCAAGCGCAACGGCATCTTCGACCAGGCTACCGCCCAGCGCTTCCGCGACTGCATCCTCTCCAAGGGTGGTACGGAAAATCCGATGACGCTCTACAAGCGCTTCCGGGGACAGGAGCCGACGATCGACGCACTGCTCGTGCGCGACGGCATCCGCAAAGCGTGACCTACACATTATTATATATATTATACTTACGAAAGCATCGTTATGAAAGAAGAGGAAGAAAAAGATCGCAAAGCACAAAAACAGCATCTGCTCGACGGCCGCTATCTGCGCATGGCGCATATCTGGGCAGAGAACTCCTACTGCAAACGCCGCAAGGTGGGAGCCCTCGTCGTCAAGGATAAGATGATCATCAGCGACGGATACAATGGCACGCCAAGTGGCTTTGAGAATGTCTGTGAGGACGACGACAACGTCACGAAGCCCTACGTGCTCCATGCCGAGGCCAACGCGATTACCAAACTCGCCCGATCGGGCAACAACAGTGACGGCTCGACACTCTATGTCACGGCCTCGCCCTGCATCGAATGCGCCAAGTTGATCATTCAGGCAGGCATCCGACGCGTGGTGTACGGCGAGAAATACCGGCTCGACGACGGCATACGGCTGTTGCAACGCGCCGGCGTGGAGGTGGATTTCCTCGATATGAATGAACTGGAAAAACAACACAAAGAAGAGTTATGAATATGAAATACGACAAGAAGAACCGGTTTATGCCACTGCTCATGGCGGTGAGCATGATTCTTGGTATTCTCATTGGTACCTTCTACGCCAACCATTTCTCGGGCAGTCGTCTGACAGTGGTCAACAATGGCAGCAACAAACTTAGCAATCTGCTACGCATCATCGACGATCAATATGTCGATAATGTCAACATCGACTCGCTCGTGGAGAAGGCCATGCCGCTCATTCTCGGTGAGCTCGACCCGCACTCGGTATATATCAGTGCCAAGGACGTACAGCAGTCCGAGGATGATCTCAAAGGCTCATTCTCAGGCGTAGGCATTGAGTTCACCATTCGTCAGGACACCATCCACGTCGAGAACGTCATCAAAAACGGACCCGCAGAGAAGGCCGGCATCATTGCCGGCGACAAGATCGTGATGGTTGACGGCAAGAAATTCGTCGGCAAGCAGGTCACTCAGGAGGAGGCTATGCACCGCCTCAAGGGTCCGCAGGGCTCCAAGGTGCGTGTCGGCGTGCTGCGTTTCGGCCATCCAAAGGTGCTCTCCTTCGACATCACGCGCGCCGAGATTCCGACGAAGACGATCACGGCAGCCTATATGCTCGACGACAACACGGGCTATATCAAGATCAAGAACTTCGGCGAGAAGACCTATCCTGAGCTGCTCATCGCTCTGGCCAACCTGCAACAGCAGGGCTTCCAGAACCTGGTCATCGACCTCCGCGACAATCCCGGTGGTTATCTGCAAAGTGCTGTTCAGGTTGCCAACGAGTTCCTGCCCGCCAAGAAACTCATTGTCTACACCGAGGGACGCAAGTCGCCGCGCCAGGATTACACCTCCGACGGTCACGGCGCTTACCAGAACATACCGCTTGTGGTGCTCATCAACGAGGGCACAGCTTCGGCAGCTGAGATCTTCGCCGGTGCCATGCAGGACAACGACCGCGCCACGATCATCGGCCGCCGCTCCTTCGGCAAGGGCCTCGTGCAGCAGCAGATTCCGTTCCCCGACGGTTCGATGATCCGACTGACCATCGCCCGCTACTACACGCCATCGGGCCGTTGCATACAGAAGCCATACGTCGACGGCGACGAAGAAGCCTATGCTCAGGACATCATCGACCGCTACCAGCACGGCGAGTTCTTCTCGCAGGACAGCATCAAACACACCGGGCCGGCTTATCATACGGGTATCGGACGTGTGGTCTACGGCGGTGGCGGCATCACACCGGACATCTTCGTGCCGGAAGACACCACCAATGTCACCTCTTATTATAAGCAGGCGATCATGAGCGGACTTATCCTGCAGTTCGCCTTCACCTACACCGACAACAACCGGCAAAAGATGAAGATGTTCAAGCAGATGCTCGATCTCTCGAAATATCTCAATGAGCAGAACACCGTAGACCAGTTCGCCGACTATGCCGACAAGCATGGCCTGCAGCGCCGCAACCTGCTCATCAAGAAGAGTCACTCGCTCTTGGAGCAGTTCATCAACGGGCGTATCATCTACAACATGCTCGACGAGCAGGCTCTGTACGAGTATCTCAACCAGGACGATCCCGTCATCACGCGTGCCCTGATGCTGTTCAAGCAGAATGCCGCCTTCCCGAAGTTGCCGGCACCGTCCAAGAAAAAGGCTGCCAAGGGAAAGGTGGCCATGGGATCTCGTCCTGCTTTCCGCAACGATATGTACTACACGGCTTCGGTCATGCCTCCCTTCAGACTTAACAGTTGAAGAGATGTGCTCATTCCGACATCATATTATCCGAGTACTGGCGGCTTTTGTGCTGCCAGCACTCGCTTCGATGACTATCCAGGCTGCAAACCAACGCAACCTGCAACGACTGGATGAAGTCCTCGACCAGCGTCACGTCTATACTCAAAACAAGCTTCAGCATATCAACTACCTCAAAGCTCAACTCAAAGCGCAACCGGACAGTGAACAACAGCTTCGTCTCTATGGCCAGCTCTTTGACGAATATTATGTATTCAAATTCGACTCTGCCCGCTATTATGTTGACATAGCCCTCTCTCTATCTCAAAAACTCCATAAGAACCATTACATAAAACTCAACCTTCTCAGGCAGGCACAACTCTATGCCATTGGAGGCCTTTATAGTGAAGCGGTCGATGTGCTTGACCATATTAACATAGAAGGTTCGGGGAAAGATCTCAAACTACAATACTATCTTACTTACTTCATTCTTTACTCCAACTGGGCAAATTATTGCAGCGATGATCGTTTCTCACCTATCTATTCTGCGCGTGCAAGAGAGTTTCTCAAGCAAGCGATGCCCTTCTTGGAGCCTACGATGCCCTTCTGGGATTATTATCATGGTGAATACTATATATATGTAGAGCGCAACGACAAAAAAGCCCTCTATTACTATTTCCGTACCATCCGGAGGCTCTCCAAACACTCCAGGTACTCTGCGATGGCATCTTTTGCTATCGCCAATAACTACAGTGCCCATGGTGATCAAGAAAGATATGAGCAATACCTGATAGAGGCTGCCATCAGCGATGCCATCTGCTGTACGCGTGAGAACTTGGCACTTCAAGATTTAGCTACTTATCTCTTCCGGGAAGACAATGATAATATTGAACGGGCTGCCAGATATATCAACATTGCCATGGAGGATGCCAAATTCTTCAATGCGAGGCTGCGTATCCTGGAAATCTCACAGAAGATGCCAACCATCGTGGCATCTTATGAACAGCAGATGATGAACAGCAATAACACGTTGAAGTGGGCTATTGTCATCATATCGTTTTTGGTCTTTGGCTCACTGATGGCTATCCTTTACATCTTCCGGCAGAACAAGACGCTTACCAACCGCCGTCATCAGCTTTCGCAATCCAATTCTAAACTTACTGAACTCAATTCTAAACTTACGGAGCTTAACTCCAGACTGGCAAAAGCAAACACGATGCTTGTTGATACCAACCGCAAACGGGAGCGGCTGGCAAAATTATATATAGACCTTTGCGCTAAGTTTATTGACCGACTCGCCCATTATCAGACCTTTGTGCGACGCAAGATCAAGGCCAATCAAGTCAATGAATTGCTTAGCGCCGTCTCTTCGTCAAGGTTGTCAGAAGAGGAGGCAGAGGTATTCCGAAACCGGTTTGACAAGGCGTTCCTTGATCTCTATCCGACTTTCACTACTGAGCTCAACGCATTGCTTGAGCCTGCACACTGTATCGTGGCTTCCGACAATCACTCTCTGACTTCTGAGCAGCGTATTTACGCACTCATCAGGCTCGGTGTAAAAGAGAGTAGCGAGATCGCCTCCGTACTCTTCTATTCCCCACAGACCATCTACAACTATCGTTCACGTGTGAAAAACTGGGCCATCAATAAGGAATCGTTTGAAGAGGATGTCATGAAGATCGGAACGGTCATTAAGTAACGGTTTTCACCTGTCTAACGCCTACATTAGGCGTTTTTTATTCTTATAATATTCTACTTAGCCTATTTTGTTTTATATATTTATATCGCTCATTATTAGAGCATTAAGTATATTAACAATTTAATTTAATCTACCTGTCCCTTACTCGTTATTACATCTTGTGCTAATAACGGCTAACTTTGCAATCGATATCTTACAAAGATTAATTTCCATAAAAACCTAATTCTTATATGCACAAAATGACAATTCACAAAAGAGTAGTGCTTGGTTTGTTTGCCGCGATGTTGTCTCTCGACATCACAGCGCAGAACATACAAGTACATGGAGTCGTCAAGGACGCAAGCGGTGAGACCATCATTGGGGCAAGCGTGGTACAGAAAGGTACGAAGAATGCCACCGTAACGGATCTCAATGGCGCGTTTACCCTTTCGGTACCCGCCAACAGTACACTGTCATTTACTTATATGGGGTACAAAGAAAAGGACGTGCCTTTGAATGGCAAGAACAATGTTGATATCGTACTCGTGGAAGACAACCAGCAACTGAGCGAAGTAGTGGTGGTTGGTTATGGTACCATGCGCAAGCGCGACCTTACCGGAGCTGTCGGTTCCTTAGCCAACAAAGACTTAAAAGACCAGCCCGTGGCTAATCTTGGGCAGGCCCTTCAGGGAAAGGTGTCAGGCCTGCAAGTCATTGATGCCGGTAAGCCAGGTGATAACGTGTCCATTAAAATCCGCGGTTTGGGTTCTATTAACAACTGCGACCCGCTCGTTGTCATTGATGGCGTCCCCACTGATTTAGGGCTTAACAATCTCAACATGGCGGATGTCGAGCGCATCGACGTTCTCAAAGATGCTTCCGCTACAGCCATCTACGGTTCACGCGGTGCCAACGGCGTCATTCTTATTACTACGATGAAGGGTAAAGACGGACGTGGTCATCTGATACTGAACATGAATCTCTCTGCCCAGCACGCCACAAAGAAGCCTCACCTGCTCAACGCTGCAGAATATGCAGCTCTCAGCAACGATATGATGACCAACTCCGGCAATGCGGCCAACCCTCTTTGGACTAACCCTGTATCACTCGGCGAGGGTACGAACTGGGTTGATGAGATGTTCCGTACCGGATATCTCCAAAACTATACTCTCAGCTACACGGGTGGTTCTGACAAGATCAACTACTATGTTTCCGGAGGCTTCCAAAAGCAAAGTGGCACCGTGCGCAGCGTAAACTACCGACGTTATACTTTCCAGGATAATCTGGACGCACAAGTACTCGACTGGCTGAAGGTAAGCACCAACCTCTCGATGAGTGCCGATCTGAAAGAGCAAGGAAGTTATGACCTCGGATCCACTTATCGTGCACTGCCTGTATTGCCAGTTAAAGACGACGGTGGCAATTGGTCTGGTCCGGAGGGTAACTCCCTGTGGTACGGTTCTACACGTAACCCTGTTGGCCCCACGGTGACCGATATCCACAAGACTAAGGGATACAATCTGTTGGGCAACATCTCTGGTGAAGCCTCACTGACATCATGGCTGAAGTTCAAGACCACATTCGGACTTGATGTAAAATTCTGGGATTATGACAACTTCACTCCTGCCTACAATTGGAAGCCCACGCCCGTTGTTCAGGCTTCCCGCTATCAGAGCAACAACAAGTCGTTTACATATCTGTGGGACAACTACTTCACCTTCGATCACACTTTTTGGGGGAAGCACCATCTGAATGTTATGGCCGGTACGTCGGCTCAATGGAACAACTATAACTATCTCAATGCTCAAAAAAACATTTTCTCGTTTGAGAATGTGCACGAGATGGATAATGGCCAGAAGATGGAGTCAATGGGCGGCAACACCACAGAATGGTCCCTCTTCTCCTATATGGCGCGTGCCAACTATGACTACATGAACCGCTATTTAGTTACAGCTACCATACGCCGTGACGGTTCAAGCCGTTTCGGACGCAGCCACCGTTGGGGCACCTTCCCCTCCGTATCTTTGGCCTGGCGTCTTACCGAAGAAAAATGGTACAAGCCCAATCCTATCCTTTCTGACCTTAAGATACGTGCCGGCTACGGCCAGACGGGTAGTCAGGCCAGTGTGGGCAACTATGGTTATTTAGCTACATACAATACCAGCGTATATCCTTTCGGCGCTGATGGCGTGGAGCAAACTGCTCTCATCTCCACCACATTGTCCAATCCTGATATTCACTGGGAGACGGTGACACAGACCAACATTGGTTTCGATGCAGCCCTTTTCGACTCTCGTGTAATGCTCACCGTCGATGCTTATCTGAAGAAAACCTCTGATATGCTTGTCAAAGCCTCCATTCCTATTACTTCAGGCTTTGAGGACACCAGCACGACATACACCAATGCCGGCAAGGTGACGAACAAGGGTATCGAGGTCTCTCTCCATACCATCAACTTCAAGGAGAGTCAGACTCATCCGGGATGGGAGACAAGTGTTTCCTATACCTACAACCGCAATAAGATCGACAATCTCAACAGCAGCGTACCCTACTACATCAACCAGATCAACAACTCTTATGTTACGATGCTGGCAAAAGGGTATCCCATCAACGTGTTCTATGGTTATGTCACAGACGGAATCTTCCAGAACCAGAAAGAGGTAGAGGAGCATGCCGTGCAAACAGGTGCTGAACCTGGCGACATACGCTTCCGTGACCTCAACAACGACGGTGTCATCAATGAAAAGGATCGCACTGTCATCGGCAATCCTAATCCGGCTCACCTCTTCTCTATCAACAATATGGTTTCCTGGAAGGGCTTGGAGTTGAGCGTCTATTTCCAAGGAGTGGCTGGCAATAAGATCTTCAATGCCAACAATATCGACCTCATGGGAATGTCCGCTGCCTACAACCAGCTCACCGATGTACTCGGACGCTGGCACGGAGAAGGTACCAGTACCTCTATGCCCCGGGCCGTCTATGGAGACCCCAATGGCAACAACCGCGTTTCTGACCGTTATGTAGAAAGCGGCTCTTACTTGCGCTTGAAAAACATTTCCCTTTCCTATAGCCTGCCTGCCACATGGCTTCGCGCGCTGTCTCTGTCTTCAGCACGCCTCATCTTCTCCTGTGAGAATGTTGCTACCATCACTGGCTACTCAGGTTTTGATCCGGAGGTGGGCATCAACGGCATAGACCTTAGCAACTATCCCATCTCACGTACTTTCAACTTTGGTATCAACCTCAATTTCTGATTGCTGCTATGAATAAGATATATCATTATTGTGTCATCGCCCTGGCTTCACTTGCCTTAGTTTCCTGCGGTGATGACTTCCTCGATAAAACCCCAAAAAACACCGTCGACCCAGAAGTAGACGTTACAGACTCGGTGGCAGTGGCCATGGCAAACGGTTGCTATCGCACTCTGCAATCATCAAACATGTACAATCAGCGTATATGGACGCTCGACATCGTGGCCGGTAACAGCGTAGTAGGTGCCGGCGGTGGTACGGACGGTTTGGAGACAGTGCAAGCTTCCAACTTCACTACTTTGAGTGACAACGGCATGGCCCTGTATATGTGGCGTTCTCCTTGGGTAGGCATTGGACAATGCAACATTCTCATCAATGACCTGGAAGGAAAAGCCAGTGACAATATCCAGAAGCGCTCACTCGGTGAGGCCTACTTCCTCCGTGCACATTATTATTATGTATTGGTACGCCTCTATGGTGGTGTACCCCTTCGCCTGAAGCCTTTCACGCCTGGTCAGTCGACAGCGATCGCCCGTGCTTCCAAAGAAGAGGTGTATAGCCAGATTGCCTCAGACTGCCGCAAAGCCATCGATCTGCTGCCTGCAAAGAAGGATTATAGCAGTCAGGATTTGGGCCGTGCTACAAAAGATGCAGCTCTAACTATGCTGGCCGACATGTATCTCACGCTTGCGCCGGATAACAAGGCTGACTATCAGCATGTGGTCAATCTTTGTGATTCCGTCACTGCTTTAGGCTATGACCTAAGCAAGTGTAAGTTTGAGAGCAACTTTGATGCGACTGTCAACAATGGACCGGAGTCTATTTTCGAAGTACAATACAGTGGTGACACCAACTATGACTTCTGGGGCAACAATCCACAGTCAAGCTGGCTCTCCACCTTTATGGGACCGCGCAATTCTGATTTCGTTGCCGGCGGATGGGGCTGGAACCAGCCTACCAAAGAGTTCATGAGCCAATGGGAGCCGGGCGACAAGCGCAAGGATCTGACGGTATTCTACCAAGGTTGCCCTGATTATGATGGGCACGCTTACAAGAGCTCTTACTCCACCACAGGTTACAATGTCCGTAAGTTCCTCGTTTCCAAGAGCATCTCTCCTGAGTACAACACTTCACCCGCTAACTTTGTCGTCTACCGTTATGCCGATGTACTGCTCATGAAAGCTGAGGCACTCAACGAGATGGGGCAGACCACCGCGGCTGAAGTTCCACTCAACATCGTCCGTAAGCGGGCAGGCTTAGACGCCGTAACGGGACTGACCCAGGACGAAATGCGGGAGAAAATCATTCATGAGCGGCGCATGGAATTTGCGTTCGAAGGACATCGGTGGTTCGACATGATTAGAATCGACCATGGCAACTATGCCATCAAGTTCTTGAAATCCATTGGCAAAAACAATGTCAACAAGGATCGGCTGCTCTTCCCTATACCTCAAACAGAGATAGACGCCAATCCTCTCATCACACAGAATCCAGGCTATTAAGCCACACATTGTTTTCTAATCAATAATACGCTAAGTAGTATGAATAAGACATATTTATTTTCGCTTTTGGTATGGCTGTTCTGCGGTTTGTCCTTCACGGCTTGCAACGACCAGGATTACCAGGAAGACAACCTCGGCATGGATCCTCTGACACTCACTGCTGACCAAAGCACCGATGTGCTCCAGGAGATCAATCACGCTGCCAACGCTCTCACGCTCAACTGGACAACGGGTAACAATGGCGGCACAGGCAACCGCATCTACTATACACTACAACTGGCTAAGGCCGGGACGCACTTCGCCGAGCCTTATACAGCCCTCTGTCAAGAAGGACAGACCTATTCCTGGAGCGTGAACCAAGAAAACCTTAATGGGATCGTCCTCGACCAGTTCGGTGGTGTGCCCGGACAGAAATGCGACATCGAAGCGCGTATTTTGACTCAGACTCCGGGATGGGAAGGCACTCTGTCTGATTCCCTCTCTTTCTCTGTCACACCTTATCAGCTGGTCACCACTACGCTTTATCTCATCGGCGACGCTACCCCCAATGGCTGGAGCGCCGACAATGCTACGGCTATGGAGCGTGTCGACAATGGCTTGTTTGAGTGGCAAGGTGACCTGAAGGCTGGTTCTCTGAAGTTCATCACCACAAAGGGACAATTCCTTCCCTCTTACAACAAAGGAACAGATGACCGTGCCGTACTGCGCACCGGCGACAACGAGCCCGATGAGAAATGGCAGATAGAAGAGAGCCATTATTATAAGGTGGAGGCCAATCTGCTCACGGGTGATGTAACGTTCACCCAAGCTGAAGGTAACCGTCCGGCTTTCGATCATCTCTATTTGGTGGGCAACATGACCGACTGGGGCTTTGAAACGATGAGCACAGATCCTCTTGATCCCTATCTCTTCCGCATTGGCCGAGTTTTTGACAAAGGCGGTGAGTTCAAGTTCGGTACAACCAAAGGCAGCTGGGAGAATATGTACAAGGCTACCGCCGACAATGCTCCTTACACCGACACACACATGCAACTTGTCAGTGGTTATGATCCGGATCATAAATGGTTCTTGAAAGATGGAGAGACTGGCAAGGCTTATAAGATATGTGTGGACATCCGCAAAGGCAAGGAACGTATGCTGATGAAACCGTTCACGCCTTACACCACCATTTGGATGGTTGGCGATGCTACTCCCGCAGGCTGGTCAATTGATAATGCCACAGCCCTGCAGGCCACCGATAATCCTTACATCTTCACATGGACCGGTACGCTGAATGCCGGAGAGCTGAAGTTCACTTGTGATAAGCGCAACGACTGGAATGGCGCTTGGTTCCTCTGTGCCGCAGGCAACGACAAGGAGCCTACCGGCCAGACCGAAAAGATGCTCTTCATTGATAAAAGCGATGAGGAATTCAAGAACCAGTATCTCGACATCAATGTAGGCGACATCGACCAGAAGTGGAAGATAACACAGTCGGGTACCTACACCATCACGCTTAACCAACTCGCCGAGACGGTCTCCATCGTCAAACAATAGAATACTTATAGATATCCCAGTACAACATAAAACGATACTCATGAAAATGTACTCTTTGATTTTAGCTATACCTCTGCTGTGCGCTGCTTGCAGCAGCGACAACGATTCTCCCATAGATCCGTCGACCATCCAACCGACACAGCCGGCGACGACGCTCATCTCCGACCTCAGTCTACACTTGTCCACCGACAAGGCCCGATATGCGCCCGGAGAGAAAGTCTCCCTCACGTCCGGCAGCCCGCTGCCGGACGGTGCCAAGGTGCGCTACCGCCAAGGTGCCACCGTCATTGAGGAACAGTCTCTCACCGGTACCAGTTGGACATGGACACCGCCTTCCACTGACTACACGGGCTACCTCGCTGATGTGTACACTACTGATGCCAGTGGCAAACAGACTATCTGCGGCACAATCGCTATTGATGTGTCTTCCGACTGGGCACGGTATCCGCGCTATGGCTTCGTGGGAACCTACGACGACACGAAGACATCTGAGGTGATCAGTCAGGAGACAGCGCTGCTTAATCGCTGCCACATCAACGGCCTGCAGTTTTATGACTGGCAAAACAAGCACCACGAGCCTGTAGTGCTTCGCGACGGTAAGGTAGAGGACAGCTATGCCGACATCGCCAATCGCAAGGTCAACACCAGTGTCGTCAAAGCGTATATCAGCCAAGCCCATGCCCACGGCATGAAGGCCATGTTCTATGACCTCTGCTACGGTGCTTTGGACGATGCCGCGCAGGATGGTGTCAGTCCCAAATGGTACATGTATAAGGATGAGAGCCACAGCACTGTCGATGCGCTCACTTTGCCATCAGGATGGAAGAGCAATATCACGCTCGTCAATCCCGGCAACACAGCCTGGCAAGACTATTTCGCCCGGAAGGTCAGCGACGTTTATAATACGTTTGACTTCGACGGCTTTCACATCGACCAACTGGGAAACCATGATCCGGAATATGACTACTATGGCAACAAAATCAATGTCACCCAGGGATTTGCCTCGTTTATTGCTAAAATGAAGAAATCCGATCCCGCGAAGAGACTGGTGATGAATGCCGTCAGCAACTACGGTGCTAAACAGATGGCTGCCACGGGCGACGTAGACTTTCTCTACAGCGAATTGTGGGGAGGCGAAGACCAGTTTGCCGACCTGCTCTCTATCATGCGCAAAAACCAAAGCGAAGCCAACACGGATCCTGACACACCGGCAATGGCTCAGGTTTTCGCTGCCTACATGAACTATAATAAGGAGTCCGGGACGTTCAACACGCCGGGCGTGTTGCTCACTGATGCCGTGATGTTTGCTATCGGAGCAAGCCATCTGGAATTAGGAGACCACATGCTCCATAAAGAGTACTTCCCCAATGGCGACCTGAAAATGGACGGGCAACTCGATAAGGACATTGTTCACTACTACGATTTCTTCACTGCATACGAGAACCTGCTGAGAGACCGGGGAACAGACCTTTCCATTCCTGTCGTAGCCAACAGCAGCGAGGTGACCATCAACTCGTGGCCACCCAGATTGCAGACGGTAACCACGGTATGCCGTGAGGTAAACGGAAAAAAGATCATCAGCCTGCTCAACTTCTCCCAAGCCAATTCTCTGAGTTGGCGCGACATGGATGGCACACAACCAGAACCCAAGGCGCTGTCCAACATTCCCTTGGCAGTGAAGACAAAAGATGTGAAGAAAGTATGGGTGGCCTCGCCTGATGCTCTTGGCGGCGTCGCCCAGGAGTTGCCATTCCAACAAAAGGGTGACTATATCACCTTTACCCTGCCCTCATTGAAATACTGGACCATGGTGGTGATGGAATAAACGGAAGACGAACTAAAAGACAAAACACTTGTAGAATAAAGCAAATATGAATTATAGAAAAACATTATTTACGTTGACCATCGCCATGATGTTGCCAATATGCGGTCTTGAGGCCCAGACCGTCATGTCGCCTGATGGCAACGTAGCGGTAAAATTCTCTCTCTCGCAAGATGGTGTGCCCACATACGAGATGACCTATAAGAAGCGTGAGGTGATACGTCCTTCTCATCTTGGATTGGAACTGGCCAAGGACAAACACGCCAGTAAGGGACTGGAGGAGACCAGTCTCATGGATGGCTTCACAGAGGAAGACTGCACGAGATCAACCTTCGACGAGACGTGGAAACCCGTGTGGGGAGAAACTTCTACAATCCGCAATCACTACAACGAGATGGCTGTGAACCTTTATCAGAAGGCTGCCAACAGACACATCACCATCCGATTCCGCGTCTACGACTATGGCATGGGCCTGCGCTATGAATTCCCACAACAGGCGGATCTCAACTATTTCATCATTAAGGAAGAGCACACACAGTTTGCCATGACGGGCGACCACACTGCCTACTGGATTCCTGGCGACTACGACACTCAGGAATACGAGACGCAGATCACCCCGCTTTCCGGTATTCGTGAACGCATGAAGACGGCTGTCGACGGCAATGCCTCGCAAACGGTGTTCTCGCCGACGGGTGTGCAGACTTCGCTACAGATGAAGACGCATGACGGTCTTTATATCAACATTCACGAGGCCGCCTGCGTGAACTATCCTACCATGCATCTTAACCTCGACGACAAAAACATGGTTTTCGAGAGCTGGCTTACTCCTGATGCCACCGGCATGAAGGGCTATATGCAGACACCTTGTACGACACCATGGCGTACGGTGCTTGTCAGCGATGATGCCCGTGACATGCTTGCCTGCAAGCTCACGCTCAACCTCAACGAGCCTTGCAAGATAGAGGATACTTCCTGGATCCATCCCGTGAAATACTGCGGAGTGTGGTGGGAAATGATCGCCGGTAACAACACTTGGAACTACACTGACGATCTGCCTTCTGTGAAGCTCGGTGAAACTGACTATACGAAAGTGAAGCCCAACGGCCGTCATGGTGCCAACAACGCTGAGGTTAGAAAATACATCGACTTTGCCGCCAAGAACCATCTCGATGAAGTGCTTGTCGAAGGATGGAACGAGGGATGGGAGGACTGGTTTGGACACAGCAAGGACTATGTCTTTGACTTTGTTACGCCTTACCCCGACTTCGATATCAAAGCTCTCAACGACTATGCCCATTCCAAGGGTGTCAAACTGATGATGCATCATGAGACTTCTGCTTCTACACAAAACTACGAGAGACATCTCGAGGCTGCATACGACTTGATGAACAAATATGGCTACGATGCTGTAAAGAGTGGATATGTCGGCGACATCATCCCACGTGGTGAGCATCACTATAGTCAGACGATCAACAACCACTATCTCTATTGCGTCACCGAGGCAGCCAAACACCATATCATGGTCAATGCCCATGAAGCCGTGCGTCCTACCGGCCTTTGCCGTACGTGGCCGAATTTGGTGGGCAATGAAAGCGCACGCGGCACGGAATACGAGTCTTTCTCAGGCAATGAGCCCTATCATACGGTCATTCTTCCCTTCACGCGCCTGCAGGGTGGCCCTATGGACTACACTCCGGGCATCCTTGAGACCCAAATCGGCACTTGGAATCCCAACAAGAAGGACATGTATGTTCACACCACACTCGTGGGGCAGCTTGCTCTCTACATGGTCATGTACAGCCCACTGGCCATGGCCGCTGACCTTCCTGAGAACTACGCCAAGTACGACGATGCCTTCCAATTTATCAGAGACGTGCCTCTAGACTGGGACGACACTAAATATCTTGAGGCCGAACCTGCCAAATATATCACCGTGGCACGCAAGGCCAAGAAGACCGGTGACTGGTATCTTGGTGGTAAATGCGATGCCGACGGACATCAGTGCAGCGTGAAACTCGACTTCCTTGATAAGCATGCTGTTTACGACTGTACGATCTATGCCGATGCAAAGAATGCTGACTATAAGACCAATCCCAAGGCTTATGTCATCACTCACCGCAAGGTGCGGCGTGGCGATGTACTTAAATTCACGGAAGCACCGGGCGGAGGGTTCGCTATGTCAATGAAGCGTCTATAAAAGAGAGACATGCTTCTGTGCTTGTGATTGAGCAGAAACATTCTGGCTTTGATAGTCATGCTACAATCTATGGTCTACGTTAACAAGGCCATATAAACAAAAAAGCGTGCAGTTCGATTGAACTGCACGCTTTTTTGTGCTTTATCAATGGCGGTTAAGTCTTTGCAACAATTCAGTGAAAGGTGTTGCAGCCTTAGCTCGCGCTAATTTCTTTTTATCAAGAATTTGAGAATTAGAGAATACTCTGTGCATCATTGTGAATTGATAAGAATCGGAGAATATAAGCAGTTCGCTAGTTTCTTTCAGATATGCTTGCATCACACAATATATCATGGTATTTGGTTTGACTTTTATAGTCGCCACGCAGAGAAACTTGTTGACAAAAGTAGTTCATCGCGGGCGATCATTCTAGAGAAGAACTTTTGGGAGAAATCAGAAAAAGGGGAGGTGAAAACGACAAAAAAGAGAGGGCATGTGGTCAGAAAGCCTTTCTGATACTCTCAGAAACGCTTTCTGACCTCATCAACACGCTTTAGTGACCTGATGAAATCAGCGTGATGACAGCATCAGAAAGGCTTTCTGATAGGCAAACTCCACTGATATCTCATTGTAAAATAGCTGTATTATTTGAGTTGGGAATGCTCTTTGTTTATAATACTCTGTGTATCAACTGATTGTGAAAAAGTTCCCAAAAATCGCAAAAATCGGGGCAACAGAGGTGTTGGTCCAGAAAAACGCCTGTATTTGGACGGAAAATTGTCAGTTTCTACAACATTTGATCATGACTTGCTACTATCGGCTGTTTCGTATTCCGCTATCGGTTTTTGCTATAGCCGCAACTGTTTATTTCGTATTCCCGTTGCCTCCTATTCAGTTTCCTTCACCTTCCCACAGTTCCCGCAGCCACGTGAGGAAGGCCGTTTTCCACTGTCTGCACTCTGCTGTGCCCTTGTCTTCCGACGCTCCGAAGCCGTGGCCGCCAGTTCGGTACTGAATATATTGGTGCGGCACATGGTGGGCTGTGAGTGCCGAGTCGAGGAGCTCGGCATTGTGGTAATGGACGATGGGGTCGTCGTGGCAGTTGACGAGAAACACCGGAGGGCAATCGTCCGGCACATGGCGCTCCATCGACAGCGAGTCGCAGAGGCGACGGTTGTGCTCACGGCTGTCACCGAGCAGACCGCGTCGCGACCGCTTGTGCATGCAAGGATCGACGAAGGTCACCACGGGATAGACGGGTACGACAAACGAAGGCCATTCCGTACGCGGCAGCAGTTCCACGGCACTCATCGCCAGATGGCCGCCGGCGGAGAAGCCCATCACGCCGATGCGCGTCGTGTCTACGCCATATTCCACAGCGTGACTTCTGACATAGCGCAACGACTGCTTGAGGTCGTTGAGCGCATCGGGGTAGCGGTTGCCACGCAACAGCCAGCGGTAGTGCAGGACAAAAGCGGGGACGTAGGCCGTGCGGTAGCGCAGCACGAAAGCCGAGATGCCGTGACGTTGAAGCCAGCGGCCGACCTGCTCACCTTCTGCGTCCATGTCGTGCCAGAAATAGCTGCCGCCCGGACACACGATGACCGCCGGACTATTGCTCCCGGCGGGGTAGGGCGTCAGCCACACACGATGGCGCACGTCGGTTCCCGACCAGATGTTGATACGCTCCACATCGGTCTTTCCATTGATGGCGAGCGTTGGCAGGAACAACAGCATCAACAGCATGGCGAGAAAGCTAAGGACGCTCTGTGTGAGCCTACACCTTATTATATATAGAGTCTTGGCGTTTCTTCGCATCGTTATTGATTATGTAGATATAGAGTCTTATCGTTTCGCGGCATCGCTATTGATTTTGTTTATATAGAGTCTTATCGTTTCGTGGCATCGTCATTGATTTTGTTGACGACGGTATTCAGTCCTAACAGTGCCTCCGACGTGTTGATGGCACTTAAGGGAACGCCACAGAAGCCGTGAAGATTGACGAATTGCCCCGTGAGCAGCAGGTTGCGCACCTTCGTCACTACAGGCAGATGACTGTCGAGAATCTGGTGGCAGTCGCGCGCAAAGCCCGCTATGCCGCCGCCCGCTGTGCCGTAGTAGTCGCGGATGGTCAGCGGTGAGGCGGTGACCATGCCTTCGATATTTTTGGAGAAACCGGGATAGCGCTGCTCCACCATCGCCAGCACCTCGCGTGCGCGCTGCTGTTTCCATTGTTCATAATCCTCACCGCGGCGCCCCGTCAGCGTGTCGGCCCACTGCTCAGCCTGGCAAAACCGCATCGGCACGGTGACGAGCACCTTGCTGCTCCATGGCTGTTGTCGGCTCACCGGTGGCGTCATCATCAGCAGACCAAGAGGCCACGGGCGGTCCTCGCGGCTGAAGTTCCAGATGTCGTCGTAGCGCGACATGAGGTAGACGCTGTGGTTGATATAGGGAAAGGAGTCCGGCCGCATCTTCAGATAGAGCGAGAAGGCCGAGATTGTCTCCGGTATTTGCTTCACCCGCTCGGTGTAGGCTTTGGTGAAAGCCTTGCCGTGGATGAGTTGGAAGAGTGCCGCGGGATGGATGTCGCTGATGAAGGTATCTGCATGATAGACCTTTCCGCTCTTTGTCGTCACCGCCTTCACCTCATGGTCCTCCACGTCGATGGTGGTGACAGCGTCGTGGGGGAGTACCAGTCCTCCGTTGTCGGTGATCACCTTGGCCAGCAGGTCGGCGGTGTGGCTGCTGCCGTCGACAAAGCGGCTGGCACCTTGCAGATAGAGTACGCTGACGATGGCGTGGACATAAGCGGGTGTGCGCCCCGCCTGTCCGCCGTAGAGCGGATTCATATAGGCCAGCACGCTGCGCAGCCGAGGGTCGTGGACATACTGCGCGATGAACGCGTCGGCAGCCATCAGCGCCTGTGGCGGCATCTCGGTGAGTACCGACGGTGCCGGCCGCAGATTGAAGAGATCGATAGCATCGGTCATGCGATAGAGCGCATCGACATAAGCCGTGAGCTCGTCGCGACAGCCAGGAAAAGACTTCACCAGTGAGTCTACAAAACCTTGGCGACCGCAGCCAATGCGGTAGGTGGCGCGGTCTTCAAGGAAGAAAAGCTCGTCGGCGCAGAAATCGTCGACGTCGCGTAACTGCATCTGTGGCGTGATGCCGAGATAGTCGCAGATGCGGCGGATGGTGCCGCCCGGCCTCATGCCCGCGATGACGTGCATACCTGTGTCGAAGTCCTCGCCCATGCGGTGGAACGTCTGCAGGCCTCCGCCGATGGTGGCGTTCTTTTCCAGCACCGTCACACGGTAACCCTCTTTGGCCAGGATGGCGCCCGTGAAGAGTCCGCCTAAGCCTCCGCCAATGATCACCACATTTTTGTCGTTCATGTTCTTTTTCTTCAAGCTGATTAAAAGATTCTATGATTGTGACTTGCTCCCGCCGCTATCTCGTACAACTTTGTATCTGCTGATAGATCTTCTCTGCGGTGAGAAACTCACTGCACGTGACGATGGTGCCGACCATCACGCCGAGCATGCCGTGGGAGTTGATGTTCTGTCCGGTGAGCAAGAGGTTGGGGATGCGTGTGCGGTGGGAGACGCGGCAGCCTGCTCCCAGCCCTATGTCCTTGGCGATGCCGTACATCGAGCCCGCCGCTGTACCTGTATAGTCGAGATAGGTCAGCGGTGTAGAGGTGTAGCAGTGGGCGATGCAACCTCTCAACCCCGGGAATCTTTGTTCCACGCATTGCAGCAGCTGGTCGGCTTTTCGCTGTTTCAGCGCTTCGTAGTCTGCGCCTCGGTGTCCCACCGTCGTGTCTTTCCATGGCATCACGTCGCTGAAGTTCATGTAGGAAATGATCTGTCCGCTCTGTGCCCATTGCGGTTGTGCCTCGTGACAGAAGTGCATATAGAGATAGCCCCTTGGCCAGTTGTCGGCGGTGTACTGCTCACAGCCCCAGGGCGAGGCGCCTTGATAACCGAAATAGTTATAGTTCATATACGGCACCGACTGCGGTTTGAATTCGAGATAGAGGGTGAAGCAGCCCACCGTCTGCGGCATGGCGTTGACACGATGGCGGTAGGCGGGGCGTATCAGTGGGCTGTCTGTGAGTTCGAGCGTGCGGATCGGATGAGAGTCGGAGATGATGTAGTCGGCATCAAAATACTTTTCGCCGTTCACCTCGACGCCCGTGGCATGGGTCGCGTCGCAGAGGATGCGCGTGACGCGGTGGCCGGTGAGCACCTCGCCGCCATAACGTTTTAGCGTGGCGATGAGCGCTTGAGCGATGTGATCGCTGCCGTCGACAACGCGGAAAGCGCTCTGGTCGTAGAAGTCGCGGATGAAGGCATGGGTGGCAAAGGGCGTCTTGTCCTTCTCGGCGGCATAGAGTGGCAGGTCTCCCACGAGCACGTTGGCCAGCAGCGGGTCGCTGACAGTGCTGTCGATGACCTCGTTGACCGATCGCGTCAGATACTCTTTACTCACCACATCGTCGGACTCTACATGGCGGAGCGAGTGGAGCGAAGAGGCTCCTGCCACCTTTTGCACCAGCGCATAATAGCGGTCGAGGGCGTCGCGCTGCGTGGGGAAGTCCTTGGCAAGTCCCTCGATAAACGCCTCGCGGCCGTTGCCCATCACAAAGTCGTGGCTGTCGAGACCGATGACGTTATACCTTTGGGTATCGAGCTGCGACAATTTCACGCCGTCCTCAATCTCAAGATAGCGTGACAATCGCGCAAGGGTCTGACCGGGCAGTGCGCTGCCGATGAAGTGCATGCCCGTCTCGAACTTCACCCCACGGCGCCTGAAGCATTGCAGACAACCGCCCGCCTGACGCTCCTGCTCCAATACTGTGACGCGGTAGCCGTTCTTGGCGAGGATCACGGCGGTGGTCAGACCGCCCAGTCCGGAGCCGATGACAATGACATGAGGATGATGAGCTGTACTAAGCATGTTGTTCCTCCTGATCTTTGATAGCCTGGTAATGGCGCAGATAATCATGGCGCACGTGGCGGGCCTGCGTCAGCGTGTCACCCATGGCGTGCAGTTCTGAGGGTAAGAGCGGACGGTCCACTTCCATGTAGACCGGACTCTTGGCCAGATGATATGTCCGTTTTTTCAGCACGCGTCCGGTGCCGTAGAGATAAGCCGGAACGATGTCGAGCCCCAGTGCTTCGGCCACGTGAAAGGCACCTTGGTGGAACCGTCCGATGCGCCCGTCGAAAGAGCGGGTACCCTCAGGGAATATCGCGATGCTGTAGCCCCGGCTGATGAGTGAGCGGAAGTGGGGCATGAGGGCGTCGATGCCCTCGGCAGCGGGATAGTATTCGGCATGGCGGATGAGAAAACCATAGAAGGGGTTGTGCCACACCCAGTCGTTGGTGAGGAAGATAAGGCGTGGCGACAAAGAGAGGAGATAGATGAGGTCGAGATGGGACTGATGGTTGCAGATGAGCACCGACGGCTTGTCGAAGTTCACGTCCTGGCTGACCTTGCAGTGATAGCGTGCTCCTGGCACTCCTATCTTTTGGGCCACGATGCGCGCGGCATGGTAGATGAGCAGGTGAAGCCGCCATTTCTTCCGTTCGGTCATGCGTCCGCAATGGACATAGAGCCACACGCCCGGCGTGATGACGACCATCATGAAGAAGACGAAAAAGAGAAAAGCACCGAGCGTGCGCAGGAAGGTAGCGACCTTTCGCCACAGCCAGCAGGGCAGGCCATAGACGACGGCGAGCACGCAGAGCAGGGTGTTGAGTACGCTGATACGTGCGAAGTCCGCTCCCGGACGGAAATGGCTGACGCGCTCCCCGGCCGGCGGATAATAGACATCAACAGGTATGCTGTGGATTGCTACACCATGCCAGGCGGCAAAAACCAGCAATTCCAGTTCGGCCTCATAGCGGGCGGTGAGCAGGCGATACCCCCACAGCTTCCTCAGTGGATAGAGGCGGAAGCCTGTCTGTGTGTCGGGCACGCGGCGACATGTCTGCACAGTGAACCAGAAATTGGAGAAGCTGTTGGCGAAGTTGCTGCCTTTGGACCGGCTGATGCCTTCTTTTTTCCTACTGCCAAGGATCAGTGATCCCGGCCAGCGGTCGTTGGCGTCGAGGAAAGCGGGAATGTCTTTGGCAAAATGCTGTCCGTCGCCGTCCATCGTGATCGCGTAGGCGAAGCCGGCTTGCAAAGCCGCGCGGAAACCTGTCTTCAAGGCGTATCCCTTGCCGCGGTTGCGGTCGTAGTGGATCAGATGAATGTCGCTCAGCGCACGCAACTCCGCTGTCGTACCGTCGTCGCTGCCGTCGTCGACGACAAAAATGTCGGCGCAATAGCGCAGCGCGTCGGTCACTACCTGCCGGATCGTACCCACATTGTTGTACGTAGGTATGATGACGCAGATGCCGCGGGCGCGCAGCCGGCGGCGGATCTCCTGCAGATCTTGTTCTTCTTCTTCCTTCTTTTGCGCTTGCACTTTCTCTGGTTTTGTGTCTCTCACTTCCGTTTGCTTAATCTTTCTCCCTCCTTGTTTGAGTCTAATGCCTTATCGCTTCACCGGCTGGCAGACGACAGAGACGGTGGTGAACACGGTGGTTGCGTCCTTCACCTCAGCCTTGGCCGATACGCTCTCGTCGCTTGTCTCAATGGCTGTGAACACGATGTCGACTTTGGGATTGTCTTTCGGGGTGAGGATATTCAGGAATTTCACGTTTTTCACCTCACTGATTTCGAGCTGTTGTCCCACGGTCAGTTCCAGCAGTTCCTGGGCGATCTGCACGATGCACACACCGGGCGTGATCGGCTGACCGGGAAAGTGGGCACGATAGATCGGGCAATCTTCGAGCAAACGTATCGTGAACTGTTGCGTGCCGTCGCTCTCCTGGCTGTGCTCAATCTGGTAGAGTTGATTCTTCAGTATCATCGTCGAGATTGTCTTTTTCGTTGTTGCCGTCGTCGCGGATGGGCGACAGCGTGTATTTGATATGGTATTTCTCGTCCTCATAGCTGAACTTCCCCTCGCGCAGTGCATGGAGCAACATGCGGATGTCGGCCGTGATCACAGGGCGCATGTACCATTTGTTGAGCATCGGCGCGGCGCTCACCAGTCTCACCTTGTCGTCCTTGCGGGTGTAGACAAAGTCCAGGGCAGTGATGCCAAACTCGTTGACGATGGCTCCCTTGATGGTGTCGCTGTCCTGCACGAGCAGGCAGATGCCGCTGATGCTCGCCTTTGGCGTCTCGATCAGTGCGGTGAACGTCCGTCGCGAGGAGTCCGCTACGGCAGCGCTGTCGGTGGGCAGCTTTGTGGCCGGCTGTGCGATTGCTTGCAACAGACTCAGCACGAGGAGACTAATGGAGACTAAAAACCTTGGCATTGACGTGAGCGTTGACTTTGGCATTCTTCAGTACGATGTCGGTGGTGTCGCCGTTTTTCTCAACCATGCGCACACCGCGCACCATCGAGGCCCTCATGTCGAAGTAGACGGTGATGGCGTTGAACATCTGTCGCATCGGGTTTTTCTTCGGCTTCAATATCGCCTTCCAGTTATTACCCGATCCTTGCAGCGTGACGTTGAAGTCGCGGTTGTTAGATACGCAGGTGCCGAGCACGCTGCTCATCATGATGCGTGTGATCTCTTTGAACATCTTGCTCTGTGCCACATTGATCTTGTTGCTGCCCTTTGTGTTCTTCAGCCATACGGTCTGTCCGTTGAGGATGAAGATATACTGATAAGGCGTGGTGTATTCCCACCGCAGCTTGTCGGGACGGCTGTAGTACATCCGTCCGTGTGACACCATCTTGCTTTTGAGCATCTTCAACTGCTTGGTCTGCACGAAATCGCAGGTCAGTGTGCTCATGTGCGCCGCCACTTGATTGATGCGTTGCCGCACTTGGGCTTGCGTGTAGTTCTGACTCCATGCTGCTGTCAGCCCGCAGACGAGGAGCAGCATCATAAGAATGATCTTTCTCATATATATCTTTATATATTTATATTCTTGTCTTTTTATACCTATATATAAATATGTGTTCCGTGCCTATCTCACCACTACAAGAATGCAACCGGCCATGATCAGCAGTACACCCAGCCATTGCGTGAGCGACACGCTCTCGTGGAAGAAGACGATGGCCGCGATCATGCCGAAGACATAGCTCAGTGAGATCATCGGATAGACGAGGCTCAGCGGGAATGTCTTGACCATGTACATCCACAGCAGGGAGGCTGCTAAGAAACAGAGACCGCACAGGGCGAAAGGCCAGTTGACGAGCAGCTTGCCCCAGAAGCGCCATGTCCACGAGAACGTAGCCATGCGCGCCAAGGCTACCTTCAGAAACACCTGACCGGCTGCGAGCAAGATGCTCTGCACGAGAGCGAGGGGGAGAATCTTCCACATAGGCGTGAGCGTTTACGATGTGTACGACGGTTGGTGGGCAAGGGTGAGCACCTCTGCCACGCTGTGCACGTCCGGTTCTGTCTTTATTCCCAACTGCTGCATAAGACTGGCGAACAGCGGTGTGCTCTCGTCGTAGCTGCCGACGAGTACCGAGCGGCATCGGCCGAGGCGCAGCAACAGCCGTGCCTGATAGCGTGCCCAGTAGAGTGAACGGTCGCCCTGTGTGAAGGTGGTGTTGAAGCCGTGGTCGTGGAGGTGGATGGCGACGGTGCTGCCGAGGGTGTTGTGCGTACTTTGCATGAAGAGGGTAGGGCTGAGGCTCTCCTCGCCTTCGGTGAGTTGCTGCAGGAGTTGTTCGCTGCCGTCGAGACAACCCCACGCTGTTGCGGTGATGATGGCGTCGGGCTGGTCGATGCCTGTCTGCTTCAGGGCCTGCAACGAAGTGAGCATCGTGCTCTTCATCAGCTTGCCCATGCGGCGCGTCTCCATTGGACGCACAAACTGCCGGAGGTCTTTGAGGGCCTCCACGCCGCTGTTTTCCATATGTGCCGCCACCACGATGTCATCGTCGGACAGCAGTGTCTCGTGGCGCATCTCGGTGGGGTAATCCGTGAAGAGCAGTGCCGTGTCGTTGCCGCCGAAGCCGAAGGCGTTGACCAGTACGCCGTGGACGGCGGTGCGGAGCGTATGGTCCAATGGTGTGATGCCGCCGTCCATAGCCTGTGAAAATCCTACGTTGCCGGGAACAAAGCCGTGGCGGAGGGCCATCACGGCCATCACGGCAGAGAGTCCGCCTGCCGCGCTCGTCGTGTGACCGGTGTAGCCTTTTGTGCTTGACACCAGTGGCAGCTCGTCGCCAAAGACGGCTTTCAAGGCTTCGCTCTCGCTGGCGTCGTTGTTCGGTGTGCCCGTACCGTGGGCGTGAATCCACTGGATATCGGTTGCGTCGATGCCCGCCATGTCCATCGCCTTGCGCATAGCCAGCTGCGCGCCGGTGTCTTGCGGTGATGAGGCGGTCTGATGATAAGCGTCACAAGTATTGGTGTAGCCACTGAGCCAAGCCTTGATCTCTAGATGCTCGTTGCGTGCGTCGTCCTCACGTTGCAGCACGACATAACCGGCACCCTCGCCGAGGTTGAGTCCCGCCCGCGTGTTGTCGAAGGGGCGGCACGGCTGGTGGTCGAGGATCATCAGGGCGTTGAAGCCGTTGAGATGGAAGCGGGAGAGGGCTTCCGTACCGCCGCAGACCACTACGTCGGCGTCGCCGGCGCGCAGCATGTCGGCACCGAGGAGAATCGCGTTGGCGGCAGACGAACAGGCTGTGGACAGCGTGGTGTAGTCGGTGAAAAGTCCGAAGTGCTCTGCCATGTCCTTTGTGCATGCGCCACCATCGTGATGGAGCAAGCAGGGATGGGCTTTGCCGGAGTCTCGCATCTCGGCGAAGTGCGCCTCGGTGATGTCCATGCCGCCCACCGTGGTACCCGAGATGAGCACTACACGGCGGCGGGGAATAGCGTCGTCGGTGCCGTTTGCCTGCTTAGCGATTCCTGCGTCGGCGAGTGCTTCCTTCACGGCCATCATGCCGAGGAGTGCTGTCCGGCTCACCTCCTGCTGTGTCGGGATGTCGAGGGCCCGCTTCATCTCGTCGTTGCTCATCTTCACCTCGCCGATTGGTAGTTCGGTGTGTGTGGTCTTCAGATAGCGCACGGTGCCGATCCCCGACTGCTGGTCGAGGAGCGAGGCGAGGGTCTCGTGCCGGTTGCGGCCGATGGCCGAGATGATGCCCATGCCGGTGACTACGATAGGTTGCTGCATTATTTCTTGCGGTTCTTGGCGACATAGTCCGCCATGGTCTGTATGCTCTTGAAGATCTCCTTGCCTTCAGCGGCACTGGCCAGGCGGATGCCATAGTGCTTCTCCATCAGCACGATGAGTTCCAGCGCGTCGATGGAGTCCAGTCCGAGGCCCTCGCCGAAGAGAGGAGCGTCGTCGTCGATGTCGTCGGGAGTCATGTCCTCAAGGTTCAAAGCTTCGATGATGTATTGCTTGAGTTCTGTATTTAAATCAGCCATAATAGGAATGTTGAATGTTCTATATTGATTGTTGTATGTTTCTGAATGTTGTATGTTCAGTGTCGGATGTTGCCTTACTCTGCCTGTCAAGCCCACCGTGTTGCATATAGAAATGCGGATCGTGGCTATGTGCGTCGCAAGAGTCTCAGCTTGGCAAAATAGTTTTTGTCGTTCTCTGCGTCTATCCAGCCAGTGAGCAAGTATTTGGATGAAATCTGCCGGGCACAGACTTGGATGAGATGTCTCAGCCCGGGCTCATTGTATCGGGGCAGATAGATAAACGTGGTCTCGGCGTGGAGCTGGTGACGGATGGCGATCTCGCCCGTGACAATATTCGGCAGTGTGTAGATGAAACGCTCGGGACTGGGATAGAAGTCATCGGGCGTGGCGATTGTGCGGAGGTAGTTGCGGTCGGCGGCAACCGAACCGTGACGGCCGAAGAGCACGACGGCGCAGTCTGATATTGCTGTTTCGTCCTTGACATCATCCGCTTTCAGCAGCAGCTCTGCGGCGAGGAAGCCCAAACGAGAATGCAGATCCATCTTGTAGAAACGGGGATAGTCGCCCACCATGCGCTTGTAGAGTTCTGTCAGCAGGGCCTTGCCGGCAGACTGACAAGGCACTTCGTGACCGTCAACGGCGACACGTGTAGGTGTGATCTCAACCTCATGGAGGCACGAGACTTTCGCTTCTGCTGTCTCAGCGTCGGCTTCTGACTTCTCAGCGTCGGCTTCTGACTTCTCAGCGTCTGTTTCCGACGACAAAGCGGTGACATCCTGCGTCGCTTGGGTCGCTGGTTTTTTGTCGAACCACACGGCGGCGTTGGCACCCCCAAAGCCGGACAGCATCTTGATGAACGCTTTCTTCTGTGTCGGCAGTGGTGCCGTGGTGACTTGGATGGGCGCAGACACGCCCCGCTCGCTGTAGCCGAGTGTTGCCGGGATGAAGCCCTCGTCGAGAGCCGCCATCATCAGCGCGGACTCCAAGACACCGCAGGCGCCCATCGTGTGACCGAAATAAGCCTTCAAGCCTACCACCGGCACGCTCTCCAATCCGGCGCGTTCGATGGCAATGCTTTCCATTTGGTCGTTGAATAATGTCGCCGTGCCATGCGCACTGACGCATGCTAATCGCTCTGCGTCGTGACCTTGCAATATGCTCTTTAAAGCCCGCCAGGCACCCTCGGCCTTTGGCAAGGGGGAAGTCAGGTGGTAAGCGTCGTTGGCCATCGCACCCGCTTCGAGCCGCCAGCGCGTGGTGGTATTTTCGCTGCGCCGCAGGATGATTGTTGCCGCAGCCTCGCCGAGATTCAATCCTGTGCGCTCGATGTCGAAGGGACGGCAGCAGTGGGCCGACATTGCTTTGAGCGCCTGGAAGCCGCTGACGATGAACGCGCTCTGCACTTCCGCTCCACAGACGATGACGCTGTCGCACTCGCCCGAAAGCAACAGCCGCGAGGCAACGATCAAAGCCGAAAGACCGGAGATGCACGCATTGTCGACAACGAGCGGATGACCGTCGAGACCGAGCTGAACATCCAGCATGTCTGCACTCGCCGACGGCGGCAGGGCCTGATCATCATCGCCCGGACTGAGCGTCAGCGCCTCGACATTACCCTTCGTGGTACTGAGTACGAGGCGTGTCCGGCGCCGGTCGATGTCCGGTGCCTCGGCCAATGCCTGTCTGATCGACGTCATTGCGAGCGAGAAAAAACGCGGTTGTCCCGGCACCATCCAGCGCTGCGTCTGCTCATCGCTGAACAGCGCGGCCTGGAAAGCGTAGGGCAATCCCCAGTGTCCGCTCCAAAGACGGACGGCGGAGTCACCGCGCAGCACGGCAGCAAGATTCGCCTCTGTGGTCTCGCCCAACGGCGAGAGGATGTTTGTGGACAGGACTTCTATCATTCCGCAAACACTCCCCATTGCTTCTGCCACGCCTGATAGAACGCAGGACGATACAGAATGATTTGATAATCAGTGTCGATAAATGCCTGCACGGAGTGGCCCGTGGCCATGAGATCACCGCTCACGGTGTCGTAGATCTCATAGTCGAAGATGACCTTCGCGGCGATCGTGGGGCGGTAGATGATGTCGATGCGTGGCTTGCTGCCATAGCGCAGCGGCTTGTGGTAACGGATGGTCTCCTCCACAATCGGCGCATAGCAGTGGTGGTGGAAATAGTTCATATAGTCAAGTCCGTATTTCGCACCGAAGGCCTCACGCGCGTCTTCGAGATAGAGCGCGTAGGAGCCGTGCCACACCACGTTCATCGAGTCCACCTCACTGAAGCGGATGTCGAAAGTCTTCGACGCCCTGAGCTCCTTGAGGCCTTTGAGTATTTCTTTCATTTATCTACACCTTATTATATATAAGCATTTCCGCGGCATCATCCTGCATGTTGTCGTCATCGCGAAAAGCTTTTGCCGGCAGTTTCAGCACGGCTTGTTTACGGTTCTCCTTTCTGCCTGTTCTCCATCTGCTTGAGCCCTGTTCACTATTTGCTTGCGGTTTGTTCACAATCTGCTTGTGCTCTGTTCACTGTTCTTTGACGGCCAGCTTGACCTGTGCCGTGGCCAGTGTCTTGCCCTCGCAAGATATTTCCGCGTTGGCGAGCGTGATGCCGAGAAGCTCCTGCACCACGGTGACGGTAGTCCGGAACTGCTGTCCGACGCGCGGATGACCGCTCACCTTCATCTTTCTCACGGCTCCGATCACCCCAATCTGCACGCCGGTTCTGAGGATATATTTGTTGTAGTATCCGATGCGTGCGGCGCAGGTCTGCGCAATGTTTTCGATCATGCCCGTCGTGCGCAGCACTCCGTTGTCGACGAAGAGGTTGTCGGGTCGCACCAAAGTCTCTGTTGCCGTGGTGGTCTCGTCGAAATGTGCCAGTGTGCTAACCATGACGAAAGGCTCCTGTTGCGGCAACAGCGTATGCACGTCGATGCTGCGCAGCAGGGTCTCCGTGGGATGGGAATAGTCTGTCGAGTCTGTATTCATCAGTGTTTTCTCGTTTCTTGATGATGGGCTCATGGTGAGAAGAGGTTATTGCCGGTCTTCTTGCCAAAAGTCGAAGTAGTTGTACCACTGCGTGGGATAGTGGTGGAGCTGTTTGTCGAGCTCGGCGGCATAGGCGTCGGCGAGCTGACGGATCTGTTGCTTGCGCAGAGCCTGACGGTCGTAGTCGAGTGGAGTGACGTAAGCCGTGTAGCCATGCAGACTCGTCTTCATCACGTTGACGGCGATGACGGAGAGGCCACGCATGGCCGGGACGGCAAAGGGACCTTGCGGCAGGGTGGCCGTGTGGCCCAACAGCGACACCGTGACCGTACGCGGAGACCCGAAGACGCGGTCAGCGGCAATGCTGACGATCTCACCCGAGGACAGCGCGCGGTCGATGGCAAAGAGGTGGCTCATGTCGCTGCTCGTCGGTATCATGTGGATGTTCGTAGCCGCGAAGACCTGCTGGCGCCCGGCCATCACCGTGCTCTTCTCGCCGCCGTAGACGAGCGCGTTGAAAGGCTTGTGGTCAGAGATCAGCTCATAGCCTGCCATCTCGAAGCATCCAATGTGTGCGCTGAGCATGACGAAACCCTCCTGACGGGCGGATAACTGTTTGAAAGCATCGTATCCTTCGACTTTCAGTCCGAGGCGTTTGCCGGCATAGAGCGCGAATTTGTCGATGACTACTTGCGAGAAGTAGACGTGGTTGACATAGGTCTGCCACACTGCCCGCAGCCTGCCCGCATGCCAGCGGCGACGGAAATAGCGGTAGGCACAATGCGCGCCGGGAGAGAAGATCAGGCAAAACGGAACCACAAAGACTGCCGCGAAGGCGTACCAGACCGTCACCGGACTGTGGCGCAACACCACGATGAGCCACCGGAGCATACGTTCCGTGCCGAAGGTGTTGCCCTTCCACTGCTGTGCCGACGCGTCGTCTTTTGCCTTGTTCTGCATTTTGCTGAGCTCCACGCTGCTTTTCCTTATCCCACTTTCTTCTCGATGTAGTCGCAGAATTCTTTCAGCGTGACGACACCTTTCATCTCTTCGGGCTTGATCTTAAAGCCAAAGTTCTTCTCCACGATGACGACGATGTCGACAAAGTCGAGGCTGTCAATGCCCAGGTCGTCCTTGAGTTTAGCCTCCGGTTTGATTTTTTCCTCGTCGATTTCCAGTTCGTCGACCATGAAGTTTCTTACTTTCTCTTCTATTTCTTTTCTTTCCATAAATGATTGAATGTTATTTCTCTTTGGGTTGTCTGACCACGATGATCGAGTGACCTTGGCCGAGGTGGTCGTGAATGTTCTCTATTTCCAGTCCGGCCTCGTGGATACACTGCTCCATGTCCTCGGTGTTGTACATCTTGGAATTGCCGTTGGCCAGGGCGGTGAAGTAGAGCGAGGTGAGCGTCAGGCACAGCGTGGCGGGCTCATATTTCTGTCGGTCCCAGAGCGTCTCCATGATGTAGAGGCGTGTCTGTGGCTTCATGGCCTTGGCGGCACGACGGAGGATGCTGACGATCTGCGGCATGCTGAAGCAGTCGAGAAACTGACTCATCCAGATGGCGTCGGGGCCGTCGTCCATCAGGGGGAACGCCTGTTGCTCATCGAGCAGGTCGATGGGGTAGCCCGTGATGCGGTCGCTGCCGGGCTGTCCTTGGATGTTTTTCTGCATCAGTCCGATCTGCTGCGGCAGGTCGAGGACGGTGACGCGGGCCTCCGGGCTATGCGCTACGCAGCGCAGGGCCCACTTGCCTGTGTTGCCACCGACGTCGTAGAGTGTGCGCACGTGGTGCTCGTCGAAGACGATCCGCAGGGCGTCGGGGAACGAGGAATCGCTGTAGAAATGGTCAAAGCCAAACCAGCTCTTCTGTACTTTCGGGGGCAGTGCCGACAGACCCTCGTAGATGGTGGGCCACGATCCGAAATGGCGCAGGCCTTCAGGCTTGCCGTTACGGAGCGACTCCTCAAGGTGGAACCAGCCTTCATAGTTCACGTCGTGGTTGAAATTGAGGTTCACGCGTGTGGCCGGATCGTTGAGCAGAAACCATCCCGTCTTCGAGAGCGTATAGCGGTCGTTGTCGGGATTGACGAGCACGGTGCCGATGGACAGCGAAGCCTCCAACAGGCACTTCACGGCATAGTCGCTCAGACGGGTCTTCTCCACGATTTCCTGGCGTGTGAGTCCTTGCTCGCTGTCGCGCAAGAGGTCGAGGATGCCGAAGTTCACCATCAGCCGTGATGCCTGAAAAATCGCCGGTCCCCAAGCGATGAATTCGGCCAGTCGCTGGGCCTCGCGGGCGCTGAGATGCTCACGGGGGTATCTTTCTTTTAAACTGTCAGACAGATGCATAGGATGATATTCTATGATGTGGCGTTACGAATATTGTGTGTCGAGCCTTGAAGCCTGGGTCGCTAAACATTGAAGTGTTGCAGTTCACGCCTTGAATCCCATGGTTTCTTCGCCCAGCTGTCATTGTCTCACTCCGTCAAGGATCATCTTGCCCATGCGTCGCCCGGCGTTTTGAAAGCCGTCGCCCCACAGGTTGCTCATCGAGCCGAAGACACCGCCGCGGCCCAGAACAAAGAATTCGTAGACCTGTTTGCCGCTCTGCGTCTCCTTGACGAAGCATTTCACGGTGCAGTTGCCCTTCTTGCTGACGCTGACAGGCTGCAAGACGATCGTGTAGACACAGTCGCTGTCGCTGCAGAGAATCATCTGATGGCCCATCAGCTTATCATTCGCTCCGGCCACCATATCGAGGATGCGTGGCTTGAGCTGACTCTCCAGCTCATATTTCGCATCGTACTCCGGTTGCTCGGCCTGGCGGAATTCCAACCATTCTTTGGGTTTCATGCCCTCGATGGTCAGCTGTGTCCAGTCCATCTGCCACTGTATGCGGTGCTGTCCTTTCAGAATGCCGAGCCCGATATTGGGCTTTGCAAGTGCCAGCGTGCTGCATAAGAGCAACAGCTGCATGACAAATAACAATCGCTTCATCTTCTTTCCTTTTTATGATTTATCCTTTTAATCTGTATGTTGCACTCGGCTGCCGGTGATGTTGCCTTCCGATGCCCTCAACGCCATCCTTGCTTGTTGTAGCTCTCTTTTTTCCGGCTGTTCCTTTCCACCCTGTTTTTTTTACTTGGTTTCTTGAAGCATATCACTCCCCTCTCCTTTGGAGAGGGGTAAGGGGGTGAGGCTTCCTTTGGAGAGGGCTAAGGGGGTGAGGCAGTAGAGGTTTTGGTTGGTCGGCCCGTCTTAGGCGTGAGGCTGTCTTAACACCAGCGCCGAATTCGTTCCTCCGAATCCGAAGGAATTGCTCAGCACGGTATTCAAAGGCGTTTCCACGGTGACGGGTGTGATGTTAAGACCCTCACTGTATTCGTCGGGATGTTCAAAGTTGAGGTTAGGTGCTACGAAGCCGTGCTGCATCATCAGCGTGCAATAGACCGCCTCGCTGGCTCCCGCCATCCAGCATTCGTGACCGGTGAGAGACTTCGTGGAACTGATCAGGGCGTGTTTTCCGAGGAAGAGCTCACGCAGCGCCTGTGCCTCGTACATGTCGCCTTGCGGTGTCGAGGTGGCGTGGGCGTTGACATAGTCGATGTCGTCGGCGGATACTCCGGCGTCGTCCATGGCCCGCTGCATGGCGATGCGGCAGCCCTGGTCGCTCGGCGTGGAGATGCCGCCGCCGTTGCTTGAGAAGCCGTAGCCGCAGACCTCGGCGAGGATGGTCGCCCCGCGCGCCACCGCATGGTCATAGTCTTCGAGCACCAGCGCGGCGGCGCCACCGCTGGGCACCAGTCCGTCGCGGTCGCGGTCAAAGGGTCTGCTGGCCTTCGTCGGATCATCCATGCGGATGGAGAAAGCGCTCAGGGCATCAAAGGAAGCCATGGCGTAGTAGTTCGTCTCCTGCGCGCCGCCGCAGAGGATCATGTCCTGAAGGCCTTGTTTGATGAGCATATAGCTCAGTCCGATGCTGTGGCTGCCACTGGCGCATGCCGCGCTGACGGTGAAGTTCACGCCACGGATGTGGAAGATCGTGCTGAGGTTCATGTTCACCGTGGAGTTCATCGACTGGAATACACAGCCATATCCCAGCATGGCGGTGTCGTGTTTCTCGTCCATCGTCTTTGCGGCCTCGATGACGGGTTTGGCCGACGAGTCGTTGCCAAAGATGCAGCCTATTTCGTTGTCGAGCAGATAAGCATCGTCGATGCCGGCTTGAGCGAAGGCCTGCCGGCTTGCCATATAGGCGTAGCGCGCCTCTTCCGACATACCGGCGCGGGTATGGCGGTTAATGTCTTTCTTGGTGATGACCGGTTCGGGAACGATACCTGTGAGTGCCGAGCGATAGCCGTAGGTCAGTCGTTCGGGTTGTATGCCGATACCCGACTTGCCGTCGTGGAGCGACTGCGTCACGCTGTCGAGGTCGGTACCCAGGCATGACCAGATGCCCATGCCGGTGATGACTACTCTATGCATTGTGGATTTTCTATGATTTACGTTGGTTGATGATGTGTGAACAGCGACGAGATGGCGCCTGCTGCTTATGTGTACAGTCCGCCGTTGACGTTGATGACCTCACCCGTGATATAGGCGGCGCCCGGTGAGGCGAGGAAGGCGACGACCTCAGCGATCTCTTCCGGCTTGGCGAAACGCTTCATCGGTATCATCTGCTTCAGCGCGTCCTCGTCGAGGTCTTTCGTCATGTCGGTCTCGACAAAGCCCGGTGCCACGGCGTTGACGGTGACGTTGCGGGCGGCGGTCTCCAGGGCGAGTGCCTTCGTGGCACCGATGAGCCCGGCCTTCGCAGCGCTGTAGTTGGCCTGCCCGGGCAGTCCCTTGACGCCCGAGAGCGAGGCGATGTTGATGATGCGGCCCTCGTGATGGCGCGGCATGACATGTTTCAGGATGCGGCGGGTGAGGAAGAAGAAGCCGTCGAGCGTGGTGCGCAGCACGTCGTGCCAGTCGTTGTCGCTCATCATAAACATCACGCCGTCGCGCCGGATGCCCGCATTGTTGACGAGGATAGAGATGTAGTCGTCGGGATGCGCGTCCTCCCAGGTGTCGAGTGCTTTGCTCACCTGGTCTTCGTCACAGACGTCAAAAGGCATCAGTTCGGCATTCACGCCCTGCGCCTCTACCAGTTGCTGCGTCTCCTTGGCGGCCGCCTCGTTGCTGTGATAGTTGATGATGATGGGCAGCCCCATCTGTGCCAACCGTATGCAGACGGCACGGCCGATGCCGCGGGAGCCTCCAGTAACCAAGATATATTTCATATTTGTGTATGCTATACCATATATTATATATAAGATTATGCAAAGTTACGGGAAACTAAGGGAAATACAAAATAAAATAACAACAATTATTTCTTCTGCAACTCACGGTGCGACGCCAAAGGGCTTCTCAATCTTTTCTTTGCCGTTTCCTCGCTTTTGTGTAGTATTTGGTTATTGTTTGTTGATAAAAAATGCGCCTTGGCTGAATTTTATCATATTTTCACATGTGAACATTTGGGTATATTAATTAAAATACCTATCTTTCCTCTATAAAACCTAATAGATTTCCGGGCAGAAGTAACTTAAACAAAGGACTTGGGCCAAGTACTGCTTAAAATGGCGCATAACATCCCACACCCACGCATAAACGCGGATGTGGGGAAT
>Ga0256404_1001581_pt1 | contig 54152 bp, 39 predicted proteins | sample RumenRJG_01DNA_FD_185990 | JGI IMG/M metagenome (GOLD analysis project Ga0256404, IMG submission 185990) | Bovine rumen microbial communities from Lethbridge, Alberta, Canada - RJG_01 | ecosystem: Host-associated > Mammals > Digestive system > Stomach > Rumen | place: Canada: Alberta | collected... | reverse complement strand
TTTCTTGGTGTCTACAGCCAGAACAGCATTTCCTCTCAATCCTTCTATTTGCAGATGATTGTTGAACACCTGAATCGTATCAGCGCTGATAACGTCCGACTGCTGTTCTTCCAGAGCCTTGGACAGTGCCTGGTTCATATCGGCAGTCACCAGCACCTCCGTTGACTTATAGCTGTTCAGGCTCACCATGCCCGAAGCGATTGTCAGTGCGAGAAACACTACTCCTACATATCGTTGTTTCATTGTTGTGAATTAGAACATCTGTGATGATAGCCTCGGTCGCTTGCTTATGTCGTTTCAGTTTCTTTTATCCAAAGAATTCGCCGTCGCCCTGCTGGTCGTAGCTGCTGCCATCGAAGCAGTGGGTGCAGACTTGGCTCTTAGGCAGACCGATAGACTCGATGAGGTCTTCGATATGAGCGAACTTCAGGGAGGTGAGACCCAAGCGGCGGGCAATCTCCTCTACCATGCGCTTATACTCGGGTGAGTCGGTCTTGGCATACTGGTCGAGCTTGGCCTTGTCGTCGCCCTCGAAATCGCGGATGATACGACGGGTGATGAGCTCCAGGTCGCTCTTGCTGTTGGTGAAGCCGATGAAGGGACAGCCATAGACCAGAGGCGGACAAGAGATACGTACGTGAACCTCCTTGGCGCCGTTCTGTATGAACTCACGGGCATTGTCGCGCAACTGTGTGCCACGTACGATACTGTCGTCGCAGAACACCACGCGCTGGTCCTTCAAGAGGGCTGCATTGGGAATCAGCTTCATCTTGGCCACGAGGTCACGACGGCTCTGGTTGCCAGGAGTAAATGAGCGAGGCCATGTAGGTGTAAATTTCAGTACGGCACGCTTGTAGGGAATGCCGGAACCTTCGGCGTAGCCAAGGGCCATACCTACGCCAGAATCGGGGATACCGCAAACGAGGTCGGCCTCGATATCGTCTTTCTCACCCATCATACGTCCGTTTTTCTCACGAACATACTCGGTGTTGATACCTTCATAGTTGGAAGCGGGGAATCCGTAGTAAACCCACAGGAACGAGCATATCTGACAGCGCTTGAAGGCTGGCTGCAGTACCTCGAAACCATCGGCCTTGAGGCGTACAATCTCGCCAGGACCCAGGTCGCGCACGGGCTTATAGTCCAGATTGGGGAAACTGGTGGTCTCGCTACTTACGGCGAAAGCCTTGACGCAGTCATCGGTGCCGATGGGCGAGAGCTGGTGCGTCTCCTTCTTACCAATCACGATAGGGGTGCGTCCCAGTACGTCGCGCGCAGCAATGATACCATCTTCTGTAAGAATCAGCATGGAGCAAGAGCCCTTGATCTTACGATACACCATGTTGATACCCTCAACGAAGGTGGAACCCATATTAATGATAAGTGCCACCAACTCTGTCTGATTCAGGTTGTTGGCACTTTGCTCGCTGAGGTGCATGCGCTGGGCAAGCAGTTCATCGGCAATCTCACGCAGGTTGTTGATCTTAGCAACAGTCACCACGGCATAACGGCCCAGATGTGAGTTGATGATGATAGGCTGAGGGTCGGTGTCGCTGATAACACCCAGTCCCTGATTACCACAGAAATCATGGAGTTCGTCCTCGAACTTTGAGCGGAAATAGTCGCGTTCTAGAGAGTGGATACTACGGCTAAAGCCTTTCTCCTTGTCGAAAGTCACAAGACCTGCTCGTTTAGTACCAAGATGTGAATTGTAGTCTGTGCCGTAAAACAAATCGTTTACGCAGTCACGTGTGGAAATGGTTCCGAAAAATCCGCCCATAGTTGTTATCGCTGTTTAATTTGGGCGCAAAGGTACGAAGAAATTATGAAATACAAACGAAGTATTACGATTTTTTTTCGTAATTTTGCAGCCATCATGACACAAGACAGACTTTGGAATGCGAACTACTGTAAGGTGATGGCAGCGAATTTCTCGCTGTTTTTTGCCTTTTATGTGCTGACGCCACTATTGCCGCTGTATCTGAGTGAGCACTTCGGAGCCACGAAGGATGTGATAGGTATGGTGCTGTCGGGCTATACCATCACGGCCCTGCTGGTGCGTCCGTTCAGCGGGTATGTGGTAGATACGTTTCCTCGCAAGAAGGTGCTACTGGTTTGTTTTACGGCCTTCGCCATCTTCTTTGCAGGCTATCTGGCAGCGTCGACACTCCTGCTGTTCCTGATAGTACGTACGCTGCACGGCGGTCCCTTTGGTGCCTTGACGGTAGCCAATTCGACGGTGGCTATCGACGTGCTGCCTAGCAGCAGACGAACGGAGGGTATTGGCTATTACGGTCTGTCAAACAACCTCGCAATGGCTGTCGCTCCCACTATAGGCATCTTCGTCTATCAGTGGAGTGGCAGTTTTGAGTTGCTGTTCTGGATAGCGCTGGCAGTGGCAGTAGGGGGACTGATGGTTGATAGTACGGTAAAGACCCGCCCCCAGCCCCTCCCTAAAGGGCGGGGAGTGATTACCCTCGACCGCTTCTTCCTTCTGCGCGGCTGGCTCTTAGGCGTCAATATGGTGGCCTTTGGCTTCAGCTTTGGCGTGCTGAGCAACTATCTGGCTATCTATGGCAAGGAGGTGATGGGTATCACGGGTGGCACTGGCACGTATTTCATGCTGTGCAGCGTAGGACTGATACTGTCGCGCATACAAGGTGGCAAGGCGTTGCGACAGGGCAGGCTGACGCATAATGCGGGTAGCGGCATGGTGATATCGCTCATCGGCTACACGCTGTTTATACTGGTCCCCAATATGGTGGGTTATTATGCGTCGGCTTTGCTGATTGGACTGGGTAATGGCCACATGTGGCCTGCCTTCCAGAATATGACGATTAACGTGGCGAGCAACAACCAGCGCGGTACGGCCAACAGTACCATCCTGATTTCATGGGATATCGGAATGGGACTGGGCATCCTCGTGGGAGGTGTCATCGCAGAGCTCATCAGTTATGGAGCCGCTTTCTGGACCGTGGTGCTTATCAACGGCTCAGGCGTTGCCCTGTTCTTCCTGGCAACAAAACAGTTCTTCTTGAAGAGGAACCTGAATGAGACGGTGTTCTAGGAGTTAAGGAGTTAAAGGAGTTAAGACGATAGTTTATATCCCCACTTTAAAAAGAAGTAAAATACGGTGCCGAAGAAGAGGCCGGCAATAGCGTCGATGGCGTAGTGGGCCTGGATGTAGAAGGTGCTGAAGAACAGCAGTACGGCAAAAGGCAGGCAGGTGAACAGCACCTTCCTGTTTTTTGTTTCCCATGCCAGCCACATCACAATCGTGGCCACGCCCACATGACTGCTGGGGAAAGCGGCCGTGGGGCGCTCGCCTGCATCGTGGGCCATGATGAGTAACTTATACATCATGCCGTCTTCCCAACCAGGAATGGGCAGGATGAAGTCGCGATTATGGACGTCAAACTGTATGGTGTTAAAGTAATCGCCTATATTGGGGAAGATGCCCTGTGCTATCTGGTCTACACCCACAGCCTTGAAATAGAACTGCGGACCTGCTACGGGCAGGAAGTCGAAGATGAGATAGAACAGGAAGAATGAGCCTACGACGATGAAGGCCGTGCGTTCGAAATGCTCGTAACGACAGAAGAAATAGAAGAAGACGATGCCTACAAACAGCAGATAATAGCTCACATAGCCCATTGCCATCAACTCGCTGAAGATAGGATGCGAGAAGGTCTGACAGAACGTCAAAGCGGGTTGAAAACCAAAGAGCGACTGCTCATAGCCTGCAAACAGGTGGTCGAGGTTGGGAAAGATACGGTTCAGTTCGTAGGTGTCGGGATACCACCACGACAGTAGCAGCAGCTGACCGCAGACGCGAAACAGGGTTGTCAACCTGCTAGGATACAATCGATAGACACCCCAGAGGGCCAGGGTGAGAATGACCGACTGTGCCCTGAACCAGAGCATATCAACGGGATAGGCCAGCCGCACCCATGTAACAAGAATAAACAACGTGGTGAAGATGGTGTAAGCCAACATGATCCACTCCACCGCCATCAAGCCCTTCCTGGACTTCTTCTCTACAGCAAATATCTTCTTAATCAACTCTTAACTCTTAACTCTTAATTCTTAACTCCTTACAGCCATCCGTTTTCTTTGTACCACTTGATTGTCAGGGGTACGCCTTTCTCCAACGTGTATTCTGGCTCATAGCCCAGTTCGCGACGGGCTGGCTCGATATCGCATCGCCAGTTGCGCTGCTTCAGAATATGGTATTTATCATTATTCAGGGCTGAAATCTTACCTGTGATATGTCCCCACTTATCGCCAAAGAAGGTGATGACGCGCAGCACCCAGATAGGAGCGGTGATACGTATCCACCAGGGATTGCCTAACTCCTTGCGGATAAGGTCTGAGAAAGTGGTTGACTGGTATACCTTGCCATCAGAAAGGAAATATTTCCTGCCTGTCTGTCCTTTTTCGCAAGCCAGGAAGACAGCCTGCACCACATCGAGTACATAGACAAAGGTGATGTCCTGCTGCTGATAGCCCACGGCGAAGTCGCTGTGCTGCTTGATACTCTTTGCCATCAGGAAATAGTCGCGCTCACGAGGGCCATAGACGCCTGTGGGGCGAAGAATGACGTAGGGGAAATCTAATTTCTCCAGCCACTCTTCTGCTTCCAACTTGCTCTTACCATACTCCGTATTGGGCCGTGGCGTATCTGTCTCCTTGATTTCCACGTAGGGCTGCTGCTCGTGGATGGCTCCATAGACACTCAGCGAACTGAGATACACGAAGCGCTTCAGGGGCATCTTCAGGTTGATGAGCGCACGCACCAGGTTCTTCGTACCCTCTGTGTTGATACGATAGAAATCGCTGGTATTCAAGCATTTCGTCACGCCGGCAGCATGCACCACGTAGTCGAACGAATGTTCCTTCAACTGCTCTTCCAACTGCGTCTGATTGCTCAGGTTCAGTTCTATGAAATGGATACGCTCGTCCTGCAGGAAGTCTCTCTTGCTACTTCCCCTGACGGCAGCCCACGTCTCAAACCCGCGCTTCAGCGCCTCTTCCACGATAAACGAGCCAATGAATCCGCTGGCTCCTGTAATGAGTATCTTCATAGGAATTTCGAAATCTGGGTGCAAAATTACGGCTTTTTATTGGATTAATGCAAAAAAGTGTCCTTTTTTTGTATAATTCGCAAAATCTTCATACCTTTGCAGCCGATAGATTCTTAACCATAAGTACATGATTATCAGAAAGTCAATAATGAAACTGGGTGTAAAATTACTAATCGGTGTGATTCTCTGTGCTGTTGCCAGTGCATGTATGTCGAAATTTGACAAGGGTGGCAGCGCCTATGTGGTGCGTCCATATATCAAGGATGGCTATTATACTGATGGCACACTGTATTTCGAAATTGATAAGACAGAAGCTATTCTGATTGGTACGGCAGAGAAGGTACGTGAGATTGTGATACCTGATGCTGTGGGTATCAATGAGGTGGATTATCCGCTGACGAAGATTCAGAATCTGGGTGTGTTTGATAAGGAGGAATACGAGACAACGAAGCGTCCCAATGGCAATGATGTGCTGACATCGCTGGTCATAGGCGGCAATGTGAAGTCGTGGGGCGAGACGGTGTTTTTCACGGATTATTACGAGACTTATAGTGATGGTGAGGACCTGGCACGTCGCTTCCCTCGTCTGGAGAATATCTATGTGAAGGCTGGCAATCCTGTCTACGACTCACGCAACAACTGTAATGCGATTATCAAGTCCGAGAATCGTGAGCTGTATCTGGGTGGTAAGAATACGGTGGTGCCCGAGGGCGTTGAGAAGATTGGCGCTTCTGCCTTTCGTGACTGTGAGGGCTTGAAGAGTATCTCTTTCCCCAAGACGCTGGACGTCATTGGTGCCTATGCTTTCTCAGGTAGTCATCTGCAGACATTGACCCTTCCTGAGAACCTGGCATACGTTGGTCAGGAGGCATTCTATGGTTGTGACTCCCTGCTCACTGTCTCCTTGTATTGCAGTAGTGTCGTCATAGAACAGAAGGCTTTCAAAAAATGCGCTTTGCTGAAGGAATCAGACAGTGAAGTGAGATGCTATACGCCTTATATCTCTGTACCATCACCATCAAAGGTGTTTGACGAAGGATACAACTGTCTGATGATTCCTAAAGGGCAACGCTCGTCGTTTAACGGCTGGGAGAAATGTTTCCTGACGATAAAAGAAATGGAGAAGTAAAATTTTACTCCTCCATTTTTATTGAAATCTATTTGTAGCACTCGAATATCTGATCCACATCCTTTTGGGACATGTGGGGCGTCATCGTGCTGACTATCAATACGATGGGGAAGCCACCAATCATAGCGATAGCACCGCAGTTGATGGGGTTGATGGGGTTGCCAAGAAGCATGTTGATGACTGTCAGGCCTACGCCCCATACGAAGCAAGCCCATACAGAGGCGGTGGTGACGCGCTTCCAATAGAGACCCAGCATGAAGGGAGCCAGGAAAGCACCTGCCAGCGCACCCCAGGAGATACCCATGAGCTGGGCAATGAAGGTGGGAGGATTCAGGGCGATGAGCAGGGAGATGGCGATGAAGAACATAATCAGTACGCGCATCACCACGACCTTACGACGCTCAACCTTTTCGGCAACAATATCATCGATGGTGCCTTCTTCTACTTCACCAGGCAAAGACTTCTTATCACGATAAATGAGGTCGAGGGTCATCGTTGAACTTGACGTGAGTACCAATGAGGCCAGTGTGGACATAGATGCCGACAGCACCAGCAGTACTACGAGGGCGATGAGCACATCGGGCAGGGTGATGAGCATAGCAGGTACGATGGAGTCGAACGCTATTTTGCCATTGGCACCAATCACGGGGTCGTAGAGACGTCCGAAGCCACCAAGGAAATAACAGCCACCAGCCACGATGAAAGCGAAGACGGTAGAGATAACGGTGCCGCGCTTGATGGCACTCTCGTCAGTAATAGAATAGAACTTACCTACCATCTGAGGCAGTCCCATGGTGCCCAGGGAGGTGAGGATGACAACACCCAACAGTCCCCAGGGATCAGGTCCGAACCATGAAGCGAAGACGCCTGTAGCACCTGTATCATCGGCGGGAATCTCAGCCAGTCGCTCTACGGCTGTTGTCAGACCTCCGTTATTGGCCAGTACGGCCCATATCACTGCCACGATACCAAAGAGCATGATGATACCTTGGATGAAGTCGTTCATGGCTGTAGCCTTATAGCCACCCAGAATAACGTAGACAGCGGTGAGGATAGACATAATCACCACGCAATACTCGTAGGGAATCTCGAAGCCCATCTCGAAGAGACGCGAGATACCACTATATACACCAGCGGTATAGGGAATCAGGAAGACGAAGGCGATGATAGAAGCTGCCACACGCAGGCCCTGACTCTGAAAACGGGTGCCAAAGAAATCGGGCATCGTCCGACTCTCGATATGCTGCGTCATCAGTTTGGTGCGACGTCCCAGGATAATCCAGGCCAGCAACGAACCAATCACGGCATTACCAATACCAATCCAAGCGGAAGAAAGGCCGTATTTCCAGCCAAACTGTCCTGCATAGCCCACGAAGACGACCGCAGAGAAATAACTGGTGCCAAAGGCGAAAGCCGTGAGCCAGGGACCTACGGAACGTCCGCCGAGCACGAATCCATCAACACTGCTGGCCTGTTTGCGGGTGTAGAGACCTACACCAATCATGACGGCCAGGAAAATAATCGTTAAGAGAACTTTGATTAACATAATTATCAATTGTCAATTTTCAATTACCAATTAGAATGCTACCTGCACCTGAGCCTGCAACCAGTTGTAATCCTTTGAAGAGATTTTCTCGCCGCAGAGGCAACGGGTATATTGCAGTTGTACACGACATTTCTTGTAGAACCAGTACTGAACGCCCAAGGTCAGGTTGGTCTGATCCCATCCATCCACCTTCGTATTGCGGTTGAAGGTCTCGCCAGATGCTACCACGTCGAGGGCATCATAGACAGGGATACAGGTGGTGACATAGCCACCGCGACTGCCTACTTCACCATCTTCACCGCCCAACCATTCTGCACGGATGCTGGCAGGACGGGCTTCTTTGTATTCGCCCTCAGAATAGGGGGCAGTCTTGAATTCTGCACCTACGCTATAGCGGTTGCGTTTATAATTGTCATCTTTCTGGATGTCAGGATTCCAATCGGCAGTACCCATTGCATTACCTGTGCCCAGATAGCCGGAGCCTACAATACGCAAGCCGTCCATGGGGCGCAACTCCAGTTTGGCGATGAAGTCTTTCTGGTTGTTCTGGTCTTTACGGTTGATACCCTGTCCGCTCATCAGGGCCAACTCATAGTGTACCTTGTTCTTGAGAATATCACCAAAGACCATCAATCCCTGGTCGCGACCATAGTTCACACCATTCAGGGGGTCAGGACCTTCGCCAGCCAGATAGAGCACAGCCTGAGAATAGACGTCAATCAGTTCCAGTTGAGTAGGAGACATGGGGTTTTCCATGGTGTAAGAGTGCTTGAACTGTCCCAGGCGGACGGTCAGCGCATTATTCTTAGTCACGCGAAAATCGGTATAGAACTCTTGTGGAACACTGGAGAAGTCGTGCATAAAGAGAAACGACCAGCGGTCGGTGATACGGGCTTTTGCCCAAAGAAGCGTGCGCTTCAGATTGTAGGAGTTGGTCTTCTCACCGTTGAGGTCCTGATAGGACCAGCCACCTTGTGCGTAGCCATTCAGAGTGATACGACTGGTAAAGTCCTCCATCCAAAGGGGAGTGTCTTTCTTCTTTTGTCCCATAGCTGCCGTACTGCTAAAAACGGCCAGCACTACGGCTAAAGTTGCCGCCATCCATGTCTGCTTTTTCATACCGTGCGATTAATTTAGTAATACCAATGTTTTAGTTAAAAAAATAAAATATGGTTGCAAAGGTAAGAAATAAATATGAATTAAGAACCATGAACTATGAATTATTTTTTAACTTTGCAACAATATTCAATTTATTTCTTACAAAATGAAACGTTTTATACTTGTATTGGTTTCTATTTGTGCTTTTTCTGTACTGTTTCCTGTAGAGGCAAAGAAAAAGGCAACGAAACAACTTTCTGATCGTGAGTACTGGTGCGAGCAGGCCTATAAGATGGCTCAGCCCGTATTGGAAAACATGGCTAAGGGTGAACTGCAGAAGAATATGCAGACGGAGTTCTCGCCCTCGTTTGACAACCGCAATCGCAAGGTGGTGTATATGGAGACCTTTGGCCGCTTGATGGCCGGTATTGCGCCTTGGCTGGCCCTGCCCGATAGCGTGTTTGGCAGTTCTGCTGCCGAGCAGAAAGAACTGGCACAGGTTCGCCAGTTGCGTGAGTGGGCCCTGGCCTCGTATAAGAACTCAGTAGATCCGGAGAGTCCTGATTATCTCTGTTGGGGTGTGGCTGGCCAGAACCTGGTGGATGCTGCCTATATCGCAGAGTCGTTTATCCGTGCTTATGATGCCTTGTGGGTGCCGCTCGACAAGGTGACGAAGGAGCGTTATATCAAGGAGTTCAAGAAACTGCGTTCGATAGAACCGCCTTATACCAACTGGTTCCTTTTCTCTTCAACGATAGAGAGTTTTATTGCCAAGGCTGCAGGCCTGAGGGAGTATGATGATTTCCGTGTGATGATGACGATTCGTAAGGTTGAGGAATGGTATGTGGGTGATGGCTGGTATGCCGATGGTCCTGTGTTTGCTTTCGACTACTACTCCAGTTATGTGTTCCATGCAATGTATCTGGAGACCCTTCAGAACATGATTGATGCGAGGGCAAATACCCGTTTGGAGTATAGGAAATATTATGACCGTGCACTGAAGCGCGCACAGAAATTCTCGATTATCCTGGAGCGTTTCATCTCGCCCGAGGGTACTTTCCCTGTGATTGGTCGCTCTACGCCTTATCGTATGGCCGCTATGCAACCATTGGCTTTGATGGCTTGGTATCAGAAACTGCCTCGGGAACTGAGCAACGGACAGGTGCGTGCCGCCTTGACGCAGGTGATGCATCGGATGTATGACCAGCAGCAGAATTACAATGAGGGTGGCTTCCTTACTATCGGCTTCTGTGGACACCAGCCAGAGACAGCCGACTGGTACACGAATAATGGCTCACTCTATATGACCAGTCTGTCGCTGATGCCTCTCGGACTGCCAGCCAACCATGATTTCTGGACTTGCAAGGCTGAGCCTTGGACGCAGGTGAAAGCCTGGGGTGGACAACCTTTCCCCAAGGATCACCGTTGGGCTGATGATATCCAGACGAAAGATCGCTGGTAAGAAAAGAAAATGGAGAGCACAAGTGGCTCTCCATTACTTTTTTATTGATGTAGGCTTGCTTAGCGCAGAGCGAAGCAGTTGTCATTATAAACAGCCTCGCGAACCTTCTGCATACCAGCCTGGTCGTTGGTAACAGTCAGCTTCTCACCATTCTGCAATGAAGCCTGGATAGTACCGTCGGCATTGAAACGGATAATCTCCTTGGTCACACCATTCTGAGAGATTGACCATGACTCTGTCTTGCTGTCGTGAATGAAGAGGGTAACCTCACCGTTGGGAGCCTTCACCTCGTAACCATTCTTCAGCGTCTTTACAGCATAGTAACGGCCATCCTGACCTTTCACGGTCTGCACCTTGTTTACAGCCATAGGATTGCTGCCTGTCCAGAACTCGATGGTATTGAGTACTACAGCGTCTACGAAGAGGCATACGCCACCTACGATAGGCTGCAGAATCAGACCTACGATACCATTAACGTACTTGTTGCTGGTCATGTTGCACTGCCACTTCTCGTACTTATTGAAGAGACTGAAAGAACCAATACATGAACTGCACAGAAAACTACCTGCCAGCAGCACACAGGCTGCACTTAAACTAATCTTTTTCATACCGTTTTATTGTTAAAGTCATAAAAACTGCGTGCAAATTTACACATTTTCTGTAAATGGCATCCTGTTTTATACAGAAAAATTATCGATTAACTGTCGATAGAGGGTGTTTTGACGCAGAATAGATGAGCATCCTACGATAATCATCTGCTTGCGAGCACGTGTCAGGGCCACATTGAGTTTACGGTCCACTGTCTGTCCTTCATCGTCTGTAAAGGTGCTGGCAGTCAGGAAATCCAGTTGGTACTGACGACTGACGCCAACATCGTAGATAATGACATCACGCTGTGAACCCTGATAACGCTCCACGGTATCAATACTGATATCAGGAAGAACCTCCCGGATGGCTGCTATCTGATGGCGGTAGGTCACAATGATGCCAAGGGTCTTCTCTGGATTAAAGCGTTCGCCATAGAAACGACGGATACGCAGGGCAAGATCGATGGTGTTGGGTGTTGAGTCGAAGAATACGATGCGATGAGTCTTGAGAATATCATCAATGGCATCTTGTGAGGGCAGGTCGTAGCCGATGGCTGTTTCCTGCTGATGGGGCAGGGGAACGGGTTGCAGCCAGGCATGATAGAAATGGTTGCTGGCAAACGATGCCACATCAGGGTGCATGCGTCCCTGACGGTGAAGGGTGCCGATAAATTGCGTGCGCTGCTGCTGTACTTCCCAGTTGTAAAGGCGCTGGAAGAGCGACTGCCTGCAGTCGTTCAGTCCGATACTTCTGAGTAATGGGTCGTCAATCCGTGCTTCCTCCGGATTCTGCTGTACCACGGCAGGCAGTTGCTTGTGGTCACCAACGAGTACGAAACGGTCTATCTGGTCGCTACTCAGTAATCCGATGAGGCCTGGCTCCAATACTTGTGAGGCTTCGTCGACAATGGCCAAGGAGAAATGGCGGCCTTCCAAGAGGAACGGACGTGCCTGCATCATGGATGTGGTACCTGTGAGGATACGTTCATCGTCAGCAAGACCGGCATCTTCAAGCATGGAGCGAATCTCATCGACAGCACGATTGGTATAGGCCATCAGAAGGATGGATGACGTATCGATACCCTTTAGTTCTTCTTCCACCATGAAGCGTAGGGCCATAGAGGTCTTACCTGTTCCTGGAGGACCAACCAGAAGGAAGTAGTCGCGAGCCTGTTTGACCTTCAGAAGGATATCGTCATAATAAGGGTTGTAGGACTGTGACAGGACGAGTGAGGTGTCGGCCTCAGGTGTACGCTGTCCTAAGAGCAGCGCCTTCTTCTGGGGCGAGGATTGTATGAACTGGTGAATACTGCGGATGTTACTGTTGGTACCCACATCGCTACCACCATGTTCTATGGCCCAGGTTTTGTCTGAAAGGGCAAAGACGGCCTCGTTCTGCTGACCGTCGTTCAGAAGGATGATGACCTTGCCGTCATGGATATCCTCGATACTGCCCTTGTAGAGAATGCTTTTCCGGACATTCGGCTCTTCATCGTATTGATAAAGATAGATCATATCGCCCTTACGGAAGTTGAGGGTGCCCAATGGGGACGCATTGGGAACATTGCTGAAACGAAGGGTGATGCGGTTATAGCCACCATCTGAGTCTGTTTTCTCACGCTTGATGATATGGAGGGGCATGATGATGTTGCCCTGTTCTTGTTTCTCGTTGAGGGGCATCAGCCAGAGGTCGGAACTGCATCCTCCGGCATGGTGGAGTGTTTGTTCACTACTGCCCAGTTTCTGTGCCCTCTGCTCGCGATAGACAAAGGTCATCATGCGCTCGTAGTAAGCACGTTCAAGAGAGTCGAGAGTTAAGAGATAAGAGTTTAGAGTTAAGAGTTCTGGCAGGATATAACGATGGAAATAGCCATCGCGGGCAACACCTTTATATATAATATCAGCATTGAGCAGGGGGATGATGCGACCAAATCCGTCGCGGGCGATGAGCAGTTCGGTAGCAACAATCTGGTTACGCAACTTGATGGCCTCGCGGAACAGGGTGCGATAGTAGTTGACAGCTATCAGCCCTTTCTCTGGCGCATAGCGTGAATAGAGCAGACGGGTATCTACCTGATTATCGCTTTTGTTGAAATTATAGCGCAGGATGCCATAATAGAGCAACAACTGCACATAGTGGCTCTCCAGTTGCAGACCGTGGGCATCATGACTCTGGTATTCTATCTTCTGGTTCTTGCCTGATTTCTGTTCTACAAGCAGACTCATATCGGCCGTCATCAAGTCCACACGTCCCTGAAGACCAAGATGCTCGCAGACGAACGAGGGCTCGAGTAGGGAATTATGAATTAAGAATTCAGAATTAAGAATTGATGCCGTATGGCGGATATTCTCCATCTGCACAGCAGCAGCTTGTTCAAAGGTCTCTTTGTTGAAGTCCTCGCAAGCGGCAAAGCGCTCGGCTTGTTCGCGATACGAGCGTTGTAACGACTGTTGAAGTGTGACTTGCGGGTTATGTATGATATCGTCGAGAGCAGTACCTGCAAAGTTACCTAATAGTGTGGCTTGCGTGTTGGGACGTGGCTTCAGACGACTGACAGTGTAGAGTAGTGGATGATGCCCGTAGGCTGTGAAACAGGCAGCCAAGGATGAGATGTCAAGCATGAAGTCGGGCTCTACCACGATAAGGCCAGGAGTGATGAAAGAGTCAGATGACAGGTGACAGTCCAGGAGGTTGAGCTGCATCCCCTCGCGCAGCATCTTCTTCAAATAGGCGAAGTCGCGTCCTCCCTCTGTATTACCATAGTCAACCTGAATCTCCCCCTCCTCGGAATCGGCAGTTATCAGATTGTCGTCAAACGAACGGACAATACAGCGGATATAACGCTTGTTGATACTGAGTTGTGAAGGCTGAGGCTGTAGGTTGACAGGTAAGAGTTGCAACAGTTCTCCAGGCACATCCTCGTGGAAGATAGAAGAGATAAGTAGAGTTACTGCTCGCAAATCGTAGTGCCACTCATCGAGAGACAACGTTTCGCTACCATTGGAATGGCGTCGGGCCTGTTGGATGGCCCATTTCTGTTGTGCCTTCAACCCAAAGTGCTTGCAGACAAAGTCTATCTGAGAGAAAAGGTTGCCAAAGGTGCCACCTTGCGAGCGACAACCTTCTGCTGCACAGAGTTTGATGACTTCGTGCAGTTGTCGCAGGTTGGCCGTTGATGGCTCGCCAGCAGCCAGTTCCTGAAGAATATCGTATAGTTCCTTTGCGTTCATTCTGATTGTTTCAAAGACTCTACATATTGATATAACTTACGATAGAACGGATGACGTGTCAACGTGTTGCTATCACCCAGGATGATGACTTTCATGCGGGCTCTGGTAATGGCCACGTTCATGCGTCGCAGGTCGCGCAGGAATCCAATTTGTCCGTCGTCGTTAGAGCGTACCAGCGAGATAACGATGATGTCGCGCTCCTGTCCCTGGAAGCCATCGACGGTATTCACGCTGATGCGTGTCCGGAAGGGTTTCATCCACTCCTTCTTACGGATTTGTGAACGCAGATACTGCACCTGGGCACGATAGGGGGAGATGATGCCCACATCGAGTCGCTCATCAAGGATGCGTTGTTTGCCGATGAGTTCGAAATAGGCCTGCAGGGAGAGCAGGGTCAGTTCGGCTTCCGTCTTGTTGACTCGTCCAAAGGATTCGCCTACAAATTCCTCCTTACCATCGTATTGTGAGGTGTCAATCCACATCATGGGCAGGTCGAGGTCCAGGATGCTACGGTGTTTTACTTCCGGTGCTGCCACCATTTGATTATGATAGAACCAGTCGGACGAGAATCGCATAATGTCTTCGTGCATGCGATATTGGATGCGCAGAAGGGTCACCACCTCAGGCTTCTGTTCCGCAATACGTTCCATCAGCGTGCGACCTAGTCCTCCTTTCAGGGCCTCATAGCACTTTACTGTAGGGGGCAACTGACAATGGTCGCCTGCCAGGATTACACGACTGGCCCTGCGGATAGGTATCCAGCAGGCAGCTTCAAGGGCCTGGGCTGCCTCGTCGATGAAAAGGGTGCCAAATTTCATGCCGTCGAGCAGACGGTTGGCAGAGCCTACCAGGGTACAGGCTATGACGCGTGCCTCACCAAAGAGTTCGGCATTGATACGTATCTCCAGTTCGGTGACACGACTCTTCAGGCGATCCATCTTCTGGTGCCAGTTGTCTGTACGTTTTCTATGACTGCGCAATTCACGGATAGCTTTGCGGATAGCCCATAGTTGGGGATAGTCGGGATGAGCCTCGAAGCGACGCTCATAGGTAAAGGACAGCATCTTGTCGTCCACTCTGACTGGATTGCCGATGCGTAGCACGTTAAGACCACGATCTACGAGTTTCTCTGATATCCAGTCTACCGCCGTATTGCTCTGGGCGCATACCAGTACCTGACTCTCGCGACGCAGGGTCTCATAGATGGCTTCTACAAGGGTGGTTGTCTTTCCTGTGCCTGGAGGGCCATGTACGATAGCAACATCCTTGGCTCGCAGCACCTCGTTGACAGCATGCTGCTGGGTCTCATTCAGATACGAGAAACCGATGTCAGGAAAAGAAAATGTCTCGGCTTTCTGATGCGAGTAGAAAAGGTCGCGCAGATAGCCTAACCGTCCTTTGGCACGCATGGTGCGGTCAAGGGCATCGAACATCAGGCGATAGGAGGTCTCGTCGAAGAAGAGTTGGATGCCAAGCTGACCATCGGTGACTTGCAGGTCGCCGATGGGAAAGCCATCGGGTACGGCAATGACCATACGGTCGCCATCAACATAGCTCACGCTACCAGTGGCATGAAAGAAATGAATCTCTTTCTCTCTTTGTACGAAAAATTGGACTGGTCGTCCGAATTCAAAGTTATGATCTGTGTCATCGTCTGCCTGGCGGAATACCTCCACGCAATATTGATTTATGGAGTTATAGTATGACTTACCTACACGCAGGGGCATCCAGGCATCACCACGTTTCACCCTTCGCAGCATGCCGAGGGCTTCGGTCTGCTGTTGGAAGGCGTGCTTCTCTTCATCGTATTCCATTTGCAACAAAGCACGCTGGCGTTGCAGTTCTAATATAGGGGATGTTATTTCTTTGCTCATAAATCAAAATGGTGCTGGATAGCGGAACGTCAGACGTTCGCCTGTTTCTGGGTCATTAAAGGACAGCAGTTCGGCGTGCAGATACAAGCGGTCGGCTTTCTGTCGTCCATAAAGAGGATCGCCCTTGATAGGATTATTGAGACCTTGCTCGTGGGCACAATGCACACGCAACTGATGGGTGCGACCAGTATGGGGAGTCAGTCGGATACGACAATCGCCTAAGGCCTGATATTCTGTCAGGGCAGGCTTGCCGTACTCAGTATCCACTACCTGACGGGGGCGGTCTGTCAAGTCTGGTCGTAAAGGCAGGCAAATGGTGCCGTGCCCTTGTACCTCATTTTCCAAGATGGCCACATATTCTTTCTGTACCGTCCGCTCTAGGAACTGCTTTTGCAGATGATGGTAGCTCTTTTGTGTCAGCGCCACGACCATCACACCAGAGGTATCCATATCCAGACGATGTACCATAGAAATCTCTGGATATCGCATCTTGAGGATGCTCTCTACTGAGGGCGCATCAGAGAGACCAGGAACGGACAATAGTCCGGCGGGCTTGTAGATAACGAGGAAACCGGAGGCCTGGTGTATGATGATAGGTTCCAGGGACTTGTGGGTCTCATTGGTTTCCATGGGGAGCATCCATCCTAGGATAGGTCTGCATTTGCCGCGACAGGCAGGATAGTAATGGTTATGATGACGTATCTCCATGCGGGGTGACCTTCCTTGCCAGAACTCTGCGATACTTAAGGGACGCAGGTGGTGGTTGAATGCATATTGGAGTAGCTTGGGTGCGCAACATTCGCCTGAGCCAGAGGGAGGCACTCCTTGAGGTGTTTGGGAAAAGATGTCTGTCAGCGAGCGATATTTATTCTCGCTATTCGCCATCATGAAATGGTCAAATAGCCAACGTTGCAAAGCATCAGAGCGCTGTTTCCGCTCAGCTTTCAATGAGGCAATCTCTGCGGAGAATGGTTGCAGGCGTCTCTCAATGGTATCCGTTTGCTCCTGCCAACGTTTCTTCAAGCGGCGTAGTTCGGCTTTCTGAAACTGACTCTCGCGAATCATCGTCTCAGTCTCACCATCTTTTTCCCGTTGTTCATCACGTCGCTTTTTTGACTGTTGCATCAGTTGCTTATAGGCTGCAATTTCCTGGTTGGCCTGTTGGTTGACCTGCTGCCATTCTGCTTGTAGGGCCAGGTGCTCATTATTCTTTTCTAATGCTTCCACCTGTTGGTTGATGGCAGAGATGCGAGCCTCCTCTTGTTTGAAATAACCATCAGGCTGCAGGTAATCGAAGACTGCTGGCACAAACCATGGCCAGTCTTCGCGTCCACCAATCTGTCCGCTATAGGCTGCAAGGAAACCTAATTGTCCTTCCTGGTTCTCGCACACCAGGACGCCAAACATCTTTCCTGCCTGTATCTCTTCGTCCCATTCAGGGTGTTGCTTTAGGTATGCACGCACCTCGTCGGCCGCCTCTAAACAAAGTGGATGCGGCTCATAGCAAAACGGATTATTCATCTGTTCTGGACGTGGTGTCAGGGTGTGTAGAAGATGAAACGGCATTTGAATGCAAAAGTACAAAACTTTTTCGATATTACTTGCTCACATCAAAAAAAAAGCATACTTTTGCACGGAGAATGTCAAGACTTCCGACAAAATGAATAGCAATATATCTGTCACGCTGAACGACCTGAGTATAGGTTACAGGAATAAGCAGGGCACCAGGGTGGTGGCTGAACATCTTACGGCCAACATTCATCAGGGGTGTCTTACTTGTCTGTTGGGCGAGAATGGTGTAGGTAAATCGACATTGCTCAAGACCTTGTCTGCCTTTCAGGCACCACTGGGTGGAAGTATCTGTATCCAGGGACGTGAGTTGGGACAATACACTGAGCGCGAGCTGGCTCGTACTATTGGTATTGTGTTAACAGAGAAACCTGATGTGCAGCAAATGACGGCGATGGAACTGGTAGAAATGGGACGCGCGCCTTATACTGGGTTCTGGGGACGACTGAATGATGATGACCGAAGGGCTTGTGAGGAAGCAATGGCTTTGATAGGCATTGATCATCTGAAAAACAGGATGATTGAGACTTTGAGCGATGGCGAGCGCCAGAAGGTCATGATAGCGAAGACACTGGCGCAGCAGACGCCCATTATTTATTTGGATGAGCCGACAGCCTTCTTGGATTATCCCAGTAAGGTGGATATGCTCTTGTTGCTGAGCCGTATCAGCAGTGAGGCCCGGAAAACGGTATTTCTTTCAACCCATGATTTGGAACTGGCGTTGCAGGTGGCTGACGAGATCTGGCTGATGACTAGACCTCACACAGAAATCACTGAAATCACAGAAAGAGGAGCAAAGCTCCTGATAGGAACACCACACGAATTGGCTCAGAATGGAGCGCTTAGTGCGTTTGTTGAACGAGGCAAAGGTATCGAGTTTAATAAAGCTACACTCAGTGTCAGGGTCAAGAAATTTCTGTGATTTCAGTGATTTCTGTGTGACCTAGAAAATATCGCGTATCAGAATATCCCATACTGCAACGATATGACAGATACTGCCTGCCAATACGCAGAAATGGAATACCGTATGCATATATTTCTTTTTGTTGAACGAATAGAACACAGCGCCCGTGATATAAAATACTCCCTCGAGCACTATCCAGACGAAAGCATTCGTTGAAACTGTGTCAACCAATGGCTTAAAGGCAGCCAATACGCTAAGACCCATTATCACAAAGCATGCCGTTTCGATATTTGAGTGGTCTTTCAGTTTGATGAAACTGATCAGGGTACCTATGAGGGCGCAGACCCATACAAAGGTGAAAAGCGTCCATCCCCAATATCCTTCATTGCGTAGTGCCATCAGTGTGATAGGCGAATAGCTGCCTGCTATGTGCCAATAGATGGCTGCATGGTCCCACTTTCGAAAATGTTCTCGCCATGGATTCCTGAGTTTCAGGGCGTGATAAATGGTAGATGCCAAATAGCTGCCCAGCATACCGAAGAGGTAAAGCCCAACACCAATAGCTGCCCATGAGCGGTCGTTATTGCCTAATAATACGACGATAAAAAATGCGATGCCCACTGCTCCGGCCATTATAGCACCGCCAGCATGACTCCATGAATTCCAAACTTCCTCCTTGTGTGTGTATCTTATTGCCATTTTTGGTTTGAGGTTTGAGAGTTGAGGGTTAGTCAGCAAGGACAAAGTCGAGCTGACGTTTCTCAATGTTGGCACGAGCCACCTTGATACGGACGGCATCGCCAAGCTGATATTTCTGATGATGACGGCGGCCTACCAGACAGTAGTTGCGCTCGTCGAACTCGTAATAGTCGCCATCGAGGTCATGCATACCCACAAGTCCTTCGCAGTGGTTGTCATCAATCTCGCAATAGATGCCATACGACTGGACACCGCTGATATGGGCATCAAACTCCATACCAACCTTATCTGCCATGAATTCCACCATCTTGTATTTGATAGAGTCGCGCTCAGCATTCTGGGCGGTCTGCTCCATCTGACTGCAGTGCTCGCATAGTTCCTCGTAGTGATCCTGGTTCACAGAACGTCCACCATCCTGATAACGGGTGAGCAGACGGTGCACCATCGTGTCAGGATAACGACGTATGGGCGAGGTGAAGTGCGTGTAGTAGTCAAAAGCAAGTCCGTAGTGCCCAATGTTGTGTGTCGAGTATCTGGCTTTCATCATCGCACGCAGGGTCAGCGTCTCTACGAGTTTTTGCTCGCGCTCGCCTTGTGCTTCCTCCATCAAGTTATTGAGATTCTTTGAGATAGCACCCTTGGTACCGCTGGTCTTGACCTTATAGCCGAAGGGGGCCAATGCCGTGCGCAGGCTCTCCAGTTTCTGTGGGTCTGGCTGGTCGTGGATACGATAAACGAAAGTCTTGCCTTTGGAGGGCTTGCCAGAATCCTCTTTTTTAGCCTTTCCTGCCTTACCGATGAATTCTGCTACCGTGCGGTTGGCCAGCAACATAAACTCCTCAATGAGCTGTGTGGCATCTGTCGACTTCTTGAAATAGCAGCGGGTGGGCTTGCCATCGTCATCAATATCAAAATGCAGCTCCTCACGGTCGAACTTCACAGCACCATTCTTGAAGCGGCGTTCACGCAACTTCTTTGCCATCTTGTCGAGAAGACGAAGGTTCTCTGCGTTGGGGTCTGAATCATTCTTCATTTCAAGAACCTCCTGTACTTCCTCATAGGCATAGCGACGATTACTCTTGATAACGGTATGGGCCAGGTGCCAGTCTTTGATATTGGCATCATCGTCCAGGACGAAAATGACACTATAGCAGAGTTTTTCCTCATCAGGACGGAGTGAACAGACAAAGTTACATAGTCTTTCTGGTAGCATAGGAATGGTGCGGTCAACAAGATAGACGCTGGTAGCGCGCTGTTCGGCCTCACGATCGATGATGCTGCCTTCGGTTACATAATGGCTCACATCGGCAATATGCACACCTACCTCCCAATACTTGTTTTGCTTACGGATAGAGAGCGCATCGTCAAAGTCCTTAGCATCTTTGGGGTCGATAGTGCAAGTGAACACCTCACGGAAGTCCTCACGACGGGCGATTTCTTCCTCAGAAATCTCAGCGTTAATCTTCTGGGCGGCATCCTCTACACGTTTCGGATACTTGTAGGGCAAGCCGTACTGAGCCAGGATGGCGTGCATCTCGACGTTGTTCTCGCCTTGTTTACCCAGCACGTCGATGACTTCACCCACGATATTCTTTGACTCTGCCGATGGCCACTGGGTGATTTTCACCACAGCTTTCTCGCCCGTCTTGCCTCCCTTGAGCTTCTTTTTAGGAATCAGGATGTCGTGTACGAAGAAGTTGCCCTCTGCATTGAGGAAGGCAAAGTCTTTCTCAACCTGCAGGATACCCACAGCCTGGTCGTGCTTGCGTTCCAGGATCTCTGTAACAATCGCTTCCTTGATATGATTCTGACGGCGTGCCATATAGGCCACCTTTACACGGTCGCCATTAAGGGCGAACATCGAGTTGCGCTCTGCTACAAAGACGGGTTTGCCGCCATCATCAGGCTGGAACGAGTTCTTGCCGTTGGCCTTGCGGATAAAAGTGCCCTCCTGCACCTGCGTCTTCAGGTTCAGTTTATAAGCACTGTCACCTACTTTTGACAACCAGTCGTCCCATGCCATTTCTTCCATCACGTCGATGGCAAGCATCTTCACAGGGTGTGTATCGAATTTTAGTGCCTTAAATATCTGTTTGAAACTGAGCGTCTCGCCAGGATGAGCCTGAAACAAGGCTTGCAAAGCGTTTGCAACGTCACGCTTATTCAACCGTTTTCCACCTCTTTTCTTTCCCATAATTACAAAAGTATTGGTTTTTACGTGGGCAAAGATACAAAAAATTCTTAATTGTTGAGCCTTAATGGGCAAAAATTACTATCTTTGCAACGCAATTTAATTCGAATTAAAATGAAAATAGCATTAATCGGCTATGGCAAGATGGGCAAAATGATTGAAGAGATAGCCCGTAGCCGTGGCCATGAGATTGTTAGTATCATCGATATTGACAATCAACAGGATTTTGAGAGTGAGGCCTTCGCATCAGCTGATGTGGCCATTGAATTTACGGCTCCTCAGGCTGCCTATGGTAACTATTTGAAAGCGTGGGCTAAAGGCGTAAAGGTTGTGTCTGGTTCTACAGGCTGGATGAAGGAACATGGTGATGAGGTCCGTCAGGCTTGCGAGAATGGTAAGACCTTGTTCTGGGCATCAAACTTCTCTATCGGCGTGGCTATCTTCTCTGCCGTCAACCGTTACCTGGCTAAAATCATGAATCAGTTCCCACAGTACGATGTAGAGATGGAGGAGACGCATCATGTGCATAAGCTCGACCATCCCAGTGGTACGGCTATCACGCTGGCCGAGGAGATTGTGGAGAATATCGACCGCAAGGAGGCTTGGGCAGAGGATACCACAGACCCCAAACTGCTGCGTGTGGATCATATCCGCCGTGGTGAGGTGCCTGGTATTCATACCATCCGTTATGACTCTGATGCTGATATCATCACGATAACTCATGACGCCCATTCTCGTCGTGGCTTTGCCCTTGGCGCCGTGTTGGCTGCCGAATATACCAAGGATCATCAGGGATTGCTGACAATTAGTGATATGTTTAAATTCTAAACAATCATGGAAAAAAGAGAAAAGAAGAAACTGAATATGAAGAAGCAGTGGGCTAAGTTCACCATCGTGATGGTGTGCTATCTGCTTTTCCTCTATTGGGTGAAATCATGGTTGGGATTGCTGGTCGTTCCCTTTATCTATGATGCTTATATCTCAAAGAAAATCAACTGGAAGTGGTGGCAGGACTATGAGGGGCCTATGCGCACGGTCATGTCATGGGTTGACGCAATCGTATTTGCATTGGTGGCCGTTTATTTCATTAACCAGTTCTTCTTCCAGAACTACGTCATTCCTTCTTCTTCATTGGAGAAGTCGCTGCTCACGGGTGATTATCTTTTTGTGAGTAAGGTGAGCTATGGACCTCGTATTCCTGAGACCCCGCTGACTGTGCCCTTGACACAGCATACCCTGCCCATTGGTGACTTGAAGTCATACGTTGAATGGCCTCATTGGGAATACCGTCGTGTGCCTGGATTGGGTAAGGTGGAACTCAATGATATCGTGGTGTTCAACTATCCCGCTGGTGATACGATTTGTCAGAATGTGCCATTCCAAACAGAGTATTATAGCATGTGCTATGGTTATGGCCGTCAGATTTATGAGCAGAATTTCCCCTTGGCACTTCCTGTTGACTCTTTGCCAAAAGCAGAACAGAGAAGTCGCTTTGAGGAGTATTACAACTTGGGCCGTCAGTATATAGTAGCTAATCAGCAGCAGTTTGGTGGTATTGGCTATCGTCCTACTGATCGTCGCGAGAACTATGTGAAACGTTGTGTTGGCCTGCCTGGTGATACCCTGCAGATTATCGAGCATGTTGTTTATCTGAATGGCAAGGCTAATAAAGAACCGGATAATGTGCAGTACACATATGATGTGTTGTTTAACGATGGCGCTATTCTGACAAATGATTTCCTGAAAGAGAACGGTATCACCTGCGAGGATCTCGGCCTGAGTGGTGCCGACAAGGCTTATTTCAAGAGCGAAGGTCAGATCCAGTTGACACAGCAATTCCGCAATAACCGTATCATTATGCCGATGACGAAGCAAACGGCGGCATTGCTGAAGAGCAGAAAGGATCTGGTACAGGCAATGGCCCCTGTTACGGGAGGTAATCCTGCAGAGGTCTATCCTCTTAATATGGTGAAAGACTGGACTCGCGACAACTACGGTCCTGTCTGGATTCCTAAGAAGGGTGAAAGCATTAAGTTGTCTCTTGACAACCTGCCTATCTACGAGCGTCCTATCAGGGTTTATGAACATAACGACCTGGAGGTGCGTGATGGTAAGATATTTATCAATGGTGAGCAGACGGATAGCTACACCTTTAAGATGGACTATTACTGGATGATGGGTGATAACCGTCATAACTCTGCCGACTCACGCTATTGGGGTTTTGTGCCTGAAGATCATATCGTGGGTAAGCCCATCTTCATCTGGTGGAGTAGCGATCCCGATCGTGGTCTCTTCGGAGGAGGCATCCGTTGGAGTCGTCTGTTCCGATTTGTCGACAACATTAAGTAAATGAAAAAGACCCTCCGATTCCTATTGGCATTCCTGATAGCCTTCGCAATTATGATGGTTGTCAGGATGATAGGTGTCACTCTCTATACTATCAGCGGCACTGGCTCGGAACCGGTGTTCCAAGCCGGTGACCGCGTGATGGTAAACAGATGGAGCTACGGCCTGAGGGTAGGAGGGAAAGATTGTTTCTTTGGCTATGGACGCATAGCCCGACAGTCTGTTGAGAAAGGTGATTTGGTGGCTTTTGAGAATCCACAGAATAACGACCAGATTCTTATCTATCGCTGTAAGGGACTACCTGGAGACACCATTGTTCATGAGGGAAACACATTTGTGGTGCCCAGCCTGAGAGACTGTGCTGACGCAGATTATTACTGGTTGGAGACGCTTGATTCCCATCAGTTGGGTTTTATTGCTGAGGAATACCTCATAGGGCGTGCCTTCATGGTTGTATATAGTCGTGACCCGTTAGAACCTCTGTGGAAAGGGTGGCGTTCAAATAGAATCCTTCTGCCTCTATGACCAGCGTACTCCTTTCTACCACTTATTTCGGTCCTGTGCAGTGGTATCAGAAGTTATACCGCTATGATTCTGTGTCCATAGACCTACAGGAGACTTTCCAGAAGCAGACCTATCGTAATCGCTGCCTGATAGCAACGACGCAGGGTGTTCAGGCCTTGACGGTGCCTGTGGTCCATGATGCAAGTAATGCGATAGGTGATATCCGGATTTCCGACCATGGCAACTGGCGTCATCTGCATTGGCAGGCTTTGCAGACAGCCTATGGTGATTCCCCTTTCTTTGAGTATTACGAAGATGACCTGCGCCCGTTCTTTACGGAGCGCCATTGGGAGCGACTGAAAGATTATAACATGTCTATCTGTCAGAAGATGTGTGAGTTGCTGGATATACAGCCGATAATAGTACAGACTTCAGACTTCAGACTTCAGCCATCTTGCCCCCCATCCATCAATCCTGATGATTTCCGTTTGGGCATCAACCCCAAGCATCCGCTTGAGGATGTCGATTTTCAACCCAAACCTTATTATCAGGTTTATCAGCAGAAACATGGTTTTCTGCCCAACCTCAGCATTCTGGATCTTCTGTTTAATATGGGCCCGGAAAGCATCTTTTATCTATAGATAAGCCCCCTATTCCTATTAAAAAACGTAAAAACTTGCGTGTATTACAAAAGTTTGCAGTAACTTTGCAGGATATAAAGAAGTAACAAGATGAGTCTGACAGGAATTGTAAGACCGCTGTTTGCTAAGCGATGGCGGGAACTGGAGAAACATAATACACAAGGAGAACAGTTGCAGCGTGAGGTGCTGGCCCATTTGATCAGTAAGGCCAAGGACACAGAGTATGGTCGTGAGCATCTCTTTGCAGCAACAAAGGGTTATGATGATTTTGTACGTAATAACCCCGTCAATACTTATGAGGAATTGAAAGGTGATATCGACCGTATGCGTCAGGGTGAGGCTAATATCCTTTGGCCGGGCCGTGTCAAGTGGTATGCCAAATCAAGTGGCACGACGAACGATAAGTCGAAGTTCATCCCTGTTTCGTCAGATGGTCTGAAACATGTTCATTATAAGGGTGGTGCCGATGTGGTAGCTCTCTATCTGCGTAATAATCCCCAAAGTCGTATGTTTGATGGAAGGGGATTGATTCTGGGTGGAAGTCATGCGCCCAACTATAACCTTCCTGGTTCTTTGGTAGGTGACCTCAGCGCTATTCTTATTGAGAATATCAACCCCATCGTCAATCTGGTACGTGTGCCTTCAAAGCAGACGGCCCTGTTGAGCGACTTTGAAGTGAAGCGCGACCGCATAGCCCGTGAGGCAATGAACAAGAATGTAACCAACCTCTCTGGTGTACCCTCGTGGATGTTGTCAGTACTGAATCGCGTGATGGAGCTCTCTGGAAAGACCCATTTGGAGGAGGTATGGCCTAACCTTGAGGTATTCTTTCATGGTGGTGTGGCCTTTACGCCTTATCGTGAGCAGTACGAGAAACTGATTACCAGTCCGAAGATGCATTATATGGAGACCTATAATGCCAGTGAGGGCTTCTTCGGTATTCAGGACGATCCTGCTGACAAATCCATGTTGCTGATGCTCGACTATGATGTCTTCTATGAGTTTCAGGAGATGGGCACGGATACAATTGTACCGTTGTGGGGCGTGGAGACTGGTAAGAACTATGCGATGCTCATTTCTACCTCCTGTGGTCTGTGGCGTTACATGATTGGCGACACGGTGCAGTTTACCTCTACGAATCCCTATAAGTTCTTTATCTCAGGACGTACCAAGTCATTCATCAATGCCTTTGGTGAGGAACTCATCGTTGATAATGCGGAGCAGGGACTGAAATACGCATGTGAGGTGACAGGCGCCCAGGTCCTTGAATACACGGCGGCTCCTGTCTTTATGGACCAGAATGCAAAATGCCGTCATCAGTGGCTTATCGAGTTCTCTAAGGCTCCTGAGAATCTGCAGCAGTTTGCCGAAATCCTCGACCGCAAGCTTCAGGAACTGAACAGCGACTATGAGGCTAAGCGTTTCAAGGATATCACCTTGCAGCATCTGGAGATTATCCCTGCCCGTGAGAATCTCTTCAACGACTGGCTGAAATCAAAAGGAAAATTGGGCGGGCAGCATAAGGTGCCTCGTCTCAGTAACAGCCGCAACCAACTTGAGGAGTTGCTCGCGTTAAATGAGAAATGAAAAATGAAAGATATGATCAGATCTGGTAGAAATAAATCGTGGAAAGATATTCTGGGGAATATGGTTCTCATATCCCTCGTCTTCCATCTTTCATCTTTCATCTCCTCCTGTGCCCGCATGGGGACTCCTGACGGTGGATGGTATGATGACACACCTCCCAGTGTAGTCGGTTCCACACCCGACGATAGGGGAGTCAATGTGAAGGCACATAAGGTGACCATCAACTTCGATGAATACATCAAGATAGAGGATGCCCAGAATAAAGTTATTATCTCACCGCCCCAGATAGAGCAGGCCGAGGTCAAGGCAGCCGGTCGCAGGATTATTGTGGATCTGAAAGACTCGCTGAAGGAGAATACTACCTATACCATTGATTTCAGCGATGCTATCACGGATAATAATGAGGGTAACCCTATGGGTAACTATACTTTCAGCTTCTCTACGGGCGACCATATTGATACGCTGGAAGTCTCGGGCTATTGCCTGAATGCAGAGAACCTGGAACCTATCAAGGGCATGCTGGTGGGGTTGTACGACTCTTTCGAAGACTCTCTCTTCCATAAAAAGCCCATGATGCGTGTCTCACGCACGAATGGTAGTGGCCGGTTCACGATTAAGGGCGTTGCTCCTGGCACTTATCGCTGTTTTGCCTTGCAGGATGCCGATGGCGATTTCCTGTTTGGCCAGAAGAGTGAGATGATAGCCTTCAATCATGATAGTATCGTTCCCTCATGGCGCCCGGATATTCGTCAGGATACGATCTGGCGTGATTCCCTTCATATAGCCAATATCCTGCAGGTTAACTATACCCATTTCCTGCCAGATGATATCACATTGCTGTGTTTCCAGGAGCCTCAGACCGATCGCTATCTGCTGAAGACGGAGCGTAAGGACCCCAATCGCCTGGGTATCTTCTTTACTTATGGCAGTGACTCGCTACCTCGTCTTCGTGGCTTGAATTTCGATAGCGAGAATGCCTTTATCCTGGAGGCTTCGCAGAAAAATGACACGCTGACCTACTGGCTGGCTGACACCACGCTTGTGAATCAGGACACCCTGACCATAGAGAAAACGTTCCTGATGACAGATTCGCTGGGTAACCTGGTAGAGTTTACGGATACCACGGAGTTTGTGTCAAAGGTGCCTTATGCCAAGCGTTTGAAAGAGCGGCAGAAGGAGTATGACGAGTGGAAGAAGGAACAAGACAGGAAGAAAAAGCGCAAGGAGCCTTATGATTCCATCATGCCTCCGAAGTATATGAACATCAAGTGGAGTGTAACAGGACAGATGGATCCAGGACAGCGTATCTATTTTGATGCACCAGAACCTCTCCGTCGTTGTGATACCACAGCTGTGCATCTCTTCTCAGTGGTTGACTCTGTAGAGACGCCTGTGCCTCTCTCCCTGCGGCAGATAGGGGTAAGACGCTATGAACTGTTGAGCGAGCGCGAGCAGGGTGTAGACTATAAACTGCTCATCGATTCGGCAGCCTTCGAGAGCATCTATGGTCAGATTACGAAGAAGATAGAACATAAGTTCAAACTGCGTCCTGAGGAGGAATATGCTTATCTGACTGTAGAAATCAGCGGATGTCAGTCTACTGACTCTGTCATCGTACAGCTGATGGATACACAGGACAGGGTGCAGCGTCAGGTGCTGGCCGATGCATCGGGCGTGGCAGAGTTTATGTATCTGAAGCCGGGCAACTACTATCTGCGTGCTTATATCGATAAGAACGGCAATGGTCAGTGGGATACTGGTGTCTATGACCAGGACCTGCAGCCCGAGCCTGTTTATTATAACCGTCAGATGATTGATTGCAAGGCTAAATGGGAGGCCACGCGCCAGTGGAATCTCACAGCAACGCCTCGCTATAAGCAGAAGCCCATGGCTATCACCAAGCAGAAGCCTGATAAGGAGAAACAACTGCGTAACCGCAACCTCGACAGAGCAAAGTCAAAGGGTATTGATTACCTGAATCAGAATCATAAATAAGAACATTAAACCTGATGAAAATGAAGAAATGTTTGTTTATCCTATTTATGCTGCTCCCACTGAGCATGAGTGCCCAGTCTAAGTGCGGCATTGAGAATACAGCCTTCAATGGTGGTGAGTTCTTAGCTTACGACCTCTATTTCAATTGGAAGTTCGTATGGTTTAAGGTGGGTACGGCATCTATGTCTACTGTGACTTCCACATTCAAGGGACAGAAGGCCTATCGCACCAGCCTGACCACCCGTGGCAACAGTAAGTTGGATGGTGTCTTCGTGATGCGCGACACCTTGTTGTCTTATTGCAGTGCGAAAGACCTCTCGCCACTCTATTTCCGCAAGGGTGCCCTGGAAGGTAAGCGCTATTATGTAGATGAACTGTGGTATACCTATCCCCGTAATAACTGTCATCTGCGTATGCACCGTATTGATGCCGATGGTGAGGAACACTGGAACGATAAGGAGTATGCTGAGTGTATCTATGATATGATGAGCATCTTCTTGCGTGCGCGCAACTTTGATGCTTCCGGCATGAAGAAGGGTGATATCATCCCTCTGCCTATCAGCGATGCCCGTAGTCTTACCAATTCGTGGATGACTTATCGTGGTAAGGAGAACTATAAGATTGACGGTACAAACGAGAAGTTCCGTTGCCTGGTATTCTCTTTCTATGAGCGCGAGGACGGCAAGAACCACGAGTTGATCCGTTTCTATGTGACCGACGACAATAACCATATCCCAGTACGTCTGGATATGTTCCTTAGCTTCGGTAGTGCCAAGGCTTTCCTGAAGACCTACAAGGGTGTGCGAGGTCCTATGACATCGAAAATCAAGTAACCTATAAAAAGAGGTTTCCCAAACAACATCGGGAAACCTCTCTTTTTTTTATGCCTTGAGTGCTCGCATGGCATTGAGCACAGCCAGTACCGTGACGCCTACGTCGGCAAATACGGCAAGCCACATGGTCGCGATGCCGAAGGCAGCAAGAATCAGTACGGCAACCTTCACGCCAATGGCAAACCAGATATTCTGACGTGCAATGCCTATCGTACGACGTGCTATGCGCACGGCTGTAGCTATCTTTGACGGCTGGTCGTCCATCAACACCACATCCGCAGCTTCTATTGCAGCATCGCTTCCTAAGCCTCCCATGGCAATACCTACATCGGCACGTGCCAGAACGGGTGCATCGTTGATGCCGTCGCCTACGAATGCGAGTTTAGATGGCTGATGGCTGATGGCTGATATCTGAGTGACTTTGTCAGTAGGCAGCAGTTCTGCGTGATATTCATCGATACCCAGTTGCTGGGCTACACGACTGGCCACCTCTTCACGATCGCCTGTCAGCATAACGGTCTTCTTCACACCCAGTTTCTTCAGTTGGGCAATCGCTTCAGCACTGTCGGCTTTCACCTGATCATTGATAACAATATGACCGGCATAGACATAAGGCGACAGGTGATGGGTGACAGGTGACAGACGATGAGGGGTAGATGATTCCTCTGCTATAGCCACATGTACGATGGTTCCCTCGTCGCCATGATCGCATTGGTGCCATTCCACGCCTACGAGTTCCATCATCTTTGTATTGCCTACACACACCAATTTCTCGCCTACCTTGGCTCGGATGCCTTTGCCGGCAATCTCTTCTACATCTGTAACCTTGCAGCCGTCTGTACCCTCGTTGGGAAAAGCATCACGCAGGGCGGCACCAATGGGGTGATTGGTAGAGTGCTCTACATGGGCTGCCAGGTGCAACAGCTGGTATTCGCTGCATATCTCGGGGTGTACGGCTTGAACGGCAAAGCGCCCATGCGTCAGCGTGCCGGTCTTGTCGAACACCACGGTATCTACCTTCGACAGGATATCCAGGTAGTTGGCTCCCTTCACCAGGATACCCTTTCTTGACGCACCACCAATACCACCGAAGAAGGTGAGGGGGACGCTGATAACCAGGGCGCAGGGACAACTGACCACGAGGAACATCAAGGCACGATAGAGCCATGTAACGAAATTGCCACCAAAGAGTGTGGGGATAATGACGATAGCCAATGCCAGGAACACTACGATAGGTGTGTAGATACGGGCGAAACGTGTGATGAAAGCCTCGCTCTGCGACTTATGTTCACCGGCATCTTCTACCAGTTTGATAATCTTCGATACCGTGCTCTCACCAAAGGTCTTGGTGGTACGCAAGGTGATGACACCACTCAGGTTGATGCAGCCAGAGATGATCTCGTCGCCCTCGTTGACCTCAAGAGGTACGCTCTCGCCTGTCAGAGCCATTGTGTTCAGACTGGAAGTACCGCTGACGATGGTACCATCCAAGGGAACTTTCTCACCTGGACGCACCTCGATAATGGTGCCTACGGCCACCTGCTCAGGACTGACAGTCTCTTCAGAACCCGCTACACGTGCTATGTCGGGACGGATATCCATCAGGTGCGAGATGCTTGTGCGACTCTTTCCCTCGGCATAGCCCTCGAAGAACTCACCTACCTGAAAGAACAGCATTACGAAGACAGCCTCTGGAAATTCCGTCTCGGCACCAGGCATAAACCCGATGCTGAGGGCACCGATGGTAGCTACCGACATCAGGAAATGTTCGTTGAAAGGGTCGCCATGGGCCAGTCCCTCTGCAGCTTCCTTCAGTGTGCCGGATCCTATTAGAAGATAAGGAACCAGATAGACCAGTAGGAGTTGCCAGGTAGGCAGATTTGTATTCTTCTCAATGATAACGGCTCCTATCAGCAGGAGGATGGTGATGCCAATGAGCCACAGCTGACGATGTCCGCTATGCTCGTGATGATGATGGTGATGCTCGTGCTCATGATGCTCATGTGTGCAACACTCATGTTCATGATGATGATGTTCGTGTGCCATAATTTCAATATATTTTTTTCTGGCTGCAAAATTACGATAAATAAATTGCAACTTGGTTGCAAAGCTTATTTTTTTATTCCTTTACTCTGTTTCTTTCTTCTTTTTTATTAACTTTGCACCATGTTAAACCAACAAGAATGTGAACAACTGCTCCTTGAGCACGGCATTAAGCCTACAGCTAATCGTATCGTCATAGTGAAGACACTAGCCGATGCCGAGAATCCTATGTCGCTTACTGAATTGGAGTACAAGATTCTGTCAATTGACAAATCTGGCGTATTTAGAGCGCTGACTCTTTTCCGTGAGCACCATTTGGTACACGTCATAGAAGATGGTGGCGATGGCGTGCGCTATGAACTTTGTCATAGTCATAGTGATCATGAGCATGATGACGACCAGCATGTGCATTTCTATTGCGAACGTTGTCATCGCACATTCTGTATTTCAGATGTTCCCATTCCTGCCGTACAATTGCCGCAGGGCTATCAACTGCATAGCATCAACTACATGGCGAAAGGTATCTGTCCGGATTGCCAGTCTTAGATATTCAGTCCATAACTTTGTTTGATTTCGCTCATTACGAAGGTGCTCTCAATGGCGCTGATATTCTCAATATCGCCCAGTTTGTTGAGCACAAACTCCTGATATTGCTTCATGTCGCGTGCGCGTACTTTTAATAAGTAATCGTAGGCACCCGAGGTGTTGTAGCACTCGGTGACCTCAGGGATACGCATGATGCGACGCGTGAACGAGTCGGCCATCTCGTGGTTAATCTGCTGGAGTTTCACTTTGCAAAAGACTAACAGGCCCTGATTCAGTTTCTCTGGATCAAGGATGGCTACATACTTCTTAATAAACCCTTTCTTCTCCAGTCGTTTCTGACGTTCGAAGACTGGGGTAGGGGTCAGATGGACGGCATCGGCCAACTCTTTTGTGGTCAGTTTCGCGTTCCTCTGCAGCGTTTTCAGTATCTGCAGGTCGGTTTCATCTAAGATTTCAGCCATAGCAAATATTCTTTTGTTTGGTGCAAAAGTATGGATATTTTCTGAGGTGCACAAGGAATTTGGAAAATAAAACTTAATTTTTCGTCCAATTTGCCTGCTAAATAAGGCATATTTTGTATTTTTGCCGCCGCAATGAAGAGAAAGGCAAGCAGAGTCCAAAAGTTATGCACGGCATTTGTGGCGGTGCTCCTCGCGCTATTGGTAGTACAAGTTGCGGGAGGGGTGACGCTGGTTCGTTGTCTGCATAGCGGAAGGGTTCATATTGCCTCGCTGACGGAGTTAGCCACGCGTTCACACGACACGATGTATGTCGATGAAGACTGCATCGGTATGGATGAGATGGACATGCAACAATGCATGGAATACAATGTGGAACAGTTGTCCGCATCGGTTCAGCCCCCTGTGCTACACCCCGACTTCACTGTTGTCCAACCCGTTTTATTCACTATTGCGAGTCTCTGGTCAGATATGCCGGAGATTGTTGCCAAGCCCCAGAACCTGTTCTGCCCTGACAAGGTGCCGATACCCCCGCGGGCATATCTGGCGAAAATCCGCATCCTTCTTATTTGATTCTCACGACGTTCCTTTTTAAGGCTGGGCATGGTGTGTCATGCCACAAAAGTCGTAAGTATCAATTAAATAATAAGGATAAAAAACTGGAAATGAACATACATATCTATAAGGTGCTGGCCTGTGTGCTTGCCACCTTTTCCCTGCCACAAAATGAACTCTTGGCACAAACGGACAGTACGGCGACAATCAAGGACCAGACACTCAAGGAGGTGATGGTGGTGAAGCGTCGCTCGGGTACTATCAAATTGCGTAATGTCGATAATGCATCGCTCATCACAGGACAGGAACTGCTGAAGGCGGCTTGCTGCAACCTTGGCGAGAGTTTCACAACGAACCCTTCTGTTGACGTGAACTATAGTGATGCCGCAACAGGCGCCAAGCAGATTAAGTTACTGGGTCTTTCAGGCACTTATGTGCAGATGCTCACTGAGAACCTGCCCAACTTCCGTGGTGCTGCAGCACCCTATTCGCTGGGCTATATCCCAGGACCCTGGATGAAAAGTATCATGGTGTCGAAGGGCGCCTCTTCCGTACGCAATGGCTACGAGTCAATAACCGGCCAGATTAACGTGGATTATCTGAAACCGGAGGATGAAGAGGGAGCCACCATTAATCTCTATGGCAACACGAAGAGCAAGATGGAAGCCAATGCCGACGGAAACATCCATCTTGGCAAGGTGAACACAGAGATACTGGGCCACTACGAGAACGACTGGGGACACCACGACGACAATGGCGATGGATTCCTGGATCAGCCCAATGTACGTCAGGTAAACCTTCAGAACCGTTGGCAGTACGCCGGACAAACCTATATCTTCCATGGCGGTCTTGGTTTGCTGGACGAGCAGCGCGATGGTGGTCAGACCCACCATACGGCCCCCCACGTCCACAACCCCTACGAGATTGGCCTGAAGACCCGTCGCTATGAGGCCCACATGAAGCATGCCTTCATACTGGATGCCGAAAAGGGTACGAATGTCGCGCTGATGGCCAGCGGCTCACTCCACAATCTCGAAGCTTTGTATGGCAAGAAGTCCTATGACGTGGACGAGAAAAACGGTTACCTGCAACTGATGTTCGAGACCAATCTGACGAAGTTGCATAACCTCTCAGCTGGTCTGTCGCTGAATCACGACTATCTGAAGGAAAAGTTGAATGTGACCAGTGAAACACAGACTGTCACCAAGGAGACGACACCTGGCGCATATCTGCAGTACACGTTGAATATCAACGATAAGATTGTGGCGATGGCTGGCTTGCGTGTTGACCATAGCAGTCATTACGGAACGTTTGTCACGCCCCGCCTGCACTTGAAATATGCCCCGTCCGATGTCCTAACCCTGCGCGTATCAGCTGGTAAAGGCTATCGCACACCTTTTGCACTGGCAGAGAACAACTATCTGCTGGCCAGCGGACGCACACTGGTTGTTGACGACCTGAAGCAGGAAGAGGCGTGGAACTATGGCATCTCTGCTGCATGGAGCATCCCACTTGCCGATAAACTGTTGAAGGTGAATGCCGAGTACTACTACACGCATTTCCTGCAGCAGATGCTCATCGACTACGACAGCAATCCACAGCAGATTCGTCTGGCCAACCTCGATGGCAAGTCGTATTCACATACCTTCCAGGTTGATGTGAGCTACCCCGTGGTAAACGGACTGGAACTGACGGCAGCCTATCGTCTGAATGACGTGCGTGCCACCTATGGCGGCGAGTTGCGTGAGAAGCCTTTGCAGAGCAAATACAAAGGTCTGCTTACGGCCAGTTATAAGACACCGCTCGGTCTGTGGCAGTTTGATGCCACGTTCCAGCTCAATGGCGGTGGCCGTATGCCCGATCCCTATCAGAAGACCGACGGCACACTCTCCTGGGACCGCCGGTTCCCAGCCTATGGACAGTTGAACGCGCAGGTGACGCGCTGGTTCCGCCATTTCTCTGTCTACGTTGGCGGCGAGAACCTCACGGGCTACCGTCAGGAGAATTCCATCATCGGCGCCTCCGACCCATGGGGCAGTGAGTTCGAGCCTACCATGGTGTGGGGACCCGTTCACGGACGTATGTTCTATACCGGCATACGTGTAAACTTAGGAAAGAAACTTTAAAAACAAAAAAAACAATACGATTATGAAGAAAGCATTCGTTTCATTCGCCCTGATGCTTATGGCACTGGGCGTATCGGCCAAGGACATCAAGACCCTCGTCGTAACTACTGAGCCACAGATGCATTGCGCCAGCTGTGAAAACAAAATCAAGGGCAACCTGCGTTTTGAGAAAGGTGTCAAGGGTATTGACTGCAACATTCCCGATCAGCGTGTCACCATCACCTATGATGCTGACAAGAACAAGCCAGAAAACCTCATCAAGGCCTTCGAGAAATTCGGATATAAGGCCACTCAGGTGAAAAAAGACGAGAAAAAAGAAGAAAAAAAGCAGGACGATAAGATGAAAAAGACCGATAAATAAGGCGTTTTGCAGCATGTAGAAGAATATTATTCTGCAAAGTTGGTGTAAAGTAACACTATACGGAATAATCTTCTGCGAAATTTAATATTATAGAGATATCTTCTGGATTTCGAAAGAAATTTGGGAGATATTTCTTTTTGCCGTACCTTTGCATCGTCGAAAAGACACAAGAACAGGTTTAAAAGACACAGTAACAAATTAACAAATAAAAGAAAGGAAAAGATTATGGCACAGAACAAGAATTACCGTTTCGAGACTTTGCAACTCCACGTAGGCCAAGAACAGGCTGACCCCGCAACCGACGCCCGCGCCGTGCCCATCTATCAGACCACGTCGTATGTGTTCCGTAACTCACAGCATGCTGCCGACCGCTTTGGTCTGCGCGATGCAGGTAATATCTATGGTCGTCTGACCAACTCAACCCAGGGCGTGTTTGAAGACCGTGTGGCCGCCCTCGAGGGTGGTGTGGCAGGCTTGGCTGTGGCTTCTGGTGCCGCTGCTATCACTTATGCCCTGCAGAATATTGTGCAGGCTGGCGACCATATCGTAGCTGCCGACAACCTCTATGGTGGCTCTTACAACCTGATAACCCATACGCTGGCTACACAGGGCATCTCCAACACGATTATCAACGTGAACGACCTCGACGCCCTGGAAGCAGCAATCAAACCCAACACAAAAGTAGTATATGCCGAGACCTTCGGCAACCCCAACAGTGATGTGCTCGACCTGGAAGGCGTGGCTGCAGTAGCCCACAAGCACGGCATCCCCTTTATAGTCGATAACACCTTTGGTACACCTTATCTCATCCGTCCGTTGGAGCATGGTGCAGACATTGTTGTGCATTCTGCTACCAAGTTCCTGGGCGGCCACGGCACCAGCCTCGGTGGTGTGATTGTAGATGGCGGTAAGTTTGACTGGAAGCAGAACGATAAGTTCCCCACGCTCTCTAAGCCCGATCCCTCGTACCATGGCATCGTATTCGCTGATGCTGTAGGTGCTGCCGCTTACGTCACCCGTATCCGTGCCGTTGTTCTGCGCGACACCGGTGCCGCTATCTCACCTTTCAACGCTTTTATCTTGTTGCAGGGTGTTGAGACACTGAGTTTACGTGTGGAGCGTCATGTAGAGAATGCTCTGAAGGTTGTTGATTTCCTGGCTAAGCATCCCAAGGTGGCTGCCGTACATCATCCTGCCCTTGAGAATCACCATGACCATGCCCTCTATAAGAAGTATTTCCCCAATGGTGGTGGCAGCATCTTTACCTTCGAGGTCAAGGGTGGTCAGGAAGAGGCCTGGAAGTTTATTGATGCCCTGCAGATCTTCTCACTGCTTGCTAATGTGGCCGATGTGAAGAGTCTGGTGATCCATCCCTACACCACCACCCACTCACAACTCTCTCCGGAGGAACTGGCCGAGCAGCACATCACGCCTTCAACCGTCCGCTTGAGTATTGGTACCGAACATATCGACGATATCATCGAGGATTTGTCGCAGGCATTGGACAAAATTTGATTGATTATAAACTTTGTAAAAAGAAATAATCTTCGTAACTTTGCATGTGATATGAGAAACTTTATCTTAGCAGACAATCAGGAATTGACTCGTTTTGCGTTGGAAAATCTACTCCAACAAGACGAAACAGCAGTAGTGTATCGTGCATTTGACAAGGCCGGACTGGTGGCCTTGCTCAAAGAGCATGAGAGTGCCATTGTGATTCTAGACTACACGCTGTTTGATTTCACCGACGAGGATCAACTCCTGATTGTCGCTGAGCGTTTCGCTTTATCTCAGTGGGTGCTTCTCAGCGAAGATCTGACTTCCCGTTTCCTGCGTCGTGTGGTCTATTCCTCACATCAGTTTAGTGTTGTGTTCAAGGACGGTCCCCTGCAGGAGGTCCGTGAGGCTCTGCAATCGGCTAGTCGTCATAACAGATATATCAGCCAGCGTGCGCTGGAGGCTATTATCAGTCAGCAACAGGAAGACGACGAGCAACCCAGTGTGCTCACAAATACAGAGACAGAGATTGTGAAGGCCATTGCTCAGGGAAAGACAACGAAAGAGATAGCCAGTGAGCGTTTCTCAAGTATTCACACAATTACTACTCATCGTAAGAATATCTTCCGTAAGTTGGGGGTCAACACTGCTCATGAGGTTGTGAAATATGCGTTGCGAGCGGGACTCATTGACTCGTCAGAGTTCTATATATAAAAATATTAAGGTAAAAAAATTGGTAAGGATGAACAAACAGACAGTTGCAATCAACAACCCTTTTGTACGGCCAGATGTCTATGGAGCACTGGCCGTACCTGTGTATAATAATGTTGCTTTTGAATTTGATGATGCTGCAGAGATGGCGGATGCTTTCTGTAACCGTATCAAGGCTCCCGACTACGCACGTGTGGAGAATCCCACGGTGACAAATTTCGAGCAGCGAGTGAAGGCATTGACAGGAGCCGAGCATGTGACGGCCTTCAACTCTGGAATGGCTGCCATCAGTAATACGCTGTTAGCTGTGTGTGAGCAGGGCAAAAATATCGTGTCATCGCATCATCTTTTTGGTAACACCTTGGCATTACTTACTGCTACGCTGAAACGCTTTGGCGTGGAACCGCGACTGCGCGATCTCACCAACCTGGAGGCTGTGGCTGAGGCTATCGACGACAAGACTTGTGCCGTGTTTCTGGAGGTGGTGACCAATCCTCAGCTGGAGGTAGCCAACCTGAAAGCGATAGCAGAGATAGCCCATAAGAAGGGGGTACCTGTGATAGCCGACTCTACCGTCATTCCCTTTACGGAGACCAGCCTGAAAGCATTGGGCGTCGATGTGGAGGTGGTATCAAGCACCAAGTATCTCTCGGGTGGAGGCACCTCGCTGGGTGGACTTGTCATTGACTATGGCACCTTCCCTGAGATTAATAAGCGGGTGAAATATGAGCTGCTTTTCAACCTGGGGGCCTACATGACGCCGCAGGCCGCCTATATGCAGACGCTGGGACTGGAAACGCTCGACGTGCGCTATCAGCGTCAGGCCGGCAACGCCCTGTGGCTGGCACACGAGCTGAGTAAGGTGGTGAAGGTCAACTATGTGGGGTTGGAAAACAATCCCTACCACGCCCTCGCCCTGCAGCAGTTCGGCCCTACGGCAGGTGCTATGTTCACCATTGACCTGGCATCGAAAGAGGCATGTTTCCGTTTTCTGAACCGCCTGCAACTGGTACATCGTGCCACCAACCTCTTTGACAGTCGCACGCTGGCCATCCATCCTGCCTCGACCATCTTTGGTAACTTCCCAGAGGAGCAGCTGGCAGAGATGGACGTACGTCAGACCACCATCCGCCTGTCCATTGGGTTGGAAAACAAGGAAGACATTCTAAATGATATTCTACAAGCACTCTCATGACATACGATTTCGATAAAATAGTTGACCGCTCGGGCAGTGGCGACCTGAAGCACGAAGTGCTGCAAGAGCGCTATGGCCGCAGCGACTTGCTGCCCCTGTGGGTGGCCGATATGGATTTTGAGACACCGCAGTTTATCACGGATGCCCTGCGCCAGCGCCTGGAGCACTCGCTCTTTGGCTACACGGTGGTACCCGATGCGTTGTGGCCCACGGTCATCCAGTGGATTCAGGACCACCACCAGTGGGACGTCAAGCGTGAGTGGCTCACCTATATACCTGGCATCGTAAAAGGCATCGGTATGGCTATCAATGTGTTTGTGAAGGAGGACGAGAAAGTGATTATACAGCCACCCGTCTATCATCCCTTCCGACTGACGCCTGAGGGCAACGGACGCCAGGTGGTATATAACCCGTTGAAAGAGGTCGGTGGTACCTACGAGATGGACTTCGAACAATTGGCTGAAGTCGTCGACGACAAGTGCCGCCTGCTGATTCTGAGTAACCCCCATAACCCTGCCGGCATCTGCTGGTCCAGGGAGACGCTGCAGCGCCTGGCCCATTTCTGCTATGAGCACCATATCATTGTGATATCCGACGAGATACATGCCGATATGGCCCTCTTTGGCAACCACCATGTTCCTTTTGCCGTTGTGAGTGATGAGGCTGCCCAGATTAGCATTACTTTTGGTGCCCCGTCAAAGACGTTTAATATCGCCGGCATCGTGAGCAGCTATGCCATCGTGCCCAACGACTCGCTGCGCCGTCGGTTCTACACCTGGCTGGAGGCCAACGAGCTCAACGACCCGCCACTCTTCTCGCCTATCGCCACCATTGCGGCCTATACGCAGCAGGGTGAGGACTATCGTAGGCAGATGCTCGGCTATATCGAGGAGAATATCCGCTTCGTAGAGGATTATTGCAGGGAGCACCAGCCACGGATAAAACCCTGGCGCCCACAGGCCTCGTTCCTCGTATGGCTTGATTGTCGCGAACTGGGTCTCAGTCATGACCAGCTCGTGGATCTCTTTGTCAACCGTGCCCATCTGGCCCTGAACGACGGGGCGATGTTTGGCATTGGTGGCTCTGGCTTCATGCGCCTCAATGTAGGTGCACCTCGCGCCATCCTCCGTCAGGCGCTGGAGCAGTTGCGTGCTGCAATTGCTCAGAATGTGTAGTCCATCACGTTGGCAGGCGCTCTGTCGTTGTCCAGCTCCTGTTTCATAAACGCGAAATAGGGGGCCGAGTGGTCAAAGAACTGGCGATAGCCGGCGCATAGCCAGTTCAGTCCGGGATTGCCGTAGCAGTCCTTCGTGAACCGGTTTCTGGGACATTCTCCATGACATATATTCAAGTGTTTGCATTCGCGGCATTGCTGAGGCAGTGTCGCTTTTTTATTGATGCCAAAGGCCGTTTGCCGTGGGCCGTAGAGCATCTCCGTGAGCGTCTGCTGGTGGATGTTGCCCAACCGGTATTCTGGGAATACGAAGTGGTCGCAGCTGTACAGGTCGCCGTTGTACTCCATCACGCCGGCATGACCGCAACTCTCAGCCATGGCGCATACACCAGGCGCTACGCCTGCATAGTTGGCCAGTGTGGCGTCAAACAACTGTATGAAATACGTGCCTACATCCTGCCGTACCCATTCGTCGAATATCTCACAAAGGAATCGTCCCCATTGCCCGGGTGTGACTGAGAAAGGAGCCAGCGACAGCGCCTCCTCATCTGCCAGCGATGCCAGATGCCGACCGTCCTCGTGGCCCTTGATACGTTCCACCACGGGCGTAAACTGGATATAGTGACAGCCTATCTCCTTGAAGAAATGATAGAATGCCAGCGGCGCCTCCGCATTCAGATTGTTGACCACCGCCATAGCGTTCCAGTCCACACCGTGTCTGTTGAGTATCTCAATGCCCCTCATCACCTGCGCGAACGTTGGTTCTCCGCCCCGACTCCTGCGATAGGCATCGTGAAAAGGCTCGGGCCCGTCTATCGAAACGCCCACCAGCATGTTGTGACGCTTGAAGAAAGCCGCCCATTCATCGTTAATCAGCGTGCCGTTGGTTTGAAAGCAGTTGTTGATAGTCTTACCCCTGCCATACTGTTGTTGCAGACGGATAGCCTTCTCGTAGAATCCGATGGGACGCAGCAGTGGTTCTCCTCCATGCCAGGTAAAGAGAATCTCGTTCATGGTCTGCGCCTCGATATACTGACGTGTGAATAGCTCCAGCAGTTCGTCGCTCATCACGTGGCGCGCGTCGTCCCTATACAGATGCTTCTTCTCTGTATAGTAGCAGTATTCGCACGCCAGGTTGCACGCCGCACCTACTGCCTTCGCCATCACATACATGGGATGTGAGAAAGGGGCAATCATATTACTACAGTTCCTTTCTTGTTTTAGTAGTTGCAAAAATACTAGAAGATTTGGATTCCACAAAATTTTTCTATGGAAACCTTCCCGTTAGGTTAAAAAACAATAAATTAGCCTCCGATAATTTTGACTTTTACCTCTCTTTCTGAGTCTGATAAATATAAACTAAAAATCTTTTTCCTAATGATACGATTATTGACAATCATAGTTTTGCTGGCCTTTGCAAATATGATGCAGGGCAAGAACGATTTAGAGATGATTACCATCAATGTTGACTCACCACTGAATGCTCAGCAGAAAGTAACGGCCCACATGAAGGCAGGCCACTACGACGGCACCATCGGCATAAAGTTGCGTGGCAACAGTTCGCTGTCTTTCAATCAGAAGAAATACACCATTGAACTGCGCGATGGCGAAGGCAAGGAAATAAATGCTCCCCTGCTGGGTATGCCGGCCCATAGCGACTGGGTGTTGCTGGCTCCTTATAACGACGTATCGATGGTGCGTGATCCCTTGGCTTTCCAATTGTGGCGCGACATGGGGCACTGGGGACCACGCACGCGGATGGTGGAACTGACGCTCAATGGCGAGTATCGTGGCATCTACATCCTCTCAGAGGCTATCAAGCGGGGGGAACATCGTGTAAACATCAGCAAACTGAAAAAGAGCGATGTTGAGGGACGTGATGTCACGGGCGGTTATTTGCTACGTATTGACACCTTTGACGAGGATGATGCTACGTTTAAGTCGAAGGTGCCTGGTATCGGCGATGGCATCATGACCAGTGAGATTACTTGGTCGTGTATCTATCCAAAGAAAAAGAAACTACAGCCAGAGCAGCTGGACTATATCCAGCGTTTCATTGATACGATGGAGCAAGTCATCCAGTCAGACGATTTTGCCGACCCTAAGCGTGGCTATGCCAAGTATATCGATGTGCCGTCGTTTGTTGACTATTTCATCCATACCGAACTGAGTCTGAATGCTGATGGTTATAAGCGGAGTGCCTATTTTTATAAGGAGAAGCAGCATGCTGACGGCACTGGCGGAAAACTGGTGGCCGGATCTGTTTGGGACTATAATCTGGCATACGGCAATTGTAATTTCTGCAACGCTAATAATATTGAGGCATGGTGTTTTGAAGGTGGGAATACCAATCCGACACCTGCTTTTTGGCAGCGCTTGCTTCAGGATCCAGCTTTCCGTAAGGCTGTCAAGGTGCGCTATCAGGCTCTCAGGAAATCGGTGTTAAGCAACAAGGCCATCAACAGTTATATTGATCGTCATGCTAAATTATTGGCTCCCTATATAGATCGTCACTTCGAACTATATCCAGAGCTCTTTGGTACAGATGCTCCATCAGCACCGGGCGGTTTTCCTGGTTTTGGCGGCTTCCCACCTATGGGTCAGTTTCCACCTATGGGTCAGTTCCCACAGATGCCACCGATGGGTGAGTTGGGGCAGATGCCTGCTTTCGGTGGAGGAAATATGATAAGTTGGTTTGCGGCCTATCGTGTGCAGTCTTATGATGAAGAGATTCGAATCCTTAAACAGTGGTTAACCGACCGTCTGTCATTTCTTGATCGTAACATCGCTCGTTTCGATAAAGACTGGCAGCCCCGTATCCAGAAACCTAGGGAAATCAAAGCAGCTCCGTTTGGCGGCTTTGGCGGTTTCGGTGGCTTCATGCGCCTGAATTAACCGCGTATCAGGATACTTCTTCTCGCTAACGCTTACATTGTAGCGTCCTGGACGACTAATCCTGCCAGCATAAAACCAAAGATAGCGGTGATGTGGGCCAGGGTGCCATTAATCTGTGCTTTTGAAGAGCACCACTCGTGGTTCAGGAGACTCTGGTCGCCTGGACCATTCTGGGCTTTGGGACACATGCATTGCTCCGTGCCGCAGGTGGCATTATGACCACGGTTCTCCAGCAGTTCATCACTATAGACGCACTGGAACTTGCGCTTGGGGAACTGCTTCTGCGACTTGAACTTCTTTCGCAGGGCGCGTGCCAGGGGGTCGCCTTGCACCTTCCAGAACTCGGTGACCTTGATGCGGGTGGGGTCGAGCTTCAGGGCGGCACCCATCGATGAGAACAGTTTGGCTTTGGTCTTGCAGGCCAGGAGAATCAGGGCGGCCTTGTCCTTCAGCGAGTCAATGGCGTCGATGATGTAGTCATAGGTGTCCAACTGAAAACTGTCGGCAGTCTCTTCCGAGAAGATTTTCTGCAGTGCGGTAATCTCAGCTTTCGGATTGATGCTGAGCAGGCGCTCCTTCAGGGCGTCAACCTTCACCTGACCAACGGTCTTGGTGGTGGCCATCAGCTGGCGGTTGATATTGGTGATGCACACGCGGTCGGAGTCGACAATCGTCAACTGGCGGATACCGCTGCGTACCAGACTCTCAGCGCACCAGGAGCCTACACCGCCCACACCAAAGATAATCACACGCTTCTGGGCAATGCGGTCCATCGCCTCATTACCTAGCAGTAACTCACTCCTACGAAAAATTGCACTATCTATTGCCATCGTTCTTATTTTGGGCTGCAAAATTACTGCTTTTTCTCCAAATAATCATGATAATTGCCACAAAATTAATGAAATACCATGTTCGTGGTATACGAATGCCACACACGTGGGATTGTGGGAGAGCAAAAACCGACGTACCTTTGCACCATCAAACTTATTAAAAGGATAAAGGTATGAAGAAAGTATTATTGACAATAGCAGCTATTCTGACGCTGGGACTCGGAAATGTGCTGGCAGAGGAGAATCATACAAATAGTGTACGCACGATTAAGAGCCCGCGCTTTGCTCGTCCGCTGGTGGAGAAATGGATTGAGGAATACGCCAAGACGGAACCTGGCGTGACGTTCCAGATTGCGAAGGGACAGGGCGAGAGCGACCTGAGCGTGGCTATTGCCGACCAGCAGGAGAAGACACAGGATCTCTTTAGCCATTGGATATATATCGGAGAGACAGCCGTGCTGCCCATCACTGCACGCAGTTCGGAGGCAGCACGACTGCTCGAAGGAAAACATCTGAATGCGAAGAAACTGAAGCAGCTCTTCTTCCTCAATGATGATTTCGAGGAGGACGTGAAGCGGAACAAGGCTTTCGAGGCGATTACCATCTACAGCGGCAGCAACGCTACGTCGGTGGCTGGCTCGTTTGCCCACAACTTCGGTGAGGAGAGCACGAACTTCCGCGGCAAGCGCATCGCTGGCGACGACCTCTTCCTGAATACCGCTATTGCGAAGGATCCCCTTGGCGTATCGTTTAATACGCTCTCAAATATCTTTGACCTGCAGAGCCGACGCCTGAAGAGCGACCTCTCGCTCGTGGGACTCGACCTGAAGAAGGATGTGGCAGTCAGCTTCAGCGACAAGGGGTCGCTTGATGAGGTGCTCACCATCCTGGAGACTGAAAAGCCTGCCGAGGTGACTGTCGGGAAAGTGGCTATCACCTATAACGGTACGGACGAAGCAGTGAGCCGTTTTCTGCAATGGGTACTTGAAAACGGTACAAAATATAATCACCAATATGGCTTACTTAACCTTAATCAAAAGGAGCTCAGTGCACAAGTGTCTTACGTCCGTTGATGATGTACAGACCTGATTTCAGTAGTTCTTTGTTCACTCGTCGGCCGCTTAGATCATAGGCGTCTGACGAGTGTCTTTTTTCGTCCTTCGTCACGTTGGTGATGCCTGTGGCCAGGAATGACTTGGCCTGGAGGTAGGCCTGACCCAGCACGAAGTCTGAGTTCTTGGCACTGTTGGCATAGATAGCCAGCACGTAGTCGCCCGTCTCGGGGATGTCAAACTCAAAGTTCTGAAGCGTGGCTGAGAACTTATTGCTGGTATCGTTGCCGATATTGGACGTGGGGGTGTACACCTGCGATGCCACCTCGTTGCCGTTGGTGTCCTCAATGACAATGGTGACAGGCGAGAACGAGGGCTGGTTCCAGTTGCATATCTTATATCTGAAGAGGTAGTGACCGCCGTAGAGTGTCATCGTGGAACGGGCGTTCTTGTTGCCAAACTTCGCCCACGCGCTCTTCTCCTTGCCTAAGGTATTCTGGACCAGCAGTCCGTATTCAAAACCTTTTGAGGAATTGGTGAAGCGCAGGATGCGGTTGCCAGAGGTATAAGGCAGTCCGCCACCGATGCGCTTGGCGTTGCCGTTGGTTACGTACCAGTCCTGGGGCACGCATCCCTCGACCTTGAAATTCTGGATGAGTGAATAGGAACTTGTAACCTGGGCATAGTTTACCTGACATGTTGACTCGGACGTCTTTCCATTCGCGTCATAGGCCACGGCACGCAGGGTGTGCTTACCGTTCTTGGGATTCCTGATGGTGACAGTATAGGGTGCCTCTTTCAGAGAGTCAAGGAAGGTGCTACCGTCATAGAACACCACCTTTCTGACAGTGCTCTTTGCTGATTTTGCCGTGGCGGTCACGTCGATGTCGGGGAAAGAGGCTTCGTCCTTGGGGGACATATAGAGATGGGTCGTTGTGTTGGAGGGTGTCGTGATCTTCACCGAGGGCATGTTCAGCGAGAATCGCTTGCAGAAATTCCAGATCAGGTGACGGTTCAGGTCCATGGGCCAGTGGCCACCGTTATTATAAGAGTAGAGCCACACCTCACCGCCATTGGCGCCGCCAGTCCATTTCTCCAGGTCGCCATTATACCAGCTGCTGCTGATGGGCTTATAGCCGGTGGTCTTGGAGTAAGAGGTGTGCTTGTCGTGCTTGGCATAGTTCTCTATATAGGCATGGATACCATATTTCTCGTAGCCAAAGACATCGTCGCCATAGGCAATGCACTCCAGCAGGTTGACAGGCTTCTTGCAGTTGTTCCAGGGTGATTCCGAGAACTGGATACCACTCGTGGGGGCAAAGGCAGCTATCTTGTCCTGCATGTTGGCGATGCAATGGTGAATCAGCATCGATCCCATGGAGAAGCCCGACCAGTACACGCGTTCTCTGTCGATGTCAAAACGAGTAGCCATCTCATCAATGGCTTTGATAACGAAGTTCTGGTCGCTGGTGCCGCCAGTATCCCATGTGCTGCCGTTGCTGCGCAGGTAGGTAATCACAAACTTGGCCGTGTCAATCATCTCGTACATCTTGTCAGAGCCGTACTGGTATTCCGGATCCTGGTTCATACCATGGGTCACGATAAACAGGGGCGACTTGGCAGGCAATGAGTTGGGGGTGAACACCACCATGTTTCTTGTCTTGTTGTTCACTTGGATGTCAATAGACTCTTTCTTGTAGGCCCCGGCCTGCATGGCCAGGAGAAGGAAAAGGGAAAGGAAGTAAAAGGTCCGTTTCATAAGAATAATTATAATGATATTGGTTTACTAGTTATCTTTTTTCAAATCGACGGCAAAGTTACGAAAATTTCCAATTCAGAGGTCAATATTGCCGAGATATTAAGAGATTTTAGCAGATATACCTTTTATGTGGTATGCGAATGCCGCGATTGTGGGATTGTAGGGGGAGCGGAATCGCCGTACCTTTGCAACCGACTATTAAAGGTAAAAAGGTAAAAAAGTAAAAAATAAAAAAGGTAAGGATATGGTAAGGAGATTTTTTATCACATTGCTCGTTGCAGGCAGTCCGCTGCTGATTGCTGCACAGGGACTGATAACGGGCAGCGTCAAGGATGCACGTAGTGGTGAGGCGCTGATTGGTGCCTCGGTGATTGTGAAGAATGCAAAGGCACAGGGTGTCCAGACGGATGTTGACGGAAAATTCCGTCTGCAGACCAAGAAGGAGGCGCCGCTGACTTTAAGGGTAGAATATGTGGGCTACCGTCCGCTGGATGTGGATGTGTACGACTTCGAGGAGCCCGTGGAGATAACGCTCATTGATAATTCTAATAAGTTGGACGAGGTCGTCGTGGTGGGTTACGGTACGCAGAAGCGCAACCAGCTGACGGGTAGCGTGACCACCATCAAGGCCGACATCTTCGAGAAGGCCACAGCCCCCACGCTCGATGTGGCGTTGGGCGGACAGGTGGCTGGTCTGGCGGTGACGGCCAGCAGTGGCCAGCCAGGTGCCGACAGTCATATCCGTATTCGTGGCGGCAACTCGGTGAATGCGTCCAACGAACCGCTCTATGTGGTCGATGGTTTTATCTATTTCAAGGATGCGGCCAACAACTCCACGGGTATCGGTGCCATCGAGGGCAGTCTGAACCCCCTGGCCACCATCAACCCCAATGACATCGAGAGTATCGAAGTCTTGAAGGATGTGTCGGCCACTGCCATCTACGGCTCGCGCGGTGCTAACGGCGTGATTCTCATCACCACCAAAAAAGGTAAGTTGGGCGAGGGTAAGGCGCACGTGAACTACAACTATACGTTGGGCGTGAGCAGCGTGGCCAAGAAGCTCGACCTGCTCACCGCCTCGGAGTGGGCACAGTACCAGAAGGATTATTTTAGTAATAAGGGAGGTTATACGGATGCTGAGATTGCAGCCCTCGGTAAGGGTACCGACTGGCAGGATGCGGTGCTGCGTACGGCTATCCAGCAGAGTCATGAACTGAGTATCAATGGCGGTACGGAGAAGAACCGCTATGCTTTCTCGGCCAACTATACCGACCAGGAAGGCATTATCCTGAACTCTGGTTTTGAGCGTTACAACTTCCACACCAACGTGGAATGGGAACTGCAGGAGGGTGTGCATTTCGGTGTCAACGCCACCTACGGCCGTTCGAAGCAGAACGGACTGACCACCGCAGAGGAGAAGGTATTCAATTCTTCGCCCTTCTCGGCCGGCATCACCAACAGTTTTGTGTATGCCCTGCTGATGCCCCCTGTGGCCTCAGTCTATAATGCCGACGGGTCGTACAACTTCAAGAACCCTTATGAATATGCCTACTTTGCTATTGGCGACCACGCTGCCAACCCCGTGTACGACCTCAACGAGAGCGTGGCCGAGAACATCAACAACTACCTTTTGAGTAACATCTGGGCCACTTATCAGATTGGTGACCTGACGCTGAAAGCCTCTGTGGGCCTGAACAGTGAGAAACTCACTCAGAACTATTTCTCGGGTGCCTATACCTCACTGGGACTGGCCACGCAGGGCATTGGCGGTACGGGCAACCGCCAGACGGATGTATGGCAGCAGGAATACACGGCTACCTATCATCATCAGTTTAATCAGCACCACGTGGAACTCCTGGGTGGCTATACCCGTCAGACACAGAAGTCAACCTACAGTGCCATCCGCACCAACCACTTCACAAACGAGATGCTGAAGCAGTACAACCTGGGTGATGGCGCAGAGATATACACCCCGCAGACGGGTATCTCGGAATCAACGCTCAACAGCATCATTGCCCGTGTGAACTACACGCTGCTGGACCGCTATAATGCCACGGCTACCTTCCGTGCCGACAATAGCAGTCGCTTTGCGGCCAACCACCGCTGGGGTTACTTCCCCTCGCTGGGTCTGTCGTGGAATGTTGACAAGGAGCGCTTCCTGCGCCGCATCCGCAGCATCGACTATCTGAAGGTGCGCCTCTCTGGCGGACTGGTGGGTAACCAGGAGATCAGCGACTATGCCTTCAGCACCAGCTACGCCACGGGTTCCTATGGTGGCAGCAGCAGTTACTCGAAGCAGAATACGGCCAATGATAAGTTGAAGTGGGAGACGACGGCCAGCTATAACCTGGGTGTCGACCTCGGTCTGTGGAAAGATCGCGTCAGCGTGGTGTTCGACGCTTACTACAAGAAGACCAGCGACCTGCTGCTGGTGGTTCCCATGGGCTTTTCTTCTGGTGTAACCACCCAGTTGCAGAACGTGGGCAATGTGGTCAACAAGGGTGTGGAACTGGCGGTCAATGGTACGCTTCTTCAGAGAAAAGGTCTCTCTTGGACGGCTTCGGCCAACATCGCCTACAACAAGAATGAGATTACCGACATGGGTACCACGAACAACGTGATTCAGGGCAGCGATAACCAGCAGATCCTGCGCAAGGGCGAGGCGCTTGGCTCCTTCTACGGACTGCAGTTCATTGGTATTGTACAGCAGGATGAGGATGTGAGCCAGCTGCCTACTGTCAATGGACTGACACCGAAACCTGGTGACCTGAAATACGCTGATACCGACGGCAACAATCGCATCGATGGCAATGACCGTGTGATACTCGGCAGCATCCAGCCCGACATCGTCTATGGTTTCTCTACCCAACTGAGTTGGCGCAACCTCGATTTCTCTGCATCGTTTGCCGGCAGCTATGGTAATGAGGTGTACAACGCCCTGGGGCGTCGCCTCGAACTGACCAACGACTCGTACAACGTGCTCAGCACCGTCAAGGACTCATGGACGGCCGAGCGTGGCGGCAATAGTCTGCCTCTGGCATCAAACGCCCGTCCCATCGGCTATATCGACAGTCGCTACGTGCAGAGCGCCAGCTACCTGAAACTCAGGAACCTGACTATAGGTTATCGTTTCAAGTTCCAGGATCCAAATTTCAAGATTCAAAGTGTGCGCATCTATGCCACCGCCTCTAACCTCCTGACTATCAGTCCCTACAAGGGGTACGATCCGGAGGTGGCCAGTGGTACCGACTCAGGTGCATACCCCTCATCACGCAGTTTTGTGTTCGGAATAAACATATCATTATAATTCATAGAGTATTAATTAAAGGTAAAAAGGAGATTTCAGTATGAAGAAAGCTAGAATTTTACTCGGTGCCGCTTTGGCAACAACCCTTTCATTTGGTTTTGTATCATGCTCAAGTAGCAATGATGACAACAGTGGTAATAATAATCAGGTGACCGACGAGAATGTCGTGGCCGACGACGCCAGCGCCCTGTCGCTCGTCAACGGTGTTTACAGTCACTGGCAACCCCTCAGCTCGTCTTTCTCATTCATCATCGAGCTGAACAGTAACAAACTGATCTCTTTCGAGGGTGAAGAGAGTGAGGCTGGTCCTGTGAACAGCCGTTTCGAACAGGATCCCACAACCTGGTATCAGGTAAAGATCTTCAACCATCTGTTCCTTGGTATCGCTCAGGACAACGAGGCCATCGCCACCATCGAGAACTCGCTCAAGGCGGGGAAGGTCAGTCAGGCAGGCTACAATGCTGCTGTGGGTAAGGCTAAGTTCCTGCGCGCCCTGGCTTATCTGAAACTGACCCAGTTGTGGGGTGAGGTGCCTGTGTTCACAGAGAAGGGTGGCAGCACCACTGACCGTAAGAGTATCGACGAGGTGTTCGCACAGATTGTCAGCGACCTGACTGATGCTGAGTCATTGCTCAAGAACTATGACGGCGATCCCCGCGTGCCTTCAAAACAGGCTGCTGAGGCTCTGCTGGCCCGCGCCTACCTCGTATGGGGCGACAATCCTCTGTCGGCTGCTGAGGTAGAGGCTATTGCCAATGGTCAGGCCGACCCGCAGTTCACGAAGACCGACAGTCGTCTGGAGAAGGCTGTGGAGTATGCCAACAAGGTCATCGCCAGCGGTCTGCTGAAGCTCGACCCCGACTACACAAAGCTCTACGGTCGCGACTACGAGAGCAACAAGCGTGGCACCAACGAGCACCTGTTTACGATCGCTCATGATGGTGACAAGGTAGATGCTCAGGGTAACCACCAGACGCACTGCTCTTGGACCTTCCCATTCCAGAACGGCGAATACGGCAATGGCTATACGCAGAACCACACCGAGGTGGCCGATGATAATCTCTACGACGACTGGAAGGCTGAGCAGCCCAACGACAAGCGTCTGGCCGAAACCTACTTCGTCGAGATCAAGAACCCTGAAGATGGCAAGACCTATCACTACTACTCGCCTGTCTACACGCCCATCAATGGTAAGGGTGTCGATCAGAGCTATGAGAACTCTGAGAACCTCGAGATCACCAAGAACTCGGTTGACCGCATCGAGATCCGTTATGCTGAGGTATTGCTCATCAAGGCTGAGGCACTCGTTCAGCTGGGTCGCAACTCTGAGGCTGCTGAGCCCTTCAACCAACTCCGTCGTCGTGCCGGCATCGCTGAGGTCAGCGCTCCTACCTTCGCTGAGATTAAGCGCGAGTGGGACTATGAGTTCACCTACGAACAGTTCTCTGTGCTCAACAGCTACCGTTGGAAGGATCTTATCTCAAGTGTGAAGCTGGTGAAGAACTACAAGCACTTCGCTGACGACTGGAAGACTTCGCTCGGCAATACCTACACTGCCGACCAGGAGGCTTACTTCACCAAGGTGCACAACCACTTGCGTGCTAAGTACAACAATATCCGTGGTAAGCACTACCGTCAGCCTATCCCCACAGGCCTGAGCGGTGAGGACCTCGGTATCGCCCAGAACCCTGGCTATTAATTAGTCATCTCTTCCTTTAAAAAAGATAGGACTGGCATATGTCAGTCCTATTCTTTTTGTGTCAAATACCTCTTTCGTGGTATGCAAATGCCCTAAACGTGGGATTGTGTGTATAAGGATTTCGCCGTAACTTTGCAGTGTCAATTAGACATAATATGTAGTATTAATCATTTAAGGGTAAGGATTATGAAGAAAGTAAAAGGATTGTTTCTGGTTCTGGCCGTTGCAGCGCTGACAGCCTGCAACAGCAATGATGATGGCGTACAGGCAGGTATTGAGATTCCTGGTATCACGATAACGGATGATATCGACTGCTGCTCGGCCGAGGAGGCGCTGCAGGTGTATAAGTTCCTGCAGACAGTGAAGATTGTGCCGGAGTTGTCAACGGAGATCGATGGTAAGTACAACGTGTTTGCCTACACCACGACAGGCAGTTTCCACAATGGTTACAACGAGATTTTCTTCGTGGCTACCAAGAAGGCTACGGGCAACTACATCAAGAACTTCGACATCACGGGACTCACACCGCTGATGCACATGGTGAAGATGGATATGTACCACAGCACGCCTGTGGGTCCTGATGCCGCCAGCTTTAACGACGGTTACCTGGCTGTGAAGCGCACATGGGTATCGTTTGTGATGAATACCAGTGAGGCTGGTTCGTGGACGTTGTCGTACGACGCACTGGTGCTAGGCAGCAAGGGTGGCATCGAGAAGAAGGATGTTGTGGTGAATGGCCTTCCCGACGGACAAGCCTGGCTGAAGTCATTCAAGGTGGACGACGCCACATATTACCTCTCGCTGGTGAACCCCCTCGACTTCAAGACCGGCACCAACACCATCACGGCCTACGTGTCTAAGAAGAGCGCCAAGGCTACCGTGCCCTACGCGTTGGCGTCGGAAACCTTCACTATCGACATCGACCCACGTATGCCTGACATGGGCAACCACACCTCGCCCAACAATACGTCGCTCACGAAGCAGGCCGACGGCAGTTATTCAGGTACTATCAACCTGACCATGACGGGCCTCTGGCGCATTCACCTCACAGTGAAGGATGCCGATGGAAATATCGTGGCAGGCGGTGAAGAGCTAAGTACACTTTATTGGGACGTTACGCTATGATAGGATTACTGTTATTGATTATAGGACTTCAAAATGATACTATTACCACCTCGTCGCATGATTTGGACGAGGTGGTGATTGTTTCACACAAAGAGGGCGGTAAACGTTCTATAAAAGGGCAGGTGGCTACTATCGACGAACACCTGCAGGAACTGAACCATGTGGAACTGGTGCGCCGTGGCTCGTATGCCTGGGAGCCCACCGTGAATAATATGCAGACGGAACGTCTCTCTACGACCATCGACGGCATGAAGATTTTCTATGCCTGCACGGACAAGATGGATCCCGTGACCAGTTATGTGGAGAGTGGTAACCTGCAGAGTATCAGTCTGAACTCTGGTCTCAATGGCAACCCTCAGGCTACGGGCAACATCGGAGGAGCACTGGACCTGAAACTGCGAAAGGCAGGGTTTCTTTACGACCACGCGCTCGAGCTCAGCTCGCTTGCTACCGAAGGGACGCAAGAATTTCACGGATTCTTGGACGAGCCAAGCGGCGGAGCCGAGCGAAGCGGATTAAATGCGCAGGTGGGCTATGAGACCAACGGCAACGTACAGGTCTATGGTGCTGATGCCTCGCACTCATCGCACCGGTTCTACGTGAACGGTGGCGCTTTCTATCGTCATGCCGACAACTACAAGGCGGGTGGCAACAGGAAGGTGGACTTCTCTAAGTTCCAGAAGGTGAATGCCTTTGTGAATGGTGGCTACCGGGTAGCAGCGAATGATGCCATTGAGACCACTTTCATCTACGACCGTGCCTCAGATGTGGGCTATCCTGCGCTGAATATGGACGTGTCAAAGGCTGAGGCTTTTATCACATCCTTGGCTTACAAGCATCTGTTTGAGGATTCGAAACTGGAGTCATGGGAGACGAAGGGCTACTATAACCATATCACCCACGTGATGGACGACACGACGCGTCCCGATGTGGAGATCCACATGGATATGCCAGGCGAGAGTTGGACGGCAGGTGCCTACTCGCTATTGACGGGGGAGTATGGTAAGCATCAGGCGCAACTGAATCTCGACAGCTACTACAACCGTCTGTTTGCCGACATGACGATGTATCCTGGTGGCGCGGCACCCATGTATATGGTCACATGGCCTGATGTGGGGACGCTGAACGTGGGTGCTGCTCTCACAGACAATATCCGTCTGAATAATGAGTCGTCTTTGCACCTCTCTGGCAAACTCTCGTGGCAGCACCAGCGACTGAACAATGAGGAGGGCTACAAGGCCCTGGGTGTCTTCTTCCCCGGCATGAAACAGCAGTATCACCAGACAACGGGACGCATCGCCGCCAATTATCAATTATCCATTGTCAATTCTAAATTGAGTATTGGAGCCGGCTGGGGGAGTCGTGCTCCTACGGTGACGGAGGCCTACGGCTACTATCTGAACAACACGTTCGATCAGTACGACTACATCGGCAACCCGCGCCTGAAGAATGAGAGTGCGATAGAGGTGAACGGCAGCTATCAACTCTCAACTCTCCGCTCTCAACTCTCAGTTTGGCTCGACGCCAACGCCTTCTTCT
>Ga0256404_1001580_pt1 | contig 54176 bp, 47 predicted proteins | sample RumenRJG_01DNA_FD_185990 | JGI IMG/M metagenome (GOLD analysis project Ga0256404, IMG submission 185990) | Bovine rumen microbial communities from Lethbridge, Alberta, Canada - RJG_01 | ecosystem: Host-associated > Mammals > Digestive system > Stomach > Rumen | place: Canada: Alberta | collected... | reverse complement strand
GGAAAAAGTAACTGTTCTTGTAAAAAGAGGAAACTTTAAAAAAGTTTCTAAAAAATTAGAAAAATAAAATTAAAGATAGGAATAAGACATTTTAATATGTTCTTTTCCATTTCTTTCCACTATAGGACCATGACCAGGATAGATGTTTTTAACATCCAACTTCATTAATTTTTCAACACTGCTTTTCATATCAGCGTAGCTTCCGCCAATGTCCATTCTACCGACTCCGCCTCCGGCGAAAATTGTGTCACCGCTTATTAAGTTCTCACCATCCCATAAGCATATTCCACCTTTAGTGTGCCCCGGAGTGTGAATAACTTCAAAGTCTGCAATCTTATCGCCTTCTTCCAATTCAATGTCAACACGACAGTTTCCTTCAATATCAAAAACATTTAAAGAAGTACCCAGGGTATCCTTATTTTTAATAGAAATTGCATCCAGTTTATGAATTGCAATTTTTGCATCTGGGAAGAAATGATTTCCTCCAATATGGTCAAAATGACAATGAGTATTGACAACCATTTCTATGTTTTCTGGATCTACACCATTTTGACAAATTTTAGAGAATAAATAATCTTTGTTATGGCCTGCACCGGTATCAACTAAAATGTTATCATCAATTAAATAATAGTTTGAATCGTAATTATATCCTAAAATAAAAACAATGTTTGACATGAGAAATAATATTAATATAAAAGTAATTAAAAGTTTTGAAAAAAAGTTTTATAGAAAAGTGGGGTCACAGGGATTTGAACCCCGATCCTGGGATTTCTCTTGCCTCAGTACTCCAATTGATCATCACAACGGATACTGTTCAGTTACGCGTATATTTCTTCAAAGACAACTGGAGTCCCAGATGATGCCAGGTTACACTATAACCCCATACATAACATACAATAATAAATTATATTTTAATAATATATAAAGATTATCATTTATTCAAATTTCATTTGTTTATCGATGCCCGCAATTTCATCAATTTCCAAACCCTTTTCTAATGCATAATCCTTCTCAACTTTATAATTGCCGTTTCTTGTGCGAGGAGTCTTTTCTGGTTCTAAAAATAACCATTTAGTGTATTTAAACCTAACTCCAATATATGGTTTAGCACCAAAGATTTTTGAAAAATCACACAATGCTTCAATTTGAGGAGCATCAATATAAACCTTGTCTTTTGTTGTAGTTTTAACCTCAATTGCCAAATACAATTTTCCATTTCCCGCTATAACATCAGGTAATGGATTCTTAGTTGCTCCTCCAGATGCCGGAGCCCTCATAGCTGCAAAATTCCTTTCCCAAAGTTTATGCACCAAATCCCTTTCTTCAGCTGATCCTTTTTTAGCCATAATTACACATCAATTAAAAAATAATTATTACAATTATAAATCTAGTAAAACTATTATATAACTAAAATGCGAGAGCATTTGAAAAGTAATCTAAAATTTTTAAAATGCTCCGGCCGGGATTCGAACCCGAGTCTTCGGCTCGAAAGGCCGAAATGATTGGCCGGACTACACCACCGGAGCATACCTATACAAATGAATAATTAGATTAGAACCTAATCTAAAGTAATAAAAACAGTTTTATAAATGGGGCCGGAGCCGAGATTCGAACCCGAGTCCCGGGATCCACAGTCCCGGAGGATGACCACCTACCCTACCCCGGCAGAAAAAATACTAAATAAAAAAAATGCTAAAATGCGGGAGCAGGGATTTGAACCCTGGTAGACCTGCGTCAACAGGTCCTAAGCCTGTCCCCTTTGGCCTCTCGGGCACCCCCGCTTATGAAAAAACAAAGGATACATAGAAACCATTAAAAATCTTAACAAATTTTTTAAAATGCTCCGGCCGGGATTCGAACCCGAGTCTTCGGCTCGAAAGGCCGAAATGATTGGCCGGACTACACCACCGGAGCATACATACAATAAAGTTTTTTTTAACATGGGCCCAATGGGGTTCGAACCCATGGCCTTCCGGTTATGAGCCGGACGCTCTACCTGGCTAAGCTATGGGCCCTAAAGCGCCATCGACAGGGCTCGAACCTGTGACCAATCGGTTAACAGCCGAACGCTCTACCTACTGAGCTACGATGGCATATGACACCCATCATACTTAACCAAATAAACCCATGTTTAAAAATCAAAAGACTTTAAACAGTACTAATTAGTTTATATTACATAATATATAAACCTTTTGGTTTTTTGGAACTTTATCCAAAAAATTAAGAATTCTATAAATTAATTTGCTATGTACTAATATATAAACTTTAAGACCCTATATAACATCATGGATTCTAACATATTTGACTTAATAAAAAAAGCTAATGAAATCACATTAAAAAACCATGGCGATATAGTCACACTTGAAAGAGCCGTGTTTTTATCCTGGTGGTGCGATAAGGGAGATTGTGCATTCTGTTATATGTCTACACAAAAAGATAAGATAAAAGATCCAAAGAAAGCCAGAAGAAACGTGAGCAACATATATGCAGAAGCTGAAATGTGCAAACGTCTTGATTGGAATATAGAATTTCTATCCGGAGGATATGAATCTTTTACCACTCAGGAAATCAAAGAAATAGCCACAAATATTAAAAATATCACCGGTGACGGCGTGTGGTTGAATACCGGAATAACTGATGAACTGGACGCATATGGATCAGAAATAAAAGGAATAACCGGAGCCGTCGAAGTGGCAAATCCAAGAATTCATGAAAATGTATGTCCATCAAAAAAATTAGATGACATTAGCAATATGTTAGACGTAGCCCATGATTTAGGATTTAAAAAAGCTATAACAATTATTCTAGGCCTTGGTGAAACATTAGAGGATGTTGATTATGTAATTGATTACATAAGAGATCATAAAATTGATAGAGTAATTTTTTATTCACTAAACCCCCACAAGGAAACAGTTTATGCAAATTCATCACAGCCCGCTTCACTTTACTATGCACAAGTCGTGTCACAAATAAGACTTGCATTTCCAGATATTGAAATAATATGCGGAACATGGATTGATAACCTGGCAAATATTGGAATTTTAATTTTAAGCGGAGCTAATGGAGTAACTAAATTCCCATTATTTAAAATGTTTGGAACCAAATACGGTAAGAGAGTTGAAGAAGAAGTCAAATGGGCGAATCGACAGCTTAAAGGAACTTTTACCGACAAAACAAAATTGGGGCCTGAAAAAAGTGAAGTTTCACCGGAATTAGATAAATTTATTAAAAGATATGTTAAGGAATCTTTAAAAAATAAATATTAATAGAAGAAACATCAAATTTTACTTTTAAAACTAAGATTATCATAAAAAATAACCCAATTTTAAAAATCTTTATAAATCTAATATAATAAATATAGATATAATATAAATTATTATAACTTATCAAGTGGAGGAATTATTATTAGCGATGATGTCGATATGATGTGTGGACTTGAAATCCACGTACAATTAGAAACCGAATCAAAATTATTCTGTGATTGTCCTACAAACTATCAGGACGCACCAATTAATTCAAACATCTGCCCAGTTTGTCTTAACCAACCAGGTGCTAAACCACATCCAACAAATAAAAAAGCATTGGAAAACGCATTAATGATTGCATTAATGTTAAACTGTGAAATTGATCAAGATGTTATTTACTTTATGAGAAAACACTATGATTATCCAGACCTTCCTTCAGGTTATCAAAGAACTTCAGTCCCTATTGGAATCAAAGGAGAACTAAATGGTATTAGAATAAGAGAAATTCACGCTGAAGAAGACCCTGGTCAATTTAAACCAGACAGAGGTACCGTTAACTTCAACCGTTCCGGAATCCCTCTAGTCGAAATTGTTACAGAACCAGATATCAAATCTCCTGAAGAAGCAAGAAACTTCTTAAAAGAGTTAATCCGTGTTTTACAATATAGTGGTGGAGCTCGTGGTGAAGGAACCATGAGAGCAGACGTAAACATTTCCATTAATGGAGGAAACAGAGTAGAGATGAAGAACGTGAACTCCATTAAAGGAGCTTATAAAGCATTGAAGTTTGAACTTGTAAGACAAAAAAATCTTATGAAAAGAGGAGTTGAAGTAAAACAAGAAACTCGTGCTTACTTAGAATCACAAATGATTACCGTGGGAATGAGGATGAAAGAAGATGCTGACGATTACAGATTCATCACAGATCCTGATTTGCCACCAATGAAAATTTCTGATGAAACCATTCAAAGAATCTTAGACACAATGCCTGAAGCACCACACAACAAAGTGAAAAGATTTGTTACCGATTACAGCATTGATGAAGAATCCGCTAAAGTTCTAACTTCAGAATTAGATTTAGCTATTGCATATGAAGAAGTTGCAAAAGAAGTAGACCCTAAATTTGCAGCTAAAATAATGAGAGATGAACTTAAAAGAGTTTTATCATACAATAAATTAGACTTCGCAGATAGTGGAATTACTGCTGAAAACTTAGTTGAATTCTTGAACATGCTTCAAGATAAAGAAATCACCGCTAAGGCAGGACATAAGATTATTGAGCAAATGCCGAATAACGATAAATCTCCAAAAGAAATTGCTGAAGAGATGGGATTGCTTGGTGTTGTGAAAGATGATGAAGTAATAGCTGCTGTAAAACAGGCTATTGATGAAAATCCAAAAGCGGTCGAAGATTACTTAGCTGGACAAAAAGCTTCACTTAACTTCCTAGTGGGTCAAGTCATGAGGATTACCCGTGGAAAAGCAGACCCTGGAGAGACTGTTAAAATCTTAAAAGAAAACATTGAATAAGGAGGAAACAATATGGCAGAAAAAAAATCTTTTGTTAAAGATTACATGACAAAAAATGTTATTAGCGTTTCCCCCGACACATTAACAGAAGAAGTTATTGAATTGATGAGAGAAAGTCACCACAACAGTTATCCTGTTGTTGAGGATTGCAAATTGGTTGGAATGGTAACTGCATTCGATATCATAGCTAAAGAATGGGCAGAGACAGTTCAAGGACTAATGAGTACAAAACTAGTAGTTGCCAACCAAGATTTGTCCATTAATGATGCCTCCAGAGTAATGTTTAGAAGAGGCATCTCAAGAATGCCTGTTGTTGATGGAGATGGCAGGCTTGTGGGAATCATTACAAATACAGACATGGTCAGATCCCACATCGAAAGGTCAACCCCGAATAAAGTAGAATACTTTAAAAGTACCATGGAACAGTTATACGGCATCAAAACTACTTTAAAACATATGCGTGTTGAAACTAATAAATTACGTCCTACACAAGACAGGGTTTATGCCGATGAATTGGAAGGAAGAACTTATGAATTGAAAAGAGGATTGGCTGAACCTGCAATTGTTGTGAAAACTGGTGACAGATGGATATTAGTAGATGGACACCACAGAGCAGTGGCATCAGCACAGCAAGGTTATGAAACTGTAGATTCATACGTAATTGATTTAGGACAGGACATCAGATTAGGAATGGAAAAAACTGCCGACAAGGCAGGAATCAGAACATTTGATGACATTGAAATTATAGATGACGATAAACATCCATTAATCGCACTTACAGAAAGTCTTCAAGAACAAGAAGGTAAAGAGGATGATTAAATGAGTGAAAAAATTATTAGAGAGGTATACGAAGTTTTAGAATCACGTCGTGACAACCCTATCGACTCATATACCTCAAAGATAATGCAAGATAGTGATAAAAAAGCGGAAGATAAAATACTTGAAAAAATCGCTGAAGAAGCAGGGGAAGTGTTAATAGCTTCAAAAAACGATGAAAATTTAGTATATGAATCCGTTGATTTGATTTTTCACACATTATTACTCCTAGTATACAAAGGAATTCCGCTTGATGACATTTATGACGAATTTGAAAGAAGAAGAAAATAAAATTATATTGGTTGAAAAATGTTTGATACAATAGCAGAAAAAAAATTTTTATTGAAAGAATTAGTTAAAAGAGATTTAACTTCAAAATATAAGGATTCTGTACTAGGTATCCTTTGGAGTTTTTTCAATCCTCTTTTAATCATGTTAGTATTTACTGCCATATTTTCAATGCTTTTCGGTAGAAGTATTGAAAATTATCCGGTTTACTTTTTATCCGGAAGAATTATATTTGATTTCTTTAATGCCGGAACAAAAGGGGCAATGAGATCAATTAAAAGAAATGCGAATATTATAAAAAAGATATATGTTCCAAAATATATGTTTTCAGTAAGTACTATCTGTTATGAATTTATTAATTTTTTAATATCATTTGTAATTTTATTCGGAGTGATGATACTAACAGGAGCAACATTCCACTGGACAATAATCTTGTCAATTATACCAATGGTATTCCTGTTATGTTTAATATTCGGAGTAGGATTAATTCTAGCAGTCTGCAACACTTATTTCACAGACATAGGACACTTATACAATGTGTTCACACTCGTACTGATGTATGCATCTGCACTATTTTACCCAATGGAAATCGTTCCTCCACTTGTTCAAAGAATATTCACATTAAATCCAGTATATTCTGCAATATCATGTTTTAGAGAATGTATTAGTTATGGAATATTTCCAACTACCTCAACATTACTATATCTTGCAGTATTCTCTTTAACCACATTGGGAATTGGAATATGCATGTTTAAGATTTATGAGAAAAAATTAGTATTAGAAATTTAGGGTTTTATTATGAGATTAACTAAAAAAATAAAAAATCTATTAAGACGAACTTCAAAAAATGAAGGACCTAAAGTGATTCCACTTGAAACCAAATATCAAAAGAATAGATTTAAAGATCTCAAGATTTATGCTCCTGATTTTGTAATGAATTCAAAAACAAGATATCATGTTCAAGTTCTGGATAGATATAACAACCCTGTTGAAAATGAGAAGGTGATTCTGGAACTCAATGGAAAAATATTTGAAAAAATCACCGATGAAAACGGATATGCTAAATTGAAAATTGCAGCAAAAGAAGAAAGGAAAGAAATTTCAGTATATTATCCGCCAGACGAGGAGTATGCTCCTAAGGTTGTCTCCAAGTTAATCATGCCAGATGATGTTGAAGACAGCTATGAAAAAGACAGAATCGTGAATTTATATGCTCCAAACATGGTTGTTTATGCTAATGATGACCCGAATTACCTGATTCGGCTTATGGATAATGAAAATAATCCAATTCCTCATGAACGAATTACATTCAGATTTAATAATTACTTATATGAAGGATTCACTGATAATCAGGGTTTCGTTGGTGCGGACCTAAATCTGACTGAAGGAACATATATTGTTGAAGCGACATTCCCTGGAAATGAACGTTTTAATCCAGTATCTAAAAGGTCCAAAATTGAAGTTTTAACAAGACCTATTGAAAGGGACGTCATGATTGAGGTCAACCATCTCGCTATGGAATTTAAGGTATCTAAAGACAAGATTGATACATTGAAGGAATATGTCATCAGAACCCTCAAACGCACTAAAAAAGATCATGAAAAGATTAGAGTCCTTGATGATGTTTCTTTCAAAATCTATAAAGGTGAAAGGGTCGGTATTTTAGGATTTAACGGTGCAGGAAAAAGTACATTGTTAAGAATTATTACAGGCATATACGAACCGACTGAAGGTGAAGTAAAAATCAATGGAAAGATTGCCCCACTGCTTGAGTTAAGTGCGGGTTTTGATAAGAATTACACAGGTAAGAATAATATCTTTCTAAACGGTGCACTTTTAAGTATGGAAGAGAATTTCATCAAAGAGAAATATGATGAAATTGTTGAGTTTTCCGAACTCGGAGAACATATTGATTATCCTGTTAAAAATTATTCAAAAGGTATGAGAGCAAAACTAGGTTTTTCAATAGCTACTTTAATCAATCCTGAAATTTTAATCATCGATGAGATTTTAGCTGTAGGAGACATAAAATTTAGGAAGAAAAGTTCTGAAAAGATTAACTCAATGATGAAAGAGGGCGTTACAGTTCTGCTCGTTTCCCATTCCATAGGCCAAATTAGAAAAATCTGTGATAGATGCATATGGATTGAAAATGGAAGAGTATATATGGAAGGGCCAAGCAGGCAAGTCTGTGATGCTTATGTAAAACGTGCTAAAGAATAAAGTAAGGTTTTAAAATGGATAAAAAATGGATTTTAATAATAATAATATTAATTGTTGGTTGTTTCTTTTTGCACAATATTGTAGATTCATCAACTACTGTTGGAAATGCAATAACTGTCGTGAATAAATCAGTTGTAACATTGCCTGACGGATTTTCAATTGGAGAAAGTGAAAAGAATAGTGTTGAACTGTTAGATGAAAAAACCGGCGAAAAGATTTATATTACAGATTTAGGGAAGACCGATTCAGCAGAAAAAGAATACAATGAAGCATTGCAATCATTAGAGTATAATACAGATACTTATATTATTGACAATTACACTTCAAATATCAACAATACTAACACATATTTAATTACATTTGAAAATCATACTGTTAACACAAATACTGTGTATTTGGCATACATATATTCATGTAACCATACATTCCGCATGGAATTCCAAAACTATTATGATAATGGATTTAATGACGATTTGAATTTCATAGTGAGCACCATATCCCCTGATTTCAAACAGTCACAAGACTAACAGAGAGATTTTATGAATGATTTCAAATTCTCAATCATAATACCAACATATAACTCAGAATTGGGACTTAAAGAAACCATAAATTCAATAATTAGTCAAACATTAAATTTTAAAGATAATATTGAAGTGGTTATTGTTGATAGGGATAGTGAAGACAGAACTGAAGAGATATGCAGGCAATACCAACAGGATTATCCCGACAATGTTAAATTTATCCAGTTGGACAGCACAAGTTTAGAAAAATCAAAAGATGAAGGAATAAAACATTCATCAGGGAAATTCATATCTTTTTTAGAGCCTCATGACCATTATTCAAAAAACACTCTTTTAGATATTTCAAGTTTCATTAATAAAAATGATGATGTGAATTTGATCATCATCCCCATTATTTACTTTAAAAACGGCAGAAAAGTGCATTACCTGAACAAAAAAATTAAAAAAACAATACCGATTGACCTATTAAAACAACCTGAATACTGCCAGTTTATAGGACTGTCAACATTTTTTAAGAATGACAGTAATAAACAGATTAATGATATTCCCCATGCAGACATCACGTTTTTTAGTGAAAAGTTAATAGACAATCCTAATTTGGGAGTATGCAGTACAGGGACATATTATTCAAACAATATTGACGAAAAGATATATCCCAAAAGCAGTTTAAAAATCGATGCGGAATATTATGAAAAATTCATTGCCCAAAATTTAAACTACCTAATTGAAAAAAGCTTGGACAAATTCAACAATGTCCCGGAATTTATACAATTAAGTCTAATCAATCATCTTAGATGGCTATTATCCGTCAGGGAAACATCAGAAAATATTGATTTAACCAAACTACATGATATTATTAAAAATATTAATGACAAGTTGCTTTTAACTAATAACCTCCTGGTGCATGAACATAAAATATTTTCATGCCTGCTAAAATATAATGAGCTGTCCGAAAAGTTAAAAGAAAAATTAAACCTGAACACCATCTTCATTGATACCTATGACATTATCAACGATGAACTCCACATTTTAGCGAGTAAATTAACAACATCCGAAATAGATGTGAACATGTATGTTAATGAGGCAGAAGTAAATAAAAAAGAAATTAGATTCCCTCAAAAAGATGAATACAGTCTTGGATGCAACTTTGCAAAGGACTACTCATTTGAGGTGCAAATTCCCATTACTACACAAAAAGAGTTTAAACTCGAATTCAAACAGAAACACAAAGTATTGCATATTGACTTTTCAAGACCCTGCAACTTCTCCAGGAATGTTGGCTATGCAAAAACTAGGCATTACTTAAGCGTCCTGAATGAAGATTCGATCATAATCAAAAAGAAAACAACTGTAAATTGGATAAAACAAGAATTGAAAAGTCTAGTCCACATGACAAAACAGCATGAACCTGGTTTTTATAAAGCAATACCATTTAGAATACTCTATATGATAGGATACCCATTCCTAAGAAACAAAAAGATTTGGTTTTATATGGACCGTCCGGACGAATCAGACGACAATGGACTGGCCTTGTTTAGATATGTCGTTGAAAAAGATGAAGATATCGACGAATATTTTATTTTAGATTCAAACAATAAAGATTTTGAAAAAATTAAAGAAATTGGGAAAGTAATACCTTATAAATCCCTAAAACACAGATATTTAGGGATGTTTGCAGAAAATATCATAACATCCCACCCTGATAATGAAATCATTTATCCATTCTGGGGAAGCTACCCATTTTTTGCAGGTCTTTTAAAATCAAACAATGTATTTTTACAGCATGGAATTTTAAAAGATAATATTTCATCATGGTTAAATAAATCTAACATGAATTTATCATTGTTAGTGGTTTCATCACCTAAAGAATATGAGTCAGTCTTTGAATATCCTTATAATTACGATAGAAATGTAGTTAAATTGTTGGGTTTACCTAGATATGACACATTAGAAAATCAAAAAGATAAAAAGCAGATTATAATAATGCCTTCCTGGAGACGGGATTTGGATCATAAATCAAAAGAATATGTTAAAGAAAATGAATTCTTCAAAAGATTTAACTCACTAATCAACAACAAAAGATTAATCTCAAAAGCTAAAGAACACAATTATGAGATAATTTTCAGACCGCATCCGAAAGTATATGCTTACATTGACCTATTCACTCAGAATAACTATGTAAAAATAGACTATGACAAAACAAAATATCAGACATTGTTCAATAATGGCTCAATAATGATTACCGACTACTCATCAGTATCATTTGATTTTGCATACTTATACAAACCAGTTTTATATTACCAGTATGCCTCAGACTATCACTTTGACTTAGAAGATAGCTACTATGATTATGAAACAATGGGCTTTGGAGAAGTAGTCAGAACAGAAGATGAATTAGTAGATTTAATCATCGAGTATATGGAAAATAATTGCAGGCTTAAGGACAAGTATAATGAAAGAGTCAAAAAATTCTTCCTGTTTACCGATAAAAACAACCGTGAAAGAGTTTACAATGAAATTAAGAATATTCCATTAAAGGATTAGTTCCATGTTCTGCATTCCTCTTTCAAAACTTCCTATTTTAACTCTCTTTTTATTGAAAACCTTAAATCCTATTCTTTCATAAAGTTTTTTGGCACCTACATTTCTAAAATCAGCATCCAGAATAACTCTATTTAGATTTTTAGATTTAGCATATTCAATTACATCCTCAAGAACTTGTTTACCTAATCCCTGACCCCTCAATGAATCGTCAATGGCTATCTCTGCAACATATAAATCAGTTTCCTTAATATCGCACAAGACAAAATAATCCAGGATGTCAACAATAATCAATCTTAATGATTTTAATCTCAAATCAAAAGGCATTTTTGAAATATATGCCATCAGCATTCCTATTAGCTGACCATCATCATTTAAAATCACTTTAAAATTACTTTCAGGATTATGCTTTTTTAAATCATTCTCTATTGTAGATATGGCTTTTTCTTTAGTTTTGAATAACAAGTCAAATGTTCTAAAGTCCACATCATAAACATATGTCGCTACCTTGTAAGTATCATGAATTTTTGGATTGAAGTTTTCATATCTCAAATTAATCACTATTTACAATTGTTAGTGCAAAAACACCTGCACCAAACCCATTATCAATATTGACAACTGCTATTCCAGGAGCACAGGATTGAAGCATTGCATCAAGGGCAACTCTTCCCCCTTCACCAACACCATAACCTACAGATGTTGGAACGCCAATCACAGGCACATCTACAAGACCTGCAACAACTGAAGGCAATGCACCCTCCATTCCTGCACAAACGATGAATGCGCGAACGCCTTCCTTGACCATATGAGCAATTTGAGGAAATAACCTATGGATTCCGGCGACACCTATATCATAGGAAGTGATTGCTTCACATCCCCCTTCTTCCACAATAACACGAGCCTCTTCTGCAATGTTTATATCTGATGTTCCTGCAGTAATAATTCCAATTTTAGCAATCGGGTCTTTCTGTCTAATTTCTTTTCTAATTATTAATATCTGAGCTCTTTTATTATAATCAAAAATAAAATCATTATCTCCCAAATCTTCTAAGATCTTTTCATACCTTTCATTGGATAACTTGGTGATAATCAAATCATCCTTATTGTTTTGGGTGAATTTTTTAATAATTAATATTAAATCGTCATAATCTTTACTTGGTGAGAACACAGCTTCCGGAAAACCAGTCCTTTCACCCCTGTTAATGTCAAACTTAGCAATGTCATCAAATTCTAAAATATTATCTGCATTAATGAGTCTTTCCGCTTCATCAATATTAAGCTCCCCATTAACTAATCTTTCAAGAATATCTTTCATAATATAATATTTAAGATAAAATTATATAAAATTTGACTTACAATATTATAATTTAATGATTGCTTTAAAGATTTTAACTCAAGGAATAGTCCAAGGCGTAGGATTTAGGCCATATGTTTATAGATTGGCAGATGAGCTAAACCTAAAAGGATATGTTAGAAACCTTGGAAATGTTGTTGAAATCATTATTGAAGGAGAAAATACTGAAATATTCGTTGAAAGACTTCCAAAGGAACTGCCTCCGATAGCAAAAATAAATTCCATGGAAGTTGAGGCAATTGACAAAAATAACTATACTGATTTTGAAATTATTGAAAGTGGAGATTCCTATTCCGGAATTAGTGTAATCCCACCGGACATTGCAATCTGTGACAAATGTCTTGAGGAAATTAGAAATCCGAATGACAGACGTTATAAATATGCATTTAATGCATGTACCGATTGCGGACCAAGATTTACAGTAATCGAAAGCGTTCCATACGACAGAATTAGAACCTCAATGGATGAGTTTCCATTGTGTGATGATTGTCTGGAGGAATACAGAGAACCCCTAAACAGGCGTTATCATGGTGAAGCAATATGTTGCAGCGAATGCGGACCACAGATGGAAATCTATGAAGGTAAAAATAAAATTGCAACTGAAAATCCAATTAAAGTAGGGGCAGACGTTTTAAAAGAGGGCAAAATATTAGCAATCAAAGGAATTGGAGGAACCCATTTAGTTGTTGATGCATATAATGACAAGGCAATAAAAGAGTTGAGAAAAAGGTTAAATCGCCCAAATCAGGCATTTGCAGTAATGTGTAAAGATTTGGAAAGCCTTCAAAATTATGCGCAACTATCAAAAAAAGAAATTGCTACAATCACCTCCAATAAGAGACCTATCGTTGTTTTAAAGAAAAAGGAAAACTATCCATTTCCTGAAAGTTTAGCTCCGGGACTTCACAACATCGGAGTAATGCTTCCATACTCTCCAATGCATTATTTGCTTTTTGATGAAGGAGATATTGACACATATGTCATGACCTCTGCAAATATTCCGGGAGAACCTATGATGATAAAAAATGAGGACATCATAAACGGAGTCAATGATTTTTCATTAGTGCACAATCGCCAAATTTTAAACAGATGTGATGACTCCGTAATTAGATTCAGAAACGATGAACTGTCATTCATCAGAAGGTCAAGAGGATACACACCGGAACCGTATACAATAAGCTATGAAACAAACGACTCCACTGTACTGGCATTAGGTCCTGAACTTGATGTTACATTTTCAATCGCTAAAGACAATATCGTATATCCTTCACAGCATATCGGAAATACAAATAAACCAAAAACATTAGCGTTCTTAAAAGAAGCGATTGAAAATATGGAAAGAATCACAAAGATAAATGATTTTGACATAATCGCATGCGACATGCATCCTCATTTCTTCACAACTCGCCTTGCCCATGAATTAGCGGAAAAATATGAAGCTGAAGTAATGCCTATACAACACCATCATGCCCATTCAGTTGCATTAGCAAATGACAGCTCCATTGATGAAATGATTGTAATTGCTGCAGATGGAGTCGGATTCGGCAGTGACGGAACAAGTTGGGGAGGAGAGATATTATACACAGACATCAAAAACTTTGAAAGGATGGCTCATCTTGAACCTCAATTGATGCCCGGAGGAGATGTTGCAACCAAATACCCTGCCAGAATGCTTGCAAGCATATTGAAAGACGAAAAATTGATTAAAAATTATTCTGACTATTTCAAATACGGTGAAACAGAAATTAAAAACATTTTCAAGCAGATTGATGCCGGAATAAATGTGGGAATTACCACCAGTACAGGAAGAATCCTCGATTCAATGGCTGTTGCCCTGGAAATATGCCATGAAAGGACCTATGAAGGCGAATGCTCAATGAAACTAGAGTCTGCAGCATACTATTCAACAAAAGACCTGGAGATTCCAATAATTATCGAAGACAATATTCTAAACACAACCGAAATATTAAGGGAAGTCGTGAAATTATATCAAAATGGTGAAAAGAAGGCAGACATTGCAGCAGCAGGACAAAATTCAGTTGCACGTGGATTAAGCGAACTTGCAATTGAATCTGCGAAGAGAAAAAATATCAAAAATATAGGCGCCACCGGAGGAGTGTTCTACAACGAAGCCATAACAAATACCGTTAAAAAATGTATTGAAAATAGAGGATTCAATTTTATCCAACATAAAAACACCTGTGCCGGAGACGGATCTGTCTCATTAGGCCAAGCAATAACTGCGAAAAAAAAGTAAAAAGAAAAGAAAAGAATAACGCGAAGTTATCTGTTTTTTAAAGTTCTCTCAAGAATATATTCTGCTCTTTCCTTGAGATTGCCATACAATCTAATTTGATTTTTCAACTCATCGATAGCTTCGAGTTGTCCATCATCAATTCTTTTTTCAATATCTAAAAGTTTTGACCATTCATCACCTGATGGAAGTTGTAAAGTATTAAGCATATCCTCTGAGAAGTTAACATCAAATGTATTTCTATTAATAGTAATGTGGATATTAACCTCATTTTGTAAATCGTAATATTTACGAGGACGACCTCTTAAAATCTTTTTATAAGAAGAATTTAATATCCCAATATCTTCCATAGCACGCAAATGTGCTATAATCGCTTTTTGACCAATATCAAGTTCATTAGATATCTCACTAACAAACATAGGTTCTTCCCTTAAAAGATTTATGATGTCTCTTCTAGTCTTACAACCCATTACATCAAGGATGTCTTCTTTATCAATCCCTCCTAATTGGTCATTATAGTTTCCTCTAATTTCTATGCGGCCATTAGAAGAATTGACATTTTTACGAGATTTTATAGTTTTCTCAATGTCGTTTGTTTCACTCATGATTATACATTATATATCAAATAATATTTAAATCATTATGTTTTTGTTACTCTTGGTAACAAAAAGAAAAAATGCATTAAATTACTTTAATTTAAAAATAAAACTATAAGAAAATACAAAACTATCTAAATTATAATAATTAGTTACAATATATAGATTAAGAATAATAAATTATATTAAATACAAATTAAGTGAAAATACGCTCAGAAATTCAAAACATTGCCACCTTCAAAATATCGAAACCTTTATATAACTTTTTGTTACTATAATAATGTAAGAGAAAGATAACTTTTGGTTACTTTAATATTCGGTTCAGAAAAACTTAATGTAATAACTCTTGTTTGATGAACCATTTTCCTATATGTCCATAAATTCCCAAATAACCTATATTAAAAACTGAAAGTTCAAATTCTCTACAATGAGTTATTACAAAAGTTTTTCAAAAAACCTAAAAAAGGTGCAAATATGACTGACGAAAATAAAAGCGAAACTGAAGTTGAAACTCAGGATATTCAAGAAAAATACGATGAACTTCTTGAAGAGCTAGCTCTTAAGGAAGAAGAGTTAGCAAAAGTGAAAGAAGATCTTGAAAAACAAGAAGCTGAAACCCAGGAATACATCTCACTATCCCAAAGACTTCAAGCAGATTTCGAAAACTTCAAAAAAATAACAGACAGACAAAATAAAGATCTCATAAAATTTGCTAATGAAAAAGTCATAAAAGAGTTCTTGGATTGCTATGAAGACTTCGGTAGAGCTTTAGAAATTGAGAATGACAAAGACTTAAGAGAAGGTGTAGAACTCATCTATAACAAATTCAAAGATGTATTGGCAAAAGAAGGCGTGGAAGAAATACCTGCAAAAGGTGAAAAATTCGACTTGAATAAACATGAGGCATTGATGGTTCAGGAATCAGACGATGTTGAAAATGGATATGTTATAGAAGAATTAATGAAAGGCTACATGTACAAAGATAAAGTCCTTAAATACTCAAAAGTTATAGTTTGTAAAAAATAACGTTTATTAAATTATTTATTAAAAAAATAGGTGATAATTATGTCTGATACTAAAAAAGAAAAAATTATTGGAATTGACTTAGGAACAAGTAACTCCGCTGCATCAGTGCTTGTAGGAGGTAAACCAACTACAATCCCATCCGCAGAAGGAGCAAGCCAATATGGTAAATCATTCCCAAGTTATGTAGCATTTACCGAAGACGGTCAAATGTTAGTAGGTGAACCAGCAAGAAGACAAGCAGTAACCAACCCAGAAAACACTATTAGTGCAATCAAAAGAAGTATGGGTACCGACCACAAAGTTACTGTAAACGGAAAACAATATTCCCCACAAGAAATTTCCGCATTTATTTTACAAAAAATCAAAAAAGATGCTGAATCATTCTTAGGAGAACCTATTGAAAAAGCTGTAATTACCGTACCTGCTTACTTTGACGACAACCAAAGGACCGCAACTAAAGATGCAGGAACTATCGCTGGACTCGATGTTGTAAGACTTGTAAACGAACCAACCGCAGCAAGCCTCGCATACGGTCTTGATAAAGCTGATGAAGAAGACATGAACATCATGGTTTACGATTTAGGTGGAGGTACTTTAGACGTAACCATTATGGAATTCGGGGGAGGAGTATTTGAAGTAAGATCCACCAGCGGTGACACCCAACTCGGTGGTACCGATATGGATAACGTATTAATCAAATACTTAGCTGATCAATTTAAAGAAAAAGAAGGCGTAGACTTAATGGATAACGACCAAGCAGTACAAAGATTAAGAGAAGCTGCTGAAAAAGCAAAAATCGAATTATCCACTACCACAACCACTGAAGTAAACTTACCTTTCATTGCAATGGGTACTGACGGAACCCCTAAAAACTTAATTGACACAATCAGTAGGGCAAAATTAGAAGAGTTAGTTGACCACATTGTAGAAAAATCAGGAAAACCAATGCAACAAGCATTAGATGATGCAAAAATGAGCAAATCTGAAATTGATAAAATCATCTTAGTTGGTGGACCTACCAGAATGCCAATTGTACAAAAATTCGTTGAAAAATTCATAGGAAAACCTGTTGAACGTGGTATTGACCCAATGGAATGTGTATCCATGGGTGCTGCTATTCAAGGAGGAGTATTAGCTGGTGAAATTAAAGACATCGTTCTTTTAGACGTAACCCCATTATCCTTAGGTATTGAAACCTTAGGTGGAGTATCAACCACTTTAATCGAAAGAAACACTACTATTCCTACCAAAAAAAGCCAAGTATTCTCCACTGCTGCAGATAACCAACCATCTGTAGACATCAATGTATTGCAAGGGGAAAGGAAAATGGCAGCAGACAACACTTCCTTAGGCCGTTTCCAACTTGTAGGTATTCCACCTGCACCAAGAGGCGTTCCTCAAATTGAAGTAACTTTCGATATTGACGCAAATGGTATTATTAATGTAACTGCTAAAGACAAAGGAACCGGTAAAGAACAAGCAATTACCATTACTTCCTCAACCAAATTATCTGATGAAGAAATTGAACAAAAAATCAAAGAAGCAGAAATGAATGCTGAAGCAGATGCAAAAAGACAAGAAGAAATCGAAATCAGAAACAACGCAGACTCATTAATTTACACTTCAGAAAAAACCTTAGATGAACTCAAAGATCAAGTATCTGAAGATGAGAAAACTAAAGTCGAAGGACTTGTTAAAGAATTAAGAGATCTTATAGCTGGCGATGATATTGATGCCATTAAAGCTAAGTCTGATGAATTATCCAATGTAATTCAAGAAATTGGTGCTAAAATTTATCAACAAGCACAAGCAGAAGCACAAGCTCAACAACAAGCTGGAGCTGACCCTAACGCAGGTGCTCAAGACAAAGATGATGACACAATTGATGCAGACTATGAAGTAAAAGACGATTAGATTAAATAATACAGTTTTATTACATTGTTAGGAATATAACAAAATCAGAATCAGAATCAATCAATAAACTAACAATAGATAAAACTATTATTTTTTCTATCTATTTTTTTAATAATTATTTTTAAGGTGAATAAATGGCAGACAAGCGTGATTATTATGAAGTTCTTGGAGTAGATAAATCTGCTGACGAGAAGACAATTAAAAAAGCTTACCGTAAACTAGCCAGACAATACCATCCAGACGTCTGTGACGAACCGGATGCTGAAGATAAATTCAAAGAGGTAAGCGAAGCTTATGCTGTCTTGTCTGATGATGAAAAACGTCAAAGATATGATCAATTCGGTCATGCTGGAATGGACGGATTCAGTGCAGAAGATTTCTATCAAAATGTAAACTTTGAGGATATCTTCCAAGGATTTGACATTGGAAATATATTTGATATGTTTGGATTTGGCGGAGGAGCTCGTACAAGAGGTGGAACCGGCCCTCAAAGAGGTTCAGACATATATACTGAAGTACCAATAACATTAGAAGAAGCATTTAACGGATGCGAAAAAGAAATCAAAATTACAAGAAGCGAATTATGCCCAACATGCCATGGGTCCAAATCAAAACCGGGGTCCGAACCGGAAACCTGTAAAACATGTGGAGGTACTGGGCAAATAAAAGAAGTCAGCAACACATTTTTAGGACAAATGGTTAATGTCAGACCATGTAGAGAATGTGGCGGTACCGGTAAAATTATTACAGATCCATGTAGCGATTGTCACGGAAAAGGCAGTGTAAGAAAATCAAAAACAATTAAAATTGAAATTCCTGAAGGTGTTGATGAAGGTAACCACCTAAGAGTTTCCGGTGAAGGAAACTGCGGTGAAGCAGCAGGACTTGAAGGAGATTTGATTGTTACTGTTCATGTTAAAAAACACAAACAATTCATTCGTGAAGGAGACCATTTATACTTAGACCAGCAAATTAGTTTCCCACAGGCAGCTCTCGGGGATTTAATTAGCATCCCTACAATTGAGGGAAAAGAAGTTGAGTTTAAAGTTACTCCTGGAACACAAAGCGAAACAGTTTACAAATTAAGAGGACAAGGTATGAACTCCGTTAGACATAACGGCAGAGGAAACCTCTATGTAACTGTCAAAGTGGTTGTTCCTAAAAAATTAAATTCAAAACAAAAAGACTTGCTTAAGGAATTCGCTGAAGTCAGCGGAGACGAAATTAAACACGTCGAAAAAGGACTCTTCGACAGGGTCAAAGATGCAATGAAGTAGATTAGTACTTGCTAATTTACTTTTTTCCTATTTTTTTAAAAATTACTATAAATTTTTCCCATCGAATTATTAAAGGAACAATTGATTAAATTAAATTATATTATTTTTCTATTAAAATATTACTTCAAATAAGCCATATAATTAATTGATGTTTGAAAAATAGAAAATATAAATTCAGTTATCTACATGAAAAAATAAAAAAAGTATAGAGATTAAAAATCTCTATTTTTTAATTTTAATTGTGTTCTTTATAGTGCATCCACCATAGCTGGATGTTACCTTATAGGTGCCTACCTTCAAGTTTTTAAGGGACAAAGTTGCAATACCTTTCTTCTTGGTTATTGCAGTATACTTCTTATTCTTTACCTTAATTGTAATCTTCTTGTTTTTCAAGATCTTACCGTTTTTATTGACCAGCTTTACAGTGAACTTGATAGTCTTGGCCTTTTTCTTAACAACATTGCTTGCAGTCAATGTTGGCTTGATTACAAGTTTGTTAGATACGGAATATCCATTGTATGTGGCTTTAATGGTATAGGTACCAATCTTTTTAACACTGTAAGAAATATAACCGTTTTTATCCACTGTACGTGAAACTGATTTGCCGTTCACCTTAATAGATACTTTCTTGCCTTGGGCGAGTTTGACACCATTGGCATCATAAAATCTTATTTTATAAGTAGCTGTGGAACCATAATAAGTTTTGACATTTTTATTGCCGGTAATTGGCTTGACAACCACAACCTTATTGTATTTTGCACTTCCAGCTGAGTAATAAGTTGTTTTAGTGGTTTTCAATGTAACTTTATGAGTTCCCGCTTTAATGGCTGAAGGCAACTTGATTTGTCCTTTTGAATCTGTTGTGGCAGAGTATTTCTTGCCGTCAATTGTCATTGCGACCTTCATTTTGGCTATTGCAAATCCATTGTTGTCAACCACAGTTGCTAAAACAGATTTCAGACTAAGCTTTTTCTTTAAGTTAATGGTTGTTTTAGCTATTTTAAGAACTGTCAGTTTACCAGTTCCTGTTGCAGCCTTATAATTTGTAGACCCAGAAAATGTAACCTTTATGTCATCAGATTGTACAGCGCTGTATGATTTGTCAAGCACCTTATTGACTATAGCCACACCATTGGCATTAGTTATTGCGGAACCGACACCCCTTCCAAATGAAACATTCAATCCTGAAACCGGATTTCCGCTACTATCCGTAACTGTTGCAGTGTACGGTGCTTTAAGACCCGGTTTGACTGAGATACTTTTAACTGTGATTTTAGGTGTGTCCTGAACAACTTTAATCGGAATAGTGGTCATTGAAGCTTTAAATCCAGAACCATTGAAAATTACCTGAGGATAGATAGCTGATTTACTAACTTCATAATCATTTGGCAATTTGAAGTCAATTGTGACTTTTCCATTTGCAATTTTTCCACTAGCAATTTTAACATTATCCAGATATAAATCCACTAACTTACCATTCACGCTGCCCCCATCTGAAACGAATGTTAAAGTTACAGATCCAGCTTGTGAATATGGAACTTCAATAGTTTTTAATGAAGTGGTTTGAGTTGCTACGTAAATATAATTATCTTTAACGACGTTTCCTTTATTGTTGTTGTTGACTCCCATGTCAGATTTGCCCTTTTCAGATTTCAAATAGTTATCCTCAACAATGTTACCCGCTGAATTTAACTCAACAGCATATCCTTTTTTGGAAGTTATCTTATTGTCATTTATTCTGTTGTTGGTTGAGTTTCCAACAATATATACACCAGCGTTTCCATATCCCATTGAGTCCAAGTTTTTAAAGTCTACTGAATTTCCATTTCCATTGGAATTAATAATATTATTAGTTATGTTATTGTTAGAGCCGGATAATGCGATTCCCCTAGATTGTTTTGCAGTTGCAACTATATTGTTGCCTTCAATAATGTTTTTATCTGAAGTGACTGCCTCAATTCCATAAGCAACATCTGAATTTAATGTGAGATTATTATTTTTAATAGTTGACCTTTGAGACAATTCCAAATTAACTCCATAAGCAACCTGAGATTTTAAAGTGACAACATTATTCTCTAACAGAGTGTCATATGATGATGAACCTATAACAATACCTTCTGTGAAATAGGTACCTTCCAAATCAATTATATTCTCTATAAATTTGTTATTGGTTGCACCCTGACGTTCAGAAGCGGAGTGACCAGTTCTGTATCCTAAAACGCCCATACCATAAAGGTAATTATCCTTAGCTTTTACAGTAACCTTATTCTTTGAAAATGTATTATTATGTGAATTGTAATAAGCATCGATACCCACAATTGAATTTTGAGAATTGAAAGGAGTATGAGTTTCAGAAACTTTGGAAGTTACATCTACAGTATTTTTAGAAACATAGTTTTGAGAGGAATATAATAACAATATTCCATAAGTTCTGAAAATTTCAGGTACAATATGACTGGTACTGTATGTTTTACCATCAATGCACAACTCATTACCATCCAAACAATAGGTTACGCCATCAACACATAACTCATTACCATCCAAACAATAGGTTTTACCGTCAATACAAACTTCTCCACCGTCTAAACAGTAGGTTTTACCATCTATGCACAACTCATTATCCTTAATTGAATAAGTAGCCCCATCAATACATAACTGATTATTCTTGACAGAATATGTCTTGCCGTCAATGCACAACTCATTACCATCCAAACAATAAGTCCTACCATCAATACATATTTCTTTATTTTTTGAAGAGTAAGTAATACCATTAGGAAGGTTATCTGAAGAGTAAGTCTTACCATCAATGCACAATTCACTACCCTTAATTGAATAAGTATTACCATCAATGCAAAGTTCACCGTTTTTAATGGAATAAGGCTTGCCGTCAATGCAAACTTCATTGTTCATAACAGTGTATGTCTTACCATCAATACAAACTTCATTGTTTGCAGAAGTTGTATAAACGTTACCATCAATACATAGCTCGTTATTTTCATTAATAGTGTAAGTCTTACCATCAATACATAACTCTCCAGCATCCAAACGATAAGTCACACCATCAATACATAATTCAGTGCCGTTAATTGTATAATTTAAGTTTTCAAATACTGATCCTTCAATTGAATTTTCATCAATGAAGTTATAAATCTTTCCGGTACCCTTGGTATAAATAGTATTATCCTCAAACACACAGTCTTCAGAAGAGTAAGAAAGTAATGTGAATGTTAAATAATCCCCACTAGAGGCTAAAGTGTTTCCCCTCACTTCAACATTGCTAGATTCCAACACATAGACTGCATAAGCAGCATTAGGATCAGAAACATTGATTTTATTGTTAATTATTTTTACACCTGCTGCCTCATTAACATATATACCCCAAGCGTTTACTCTTTTAGCCTTATCATTAACAATGTTTAAATTTTCAATCCAAACACCACCAGAGGTGACCTTGAATGTGGAATTATAGAAGTATGCTTTATCACCAGCTATTTTAATTTGCTTATTGACTTGAATTACTTCATCATAAAATTTACCACTGAATAGTATTGTGTCCTTGTCTTCAACACCAATTAAATTACCATTGTAATCAATATACTCCCTAATATTTTCGGAAGTTATCTTATGAGTTTTATTGTTATAGTTGTAATCTATTGCAGTAGATATAACACCAGCAGGTTTTTTATATTCAGGATCATGATTGATTACTTTTCCTGTTTTAAGGTTTTTATTACGAGCGATAGTATTTTTAGAAGACATATCTACTCCACTAACATCAATTTTAATTGAACTATCAGAAGAAATATCATTATCTGTTACAGTCACCTTAGAAGGCATACGTCTTCCTGATTTTTCTATTAAAATTGGAATACCTTTATCTGTTTTAATAGTGTTACTGGTAATTGTTAATCCTGATGCATCTCCATTTTGATGAATACCCACACCATTTTCAGTGGAAATAACATTATTTTTAATATTAATATCAGAACCAACTGCTATAACACCTATACCATTAAAAATTACAGTAATTTCATTAGAATCTACAATTGAATTATCACTAGCTGAAATTCCAGCACCAGAAGAAATGATTTTAGCATTTGATATGACATTCTTATAGATATATGCATTTAAACCACCAACAATACCAAAATCTCCACCAACAACTTCTTCCCTATTGTTATAATCTGCACCAGTAATGCCAACAATATTATTGTTAGTGATATTATTATACCCCCCGGATACAGAAATTCCTCTGTATGCACCAGTAATATTATTCTTATTTATTTTATTGTTATTTCCCATTACTTGAATACCATAACTCCATGAAGTAGGAATGACATTATACTTAATTGTATTATCATGAATATTGTTATAGTTAGAAGTTCCTCCGGTTAGAGGTCCACCAGCATAAGTTGATAAGTAAATAGCATTCGCATCATCAATAATGAATTTATTTCCCGCAATTTCATTATAATCAGAGCCGGAAAGAACCAATGGTGGAGTAGACCTTGTATTATGCCCATAAGTTATACCATAAGTATATAACTTATTATCAAGTATTTTATTATACTTCGCTCCATTTCCTAAGCAAATATCATAGGAAGATGCACCTGTATTATTAATAGTACAACCTTTAATCACACAATTGCTAGCTGAATTTAAAAAGATACCATAGGTAACATCTTTTGTATTTGTTATTTTTAAATTAGAAAATGAACTGTTAGATGCACCACTCAATACAGTAATCATGGAATCACTCATTGAATTGGAATTACCTGTTACAGTTACTGTTTTATTGAAAATAAATACCTTATCAGAAAATTTTCCAGATAACTGAATATCTGATGCGGACCCTATATAATTACCCTCCTTGTCAAAATATTTGCCATAATCATTGGATGTAATCTTGGTAGGACTTGCCTGCAATACATCTGAATTATCATTACTCTCTTCACTTAAAGAAAGGGTGTCCGAATAATCAGATAATTCTAGATTATCCAAGTCAACCTCATTCGTATTTAACGTATCATTTACATCATCAACCGCACTAACGGCTGTAATTGAGATAAGCAATACAAATAAGATTAAAAAAATATTAACTTTTTTAAACATACTTAACCTCTCACATTAAATTTAATAAAATTCCTAAAATATTTATAAAGAATATTTTAAAAATTATCTAATATATTATTATTTTTGCAATTAAAGTATATTTAAAAATTTCTAAAAAAAAGTAAAGTTGATGATTAAATTAATAATCATCGTCGTCGTCTTCATTATCCCTAACATAACCTACTAAAAATATTGCAATTAAAACAATAACTGCAACAATCACGAATACAGGCATGCTAGATTCAGTTGCACTAACTGATTTAGATGTTGATTTTTCTGAAAGCTCATATGCTTTAGCACCAGCATCACTACCCGCACTAGATGAAGCATCTTGAGAAGTTTGTGTTTCAGAAGCAACTTTCTCATTTCCGCTTGCAGATTGGTCTGCACCAACGGAAGTTCTGCCTCCAGATTGACTTCCATCAGATTGCTCTTGAGAAGTGTTATTAGTTAATACATTAGCTTTTTGATTTCCGTCATCCATTTCACCAGATGACTTTCCATCAGAATCTCCTTGATTAACATTGTTTTCAGAGTCTTGTTCCATTTGATATAACGGATCAGTATTAGTTGCAGCTGCCAAAATCTCCGCAAATTTCTGTTTTTGGGCCGGTGTAAGTGAACTCATCTGGATGAGTTTTGCATTGAACGCCAAGTTTTTACAAGTGTGGTGACAACATGCTACACCATAGTCAATAACACTTTTCATGTAATTGTCAACCAAATCCTGTAGTTTTTTAGAATCTGCATCCCAAAGTCCTTGGTCAGCCATATAAATCAACCATGCAGAAGAAGATTGAATACCTGCAGCCAAAGTACCTCTATCAACACCTTGATTAATTGTTAATGCAGTATCGGCCATTTGATTTCCAAGTTCACTATTCATTTTTCCTCCACTTAAAACAGTTGAAGCATACATGTTTTGCATTCTTGCAGACCATGCATTCATTCCGTCAGGAGTGTTAACCAATTTTTCATAATATTGTGGATTAATAACCATGGAACGGATTTCAAATTCCAATTCCTCTTCATAAGATCTTGAAACATATTTATTTTTATTCCTGATATCTACAAATGCAGTGTCGGGCTTACCTTTACCGGACTTGTTTCTTAAAGTATTTGCGGCATTATACATACCACCAAACCAGTCATAGTAATCGTCGGAATCAAACAGTCTCCATGTACTGTCAAAGTTTTGAGAAATTAAATCCACATTGTCCAAAAGATATTCATAATTCTTCCTTTGTTTTTCAATGTGAATATTACCTTTTTCATCAACAGTCCATGAATATGAAACCTTGTTAAGGTAAACATCACTAGCTTTTTCATTTACTGTAGATATGTTCCAATCGGAAGTACTTGGAATAAGATTACTCATACCGGTTCCTTCCAAAATATTACCAGGTAAACCAAATAACCTATCTAAAGATGGGTTTTCTTCATAATGTTTTTTAATATAATTATCTGATGTATCTTCACCATCAGCAAATGCTGCCAATTTAATAGATGTCAACATCCAGTTTAACCAGTCTTTATTACTAGTTACAATACTAGCAAATACATCAACTCTTGGCCTATTGACAATACTTCCATTATTCAGTTTAACAGTTAAATTTTCTAATGGTAATAATTCAACACCTATAACCTTATCATTAGTGTTAGAAACCCATTTAGGTTTACAGCCTAAGAAGTATAAAAATTCTGCAACACCAATTCCTTCAGTTCTTGAAATTTCTGTACCCCATAAGATTAATGAAGTTAACTCCGGCCACTTGCCATGCGCTTCATAGTAATTTGCAAGCAATAAATCCACAATCCTTACTGCAGACTCATATGCCGCATGTGAAGGCATTCTTGTTGGGTCGGAAGAGTAACCATTATATCCTGTTGGGATAGAATCACTATATGCCGGATCAGCAAATAAACCTGATTGCACATATTTTCCGCTTAATGCTGAAAAGATTGCATTCCACTCATTATTGTTTTGAATATTTACAATTACTTTTTCACAGAACAATGTGGAATTATACAAATCAGTACCTGGACTAATTCCAAACTTCTTATTTAATTCCGCTACTGAAGAACCATTCACCAGCAATGCAGTGTATGTATGCAAGAATTCCTTAACCATATGAGATTCCGTGAGATATTTTGCTTTTCCAGAAATATCAGTGAAGAAATCTTTTCCTTTTAAATTAGGATATAAAAATTCTAAAAGCTGATTATAAATTCTGGTTTGAGATGCAACGATTGTCGCAACTTCTTCAGATAATTCAAATCCGGTTAAAATTTTACCTAAGTTATGCAATCCATATGTGTTAAAGTCATCAGTCATATTTTCCAGATAAACATGCAACTCATCAACCCACGCAGAGAAGTTTTCACCTTTAGAAATATTTCTAAAACCTAAACTTGGGGCAAGTTTCAATATCTCCCCTGCATAATATTCTGCATTAGATGTAACATTAATTGTTAATTGTTCTTTATATCTATTGATATAATCATTCAATATAGAATAATTACCATATAACTCAGAAGAAACCATAGCTGGAGTCATGTGAGTAATCATCAATGATGCTATCCTATCACGAGCAACCATAGCCTCACCAGGGTTAGAAACAATATACGGATAAATTGTTGGATTTAAAGTTAACTCAAAGGTCCAATCTCCTCCCATTACACCGATATTTTTACCTGGCAACCATTCTAATGTTCCATGAGTTCCCATATTAACAATCGCATTTACATTAACAGTCTTATCCAACCATTCGTAGAATGAAACATACTGTTGATGCGGAGGCAATTTTAAATCGTGGTAATTTTGTACCTCTTCCCATCCCCTACTTGGTTGGAAAGTTACAAATACATTACCGAACCATAATCCTGGAATAACAATGTAACTATTTTTATACACCATTATTTCTCCAAGAACCCCCTTAGCTCCCCAACGTTCCATCATTTCATCGAATAAGTCATCAGGAATGTCTTCAGTTAAATCATAGAAGTCTTTAACAGATATTAATTGATGATGTTCCATCAATGCATCCCAATTAGTTTCGACATATTCCTCTAATAAACCGGATGCCCAGGAACCTTTATTACCCATTTTAAATACCAAATCTTCGAAAGTGGTGAGATTCATCAAATCACTTACATCACATCCAATATCATAACCTTGTTCTGCCAATTTAATAATTAAATCATATGTACTCAAACAAACAGATAAGTATGATGCACCAATTTCAGCTTTACCTGGCGGATAATTATAAAGTACAACAGCTATTTTTTTATCAGCATTATCCATATCTCTTAAATCTGCCCATCCACAACTTAACTTAACCATTTTATCTATACCAGATTGGATAACATGAACTTTACCCAAATCATCAATCCATGACAAAATAACCGGTCCGAATACTCCTTCAAAACTAGGATATGTAACTGCATAAGTCCATTCGATTTGAGGACCTAATTCACTTTCATAACTGTATTTTGAAATTTCATTGACCCCTTTTAAAACTTCTAAATCGATTTCGGATAAATCATCTTCTGCTGAACCGTTTGCATAACTTAAAGACCAACTATACAATGAAGTAATAGCAGAAATTCCAACTTTAGATGTTTTATTGACTTTATTCAATATGGAAGACATTGAAGGCTGTGTGGATAATTTGAATACATTGAATGCAGGCCTTCCGTTTGCTTCATAACCTCTAATTAAGGAATCTACAACATCTCCACCGAAATAGTAGGTAGCAATAGCTATGAATCGTTTTTCAGGATTGAATTTAGAAGTATAATCATTTTCAAATTGTCTGAATAATTCTGTCGGATCTAAAATAGAATTAAGCCAGTTCGGATAATCCTCAATCATCCAGTTTAAACTACCTTCACCATCATGATTATAACCAGGATTTTTCAAAATCCACTCATTAATCAATTTAGATTCCGGCACTACAGTATAAACTCCTAAGTCGGGATGATAAAATCCACATTCAGGATTCATTAAAGGAGTTGAACCCTCTTCAAGAGTAGGATTGCTGTATCTGGATGGATTAATTAAGTAAGAAACATACTGCAAGTAATATTTCATATTGTGTCCCAATACCTCTGTGCTGTTAATATCATCAGCTAAAAAATATGAACCAACATATGTATTTTCAATAGTGTGGAAAGTATTATTTTCAGCATTTCCTCCAATAATGTGCATATTTGTAGCATCTTTAATTTTATCATCATAAACACCGAAAGTATATGCAACTCTATAATTATCGTTAGCAGGTGATTTTGCCAAAAGTTTGGCTAAACGGTCCCCTGTAAACATGTTATAATTATCAGCAAACATGTCTATGTGAATAAAATTTGCCTTTTCTACCAACCATTCCCTGGATACATCATAGTCTGTGGTACTGATATATGCAATTCTTTTAGACAAATTCATCAGCATGTCAATTTTCTCATTATGAGATGAATAATCTGCAAATATTAGTATATCCGGTATAAAATCATGAGTTATCATCACATAATTGCCTTTAGTGAAGTCAACACTTGTTTTATAAGGCTCATATGTTGAATAAGAAACTTCAAGATTATATTTACCACTATTCAAGTTTTTAATTAAAGCATCCCCTCTTGAGTCTGTTTTTTGAGTGGAAACCACTTTATTTGAAGAGTCATACACTTTAATTGTTGCACCGGCTAAATTAAACCCATCTTCATCCCAAGTTTTGCTTGTTTCGTTATAATAGTGATTAACATGAACGTTAATTACATTATTACTTTCAGATAAAACATTTTCGTCATCTTGAGAACTGAGAATTGGTGAGACTTGTGAAATATCCTGAATATTGGCAACTTCATTAACTTCTTCAGGCACACTAGAAATATCCTGCGTCATATTATTATCTTCCGCAAAGACGACACCTGCAGAAAATAAAATCATTATTGAAAGAATTAATGTGAATAACAATCTATTATCTATCTTTTTCGTCTTTTCACCTCCTTTTCCAGTTATTTATAACAAACATAGCAATAATTTACTATAAGTTTAAATTTGATTTGAAAACATATAAAGTTTGTTAAAGTAAGTTTACTTTATATATTCTAAAAAATTATTAACACAAATAAGATACATTTAAATAGGTAATCGACTAAATAAAATGTACTAATATAATAGAGGTGACAATAATGCGTAAGATTAGTATTGGTATGGTTATTTTATCCATAATCATAATAGGCATGCTTATTCCGGCAGGTTTTTCAACTAACGACGATCAAGTTGTTATAACCTACGGCGAAACTACACAGCACAATGCAAATTACAAGACCACTGTTGATACATTCTTCAAGAATCAAGCTGGAATTGATTTGAACGGTGTAAGTACAAAAGTAATCACTGCTGATGAAGTTAACAAGATTTCCAGCACAATAACTGGAAAATATTACAATTCAGAGCAAATTTTCTCCTCAGCACTGGTTGATTTGAATGACAATGACAACCTTGAAGTCAGTGTTGACAAATCCACAATTACAACAATTACCGGAGACATGTACTTATCTGCATTGAAATCAGCAGGAATCACAAGTGGACACGTATATGTTACAAGTCCTGTAACAGCTACCGGAGAATCAGCATTAGCAGGAATCATGAATTCATATGAGGTTGCTACCGATGTTGAAATTCCAGATACTGTAAAAGAAGCGGCTAACAATGAAATTTACACCCAAGCAGAAATTGTTAAAACTTCAAACGTTAGCGCTGATGACTTATCAAAACTAGTGGATGACGTTAAAGAAACAGTACAGGAAGAGAATGTTACAGACCACCAAACTATTGTAAACATAATTAACAATTACACCGTTAATTACAATGTAAACATTACAGATAGTGATATCGAAAACCTTGCTGACAGTATTGAACAAATTCAAAATGTCCAAGGGGACATCAATAACTATCAAACAGAAGTATCTGATGTTTTAAACAGTACTGATAATGAATCAGTTACCGGATTTATAGATGGATTATTTAACTAATCCATCTAATTAATTTTTATAAGAGTTTTACCTTTAGATCCACCATTGTCTACTTTTTTAAGAGCTTTATTTACTTCAGACAACTCAAAAATTTCATCAATTGAAGGTTGAATCTTATTTTGTTCAAATATCTTTGAAATTTGAGATAATTGTGCTCCGTTTTCATTGACAAACAAGAAATAATATTTTTGATTTTTCTTTTGAGCCATTTTATCAAATTTACGGCCAACAACACCAAATAATACTTTTTTAATGGACGACAAACCCATCCTTTCGGCAAATTCCTTATTAGGCATTCCTTTTAAAGAAACAAGATTAATAATAACTTATCTTTTCTAAAAAAAGAAAATAATTAATATTCATGGCCTGTTAAGAGTAACCCACCTTCTGTTTAACAGCATTCATCTAAGCGTGCTACCTTGCCTACACAAGCGATTATCGGCAACTTTGCTCTTGCATCCTATGGAATGGCCGTTTCACCGTTTCTTTTAATGTCCTCAATTAAATATCATCGTCTACCATTAAAAGCCGTGTCGTTTCTGCTCCATTGTCATACTTCTCAGCATACGTTTTTCAACGCCATAGTCTTGTTTGATGGGCGGAGTTTCCTTAGTTAAAAAAACCAGCAGCTGTCTTTAACTTGCCATGAAAAATATTAATTAAAAGTAGCAGGGCCTAGATTTGAACTAGGGATCTCGGGGTTATGAGCCCCGCGGGATCACCAGACTACCCCACCCTGCTATACGAATAAAAATAGTATTACAACTATGTATTAATTATGAACTACACAATATATAAATCTTTCTACAAAAAAGGAAAAATTGAAAGAAAATAAATTATTTATTTTCTAAAGATTCAATTCTTTTATCCAAATCACCTAGTCTTTCCTCAGTGACCTTTTGGAACTCTGCAGATGATTTTTTAAATTCTTCAAAATTTTTCTCCAGATTATCTACATTAGCAGTAGTCTCGGAAAATTTAGTTTGAAGTTCTTCTAAATCGTTAGTGGTAGCTAAAGACCAATCCTTAATCAATTCATCACTTTTAGCATCTAAAAATGCATCAATTTTATGAGAAAATGCATCAGTGTTTAAACCAGACATATCAATGTCACTTAGTTTAACTTTGATTCTTTTACTCATTGATCCGGAATCACCTTTTTCAGCATCAACAGCATCCTCTTTAGCTAAATCATAAGCAGGTTTAGAATTTTTGCCTAAAACTTCATCCATATGTGCATCTGCACTTTCAGGAACAACATTTTTAATTTTTTCCATAGTTTCAGGACTGTTTAATAAATAATAATAAACTAAAATCACAATCGCAATTATTAAAATGATTATTGCAACTGCCTCCATAGCATCCATATTACCACCTATTTATTCATTTTTTTGAGTTTTTTCTCTTTAGCTTCAATTTCTTTAAGCATTTTTTCTAGTTTTCTTTGTTCAGTTTCAGCTTCAAGTCTAGCCAATCTTTCATTAATTTCTGAGTGAAGATAACCAACATTACTTCTTACTTCAGTAGTGGATTGTCTGATAGCTGAAAGACTGTCTTGTTGCTCTTGTGGTAATGGAATTGGATTATCCATTAATCTTTTTGATTCAATGTCTTTTTCCACCATGGACATCTTTTTAAGTTCAATTTCTTTTTCAAGCATTAATATTGAATTTTTAGATTGTGCAACTTTTCTCCATTGGAAAACAATAATTATTAGTACAATAGCAACAATTACCAATATCATCAAATAGAAAATTTGATCAGGTATTGTGGTAAGAGCTTCCATTTTTTTACCTCCAATTATATTTATAGAGTAACATAATATAAATATAATATAAATTTTATTTATTAAATAATTAATTATTTATTCAAAGAAGGTAAAAATTTATGATAGAATCTTATTTAAAAGCTGGAAAAATTGTTTCAGACATTCGTGGTGAAGCTTCAAAAATGATTAAAGACGGAACTTTAGTCATTGACCTTGTAAACTACGTAGAAAGTGAAATATTAAAAACTGGTGCCGAAATAGCTTTTCCATGTAACGTATCATTAAATGAAGTGGCAGCACACTACACATCACCTGCAGGAGATAAGACCACCATAAAAGCAGGAGACATGGTGAAATTGGATTTGGGCGCTATGGTTGATGGGTATATTGCCGATTCAGCAGTTACAATAATTGCAGAAGGAAACATCGATGAAAACTATACTCAAGATGAAATAAACTTGCATGAAGAAATCCAAGAGGCATCAGCCGCAGGTCTTGAAGCGGCAATTGCAACAGCAAGAGCAGGAATAGAAGTGTCAAAAATCGGAGCGGCAGTTCATGAAGCAATAGCAGAATACCACTTAAATCCTATTTTTAACTTAACAGGTCACAGTTTAGAGCAAAATAACCTGCATGCTGGAATTTCAATCCCAAATTATGACAATCACGACAATTATGTATTAGAAGAAGGTCAGGCAATTGCAATTGAGCCTTTTGCAACCAACGGAGAAGGAATAGTAAATGATGCTCCTGGCCACTACATCTATTCATATATGGCAAACAAGCCTTTCAGAATGAAAACAACACAAAGGGTTTTAAAATACATCCAGCACAACCATGCATATGTTCCATTCTCAGGAAGATGGATTACTGACGAATTTGGTGAACGCAAAGGAAACATTGGATTAAAACAGTTATCCGATGCAATGGCAATTTATCCATATGCTCCTCTTCGTGAGAAAAAAGACTGCTTCGTAAGTCAAAAGGAACATACTGTACTCATTGAAAAAGAAGGCTGTACAGTTACAACTATCTAAAACTAAAATGAAGATACATTCTTCATTACTTAACTTTTTTTAAAAATAAAAATCCTACAATAACATTAAAAATAGACTAATTTTACAAAATAATTTAAAAAAAAAGAAAAAAGGAAAAAAGAGAAATTAGTATTCCACAGGAAGTGGTAATCCTAATTTAGCTCTTCTTTCACGTTCTGCGCTGTTTTTGTCTTTCTTACCTTTAGCTAATTTTTCAAGTAAAGGAAGACCCGGTTTTACTTCGTCCATTGGTTTTGTTTCAATTAAACCTGCGTCAACAGCTGCTTTAAATATGCTGTCACCATCATCAGTTCTGGTTAAAACAGTAGACCATCCGTCAGGAGATCCTACAGAACCGGTTGATACGTCAGCCCATTCAGCAACGTAATCCATACAGATGTTACATCCAGCTTGTTCGTATCCGTGGGTTTCTTTAATTGCTAAACCAGAGTCTTCACCGTCTTTGGTTAACCAGAATTTACCTTTACCGATGTCCATTTTGGAAGCTTCAGTTAAAGAGTCAAATCCTAATTTTGCGGTAGCGAAGGTGTCGAGAGAAGCCATAGGGAAGTTTTCCATACAGTAGATACCGATGATCAATTTGATTTTGTCAACGACAAATCTAGTGAATGGATAAGCTTGTGCTTTTCTTAAACCTTGTGTTTGACATGGTGTTGCTACAACTCCAACTTTTTCTAAACCGTATTGACGGGTTGCTTCTTTTAAAGCAGATAAAGTTGGGGACATGGAGTATTTAGTTCCTGCAGCTGCAATAACTTCATCAGCGGAAGTTACTACAGTAGGAATAGGTCTCCAATCATCATCAGGAGTTCCAGCTACAACTGCACCTTCAATGATTCCTTCATCAAGTGCGTAACAGAGTAATGCAGATACAATTCCTCCGTCTTGTGATACGTCTAATATTTTACTATCAGTAGATCTTGCTGATACTGCTTCTTTGTAAGTACCTAATACCATAGCCATTCCTCCTAAAGTCCTGTTTCCTCTTTAATTCTTTTGATAGGTAACCAAGCTCTTGGACACATTGCGTAGCAAGAACCGCATTTAATACATCTGTCTCTATCACAACTTGGTCTACCTTCAGCAAAGCCCATAGCTCTTGTTGGACAAGCTAGAGCACAAGTTCCACATCCAGTACATAATCCGTTACGGATTACGTTAGTTAATACATCACAGCCACAGCCAGTGTTACATGCAGCTTTATCAATAGCAGGTTGTAAGTATTCCATATCTCCATTACATAATGCTACAACAACTTTTGCAATCATTTCAGGAGCTACAGGACAACCAGGAAGTGCGCAATCAACTTTAACTAATTGGCTAATTGGTGCAAATGATTCGTGTTTAGGTTGTGCTTGTTGGCCTCCACGTGCGAAGGTTGTGAAACAACCGGTCATAGCACAGGAACCGAATGCACAGATTAAACCTGATTTTTCTCTTGCCATTAAAAGTTCTTGAACACTGTGTTCATCTTGTAAACAAACTGATCCTTCAATTAAACATAAGTCCATTTCAGGCATTTCTTCAGCGTAAGTACCGTGAACCCATTTGTCCACTAAAGTTTGTCCGTATACAATGTCAACCATTTCAGTTAAAACTGTGGATAATATGTCATAGTTTTCGGTTAATGACATTGCATCACCAGTACAACCACTTAAGTGTATGTAACCGATACGTGGTTTTGCTGCAGCAGCTTTTGGTTCTTCTGCAGGAGCAGTTTCAACAGGTGCTTCTACAGCTGCTTCAACTTTTTCTTCTACTTTTGGTGCTACTTCTTCTTTAGATCCACCAAAAGCTTTTTTCAATTTATCAAACATTATTTTACCCCGATTTCTTTTAAAATAATATCAATAGCTTCAGGAACTGCCTTTTCTACAGGTTCTGTTAAACCCACATCAACATCCGGAGTTGGAATCTCGGCCGGTTTGCAACCAACGACAACAACTTCGCATTTTTCAGCAATTTTTTGAAGAGGTTCTTCGACTGTCATACCATGAGGATTATCATATTTGCCAACTTGCATAATAGTTGGGTCAAACACGTCAACGGTTCCTGGTTCCGCATTAAATTCAACAACATCAATTACTATCAATTTTTTCCAATCGTATTCCTCATACAACGGGAAGAAATTAGTTGGAGCTGCAGTACCACCATCAACAAACTGAATACTCTCAGGTAGAGTTACACCTTCAAATTTTTCTTGTATTTGGTTTAAAACATCTTTATCGAATTCATCTTCAACATAAGAAGTTACAGCCGGATCATAATAATCATTTTTATCGTTAGAATATTTTTGTAATAAATTTATAACTATTGGGCCGAAACCATCATCTTTAAATAAGATGTTTCCACAGCCAATAACGATAATGTCCGAATGATAAGGCATTATTTTCCTCCTAAACTTAGATTCTCACCATTTCATTTTTGAGAATGGATTTATCTTCGTCGTCAACTACCATTACGTGAGTAGCACATGATAAACATGGGTCGTATGCTCTAATAACATGTGGACCAAACTCATGATGGAATCCTTCAGTAGCAGGACCCATAGTTGGAATGTTCCAAGTAGTTGGTACAATTGCAGAGTAGAATTTGATTTTTCCGTCTTTGACTTGAGCCATGTGAGCGTTAGTACCCCTAGGACCTTCAATAATACCAAATCCGAGTTCATCAATTCCTCTAGGATCGTAATCAGCTCTAGCAGAAGCTGCAGGATCAATTGCATCTAAAGCTTCTAAACATGCGTCGTAGTTTTTCAACATTTCGTCTGCACGAGCTACGTGTTGAGCGATAACACCTTTTCCTTTGAATCCTTGATATTTTTCCATTCTTGCTCTAGGACCGGTTTCAACATTGGTTCCGTTGATTAATGGAATAACTGAACATGCTTTTTTACCGATTTCTGGGTCATCATACCATGCTTCAGGTAAACATTCGGAGAATGCATCCATATCAAACTCGTTAACACCGTAAGTAGGGTGAACAGCGAGTAATGGTTGGTTAACTACACCTAAATCTTCAGGAATGCCTAATTTTTCTGCACTTTCAGCAACACAGTTTTTGATTAATTCAATGTGTGCTTCGAGTTTAGGTTTGAGTGCGGTCATTCTTTCGATTAATCTTTCTTTGGTGAACGGAGTAATGTTTCTAGCCATTCCTCCAACCCTAATATCAGATGGGTGGATACCTTCACCAGCAATCATGTCAACAACATATTGTACATTTTTTCTTATTTCACTTACACTGTCAACAGCGGTAGCGAATAAGTCTTCAGGTACAAAATCAGGTGCGACTAAGAAGTGGTGAATAGCTGCACTGTTAATGTTATGTGCTGCTAAAGTAGCTTCTCTTAATAATCTAGCTGCTTTAGGAATTTCAATACCTAATGCTTGATCAATAGCTTCAGCGGATGCTAAAGTGTGTGGAATTGGACATACTCCACAAATTCTTTGACATAAAACTGGAGCTGTTTCAGGAGCTTTATCAAGCACCATCTTTTCTAAACCCCTTACAGGAGTAATACTTAAATACATACCTTTTGTAACTATCCCTTCATCATCAACTTCCATGACGAGTTCGGCATGGCCTTCTTGACGAGTTGTAGGAGATATAACTACTCTATCTTTCAAATATGTCACCTCAATTATAGAAATTAGAAACTAACGTGTATATATTTATTCATAAACATTAATAAGTACTACTAAAAATCACATATAGAAATATATATATTATAGAAGGTTCTAAAATTAATTATTGTATTTAAAATATCAATTTTATAGGAGGAAAAAAATTGGATAAAGCAAACATAATCATCTCCATTATTATTGTGTTATGTGTTGCAGCAGCAGTTGCGGCATATGGTATTACAAATAGTGACAGTCCAATATTTTCTGATTTATCCAGTATGTCTGCAAGTGACAGCAGTGATACAGGCAATGGAATAGGAAATAACTCCACTTTAGGTAATGGATCTGGTGTATCCGTATCTTCCGATTCTTCAGAAGGTTCTGGATCAAGTAGTGAAGGTTCAAGCAGCAGCGGTGCTGGCAGTGGAACTAGTTCAAGTTCTGGATCAAGCAGTAGCGGTTCCAGCAGTGGTTCAGGCTCTGGAAGCGGAAGTGGATCAGGCAGTGGTTCAGGTTCAGGCTCTGGAAGCGGAAGTGGAACTCATTTATCCTACTCAGAAGCACAAAACATTGCTAGTGGAGCAGTTGAAGAACCAGGATGCTACGTTGGTAGTGGATCTTACTCTGGCGGATACTGGTACTTTACAGTTTACGATGCAAACGGTAATAATGTAGACACCATCAGTGTTAATGATGCAACCGGTGCAACTGGAAGAGGATAAGGATTATTAATTTAATCCTTTTTTAATTATTTTTTAAAAAAATAGATAACTATATATAATACCAAATACAAAATTATTATTGTTGTATATGTGGGCCCGTAGCCTAGCTGGATAGGGCGTCGGACTTCTAATCCGAAGACCCCGGGTTCAAATCCCGGCGGGTCCGCTCACATTTTATAAACTTTTTTTATGAAGATTTTTTCTAAAGAATTAAATATTTAATGGGCTTGTAGCCTAGTCTGGAAGGGCGTAAGACTCCTAATCTTAAGATCGAGGGTTCAAATCCCTCCAAGTCCGTTTTTAAAAATTATCTAAAGTAACAATATTTTCTTGTTTTTTCTCATTTAATTCCTTTTTAAATGAGATTTGACCGTATTGTCCCCCACCACCAGGAACCACATCAATTGTACCTTCCCTAAATGATTTTACAACAGCAGCCACATTTGAGTCTATTTTTTCTATATCACTTAAAGAGACATTGATTAATACGTCGATTTCTGTTCCAAAATTGTCAATTAGTTTCTGCCATTTGCCCTGAACCAGCTTTGTGGTGACACCTTTGTCATAAACAGTTGAAATCAGTTCGGCCAATGGCATCAGATGAACATACTTTGGCCTAAAGCTAGGATGTTTCGGTTCCTTAAAATCAGCAATTTCCGAAATTCTAAAATCAACACCTTTTTTAATGGTTCCTCCACAATCACATTTCATCTTACTTTCTTTTGCAATTGCTGGATCGATTAGTTTGTAGCACTTGGTGCATGCGGTCATGTGATACTTACCTAAATTAGGTATCAATCCATAATTTGCTTTAATATCCCTATGTTTTATTGCACTTTTTATGGAAGAGTATGACATATCCTGGAGCTCAATTTGATTAAATTCCCTACCTAATCTATGAGGCCATGGAGAGTGTGCATCGGAATTGGTTAAAAATGGAAAATCCTTAAGCTCATCAATGCAGTCTGCCATATCTGTATCTGCAGACAAACCCAATTCAACAAAATCCGGTTTTCCATCATAACAATCATAAATACTGTCATATGATTTATACATTCCGGTCCAGGGAGTAAATGCATGAGCAGGACCAATCAAGCAATCATATTCCTTAACAAGATCTAAAAGTTCTGCGCCACCCAATTTTGTTTTTGGCCTTCCGTCAATATGCTTATTTTTAGAGGGCAATCTGTCTGATAATTCACGGGCAGTTTCAATATCCGGAATAATAATCAGATGATGAATCCTGTTTTTGCCTTCGACTTCAGTTGTCAGAACAAAGTTCACATCACCATATTCATAAATTCCATCACCCAAATAAGAAGTGCTTTCCTCAATAATATCCAGCCACCCTGGATGAAAGGCATCTCCAGTTCCTAAAAGCTCCAAACCTTTTAGTTTTGATTTGGGAGCCATATTCTTAATCAACATATCTTTTGAAGAAGCCATTGAAAAGCAACTGTGAACATGAAAATCAGCATTTACTAACATGTATAATTGTTAGAAACTAAAATTATATTAAACTATCCAATAATTTTTTAACATCGAATATAGGGGCCTTTTCCTCTTTGGGAAATCCATCATGGGACAAGTTATCTTCATTGACTGTTCCACTGACATCCTTTAGGTTCTTTAAAAAATAATCCGCTTTGTGTATTAATTCGATTAAATCAGATCGGTTAGTTGGATATGCAAGCTTTAAAGTGGGGATATTCAAATCATGAACTATTTTCAACTCCAGACTACGGGCATTATTACATGAATTTCCACCAAATAAAATCAAATCATTTAAAGCACCATACATCCTTTCACGTATTTTAGGACGCTTACCAATGATAATTGCTGCATCAGCTTTATCTACAACATTTGAAAACAGGAACAATCTTGATTTTACACCCGATGGCAACTCACTTGAGGAATATTTGGAAATTAAATTATCGAAAGTCAGATTGCCGTCACAAATATCCATATTGTCCTCTTTGGAAAAATTAGAAGGGGATAAATAAGTATGTCCATTCTTTTCGATTAATGGAATGACAATCATGGACGCATCAGGTATAACTATAACGTTCATCTTAAAAAAAAAGTAAAAAAATAATATATTGAATTATCCAATATATCTTAAATCATCCGCATTTCCAGCATTAGCTTTATTAATCAAATCTTGTTCCATTTGTTGAGCTCTAGCTATCATTTGCCTAGTTTCTTCAGCCCTTTCATCTAACTTATCAGTATTGATTTCAAAATTGAGCAATAATGATAATTTTTTCAAAATAGCTTCAGCAGATTCAGCATCAATGAAATAACCCGGAGTTTCACCCATAAGACAAGATCCTTGAATTCCTTGACGAACACCCAAACCTAAAAACAGTCCGGAAGCTCCTACAATTCCTCCATCATTTGCCCTCATCTCAATATCAGCTTCTTTTAATAGTTCCGCGTTAGCTTCATCAGTAGCTGCCCCATAAACTTTAGGATCCTCAACAGGCTGTGGAATAGCCATACCTCCAAGAGTGAAAATTCTGGTTATGCCATAACCCTTAACAAATTCCAAAATGTCTTTACAGATTAAGTATTGACCTTCAGGGGATAAAGCCTGAGTATTACCAACAAGGATAATTAAATCCAAATTATCTTCACCAACATCTTTTAAATAATAAAGCTCATTGTGCATATTTTCAATTATTCCTTCCTCTTTTATGAGAACTTGAGGCGGAAAAGTTGGAGAATAAATTTCAGCAAACATTGTTGCTCCCAATTCGTCAATCATATGGTCAGCAGCAAGTTTACCCACATGTCCAAGACCAGGCAATGCTTCAATGAAAATAGGATTTTCTAGTTCAATTTCTTCTAAAACATTTATTTCAGCAGCATTCAATGTGATTACTCCTTCATTGACTCTTTTTTTAATATCCTACGATATTTACCGTATTTATCCTCAATAGAAAATTTTGGAGGATAAATTACTTTAAGTTTCCCGCCACATTTAGGGCAGGAATCTTTTAAAGTATAAATTCCACATTCAGGACATTTATTCATTTTCATATTCATAAGAATCTAATTATCTAACTCTCTTAGGAAAGAACCATTACCATCAGATTCTTCAACAACTGCAATACACCTATCTGCCGCAGCTTTAAGAGCCTTTTCAGCTAAGATATAATCAGTGGATTTTACAGTAATCCTGTATCTAGGTGCACCAACACATTGGACTTTAATCTCTTCCTCTTCATCACCATTATCTTCTGCAGCTTTAAGAGCATCGATAATGATTTCCACACCATTAGGTACGAAAGTTTCAATGTCTACATAACCGCTAATGTGAACTTCAGGAGGAGTGATATTTTTCTGTGCTACTTCTGTTATAGCATCAGCCCAATCTTGAGGGATGCCTTCTTCTGTAAGAGATTCAGCACCTTCTTCTGAAGCGGTTTCAAAAGCACCATAAACATCACCAAAGATGTCCATGAGTTCATAACCTACTTCATCATAAGCATCATCTAAACTTTTATCCAATGATTTTGCAGCTAATTCTAAGAATTTTTCAGCTTTTTGTTCTATTTTCCAATGTTGGATTTTTTTAGTTCTTTGGTCTTCACGGATTCTTTTTAAAGAAGCATCAACATGCCCTTTTTTAGGATTTACTCTGAGAACACGACAAACGATTTTTTGATTTTCCCTTACATGATCTCTGATATTTTTAACCCAACCAGAAGATACTTCAGAAATATGAATAAAAGCTTCTTTGCCCTGATATTCTTCTAATTTAGCAAAAGCCCCATAATTAAGAACTTTATAAACAGTACCTACAATAAGTTCTCCTTCATCAGGCCATTCTTGACTTTTTCTTACCATATTAACACCAACATCAATAAAATAATTATAAAAAAATAGTAAATAATAAGTTTGAAACTAGAAAATCTAGTTTAAAACTTTTTCAATGTGTGCGGTGATTTTAGCTTTAGCACCACGAGATTTGACAAGAGTTTTACCACAAATAATACATTTTACGTCAGATGCTGCACGATCAAAGATTACTTGTTCATTGTCACAATCTAAACATTTAACTTTTAAAAAGTTTCCTCTACCTTTACTAACCATGTTAATCACCTATTTAGCTACAAATTCAGGTTTTCCTGTTCTGAAAGATTGTTTAATGTGAGATTTACCACATTCTTTACATTTAAGTCTTAAATCTAATTTTTTAACTGGTTTGTTTCCAGCAGGTAAAGGCCTTGGGTAACCTCTATAACCAGCAGTTACACGTCTGAATTGTCTTTGTCCCCAGGTTAATTCACTAGCTTTCCTTTTTTTAGAAGTGTGAACTTCGTGCATAGTGTGTCTTTTACAGTGAGGACAGTATGTTCTTTTTTCTTTTGGTATTTTCATTTTTTCACCGTAATTAATAAATCATTGTAAATCTATCTATGAATTTATCTAAATTCAATTTCTATCAAAAAACGTTAGAGATAAAAACTGTATTGTAACGCATCAAGTCTACACACAGCAGAAATCCAAATTATATAAAATATAATTTTTTATTATCACAAATAGATACATTCAATATATCTATTTATTAAGATATTTAAATGTATGTAAAAATAGTTAAATTTTGACTTGACGACCCTTTCTATTTTTGAAAAATATTTTTGCATTTATCAAAGGCAAGGTCACCAAATCCTGAGGCCTGAACGGACCATATATTTTTTCATCGACACCTACAATGGGACCAATTTCGTCAAAAACCAACATTGTTATCAGTTCAGTGTCTTTAGCTATCTTTTTAGACTCAAAATCATAAAATTCGTCCTGAACATCCATTGCATTTGGATTTTCCTCTATATCCTTTGGAACAGCCACAGGCTTTTGAGGCTTAGGCGGGACTTCATTCTGGGATTTGATTATCTGTTTTTCAATAGGTTCCCTGACTTGGTCTGTAATTACTTTTGCCTTTTTGATTTCATCCAACCTATCCAAAACTTCATCCTTTTCCTCAGCAGGTTCGGTAGGAGTTAATGTAGTGGATTGGGTTTCCTTTGGCTTGATTATTGGTTTGGATGGAGGTTTCACTTCATCATCATCAGAAAAGTCTTCAAGGGAAATGTTATTTCTATGATTTTTTAAAGTATCGATTAGGGAATAATAGAATTTTTCCTCTTCAGGGGTTAAATTCAAGGGAGTAGTGTCAACCAAATCAAACTGAGGTTTACCTGTAAACAAATGATAAGACCTATGGATATTTAGAACTGCAGAGTTTGTAATTTTGGTTTCCCTTCTCTGGCAGATGTCAGTAGCTATAATTTGAGCTTCCTTAAGTATTGCCGGAGCTTTAGAAAATGGATCGCTCATTGCCTGTTTTTTTAACTCGTCCATATACTCATGCATATCACTGTAGAAAGTCTCTTCAACACGAGCTAAAGAACCGTTATTACGTTCCTTTTTTTGAATTTTACGTAAAACCTGATAAAATTGATCCACTTAATACCCTCTTTAATGTAACTGTTAAAAATAAAAAAAAAGTTTAAAACAAATGAAATTATTCATCTGTTTCTAATCTAGGAGCAAGCAAGAAACTAAGCTTACCATCGCCAGTAACCATATTAAGGGTTAAACTTAATGGCATGTCAGTACCTAAACTAATTTCAGCTTCCTCTGAAAATTTATCTGCTTTAAGCATTTCTCTAATCTTGTCCAATGAGAATAAAGATTTTGCATGTTCCTGGATATTTTCTCCGTGAAGATATTTAATGCTTGCATCACCGAATTCACCGTCTGCAGATGCAATAAAGTAATCTTCATCGACTTGCAAAGCGATTTTGTCAGAAAAGATATCGATATCATTGATACAATCTTTCAAGATTGAGAAACGTACTTTGAATGTTGTCGGATGATTAATTTGAGGTGGAACAGGGTTATCGTATTCCATATCAATTAATCTGATTTTGAAAGTTCTTGTAGCGTCGCCTTCAAAGGTAATGATGAAATTTCCTTCATCCAAAGACATCAATACTCTGTCTTGTGATTTAGCCCTTTTGAGAACTCTCATAAATTCATCAGTATCAATGTTGATTTTTTCTGGAACATCACAAATATATTCATCAAATAAACTAGATTTAAGTTCTAAATGAACGAAAGTTATGTGACTACGGTCTAAGGCATCTAATCTCATGCCTTCACTGTCAGTTTGAATTTGTACTTCATCAACAATAGATGAAATAGCATCAAAACTGGTTTTTAATATACTAGAATCACTTAATTCAGCTTTAAACATAAATAATCCTCTTATTAATAATGTATTTATATTTATTTTTTATATATTATAAGTTTATCTTTTTTATTATATCAGTCATTGCAAGCATTTTTCATACTTGAAACATAATCCCTTAAAGCATCATTAGCGTCTTCACCATACTCTTCAATAATTTTCACAATAGCACTGCCAACAATTACGCCGTCGGCAATTTTTGAAATTTCAGATGCCTGTTCAGGAGTATTAATACCGAATCCAACAGCCAACGGCAAATCTGTTACCTCACGAATGTCTGATAAAATAGAATTTAAATCTGTTTTAATTTCACTGCGCATTCCAGTGACCCCCAATGATGAGACAACGTAAATAAATCCTGTTGCATCGTTAGCTATCATTTTAATTCTTTCACTGGAAGTTGGTGCAATCAGAGAGATAACATCGACACCATTTGATTTTGCAATATCTGATATTTCCCCCTTTTCTTCATAAGGCAAATCTGGGGATATGATTCCATCGACACCACATTCTGCACATTTCTTAAAGAATTTCTCATAACCATAAAAGAAAACAGGATTGATATAAGTCAAGAATACCAAAGGAATATCAGTTTTTTGGCGAACTCTCCTTACAATGTCAAAAACATCATCGGTTGTGGTGTTATGCTTCAATGCCCTCACGTTTGCATCCTGAATCACAACTCCTTCAGCCATTGGATCAGAAAATGGAATTCCAATCTCAACCAAATCGCATCCAGCTTCCTCCATAGCTAAAATATACTCAACAGTCTTATCTATTGTAGGATCACCGGCAGTTAAAAATCCTATAAATGCAGTTCCATTTTCAAATGCATTAGCTATTTTACTCATTTAACTCAACTCCCCTATACTCGGCTATTGATCTAACGTCTTTATCCCCTCTTCCAGATAAACAAATCATTATAATTTCATCTTTATCCATTTTTGGAGCTAATTCCATGGCATAAGCGACGGCATGTGCACTTTCAATAGCTGGAATAATTCCTTCCATTCTTGAGAGATATTCAAATGCATCAACCGCTTCCTCATCAGTTACAGGAACGTATTCGGCACGGCCGATGTCTCTTAAGTAGGCATGTTCCGGACCTACACCAGGATAGTCAAGACCTGCAGAAACTGAATAAACCGGAGCAATCTGTCCGTAATCCCCCTGATTAAAAATTGATTTCATTCCATGAAATATTCCAATCTTACCCTTGGTTAAGGCAGCTGCATTATATGGAGTATCAATACCTTTTCCTCCAGCTTCACAACCAATCAGTTTAACATCTTCATCATCAATGAAGTTATAAAATGCACCCATAGCATTACTTCCACCACCAACACATGCAATTACGGCATCCGGAAGTTTTCCTTCTTTTTCAAGGAATTGTTCACGTGCTTCGGCACTTATGACTGCCTGAAAATCACGGACCATCTGAGGAAACGGATGAGGCCCCATTGTAGAACCAATTACATAATTGGTATCATGTATACGTGCAATCCAGTCTCTGAATGCATCATTCACGGCATCTTTTAATGTTTTAGTTCCTGACTTGACAGAATGGACCTTTGCACCAAGCAACTCCATTCTATAAACGTTCAAAGCTTGCCTTTTGGTGTCAACTTCCCCCATGAACACTTCACATTCCATGTCTAAAAGTGCAGCCGCAGTAGCTGTTGCAACTCCATGTTGCCCAGCACCGGTTTCAGCAATAACTCTAGTTTTACCCATCTTTTTTGCAAGCAATACCTGTCCTAAAACATTATTAATCTTATGAGCACCTGTGTGGTTCAAGTCTTCACGCTTCAAATAGATTTTGGCACCGCCAAGGTCTTCAGTCATTCTTTTAGCATAATATAACAGGGATGGCCTTCCTGCATACTCCCTTAATAAATCATTAAGCTCTTCTACAAAATCAGGATCATTCATATAATGATTGTACTGTTCTTCCAAATAGAGCAGCTCATGCATTAATGTTTCGGATATGTATTGACCACCATATTCACCATATCGTCCTTTACTCAATTTATAACCTCCATTATTTCCCTAATCTTTTTTTCATCTTTAAATCCATCAGTTTCAAGGCCAGAACTTAAATCCACAGCATACGGTTCAAATTCTTCAATAGCTTGAGAAATGTTTGAGATATTCAAACCGCCCGCCAGGAAAAAATCTTTTTTTAAATTCTTTCTAATCAAACTCCAATCAAAAGTTTTCCCACTGCCTTTACCGCTGTCAAATAATAAGAAATCAGCATTAGTATCAGAATAATCATCTAAATTAACATTTTCTGACATTTCAATAGCATTGACAATCTTCAATTCGTTACCAGTCTTCTCCTTTAATTCAATTATATACTCCTCAGATTCATTTCCATGAAGCTGCGCCATGTCAATTACTCCCTCTTCAAACAGTTTGATTATTTCATCTTGGGATGCATCAACAAAAACGCCCACTGGGACAATTCCATTTCTTAAATTACTTCTTAATTTACCTGCCAAATCATGTGAAACTTTTCTTTTGCTATCTGCAAACACAAATCCTATGAAATCGGGTTTATACCTGTTTACAATTTCTATGTCCTCCAACCTCTTAAGACCACAGATTTTAATTTTAACCATTTTTCAACTCCGAAATCATAGCCTTTTTATCATCACTTTTCATTAAAGTTTCACCAATTAAAACTGCATCAACATTATTTTCTTTTAATCTGGTGACATCTTCCTTTGTTTTAATGCCACTTTCTGAAATAAAGATAACATCTCCGCTCACACATCTACGTAAGTTAATACTATTTTCAATATCTACAGTAAAATCATTCAGGTTCCTATTATTAACACCTATTATTTCTGCACCGACATTCATTGCAGTTCTTATCTCATCACCGTCATGGGTTTCAACAATTGCAGAAAGACCCAAATCATGAGCCAAATCCAAATACTTCTTTAATGTGACAATGTCTAAAATAGAAACAATCAACAAAACAGCTGAAGCACCCAACAATTTCGCTTCCCAAATCATGTATTCGTCAACGACAAAATCCTTTCTCAATATGGGAATACTGACATTTTCGGCAATCTCCTCAAGATAGTCATTAGACCCTTGAAAGAAAAATGGTTCAGTTAAAACTGAAATAGCACTGGCTCCTGCAGATTCATAATCCTTTGCAATTTCCACATAATCAAAATCATCGGCAATCAATCCTTTAGATGGAGACGCCTTTTTAACTTCAGCAATGATTGAAATTTCATCGCCACCTAATGCTTTTTTGAAGGGGAATTCATCAGATATTTCTAAAAGTGAAACGCTTTTTTTAAGTTCATCCAATGGAATGATTTCCTTTGCCAGTTCTATTCTCTCTTTGGTTTTTTCAACAATTTCATCCAACATGATAATCAGCTGTTTGTAAATTCAATAAATTTTTCAAGTTGTTCCAATGCCTTTCCGGAATCTATGATTTCTGCAGCCAAGTCAACACCCTCCCTTAAGGATTCCACTTTGCCTGCAACGTACAGACCTGCGGCAGAATTAAGCAAAACCGCATTTCTTCTAGGGCCTTTTTCACCATTCAATATTGACAATGTGATGTCAGCATTTTCCTGTGCATTTCCACCTACAAGATCTTCTTTGGATGCCAGTTCCATTCCGAAATATTCCGGAGAAATCTCATAAGACATTGTTTTGCCGTCTTTTAGCTCACAGACAAATGTCTTGTCGCTTGCAGAAATCTCATCCATTCCATCTAATCCATAAACAGATACCGCAGAACTTACACCCAGGTTTTTCAGCACATCCATTAACGGTTCAACAAGTTCCCTTTCATAAACTCCTAAAACTTGCATTGTGGCTCCCGCAGGATTTGTTAACGGACCTAGAATGTTGAATATAGTTCTGATTGAAAGTTCTTTACGTACATTTGCAACATATTTCATAGATAAGTGATAATTTTGAGCAAATAAGAAACATAGATTTATTTCTCTTAAACATTTAATACTTTTTTCGGGTTCGATGTAAATGTTAACACCCAGTGCCTCCAGAACGTCAGCCGCACCGCACTTGCTTGACGCTGACCGGTTTCCGTGTTTTGCAACAGGAACTCCTGCAGCTGAAATAACAATTGAAGATGTTGTTGAAATATTGAATGTGTTTGAACCATCTCCACCGGTTCCAACGATTTCTAAAACTTCCTTATCATTCAATAATCTTACACAGTGAGCCCTCATGGCCTCAGCGGATGCGGTTATCTCATCAATTGTTTCACCTTTCATAGACATTGCAGTCAGATAAGCACTCATTTGGACCTCACTTGCTTCCCCACTCATGATTTCATCCATTGTCTGGTATGCTTCATCATAAGTTAAATCTTCATGTTTGTAAACTTTTAGAATAGCTTCTTTAATCATAATATCCCTTTTTCGACTTTTTCTGTAAAATTTTGTATAATTGTTAAACCGTCAGGTGTCAAAATAGATTCCGGATGGAACTGCAGACCATAAACATTGTAGCTCTTGTGTTTTACCGCCATTACTTCCCCGTCATCCTTAGCCTTTGAAATTATTTCTAAACAATCAGGAAGAGTGTCTTCAACCAAACTCAGGGAATGATACCTTCCAACATTTATTTGAGATGGCAAACCCTTAAAAATAAAATCATAATCAAGAGAAATATCTGATGATTTGCCGTGCATCAGTCTCTTGGCGTGAGATATCTCACCGCCGAATGCTGCACAAATTGCCTGATGACCCAAACAAACTCCCAATATAGGTATCTTATCATGAAACCTCTTAACAATGTCCATGCAGATTCCTGCATCTTCGGGCTTTCCAGGACCTGGAGATAAGATTATGCAATCAGGGTTTAAGTCAGTGATTTCATCGACAGTGATTTTATCATTCCTATAAACTTGAATATCAGGATTGACTTGTCCAATCAGTTGAAATAAATTATAAGAAAAGCTATCATAGTTGTCTATTAAAAGAATCATTCTATCCCTCCATCAGCAATTTCCAATGCATTGATTACGGCTGCCGCCTTGTTTAAACATTCTTCAAATTCCTTTTCAGGCACACTATCTGCAACAATTCCTGCACCGGAACGGATGAATACCTTGTTATTACGGGCGAAGGCTATCCTGATTGAAATGCATGTATCAATATTTCCACTTAAATCAACATATCCAATGGCTCCTCCGTAAATTCCCCTTTTGTTGTATTCCAATTCGTTGATTATTTCACATGCCCTGATTTTAGGAGCACCTGACAATGTTCCCGCAGGCAAAATTGAGTCGATTGCAGCAAGGGAATCCAAGTCGCTTCTCAGTGTTCCTGTTACGGTGGATCCAATATGCATCACATGTGAAAATCTTTCAATTGAGAGATATTTATCGACTTTTACAGAACCTATTTCAGAGATTCTTCCGATGTCATTACGTCCCAAATCAACCAACATGTTATGTTCAGCCAGTTCCTTTTCATCTGACAGCAAATCATGCTCCAGCTCCAAATCTTCTTCCTCAGTCTTACCCCGAGGTCTTGTTCCAGCCAATGGAAATGTGTATAACTTATCATCACTCAATTTCACCAAAGTTTCAGGTGATGCGCCCGCTATTTCAATGTCATTGCTTGAGAAGTAAAACATATAGGGAGAGGGATTAGTGGTTCTCAATATCCTATACGTATCAAATAGGCTTCCTGAAATTTCTGCTTCGATTCTGTTTGAAAGAACGACCTGAAAAATATCTCCTTCACGAATATAATATTTAGCTCTATCAACCATGTTACAATATCTTTCACGTGAAAAAGCAGGCTTGAAATCAGATTTTAATTTTAAAGGTTCAATTTCGGCCTTTTTGCCGTTTTTTATCAGATTTGCAATTTCAAGTAAATCCTCACAAGCTTTCCTGTAATTATTTTCCAAATCGTCAGTCTTCATGTTGACTATTAGGACAATTTTTTGCCTGAAATTATCAAAAGCTATGACCTTGTCAAATAACATCAAATCAATGTCCTTGAACTGGTCCTGGTTTTCAGCATCCAAATTAAGTGATGGTTCGCAATACTTAATATAGTCATAAGCAAAATAACCGACAAATCCTCCAGTAAAGGGAGGCAAATATTCCAGTTTAGGAGATTTATTCCTATTGACCAAATCCTTAATTATTTCTCCTGGATTTTGTGTTTCAATGACAATTTCATCATCATTCAACTCATTGAAATCCTTATCTCCTTTTATGTTGACTACTCCATTTTGGCAAGTGAACTCCAAAAGAGGAGCATAACCTAAAAAACTGTATCTTCCCCATTTTTGTGAATCTTCAACACTTTCCAACATATATACATGATTACTAATGCCTTTTAAAATTCTTAAGACCTCAATAGGAGTAGCCATATCTGAAAATAATTCATAAGATATGGGAATTCGCTTAAACTCCTTATTTTTTCCAATTTTTTTTACATTCTCTAAACTTGGGGAAAACATCATATCACATTCTTTTATTGTTATACAATACTTAGTATAATGTACTATTTAAAACCTTGTTGTAACAAAATGTACATTGAATTATATCTTCAAAAAAATTTAATTCATTTTATCCTGCTCTTTGCTAAACTGAATAACAATTTTTTTAATTTCCCTGCTTTCAAGATATGGAAGTTTTTCAGTGATTTCCCTTTCCAAATCCCTGTTTAACTCAAGTCTTTTGCTAGCATATTCCTCTCCTTCAAATTCGCTACGATATTGCTTATTCAAATTAGAATATTTGGTAATCAAAGGTTGAAGAATTGTGGAAATATCCTGATCCAATTTATCGTTGATGATTTTTTGCTTTCTAATGCCAATTACAAAGCCAACAACTGTTAGGAAGAAACCTAAAACAGTAACAGTCAGGGCAGGAACAAACAATTTGCTATCACCAATGAACACAATAGTTAAAACAATACCTACCATTATTAAAAGAATACCAATTTTTTTCAAATCCATGATAAAACTCCTTAAAAATATTCTATAATTTAGTATTATTTAATGTTATTCAATTCTTTAATGATTACTTTCAAAATTACAATAAATGAAATCACTGCTAAAATAGACACAAATCCCATAACAACACCATTTGTAAATAAAATACTTCCGGAATCTACAAATACAATAGTTTCGGCCATTAAATTATTCAAAAAGTGTGCAAAAATCGGAACTAGGATATTGTCTGTTTTTAAATATAAAATGGACATGCAGATTGCAAAAATAAACGCAGCCGAAATATTTCCATAACTGTGCATTGCCGCAAATAGCAATGAGACAATCAATATTGAAATAACAGTCGGCACAATCAATTTAATCCTGTTGAATAAAACTCCCCTGAATATCAGTTCTTCAGAAATTGGAGAGACAACAACAGTGGCAATGAAACCTCCTACCACCATTAACGAATGACATAGATAGCCTGAAGAGATTGTGAAATTTACAATGCCACCCAATGAAGGAAACGCTTCAAGGATAAACCCGGATAAATATAAAAATCCGTAAGAAATGAAAATATTCAAAACAACTACTATTAAAATATTTTTTAATAATTTTTTGGCAAATACATTGCGAAAATCCGTTTTGAAACTTGAAAAACAGTCCCTTAACTTATATGTAAAAAACAGTATGATGAAAAAATATATCCATACAGAACTAAAATTAAGAATTTTTAATTCATTCAATGCAAAGTATATCAAAAAAAGAGCGATTAAAAGAGTTAATAACTCTTTCAACGTAATATTTTTAATTTTTTCATTAAATGAATACATAATATCGAAAAGCAAAATTTTGATACTCTAATCTAAACGTTAAAATTTAGTAGCTACCATATTCAATGAATAATTATACTAATAAACTTGTTAAAACATCTAATCATCATCAAAGATAAAAACATCTTCTATTAATTTTCGGCCCAAAATTTTTGTTATTTTGTAAGCCAATAACAAGGATGGGTTATATCGTGCATTTTCGAGAGCATTAATTGTTTGCCTAGTCACGCCAGCCAAGTCAGCAAGTTGTTGCTGTGTTATGCCAGCATCCTGGCGAAATTGTCGTATTTTTGTTTCCAAAATAACCACCTATTATTAAAATTATAATAGTAAGTAATAATCTATTGGTATACTATATATAAATGTTTTCAAAATTTCAACTTAAAATATAAAACTATTGAACAATATAATAGTAAATATTATTAATTAATTTTATGAGAGTTGATAAAATATGGCTATACACCCTATTGAATTTAGGTATGGGACTCCCGAAATGAAAAGCATTTGGGAAGAAGAAAACAAATTGCAAAGAATGTTAGATGTAGAATCTGCATTAGCCCAAGCTGAAGGAAAACTTGGAATTATTCCTCAAGAGGTTGCTGATGAGATTGCAGCAAAAGCTAACACAAAATTTGTTAAATTAGAAAGAGTAAAGGCTATTGAAGCTGAAACAAACCACGATATTGCTGCATTATCAAAAGGAATTACTGAAGTATGTGAAAATGGTGCAGGAGAATATGTGCATTTTGGAGCTACATCCAATGATATCGTGGACAGTTCCAATTCATTGCTCATCCGTGACTCAATTGAAGTTCTAAAAGAAAAATTGGAAAGATTAACCAAAATAATGCTTGATTTAGCTAAAGAAAATAAAATGAAAGTTTGCATTGGACGTACACATGGCCAACATGCACTTCCAACAACTTACGGAATGAAATTTGGTTTATGGGCTGATGAACTCCACAGACAATACGACAGATTACAACATGCTGAATCAAATGTCTGCATTGGAATGATGGATGGTGCAGTAGGAACCACCGCAGCATTAGGTGAACAAGGATGGGAAATTCACAAAACTGTTGCAGAAATATTAGATCTACCTGCAGCAACAATCACCAACCAAGTAGTTCAAAGGGACAACCATGTTGAATTTATTAGTGTTTTAGCCAATATTGCAAGTACATTAGATAAGATTGCATTGGAAATCAGAAGCTTGCAAAGAACTGAACTCATGGAAGTGGGAGAGTACTTCGATCCTGAAAAACAAGTCGGAAGCAGTACTATGCCACACAAAATGAATCCGATTACCGCTGAAAGAATTTGTGGTGTTGCAAGAATAGTTAAATCTTATGTAAATGCAGCTCTTGACAATAACCCTCTTTGGCATGAAAGGGACTTAACCAACTCCTCCTGTGAAAGAATAATGTTTCCGGAAAGCTGCATATTAACCGATTACATCTTAAACTTAACAATTAAATTAATGAGCAATTTAGTATTTTATGATGAAAACATCGAAAGAAACTTAAACTTAACCAACGGTTTAATTATGGCTGAAAGATTAATGGCTGAACTTACCCGCGCAGGAATGGGAAAACAAACTGCATACGGAATTGTAAGGAAAAATGCAATCAAGGCAAATAAAGAAAAATTATTGCTTGGAGAGTTAATTCTAGAAGATGAAGACGTTCAAAAGTACTTAACTCAAGAAGATGTAGACAAAATCATGGACCCACACACCTATATCGGATCCATACCAACTATTATTGATGAATTGATTGAAAAATCAGAAAGTTGGTTTTAAAAATTAAAAAAAAAGAATTAATTGATTTGATCAATTAATTTTTACTTTCTCTTTTTATTTCAGGAACATATCTCTTAAGCATCAATGAAAGGGATATGACTGTTACGGAACTTAATGCCATAGCCAATCCTGCTAATGCAGGTTCAAATGTGATGCCGAATGCAGGATATAAAACACCAGCAGCAATTGGAATTAAAATTGTGTTATATGCAAATGCCCAAAAAATGTTTTCCTTGATTCTTCTCATTACCTTTTTAGAAAACTGCACAGCAGCAACAACATTTTCCAAGTCGCCTTCCATGACAACAATGTCACCACTTTCCATAGCAATATCGGTACCATTACCCATAGCCACACCAATATCCGCCTGAGTTAAAGCTGGAGCATCGTTAATACCATCTCCAACAAATAAAACTTTT
>Ga0256404_1001579_pt1 | contig 54250 bp, 39 predicted proteins | sample RumenRJG_01DNA_FD_185990 | JGI IMG/M metagenome (GOLD analysis project Ga0256404, IMG submission 185990) | Bovine rumen microbial communities from Lethbridge, Alberta, Canada - RJG_01 | ecosystem: Host-associated > Mammals > Digestive system > Stomach > Rumen | place: Canada: Alberta | collected... | reverse complement strand
GAATCCAATATCTCAAGGCTTGTGGACATCAATGGCAGGTTTGTATCACTCTCAACGCGTTGAGGGCGCTTCTTTGGAACTCTTTGACTGAATATCCCTAAATAAGTTACCAAATCTAGGATTGATTATGTAAAATAAAAACGATGAAAAAAATTCTTGCAATAATAAAAGGTTCATTTGAGTTTATATGGGTTTCGGCAGCAGCTATTACTCTATTGCCAGCATTGCCTATTTTACTTCCTTTTATAATGATAATTGGATATTGCACAGCGGAAGGGTTTAATAAAAGATTTCCTTATGATAACAACCATCTTCAACCAGACAGCACTCGCTCTAGTCAAGGCTGCCCAGAAACTGAATCTGACCTATAACGAGGTCAACATCATCGTCTACTATATGATTGTGCCGCTCACGTGGTGCATCATGCTGGATTTCATTCTCAACAGTTGGCCGTGGATGTCAGTCGTGTGGCTGACATTGTGTGTGGCTGTCATCTGGTGGCATCGCAAGGATTTCAGCTCCTGGTGTGACTGGGCATTTCAGAAATCGGTCAATTTCTTGTTATGGTTCCGTCACATCGGTTGGGATTATTACAAGGCATCAGTTATCGTCTGCATAGCTGTGCCAATTGCAATCTATAGCATTCTAACGACTCTATTATTAACACAATAAAAAGATTGAGATCCCCGAAGGAAAAGGACCATCCACAATTCGGCACAAAAAACCTATTAACAAATGATTAGAAAAATCTGTAAAGCTATTGTGCTCGCCGTCGCACTGTATCTGAGCTATGTGTTTCTAGTGCCGCACACCTATTCGGTGGACAAAGCTGTGGCATACGTCAATGAGCATGCCGAGTCGCACAGCCGCAACATGTGTGCTCTCTATGTCGAGCGAGCCATCGATGCCGGTGGTCAGCCAGCATTCATCTTGCCTGCATGGGGCTATGCCTATGTGCTGCCATACATGGGATTTGACGAGGTGAAGCGCAACGGTTATCGGCCGCAGAAAGGTGACATCGTGGTGTTTCCGCGGGTCAAAGGCCACATCTTTGGCCACATCGCCATGTACAATGGCCACCAGTGGGTGAGCGACTTCAAGCAGCGGAGGCTGATTGTCGCCAGTGCGTATCAAAATTCGGATTATCAATATTTCAGGTCAAATAGACCCTAACCAACTTTATGCTTTAAAAGGAGAGTTGTGGCTCTCCAATGCTTACGACATGTCGTCATCATCTTTTCTTCTGTAGATCCATTCTACAGCATGCCAAGAAGGCACTTAATCTGCGGTTCATTAGGTGGAGATGCAGACACACAAGCTGCTATTGCTGGCGGCATCATGGGAGCCTTGACAAGAGTTCCTGATGATATTGCAGAACGTGTCTCAGAAGATATTCTTGACCCACTATTACTTGATATAATTGATGATTTTAACAGAATGGTGTATTCTCGTTAATGATAAGAGAAACGGTTTCATGATTAAATCCTAAACCGAAAAAAATCCTGAGTTACTTTCAACAAATATAAATATAGTATAATAGGTAAATAAATTATTGTAATATGATATTTTATCAAACTTTAGATGAATACAATCCTGACGCATGTAGAAAAGGTTTAGTCAATCCGTTTGTGTGTGTTGAACGATTTTATACAATGTCAGATATGACATTTGAAGATGCACTTAAAGAGGTAAAAAACGGGAAAAAAGAAGGACACTGGATGTGGTGGACATTTCCTCAGATGAAAGGTCTTGGCAAGAGTGAACGCTCTTTCTTCTACGGCCTGTCTGGTCAAATGGAAGCAAACGCTTATATTAACGATCCTATTCTCGGCCCACGTTTGATAGAGATTACCCAAGCAGTACTCGATAACGAAAAAACTCCTTACGAGATTTTTGGACAAGACTTGGTTAAATTTCGGGCATGTATGATTCTTTTTGCATCATCTTGTGATTTGCCAATATTTAGACGAGCCTGTGAAAAATATAACTGGATTATTTGAACGTAACTTTGTACTACGAAAAAGAAGCCGACAACAGAGCAACTCGAGCATGAGATTCAGGAACTGCGGCAGCAGAACAAGAAGCTGCTGGAGGACATCCAGCGCAAGCTGGAGCGTATAGCCTGGCTTGAGAAGCAGTTGTTCGGCTCGAAGCGCGACAGGTCAAAGGGCGCCTCAAGCCAAGATGGCCCCACGCTGTTCGACCAGGAGTTCAACGAGGCCTATGACGCGCGCCAGCAGGAGCTAAAGGATGCGGAGCGCCAGGTCGCTGACACATCCGCCACCCGCCGCGCGGCGGCTCGCAAGCGCTCCGCCTCGAACCGCCCCGAGAAGTACCGGTACAGCGGTCTGGAGGAGCGCGCGCTCCAGCAGCGGCAGAGCACAGGCAAGACCATCATGGACGGCATCCTGGCCATGTTCGCCCCGGCGGCCAAGCAATGCACCCCGTCCGACCCGCTGGGCAAGGCCATCGACTACGCCAACAAGATGTGGGACCGCATCAAGCGCTACGCCCTTGACGCACGATACCACCTCGACAACAACCCCGTCGAACGCATGCAGCGGCCAACCGTGATGGGGTGCAAGAACTACCTGTTCAGCAAGAACGACTGCGGGGCCGTGGACAACGCCGTGTTCTACACCCTGCTCGAGAGCTGCGCCGTGGTCGGTGTCAATCCGCTCAAATGGCTAACATACGCTCTGGAAAGGATAAGACCCGACATGGACGAAGACAAACTCGTGGCACTGCTGCCATACAACTGCAAAGCCGAACTCTGATCAGAGTTCGGCTTGTTCTACCTAAGCACCATACGGCTTATTTCGGATGGTTACCCTAAAAGAAGGCAGGTGCACAAGCTAACACGAATAATTCGTGCACTTGTGCACCTGCCCAATAAATCACAGAGTCACTTTATAGTTAGCTCACGGATGCGACGCGTTACTCGTGCAGGCTCACAAAGACAACTGAGTGCCTTGCCCTTTCGGACTTTACGCTTGCTGAGGCTGGCCTTGTGTGTCAAATCCTCTTCAATGCGCAGCAGAGTCTGGACATCCTGATAGAGCGTCAACAGTTCATGCTCGCTTTTTTCCAGTTTCTCCTTGAGCTCCTCGTTGATGGCCATCCTGCGTTTGGGCATATATCCCCAAATGATTGAAATGGCAATGCCAGCGGCACTCAGGATAATGGTTATCAACACACTTGTGTCCATATGCTCACCTGACAATCACTTTGCGGCCATTGTGAAGATAGATGCCTGGGCCAGGGTTTCTCACGGGTTGTCCCAGCAGATTGTAGTACAGTCCGTCTTCATCGTTCTCTGCTTTGATGCTCTCAATATCTGTGATTATCGCATCGGTCACAGAAGTGATGGGATAAATCTCATACATTGTGCTTGGCTCAGTCACTTTAGGTGTTGCCTTTCTGGGGACTGGCGTTGCCGATGGTTCAATCGCTCTGATAATTGCTGTCAGTTCATAGACAGTGCCATTGGCCAGTGGCTCACCTTCGTATAGGGCCATCTTGGCACGTACCGCACCGTTCAGGTCAGAACGATTATGGTTCTCGGTCTTCTCAGGGATATAGAAAGCTTCGTCCTGATAGATAGCCCAGCGAATGTTGGCATATTCCTGTGGTTTTGGAGGCATCAAGTAATAAGATTCTTGAGCAACAAAGTTGGCCGGACAGTACCAGTTGGCCACATATCCGTCAAATTCGCCACCGGTGGGTGGCACGTTGGTGGTCAATGTAGGATTATCCTTGTTGATGAGCGTTCCCCTGACTCCAGAGATTTTGTGGCCCATCAAGGTCTCATACTCATCGGGTGTGACCGGCGCATCCAGTTGTATCTCCACCCAATTGCTCTGGTCAAACGAGCTGGCACGCTCAAACTGGATCTGCCCCTCGCTAGGCGCATAGGGTGGTTGGCCGCTCAGGGCAAAACCATTGTCGTCCTTGGCAAAGATTGACTTGCCGTCACTGGTGATAAACACGCAAGTCAGCGGCTCGGAAATCTCGTAGGTCGAGCCTAGCTTGCCATCAGCCACCATCTGTGCCAGCGTCATGGCCTTCACCACACTCACCTGGCACTCAGTGTCGGGACCGTTGTGAGCCTCATAGGCTTCATCGGTCATCTCCGAGTATTTGCACTCAATGACACCGCCCTCAAATGTCGCATCGGCTTGAACGACAAATGTGAAGACCGGGCCATCGCCAGGTGCGAGCGACTCAACCAGATTTGGCGAATAGGCCGTAATGAGCAGTGAGCCGTCACCTCCCTCTACAAAATCCCCGAGATACGGCCAACCATTCTTTCGGCCATCAGGTATTCTATCAGTCGGTACGATATAATCTTCCTCGTCCTCGTTAAACACAAACGTCAACCCTTCAGGGAGGTATATGTTGACCTGAAAGCTGTAATAATCAACGGTGCTGAGCAGGTTCAACTCTACTTCTTTCTGCTCACCTGGCGACATCGCGAAATCGTTGATGTAGAATTTGTCGGTGGTCACACTGGCGCAATAGGCCAGCAGTGGCAACCAGATTGCGAACATGGTAAGAAACTTTCTCATGAGTTTTGCAAACTACAATTTGTTATAAATGATGGCAATGATACGTGTCACATCGGCCATCGTAAATTTTGTATCAAAGTTGGTGTCAGCGGCTTTGGCCACAAAAACAGGCACATCGTTGCCATAGATATAGGCGATGAGTGTCGTTACATCAGCCATGGTCACCCGGCCGTCGGCGTTGACGTCACCCAGCAGAAAGGGAACCTCGTAGGTCAGGTCGGTGCCCGAGTACTTATCGACGCTGCGCTGGTCACTCACGGTGATGCCATCGATGGTGACTGTGGTGCCCAGGTAGTCGGCAGGACCGCCGGTGAAGTGCAGGGTGAACAACTCGCCCTCGGTGCCGGCGATGACCGTGTTGTTCATCGAGTAGACCAGCAGTCGCCAGTTGTTGTCGCCCAGTGGGATGACCATCACCTGGTGGCCCGACAAGCGGGTGGCGTTGGTCACCGAGGCGTATGTCACCTGGGCCGGCCAGTGCAGGTCCATCTGCACGGCAGTCAAGTCCTGCGACCAGTTGTTCATGCCCAAGTGCAGGTCATAGCCGCCATCCACCCGTTCGCCCTCGAGGGTCAGCGTGTTGGGCGCAAACGTCTCGCCACTGACTGCAACAGCCTTCATGCGCTGGGTGGGGTCGTCGGTGTAGATGTTCATCGTGGTCGAGTATGGCCCCTCGCGGTCGGTAGTGTGCCGCACGGTGAGGTTTGCGCTGCCGCCATTGTTGATGACCATTGGCAGATCCTCAACCACCTCATAGCCGTCGGCCAGAAACACCACCCTATCGATGGTGAGCGGCGTGCGGCCGGTGTTGCGGATGGTGTAGGTTGCTTGGGCGGCCTCGGTGACGGGTGTCACGCCCAGGTCGAGCGTGCTGGCACCGTTGAACTTTGGGGCATCGATGGTCACATATTCGCTGTAGCTGGCCGAGGTCATGTTCTCTTGGGTGGCATTGCTCAGCACCACGTCGGTGGGATTCAGACGGTAGCTGCCGCTGGTGCCGTTGAGCAGTAGTCTGAAGGTGAGTGCCACGCCGTCCTCGCCGTCCCACGGGGTATTGGTCGGCGAGTAGAGGTATAGTGTGAGCTTGCGGCCGTCCTGGCTTGCGAATGCTGTGCTGCCGGTGGCGCGTGCGGCAGCGGTCACACTGCCTGCCACATAGTCGAGCTGTTGCGGCAGAGTGAACGTGCACTGCATGCCCACCAGCGGCTCCATGTTGTTGACTTTGAGCGCAACCTCGACCTCGGTGTTGGCTACCCCTTGGGCTCGCTGCACACGCAGCTCGTTGACCGAGTAGGGGATGGCGTTGACAAAGAGTTTCCGCTTGCCGCTCATGGCATCCGACAGGATGGTCATCCACGACTTGACACCCGGGCTACGGTTGACAGGATGGTAGGTGACCGTGACATTCTGAGTACTGCCAGCCGCCACGACGATGGGCAGTTGGTCGACCGAGAAGTCGGTGTCATCAAACTGCACCTCGTTGATGGTGCAAGGCTCGTTGCCCGTGTTGCGCACCTGCACGTTGCGCGTGTAGGTGCCGCGGATGGGCACCCGGCCAAAGTCCACCTCGGTGGTGACTAGTGCCAGGTCGGGAGCCAGCACTGTCAACTGCCCTTGCTGTGAACTGCTGGCCACCTCATGCCCAGCGGCATCGCTGAGCATGACTTGCGGAGTCAGCGTGTAGGTACCGGGTTTCCTGGCGAGCAGCAACCTGACCGAGCACAACTCGCCCTGGTTGCCGTCCAGTGCGGTGAGCGACATGCTGTAGATGTAGACGTGCAGGTCGTTGCCCGCCATCGCAGCCGAGATGGCATGGCCATTGGCGCGGTCACCCATCGTGGCCGAGCCGTCGACCAGCGTGGCGGCTCCAGCCAGTGGGATGACAACCTCGGCCGCCGAGACGGCATCGTCGTTCAGCAGGCTCAGTGTCAGGGTCACCTCATCGCCCGGTTGCCCTTGAGCCGATGACACGCTCACCACGTTGCCCGCCCGTGCCAGCATGCTCATGCTCACGCATAACAAAATAAGCAATATCTTCTTCATAGTCTGTTGCTTTTCTATCTCACGCAGATTGCGCAGATTTTTTAATCAGAAGACAACAATGCAGACAGTAGAATGTTGTTGTAGTTGTTTTCTTTTTCAATCTGCGTCATCTGCGTGAGTTAAGATCACTTGACCACGATTTTCTTGCCGTTGACGATGTAGATGCCGGGCTGCAGGCGCTTGATGGCGGCGGCGCTGTCGGCCACCTTGCGGCCCATCAGGTCGTACACGCCACTACGGGCAGCCGTGTCGGCTGTGATGTCGCCAATCAGGGTGGGCACCTCGCCGTTGACCAGCAGCAGCTCGTTGCCGCGCGAGTCACTCAGCACCAGGTCGGTCAGCTCGGCGCTGTTCAGGTCGAGCAGGGCCACCTTGCCGGCCGGGATGGTCTTGCCGCCCATCGAGTAGCTCAACAGCATGCGGGTGGTCTCGTCGACCTGTATCCACATACGCTCCATCGGCTCCAGAGCCTCGAGTGTGCGTACCTGAGTGTCGGCTGCCGCCTTGACGGTCACCTGCACGCCACCCAGAGCCACCGGACTGTTGACATAGAGGATGCCGTCCTCGATGGTGTAGACCACGCTCTCGTCGGTCATTGCCATGGTGCCGGCCTCGGGATGTGCGATGATGTTGATCACGCCCACGATGTCCAGGATGTTGATGTTGCCGTCCTCGTTGACGTCGGCCGCGTCGAAGATAAACGGCTGCGGGTCTTGCTGCGACAGATAGGCCACGATGCTCACCACATCGGCCACGTTGACGCTCATCGAACCGTTGGCGTCGCCCTTGATGCTCGTCAGCGGAGTGGCGGCCACCACATTGCTGATGTCATACTCCTTGAGGTCGGTCGACATCACCTTGTAGTAATAGTAATAGGTCTCGCCGGCGGTGACGCCGAAGTCGGTGTACTCGGTGTCCTCCACATCGATGATGGCCTCGTTGACGCGCACGCGGTTGATGGTGTCATTATTAGCGTTAAGCTGGAAGCGATAGACGTTGAAGCCCATCGCGTCCTCAAAGTCGTTATTCTCGTTGTTCCACGTGAGCTTCACCTTGCCCAGCCCGGCCTCGGCGGCAAAGCCAGTCGCCATCGACCCGGCCGCCTGCACCAGCACGTTGAAGCGCCAGTACTCATCAGGGATGTCAAAGTGGTCGTAGTCCTTACCACCTGTCACCTTGATGCGGTTCAAGCCGTCGGCACTGAGTTTGCCGTTGACCGTCAAGAAAGCCGTATAGACACTGACATCATCCTTGACGCTCCAGTATCCACCGTCGCTGATGGGGATTTGTGTGTAAGGCTCATAGGCACCCATGGTGATGGTGGGCGTGAAGGTCGTGTCCATATCGTCGCGGTTGTAGTACACCTCAAATTTGTGGCGTCCCACACCCAGCGGCGGCATCTCATCGAACTCATCCTGAGCATCATAGCCGTCAACCACCACTTTCCAAACGATACCGTGAGCCTCCTTGTATGGACGTGTGGGCATGTTGCTCAGGTCGACGGTGGTGAAACAATCCACATTGGGATTCTGAGCATCGTAGATATAGGGGCGAATAATTGACTCCTTGCTTGTACCCAGCCACGACGGCCACTTGGCATGGTCGGTGGTGATGCCGTTGTCCCAACCTAGCACATAGTCAAATTTCCACTCGTAGCCTGTGGAAGCTATATAAATAACAGTGCAATTACCACTATGTATTATATTATTATTCGCATATGAATTATAACTCCTTTTACCTCCATTTACATTGAAATTAACAAAATTGCAGAAGAAATTATTTGACTTGATAGTAGTCATGCCACTGATGGATTTAACAAAAGAATCCTCAAAATTAACACGATAACCAGATAGATTTCTACTAAAATAGTAATTAGATAATCCTTGTTCAATTTTTGGTATATTTGACCTGAAAATGCAGTCCTTTAAATATATAAATGGGGAACTGTAATCGTAAGCATAGTTCTCAATCACGCAGTAACTTATTGTATCACAGGGATTTATATTTAATGATATTGCATTGTATTGTGTCCCGTTTATTTTATAAAGATAACTGGGGTCGAAAAGAATATTACACCTAATGTCAGATTCATCGCTTGGTGTATCTGGATAAACATTGATTAGGTTGCGATAGTCATTTAACGCCTGTAAATAAGGTTCTGTAATAAGTGATGGATCACTCAAACGAGTTTCGTCTATCTCAATATAGCCCATATCGTGTCCTGTATCATAATCATAGTAGCGAAGCATTTCTGGATAGTGTTTTTCTATATAACTCAATATGTATTGCCATGCATAAATATAAATAGTGCTATTAATTTGTGCTTGAGGCAAGTAACGACTACAACCAAACGAATTCAAAGCTTTTGGAGTTTGTTCCGTTTGTACGAGTGTAAACACAGTTGTATCAGCATTAGTATACACTACATTGTAGTTATTACTGGGACTTCTGTTTGACCCTGCGTGAGATCTTATACCTCCCCATGTACTATTGGGGTCACGGCTGGTGAACACAATCAGAGAGTCAGGCTTGCCGTTAGCAATAAGTTTGCCCTCGCTCTGGAGATAGCAGCCAGGGGCAAACTCAATGCGTGTGCCTGGCTTGATGGTAAGCGTGACTCCCTGCGGTATGGCGATACTTTTCTTTACCACATAGTGCTTGTCAGGATAGAGGGTCATGTCCTCGGTGATGACGCTTTGTAGCTCGGCGATGTTCTCGACCTTAAACTCCACATCTTGCTCCACATCGTTGATGATGTTGTCGCAAGTGGCGGTGACACGCAACTTGAGGATGTGACTGTCATCGACATTATCAGCGACCTTGATGACGAGCGGGTTCTTGCTGCGCAGCGAGGCGCGGTTGAGCGAGTAGCCAAAGTCCACATTGTTCTCAAGCACCTCGACATTGGAGGCGCTCTCATAGAGCGGGTTGGCCATCACACTAAAGGTCACATTGTTGGCCAGGCCCCACTCGCTGCGCAGGGTGGGCCACAGTTTGATGGTCTCGCCGGCATCGATGATTCCGTCGCCATCGCCTCCCTCGGTGTCGTCAATCTCAACCAGAGGGATTGAGAGGCGGGCTTTGCGGTTGCTGTAGTCAAAGTTATAGGCGGCCATGGCATCAAAGATGCTGGTGGCATACTCGGTGCCCGAGCGGTAGTCGTCCATCACGATGATGGAGTCTTGTGCCTTGGCGGCCACGATGTCGCCAATCCACACGTCGCGGTAGTATTCCGGTTCTTTGGTCTGCAATAATCGTGAGATTGCACCAGCCACCAGTGGTGTTGCCATCGATGTGCCATTCATGCTCTTGTAGGTGCCGCCAGGATAGGTGCTGAGTATGTTTTGGCCAGGAGCCCAAATCTCATAGTTCCACCAGTCCGAGCCATACCAGTCGGAATTGACATAGTAAGGCCCGTCGGGATCAAAGTTACTGAAGCCTGCCTGGGTGTTCTGCTCGTTGGAGGCCTGCACACCCAACACGATGTCAAATGCGCCAGGGAATGAGAGACCACTAGGTGAACCTGGTCGATAGATTGATTGCCCAGCATTTCCTGCGGCACCGGCAAGGATAGCAGTCTGGTAGGCTTTCTGATAGATATCATATCCCCATGGAGATGAAGAACCGAAAGACATTGAGAGCACATCCGCACCATTGGCCACGGCATAGTCGATGCCCTGAATGATGACTGCGGCGGTACCTACGCCGTCAGGCTCCATGACGGTGACTGGCATGATGAGGGCATCGGGGTTGGCACCGGCGATGCCGATGCCATTGTTGCCCACGGCAGCGGCGATGCCCGCACAGTGCGTGCCATGGCCGTTACGGTCTTCCATCACAGCATTGTGCTGCACAAAGTTCCAGCCATGCAGGTCATCGACGAAGCCGTTCTGGTCGTCATCCTCGGCCGTGGCACCGCTGGCCTCGGCTGAGTTGGTCCAGATGTTGTCGGCCAGGTCGGGATGCGTGATGTCGACCCCCGTGTCGATGATGGCGATGACGGGCCGCTTGGCACCCTCCAGTTTGGGCATCTGCCACAACTGTGGCAGTTTGATGGCATCGAGGTACCATTGCTCAGTGCGCATCGGATCGGCCTCACTGGCCTCGCCATCGCTCTGGGCGTAGACGTAGTAGTTGGGATAAGCATACTCGACCTGGTCGATTTGCTTCAGTTGCTCCACGACATCTTTCATTGGCTTCTCGGGTGTCTCCTTAAAGGTCATCAGGTAGAGCCGTGACAGGTCGGGTTCTGGCACAATCTTGCCACTCGGTCCGCGACGCGGAGCCTTGTTGAAACTGAGTTTCTTGGCACCCGTTAGGGGCATCAACTGCTCGGCAGTGTTCAGCCCAATGGCTTGCAGTTTGCTGTCGAGCGATGTGACACTGGTGGTCATGAGTCGCTTGCCGTGCTTGGCGACCTTGACGGTTACACCTGCATCATCCTTAAACTTGACGATGACCTCGCCCTGCTTGTACTCGCCGCGGTAGTTGGCCTTAGATGCACCAGCCAACTCCATCGGCGCTTGCTGCTGCGCGGTGGCCGGCACTCCGACCGCCAGCACCGCCGCGAGCAGCAACGATTTGATGATTGATTTTGTTTTCATTGTTTCTTTTATTAGATGTGATAATTCTTAATCATTCTATCGATAAAATTACGAATCTCCTTAGCCAATTGTTCATCATCGGCAGTTATAATAGGAGTTTTTTGGTCTGTGTAGATAGGGTTATATGCCTTCGGGTCTCTCCACTTTCTAATCCATACAACATTTTGCACATCATCAAGTACTTTTTTTGAAAAGTACATTATAGCATCAGCAGGGCCACCTTCTGTGCGGCAAGCCGAAATGCAAAAACTAGGTTTGAGTTTTCTCGCAAAAAAAGATTTCTTCTCTGTTGAAGACAAATCTTTCAGATGCTTGACAGTGCCATTATGAATCACATAAATATCTCTGTTGGCCTGTTTGCGCTCAAAAAAATGACAATTGGCTTCACAAATATCCTGTGTGTCACCAAAAGTGGAAAGAAAGATGAGATGCTCTTTGTAATCAAAGATAAACATTGCATCTTGATAGTACATGACACCTGAACGGTTTGTTTTTACAAGATTGGTATTGATGAATTTCTTTACAAAAGCTCTGTTGAGAAGCATTAACAAATCCATCAGTGTGCTTGTTTTTCCGGAATTTGATTTTCCATACAAAACAATCACAGAACTAATCAGCTTTTGAAAATGCGATGAATTATGTTCTAGTTTCTTATTCATCGTTGTAAATAATGTAGTTATTATACAGATTCAGTCCCAGGCAAGGGGCAAAATAAAAAAAGCGTGGGCTGCTTTATGCCACGCTTTGTGTTCTGACGGTCGTGAGAATTACCGATAGTGCAAAAAGGGGATAAATGGATGCAGTCCACGCCTACAGCGCGGAAGCCGCTCTGCCATCCTCTTGCACTTAAATGAAAATTTCTCACGTTTTCAGAACACAAGAATAAGCATAACGCTTCTGTCGATATGTCGTGATGGTCACCTAGAGGGTGACAATCGCCGCAAAGTTAGACATAATAATTGTAAATAGCAAATTTTGACAGGGAAAAATGCAAAAATGTAAATTGAAGGCAGAGCGCATATTTTTGTTGGAGTGAGAAATAATTGCTAATGTTTCCGTGAATTTTCGGAGCACTACTCCAGATTTTTCTTGTAAGATGCGGAGTACCGCTCACGATTTTCACAAAAAAAATGATGGGAGCCACTCCTGAAACTTGAAAAGGTCACCTAAATGCAACTCACATGGGTAACTTTTTGTATCTTTGCAGTCTGTGAGTTATTAAGGAAACTTAGCAAATCTCGTACAAGCCGAATGCAAGCCAAACTTGTTTGAATTTGCTGAGGCACCGCCGAGATTATCCAAACAACAAGACAAAGATATGAAAGGAACGAGATTAATGCTTGGGCTGATGGCTGCGATGGCAGTGCAGGCCTGGGCGCAGGCACCAGTGACAGTGCGCTGGGAGATGGGCCAGAACGAGGCCGAGAAGGGCTATTACAGCTCACGGTTCGTCATCAAGAACGTGTCGAAGGACCCGCTCGCCGGCAACTGGCAACTGTACTTCAACCAGTTCTCGCGCTCGCTGAAGATGCCTGAGACCTCGGTCGTTGACATCAAGGAGGTGTCGACCACCTATTATCAGATCACGCCTAACGTGCGTTACAAAGCTCTGAACCCCGGCGACTCGCTCATCATCGACATGCTCATGCGCGGCACGATGGTCAATATCAGCTACCGCCCCGCCGGCACCCACCTAGTGCTGGACGGCGACACACGTCACCCCATCGCCGTCGACCTGCAGTATGGCCTGCTTGACAAGCCCGGGCAGTGGGTGAGCCACGCCGCCTATCCCGACGGCCCGTACAGCTACGCCTACAACCAGGCGGTGAACAACATCGGCGATGCCTACACCGGCAACGACTATGACATCTTCCCGACGCCCAAGCAGGTCGACATCCACGATGGTTACACAACCATCGGCAACATGGTCACTGTCAAGGGCGGGCACTTCTGGCAAACCAAGCTCAAAGCTCCGGTCAAGTTGCTCAAGCAGCAGCTGCAGCAGCGTGGCATCTACAACCTCTCGGGGCAGAAGACCACTATCAGTGTCAAGATCAACGGCCGGCTGAGCGACAACCCCGAGTACTACAAGCTGGACGTTAGCGACGGCAAGGTCACCATCACCGGTGCCGGGCAGGAGGGCGCCATCAACGGCGTGAAGACCTTTATCGCCGCATTGGACCACAGCAAGGGTTACAACCTGCAGAATGCCCACATCGTCGACTGGCCCGACCTGCACTACCGCGGCTTTATGCTCGACATCGCCCGCAACTTCATCCGCCTGGACGACATCAAGCGCTATATCGACCTACTGGCCTACTACAAGATGAACCGCTTCCAGTTCCACTTCACCGACGACGAGGCTTGGCGCGTGGAGATTCCTGGCCTGCCCGAGCTCACCGAGGTGGCTTCGCGTCGCGGCTGCACGCTGGACGAGAAGGGTTTCTTGGCCCAAATCTTCGACGGCAACGGCAACCCCGATGACGCGACACAGAGCGCCAACGGCTATCTCACCCGCAGCCAGTTTATCGAGATTCTGAAGTATGCCCAGCTGCGTGGTGTCAAGGTCATCCCCGAGATTGAGACTCCCGGGCATGCCCGCGCCGCCATCGTGGCCATGCGCAACCGCTATGACAAGTATGCCTCCACCGACCGCCTCAAGGCCGAGCAATTCCGGCTGTGGGACCCCAACGACGCGTCGGTCTACACCTCGGCTCAGAGCTACCACGACAATGTGCTCAACGTGGCCAGTGATGGAGTCTATAACTTCATCACCCATGTGGTGACCGAGCTACAGAAGATGTATCGCGAGGCCGGGCTGAAGCTCGACATCGTGCACCTGGGTGGCGACGAGGTGGCCAGCGGCGCGTGGAGCAAGTCGCCCGAGGTGCAGGCACTGATGCAGCGCGAGGGCCTGAAGGACAATCACGAGGTCAACGGCTACTACATCCGGCGCATCACCGACATCCTCTACAAGCGCGGCATCCTCATTGAGGGATGGCAGGAGGTGGCACAAAACCACTCGCCCGAGTTCAACCGGCAGATGGCACCGCGCTTTGCGGGTGTCAACGCATGGAGCACGGTGGGCAGCCGCGACATCGTGCCCTATAGCATTGCCAACGACGGCTATCCGGTGATCTTGTCGAACGTCACCAACTTCTATATGGACATGGGCTACAGCTGGCACCCCTACGAGCAGGGGTTGCACTGGGGCGGCAAGGTCGACGAGTTTGACTCGTGGAGCGCCCTGCCCTGGAACGTCTATGCCAGCGCGCGCATGGCCTACGATGGCAAGCCCATCGACGTGGCCACCAACCACCAGGGTAAGGTGGCACTGACGCGGCGCGACAACATCATCGGCATCCAGGCACAGATGTGGGGCGAGACCATCCGCAACTTCGACCAGGTGCAGCGCATGTGGCTGCCCAAGGTGTTCGGCGTGGCCGAGCGCGGCTGGAACGCACAGCCCGACTGGAGCCTCGATCTGGCCAACACGGCACCCTACGACAGTGCGCGCCACCAGTATAACCTCAAGATTGGCACGCGCGAGTTGCCGCTGCTCTGCCGCATGGGCTATACCTTCCGCCTGGGTCAGCCCGGCCTAAAGGTCGAGAACGGCATGCTGCTGGCCAACGCCCTCTATCCTGGGGTGACCATCCGCTACACACTGGACGGCACAGAGCCCACCCCGAGCTCGCCCGAATGGACAGCCCCGGTCAAGCTCACGACAGTGCCGCCAGTGATCAAGGCCCGCGCCTACTATCTGGGCAAGGAGTCGGTCACGACACTGTTGTTCAAATGATTGACAAACAACTGCTCGAATTATCGAATGCTCGAATGTTCGAGTGCTCGATAATTCGATAATTCGTGATATAAACAATTCGTGATGGTAACGTTTCCTAATGCAAAAATCAACCTGGGGCTGAACGTGGTGGAACGCCGCCCTGACGGTTATCACAACATCGAGACCGTGTTCTACCCCATCCCGCTGACCGACATCCTCGAGATTGTGCCGGCACAGGGCTGTGCGACCACGCTCACCACCCATGGCAACCCTGTTGACTGCCCACCCGAAAAGAACCTGGTGATGCGGGCCTACCGGATTCTGGCCGAGCAATGCGACCTGCCGCCTGTCGACATCCACCTGTACAAACACATCCCCGACGGTGCCGGTCTGGGTGGCGGCTCGAGCGACGCTGCCCACACGCTGACCATGCTGCGCGAGATGTTTTCGCTGGACCTCAGCGACCAGCAGCTGGCGGCAATGGCAGCCCGCCTGGGTGCCGACTGTGCCTTCTTTGTCTACAACCGGCCGATGGCAGCCACTGGCATCGGTGATGTGCTCAGCCCCGTCGATGTCGCGTTGCCGGGCAAGGTGCTGCTGCTCGTCAAGCCGCCTGTGGCGGTGTCGACCGCGCAGGCCTACTCGCGCGTCACGCCTGCCACACCGCCACAGTGGGCGCGCGACGTGGTCACCTGGCCCATTCAGCAGTGGGACGGCGCGCTGGTCAACGATTTCGAGCCCAGTGTGTTTGCCCTGCATCCGCGTCTGTGGCTCATCAAGGCCTCTCTGCTCGACTGCGGTGCGCATTATGCCGCAATGTCAGGCTCGGGCTCTACCATCTATGGCATCTTTGATGATGCCAAAGTGGCAGAGTCGACAAGTGCCAAATTTGCCGATTGCGCCACATTCGTCCTAAACCTGTAGACGGGCAAGGTTTTTGCAGTGTTTGTCTAGAGGCTCTAGGCAGTCAAGAAAATCTGGACACGCTAGGCCCAAAAGATGAAATTTTGTCACGACTATGAGCAAGAAAAACAAAGATAACAAGAAGGCCGAAAAGCCAGTGGAAGAACCACAAATCGAGCAGCAGCTCGCCGACGAGAACCCCCAAGAGCAAGACACGGCGCAAGCCGATGCCGAACCCGAGTTGACCGTCGAGCAGCTACAGCAGCAACTCGAGGCGCAGCAGAAGGAGTATCTGCTGCTGATGGCGGAGTTTGACAACTTTCGCCGCCGCACCCTCAAGGAGAAACAGGACATCATCAAGAATGCCGCCGAGAAGGCCATGGCCGACCTCCTGCCAGTGGTCGATGACTTTGAGCGCGCGCTCGATGCCATGAGCAAGGGCGGCGATGTCCAGGCACTGGCCGAGGGAGTGCAACTGATTTACAGCAAGATGGTCAAGTATCTGGAGCAGCAGGGTGTCAAGCCCATCGAGTCGACCGGCAAGGATTTTGACGCCGACCTGTTTGAGGCCATCACCACCTTCCCTGCTCCGGACGAGAGCATGCGAGGCAAGGTTGTCGACACCACAACCAAGGGCTATATGATCCACGACAAGGTGCTGCGCCACGCCAAGGTTGTCGTCGGGCAGTGATGTGATAAGTGAGATTAGAGAATTAGTGAATCTTGAATGAACTATGGCAAACAAGAGAGACTACTATGAGGTGCTGGGTGTGCAGAAGAACGCCACCGCCGATGAGCTGAAGAAAGCTTACCGCAAGTTGGCTGTGAAATATCACCCCGACCGCCAACAGGGCAAGACCGAGCAGGAGAAAAAGGAGGCCGAAGAGAAGTTTAAGGAGGCCGCCGAGGCCTACGGTGTGCTCAGCGACGCCGAGAAGCGCCAGCGCTATGACCAATATGGTTTCGCGGGCGAGCAGATGGGCGGTGCCGGTGGCGGTTTTAGCGACTTTGACCTCAACGACATATTGAACTCGGTGTTCGGTGCCGGGTTCAACTTCGGAGGCTTTGGCGGAGGCGGCTTTAGCGGCTTTGGTGGCGGCGGCCGCTCGCGCCAGCGTGTGAACCGCGGCACCGACCTGCGTGTGCGCGTCAAGGTTACCCTGGCCGACGTGGCACACGGCTGCGAGAAGAAGCTCAAGATTCCGCGCATGGTGTCGTGCCAGCACTGCCACGGCACCGGCTCGAAAAACGGCACAGCCCACGAGACGTGCCCCACCTGCCACGGCCAGGGTGTCGAGACGGTGGTGCAGAACATGGGGTTCATGCGCATGCAGTCGCAACAGGTATGTCACACCTGCGGCGGCTCGGGCAAGGTCATCAAGGAGAAGTGCCCGCACTGTGGTGGCCAGGGACTGGTGCGCAAGGAAGAGGTCGTGTCGGTCAACATCCCCGCCGGCGTGGCCCAGGGCATGCAACTCAAGATGTCGGGGCGCGGCAATGATGCCCCCGGTGGCGGCATACCGGGCGACCTGCTCATCGTCATCGAGGAGATTGCCGACAGCCAGCTGGTGCGCGACGGCAACGACCTGGTCTACAACTTGATGCTCGACTTCCCCACTGCCGTGTTTGGCGGCAAGGTCGAGGTGCCCACCGTCGACGGCAAGGCACTGCTCACGATCAAGGCCGGCACCCAGCCAGGCTCGGTGTTGCGTATGCGTGGCAAGGGCCTTCCCGACCCCAATCGCTATGGCACAGGCGACATGCTGGTCAACGTCATGGTCTATGTTCCTGAGACGCTCACCGCCGACGAGCGCAAGGCCATTGAGGCGCTGCGCGGCTCGAGCAACCTAAAGCCGTCGGAGTCGATCAAAAACCGCATCTTCAGTCGCTTGCGCCATATCTTTGACTAATTCATAATTTATAATTCATAATTCATACTACTGCAGTTTCAATTCACACTACAGCAGTTTGAACTCTCAATCAGAATCAAGGTGAGTCGCAACCACAACCACAACGTGCCACGCGCCCAGCGCCAGGGCACCGTCTTCCAGGCTCGCGAGCAGCAAGGCCTGCTCGAGTTTGTCATGAAAGCCCTGGACGGCATCAGCCGCAACAAGGCCAAGTCGATATTGAGTCATGGCGGTGTCACGGTCGACGGCAAGACCGAGACGCATTTCGACTACCAGGTGCAGCCTGACAGTGTGGTCGAGATCTCGCGTCAGCCGCGCACGCCTGCCGAGACCAGCAAGCACTACAACATCGTCTATGAGGACCAGTGGCTGGTCGTTGTCGACAAGGAGCCGGGCGTGTTGTCGATGGGCGTGGGTGCCGGCAGCCTGAACATGAAGTCGCTGCTCGACCGCCACTTTGCCGAGACACGGCAGCGCTGCACGGCCCATGTTGTGCACCGTCTGGACTGCCGCACCAGCGGCCTGATGGTGTATGCCAAAAGCAGCGACGTGCAGCAGGCGTTTGTCAAAGACTGGAAGAACGTGGTCACCGACCGCCGCTATGTCGCCGTGGTCGACGGCGTGATGGAGCGCGACGAGGGGCGTGTCGAGAGTTGGCTGCGCGACAACAAGAACATGCGTGTCATCAGCTATCGCGAGGACCCTGGTGGCGGCAAATTCTCCATCACCACATGGCGCATCCTGGAACGTGCCGACGAGCACTCGCTCATCGAGCTGAAGCTGCTCACCGGGCGCAAGAACCAGATTCGCGTGCACATGCGCGACATCGGGCACCCCGTCACCGGCGATGGCAAGTATGGCCGGCAGGAGAAGCCCGGCAGCCGCCACTGCCTGCACGCCTACAAGCTGGCATTCACCCATCCCGTCACCGGCGAGCCGCTGGCGTTCGAGACCCCCATCCCGCCATACTTCTATCAGCGTCTGCGCCAGGTCGGCAAGTAGGTCACCGTAACACAACCAGGAATCCCCTCTCTTCGGCGAAGAGAGGGGATTTCTGGTTTGGCTTTGTCAGGTGGTTCTACAACTTCTTCTGCTCCTTGGCCCAGGAGTCCTTCAGCCCGATGGTGCGGTTAAACACCAGGCGGTCGGACGTTGAGTCGGGATCGACGCAGAAGTAGCCGATGCGTTGGAACTGGAACTTGTCCTCGACCTTTGCCACCTCGGCCAGATAAGGCTCAATCTTGACATCTGTCAGGACACACAACGAGTTGGGGTTGAGCAGCTCGCGGAAATCCTTCTCGCTCTCGGCAGCCGGATTCTCGATCGAGAACAGACGGTCGTAGAGGCGCACCTCGGCGCTCTTGCAGTGGCGTGCGCTGACCCAGTGCAACGTGCCCTTGACCTTGCGATTAGCTCCGGGCATGCCGCTGAGCGTGTCGGGGTCATAGGTACACTGAATCTCGGTGATGTTGCCGTCGGCATCCTTGGTGCAACCGGTGCACATGATGATATAGGCACCCTTGAGGCGCACTTCCTTGCCGGGGGTGAGGCGGAAGAACTTCTTGGGGGCATCCTCCATGAAGTCTTCGCGCTCGATATATAGCTCGCGGCTGAAGGGCATCTGATGCTTGCCTGCCTCGGGCAGCTCGGGGTTGTTGTCCATCTCCATCATTTCGACGCGGTCGTCGGGATAGTTGGTGATGACGAGCTTGACGGGGTTGATGACAGCACTCACGCGGTTGGCGTGCTTGTTGAGGTCCTCGCGCACATTGTGCTCGAGCAGGCTGATGTCGTTGAGTGCCTCATACTTGGTGTAGCCGATGTCATCAATAAAGTTTTTGATGGCCTGCGGCGTGTAGCCGCGCCGACGCAGTCCGCACAGTGTGGGCATTCGCGGGTCGTCCCATCCTGCCACCAGCCCCTCCTTGACCAGCTGCAGCAGCTTGCGCTTGCTCATCAGGGTGTAGGTGAGGTTGAGGCGGTTAAACTCGATCTGCCGCGGGCAGTACTGGTCGACGGTGTCGCCTGCCAGCTCTCGCACAAAATACTCATAGAGCGGACGGTGCGGCACAAACTCAAGGGTGCAGATCGAGTGAGTCACACCCTCAAAGTAGTCGCTCTGGCCATGGGCAAAGTCATACATGGGATAGACCTTCCACTTGTCGCCGGTGCGCCAGTGCGGGGTCTTGATGATGCGATAGATGATGGGATCGCGGAAGTGCATGTTGCTGTGCGCCATGTCAATCTTGGCACGCAACACGCGCGAGCCCTCGTCAAACTCGCCGGCGTTCATGCGCTGGAACAGGTCCAGGTTCTCCTCGACGGTGCGGTTGCGATAGGGGCTCTCGGTGCCGGCCTGCGTGGGAGTGCCCTTCTGCTGAGCGATCTGCTCGCTGGTCTGGTCGTCGACGTATGCCTTGCCCTCCTTAATCAGCCTGATGGCAAAGTCATAGAGTTTCTCAAAATAGTCGCTGGCGTAGTACAGGCGATCGCCCCAGTCGTAGCCCAGCCAGTGGATGTCGCGCATGATGGCCTGCTCATACTCAGTGTCCTCCTTCTGCGGGTTGGTGTCGTCAAAGCGCAGGTTGCACGTGCCGCCCATCTTCTGTGCTACGCCAAAGTCCATGCAGATAGCCTTGGCATGGCCAATGTGCAGATAGCCGTTGGGCTCGGGCGGGAAGCGTGTGTTCAACCGCCCGCCATTCTTGCCAGCGGCCAGGTCGTCAGCCACAATCTGCTCGACAAAGTTCAGCTGTTGCTTCTCCTCGTTGGGAGCGCTCTTCTGTAATTCTTCCATAACTAAGTTTAGATTTTGTGTTTGCAAAATTTTCAAACTGCAAAGTTACAAAAAATCTTTGAAGTCGCACCCGGTTTTGAAAATATTGCAGAATTTTCTTGGCAACATTCGCTAGAAACAGTAACTTTGCAGTTTTCTAGCCTCACCCAGAGGCTCTATAATTCTCAATTCTCAATCAGATAAAAGTGGACAACCGCAAACTCATCGACAAGGTGGCCCGCAAGCTAGGCCGCGACAAGCAGGACGTGGCCAAGCTGATGGAGGCTTTCACCAGCATCGTCGCAGCACGCTGCAGCGAGCTCGACACCATAGCCATACCGGGATTCGGCAGCTTCGAGCCCCGCAAGCGCAACGAGCGCATTCAGTATAACCCTGCCAACGGCAAGCGCACGCTGCTGCCCCCACGGGTCACCCTCAACTTCAAGCTGAGCAACGTGCTCAAGAACAAGCTCAAGCAACAATAACCCACCATGAACGCCAAGATTACCTTCCCCGAACTGGTGCAACTGGTGGCCGATGCCACCAGCACCTCGCAGCGCATGAGCGAGCTGTTTCTCAAGGAGCTGTTCGCCACCATCTCGCAGGCACTGATCGACGGCCAAAGTGTGACCATCAAGAACCTGGGCACATTCAGCTTTGAGAAAACAGCCAGCCGCAAATACTATGACATCAACACCGGCGAGCTCGAAGAGAAACAGAGCACCCAAAAGCTGGTGTTCACGCCCGACAAGGCACTGGCCGAGGCACTCAACCAGCCCTTTGCCGCATTCGAGCCCGTCGTGCTGAGCGACGACATGACCGACGAGATGCTGCAGAGTGTCGATGGCGAGCTCGCTCCGACCGAGGACGCTGAAGCCACGGTAAGCTCGGACGACTCGGACGACTTGGAGCCACACACCGAGCCGTTGGGTGTTATGGCTCCTGCTACTCCCCCACCCTTTTTGGAGCAAGAGCTGGAACAAGAACCGGAGCCTGAACAAAAGCCGGAGCCTGAACAAGAGCCGGAGCCTGAACAAGAGCCGGTGCCTGAACAAGAACCAGAGCCGGTGCCACAACCGGAGCCTGAACTGGAGCCAGCGGCCAAGCCGCTGTCGGATGAAGGGAACACGGCCCACGAGGCACCGACCTACAACGTGCAGCACTACCTCAAGGCCGAGTATGAGCAAGAGAAACGCAAGATTGCCCACTCGTCGTTCCTCAAGGGACTGGTGACCGGTGTGCTGGCCACACTGGCACTGGGTGCCATCGTGTGGGGAGCATGGAATGGCGGACGCAACTCGGTGTTGCAGGCCACACAGCCCGCCCAACAGGCTGACACCCTCACTGAGGCCACCACACAGACCCGGCAACAACCGACCGCCAAACCAGCCGACACACCGACCGCCGACGCCACCGCGCGCCCCACTGCCAGCACAACCGACGTGGTGACCGACACCTGCACCGCCACAATGTACCTGAGCAAGATGTCAACCAAGCACTACGGCAAGCCCGACTTCTGGATTTATATCTACGAGGAGAACCAGGACAAGATCGCCGACCCCAACAACGTCACCCCTGGCACCGTCGTCGTCGTGCCGCCCGCGTCGAAGTATGGCATCGACCCCAACGACAAGTCGAGCGTCGACCGTGCCCGCCGCCGCACCTACGATCTACTCTCCAGCAAGTAGCCGCAGCCAGCCGACATCAGTCAGTGCGGCTGAGGATGGCCATGTAATCGTCGTAGGGAATGAACCGGGCGCCCATTGAGCGGAGGTGGGGGGTCTCGAGCTGGCAGTCGATCATCTTCCAGCCTAAGTTCAACAGGTGATAGGCCAGGCCGATGAGGGCGAGCTTGCTGGCACTGGGCACGAGCGAGAACATGCTCTCGCCGATGAAACAGCCGTTGATGGTCACACCATAGAGCCCGCCCACAAGGTGCCGCTCGCTGTCCCACACCTCGACGCTGGCAACATAGCCGCGGCGGTGCAGTTCGGTGTAGGCCTCGATGATGTCGTCGCCCAGCCAGGCCCCGTCCTCGTTGATGCGGTCCTGTGCCAGCGCGCAGCCGTGGATGACGCCGTCAAAGTCTTCGTTGAGCGACACGCGATAGAGCCGCTTTTTGATGAGCGATCGCATCGAGTGCGAGACATGAATCTCGGCGGGAAAGATGACAAAGCGCTGCATGGGGCAATACCAGCGCGGCTCACGCCGCGTGAAGGAGAACCAGGGGAAAATGCCGTGATGATAGGCCAGCAGCAAGCGTTCGGGGCTGAGGTCGCCGCCGATGCAGAGCAGGCCGCTGGGGTCGGCCAAGTGTGGGTCGGGGAAGATGATTTCGTTTTTGGGGATGTAAAATACCATGGTTCTTGCTTTTTTGTTTCACTCGGCGACGGTGTCGCCGAGCACCTGAATACGGGGGCTTTGGGGTGCTCAACGACAGTGTCGTTGAGTCACTATTGGGCGGCAATGGCAGCGGCTAGGCCGTTCATGACCAGGCACTGCTCGCGTGTGAGTTGCTGCTTGCGGGTGCTGTGCGGCCATGGCGTGACGATGAGCAGTCGCCCAGCTGCACAGGCCTGGAAGAATTGCCCACCCGGCTTGGTGTAGCTGTTGAAACCGCGCGAATCGACGTGAATGATGGGCAACTGCGCCTCGAGCGCTGCACGCATAACCGCCTTCTCCCCAGGACTGATGGATGGCGACACAAGGACAGCTCCCTGCCTGGCTTTGTCAAGATAAAATGCCACTTGTTCTCTGACTTGCTCGTCGCTGAGGCTGCGCGAGCACTTCACGGCCAGTCTGTCGGGATAGTCGAGCAGAAAGCGGTTGCCGATGGCAGCAACCTGGGTGCCGGCGATGTCACAGCCAAACTGCACGCGGAACAAGTCGGGATGCTCGCGCTTGAGCGACAAGCGCAAGGGGTTTTCGGCCAGGTAGTGCTTCCACTTGTCGAGGAGGTCATAGCGGGTGAGGATACGGTCGTTGTAGCCTTTGTTCCAGAGGAGTCCATCGCCCTGCGACGGCTGTGCGTCCGGGATGAGGCTGCGGTAGGCATGGTTACACCCCGTCTTGAAGCCCCGCATCACATGGCCCAGGTGCAGGTCGCTGTCTTGCTTAAAGTAGATGATGCCATGGAAGTGGTCGGGCATCACCTGGGCGGCAACGACTGTGACTGGGCTGTAGAATTGTGGCAGCTGCTGCCACACCGAGAGCACTGCCTGGCCCAGCGGCGACAGCTCGATGTGGGGGCTACCGCCGGGGGTGCTGGCCTGGCTGTGGCCTGCGAGGCGGCCCAGCAGCGGCTGCCGGCCGACCACCGTGGTAGTGACCAAATAGAAGCTCCTGGTGGTGTAGTCATGGATGCTGCAGCGCCGGGACATCGATGGCTGGACGGGCTTGTAATAAGAGGGGTTGCTCATGCTTTTTGTTTTTTTTCAATCTCGGCGACGATGTCGCCGAGCACCTGAAGGCTAGGTTTCTCAATCTTGGCGACGGTGTCGCCGAGCACGTGAAGACGGGGCTTTGGGGTGCTCAACGACAGTGTCGTTGAGTTAACGGCAGGTGAGGGTAAACTCGCCCTTGCTGTGGCCCAAGATGGCGGTGCCGCCCTGCTTGAGCGGACCGAAGAGTATCTCGCGCATGAGGCGCGACTTGACCTGTGCCTGGATGACTCGATCGACCTCGCGGCCACCATATTTAGCCGAAAAGCCCATGTCGATGAGCTGCTCACGAGCCTTGGCAGTCAGTTTGAGTTTCACATTCTTGGCGGTGAGTTTGAGCTGCAGCTCCTTCAACTTCTTGTCGAGGATGAGGCTGGCCATGTGGCGGTCCATGTCGGCAAAGACAACAATCTCGCTCAGGCGGTTGACAAACTCGGGTTTGAAGATTTTCTTGACATGGGTAAGCATGGCCTCGCCGGTGGTGACCGTCGACGCAAAGCCGACCGATGCCTGCCGTGCAAACTGCGCGCCAGCGTTGCTGGTCATGATGAGGATGACATTGCGGAAGTAGGCCTTGCGCCCCTTGTTGTCGGTGAGTGTGCCATAGTCCATGACCTGGAGCAGGATGTCGAAGATGTCGCTGTGGGCCTTCTCGATCTCATCGAGCAAGAGCACACAATCGGGGGCGCGGCGCACAGCATCGGTGAGCAGTCCGCCGTCGTCATATCCGACATAACCTGCCGGCGAGCCGATGAGCTTGGCCACAGTGTGTTTTTCTTGATACTCGCTCATGTCAAAGCGCACCAGCTCGACCCCCAGCTCGCTGGCCAACACCCGCGCCACCTCGGTCTTTCCGACCCCCGTTGGTCCGACAAAGAGCAGGCTTGCCAGCGGCTTGTCGTCGTCGGTGAGTCCGGCCTTTGCCAGCTGGACGGCCTCGACCACGGCTGTGACGGCTCGGTCCTGTCCGTAGATTTTGGCAGTGATGCGGCTCTGCAGGGTGTCGAGGCGCTCGGTGTCATTGTCCTTGATTGCCAGCGCATCGACCTTTGCCACGCGTGCCAGCACCTGTGCGATGAGTTCCTGGTCGACGATGCGGTCGCTGTCTTGGCTATTGGTCATCTGCAAGTAGGCACCGGCCTCGTCCATGAGGTCGATGGCCTTGTCGGGCAGATAGCGGTCGGTGATGTGCTTGGCGCTCATGCGCACGGCAAACTCAAGTGCGTCATCGTCATATTTCACGCCATGGAACGACTCATACTGCGGTTTGAGCGCACGGACGATGCCGATGGTCTCGTCGATGCTGGGCTCGAGGATGTCGATGGTCTGGAAACGCCGAATCATGCCCTTGCTCTTGGTGAGGTTACGGTTGTACTCCTCGTAGGTTGTCGACCCGATAAAGCGTATGTCACCGCCCTCGAGATAGGGTTTGAGCATATTGGAGGCATCGAGGGTGCCGTCGCTGCCTCGGCCGGCCCCGACGATGTTGTGAATCTCGTCGATATAGACGATGGCGTGGCCCTCGTCGGCAATGCCGCGCATCACATCCTTGATGCGTTTCTCAAAGTCACCGCGATATTGTGTTCCGGCCAGCAGTGTGCCCATGTCGAGCGAGTAGATGCGGAATCCCTTGAGCTTCTCGGGCACCGTGCCGTCCTCAATGCGCTGTGCCAGCCCATAGACAATAGAGGTTTTTCCCACACCCGGCTCGCCCAGGTGCAGGGGATTGTTCTTGTCCTTGCGGCACAGCACCTGCATGGTGCGCTCGAGCTCACGCTCGCGTCCGATGAGCGGGTTGTGGTCGGCCAGGTGGTCGTTGATGCAGGTGACAAAATCGCGCCATCGTCCGGCCTTTGCGCCGGGGTCGGCAAACGGGTCATCATCGTCGTCAAACTGGTCGCTGCTGAACATCGAGTGAATCACGTCGTCCGAGAACAGGTCATCGCCATCATCGCCGCCTTTCTGGTCATAGGTGTCAATGAGGGCGCGCAAAAACTCAGGCCGGTTGTTGCCGAAGTATGCCTCCAGCAGGTTGGCAGCCCACGAATCGGGCAGCTCCATCATGGCCGACACGACCGTGGGAATGCCGACAGTGTCGGTCTGTGCCATCTGCGCCTTTGCCTCGGCCTCGGTGAAGAGGTCGATATACTGCTCGGAGTGTGTGGGCTCGGCCCCGTCTGGCAACGGGGTGTTGCTGTCGTAGACAGCGTGCAGCACGGCATCCTGCAGTTCCCGGCTTGTGCCTTGCAGCAGTGTGCTGTCGGCGGCCTTGCGGAACTCATTGCCGTAGAGCATGGCATCGAGCACCATCTCGGGGGTGACAAACTCGAGCTGATCGTCGATGGCCATCATATAGGCCATGTCGATGACACCTCGCAATGCGGGGCTATAGTTGAATGAGTCGGGCATTGTTGATTGAGAATTGTGGGTTATGTATGGTAAATATCATGTGGACTCGGTGGAGCATCGCAATGGATAGCCCTGCCCGCGAGCCAGCGCCATGGTCTTTTCGGCCTTGCTGACAGCGATGTCGTATGTGTAGACTCCCACCACGGCCTTTCCACCATGGTGGACGGCCAGCATCAGCGCCATGGCCTCGGCTGGCTCCTTGTCGAAGATTGTCTTGAGGACATCGACGACAAAATCCATCGGTGTGAAGTCGTCGTTGTGCATCACCACCTGATATTGCTGTGGCCGCTTGACCTTGATGCGCTCTTTGACACCCGCCCCGGTGTGTTGTTGTCCTTGGTTTGCCATAAGGTTGGTTTTGTGATTGGTTGTGCAAAGTTAATGCCTGGCCGAGAAATAACCAAACAAAAATGGTGGCCGATTGCGAAAAAAGCAGTAATTTAGCGCAAAATTTTCTGAAATCTGCCATCATGGACATGTTCAAGCAACGCATCGAGGAGCTGCGCCGCCAGCTCAACGAGCACAACCACAGCTACTATGTGCTCAACCAGCCCACTATCAGCGACCAGGAATTTGACCGACTGATGCGCGAGCTGCAAGAGCTGGAACAGAGCTACCCACAGTATGCCGACCCGTTGTCGCCCACCCAGCGTGTGGGCAGCGACCTGACCAAGGGGTTTGAGCAGGTGGCACACGCGCGCCCGATGATGTCGCTGTCCAACAGCTACAACATCGGCGAGGTGCAGGACTTCTTGCGCCGCGCCCAGGAGGGTCTGGGCGGCGAGGCGTGCGAGATTGTGGGCGAGATGAAGTATGACGGCACCAGCATCTCGGTGACTTACGAGCACGGACGGCTGGTGCGAGCCGTGACGCGTGGCGACGGTGTCCGTGGCGACGATGTCACGGCCAATGTCATCACCATCCGCAGTGTGCCGCTGCAACTGGCTGACGGGCTCGACTGGCCCGACCGCTTTGAGGTGCGCGGCGAGATTCTGCTGCCGTGGCAGAGCTTTGAGCGCCTGAACCAGGAGCGCGAACAGAACGAGGAGCCACTGTTTGCCAACCCGCGCAACGCGGCTTCTGGCACGCTCAAGCTGCAGAACAGCGCCGAGGTGGCACGTCGCGGCCTGGACGCCTACTTCTACTTCCTGCTGGGCGACGAGCTCCCGTTCGCCACCCACAGCGAGAGCCTCGAGGCACTGCGCCGCTGGGGATTCAAGACAGGCGAGCACACCATCTTGCCGTCGATTGATGCCGTGAGCGACTTCATCGCCCACTGGAACGTTGAACGCAAGCGTCTGCCGGTGGCCACCGACGGCCTGGTGTTCAAGATCAACTCGCTGCGCCAGCAGCTCAACCTAGGCGCCACTGCCAAGTCGCCGCGCTGGGCCATTGCCTACAAGTTTGCCCCCGAACGCGAGTGCACTCGCCTGCGTTCGGTGTCGTTTGAGGTGGGCCGCGGCGGCACCATCACGCCGGTGGCCAACCTCGACCCGGTGCTGCTGAGCGGCACAGTCGTCAAGCGTGCGTCGCTGCACAACGAGGACATCATCCGTCAGCTCGACATCCACGATGGCGACATGGTCTATGTCGAGAAAGGCGGCGAAATCATCCCCAAGATTGTGGGTGTCGACACACGCCAGCGCCAAGCGGGCACCTTGCCGCTGCAGTTTGCCACCCATTGCCCGGCCTGCGGCACACCGCTGCAGCGCATCGATGGCGAGGCGGCATGGTTCTGTCCCAACAAGTGGGGCTGCCCGCCACAAATCACTGGCCGCATCGAGCATTTTGTGGGCCGCCATGCGATGAACATCGATGGCATCGGTGGCGAGGTGGCCGTGATGCTGCACGCCGCTGGTCTGGTGAACGATGTGGCCGACCTCTATGACCTGACCGAGGAGCAGCTGGTGGCACTCGACCGCTTTCAGACACGCAGTGCGCAGCGCATCCTCAAAGGCATCGACGAGTCGCGCCAGGTGCCGTTTGCCCGCGTGATTTTTGCACTGTCGATTCCATACGTGGGCGAGACGACGGCCAAGGTGCTGGCGCGCAACGTGCACGACATCGACACGCTGATGTCGATGCCTGCCGAACAGCTGGCCAGCATTCCCGAGATTGGTCCGAAGATAGCCGAGAGCATTGTCGAGTTTTTTGCCCGCGATGACAACCGCGTGATTGTCGAGCGTTTGCGGGCTGCCGGACTGCAACTGTCTCTGAGCGAGGACGAGCTGGCCAGCCGCAGCGACAAGTTGTCGGGCAAGAAGATTGTGATCAGTGGTGTGTTCAGCCATCACTCGCGCGAGGAGTACAAGGCGATGATTGAGCAGAACGGCGGCAAGAACGTGAGCTCGATCAGCAAGGCCACCGACTTTGTGTTTGCCGGCGAGAACATGGGGCCTGCCAAACTCGAGAAGGCGCGCAAATTGGGCATTCCCATCATCGGCGAGGACGAGTTTCTGGCAATGCTCTCTTGATAGTTAACACTTTCGATTTGATAGTTAAACGATCAGCTCCCCCTCCATGCCTGGAGGGGGAGCTGATCATTCGGTGTGATGGCGAATGACACCAACTGTCAATAAAAAACTGGCGTAGCGAGAACCGTCCCCGCTGCGCCAGTCTGGTTGAGGGCGGGACACTAGAACTCGAGGGGGAAGGCGAGTTTGAAGATGATGTTGCGCCCCATGTTATTGACACCCATGCGACCCGTGGCAGAATTGATGTCGGTGTACTTGAGGCGGCTCAAGTGGTTCTGATAAGCCTTGTTGGTGAGGTTGGTGCCGGCGATGGTCAGGCACGCGATGCGGCGCCCCCCCACCACGATGTCGGTGCCAATGGTGGCGTTGAGCAGGCAGTAGGCCGGCGTGGCAGTCTCGGTAAAGTCGGCCTTGTAGTAGTGGTTCTGCTTGAGGTTGTAGTCGACACCGAGCGAGACAAACGCGTTGTTGAACACACTGATCGGCTCATGCATGATCTCCCACTTGATGTCGGTGAGCCAGCGCGGAGCAGGGGTGAACGGCAGATACTTGGTCTCGTCGGGCTGGTGCAGCTGCACGGCATTGACCATGCCGAAGCTGGTGCCCAGGTGCAGGAAGTGCCATGGGTGGATGTCGAGAGCCACTTCACCGCCCAGCAGCTGCGCGTCGCCACTGTCGTAGCGGTAGGTCATGTAATCCGGATCGATATACTCGGTCACGCGGTGAATGAAGATATAGTTGTCGATGCGGTTGCTGAACAGCGACAGTTGCGCACTCAGCCACTCGTTGCTGTAGTCCAGCCCCAGGTCAAACTGCAGGCTGAACTCGGGCTTGAGGTCATGGTTGCCCACCTCATAGCGCTGCGACCCCTCATGCATGCCGTTACTGGCCAGCTCGCTGATGTTGGGCGCGCGGAATCCGCGTGCAGCGTTGGCCCGGATGTCCAGCCCGTCGAAGGCATGCCACACAGCTCCCACGCTGGCCGTGAATCCGCTGAAGTCGCGTTTGAAGGCCTCGAAACGCACGGCATCGTTCTCGATGAGCTCGTGGCTGTTGAGGTGGCGGTTGTCAAAGCGGATGCCGCCGTTCAGCGCCCAGTTGCCGACATTGGCCGTGGTGGTGACAAAGGCGCCGAAGTCCAGCAGAGAATAGTTGGGAATCAGAAATTCCTCGCCCTTGTTGAGCGATCGCTGCCACATGCCGCTGACCCCACCGGTGATGCGCCAGTCGCCCAGCCGCCGTGTGACATAGTGGACGTTGTAGTTGACGGTGTGCAGCTTGAGATACAGCCCATAGTCGTCAGGTTCTTCATACTCCTGGCGGCGGTTCTGCTGATAGGCAAAAACGGCATTCAGGCGGCCTCCACCCAGGTGGAACGCATTGTCGAGCACGGCCTTGTAGTGATAGACCTGCTGGTAGGGCAGCCCGTGGCGATAGGTCTTGGTGTCGGTGTAGGGCTGCTCGAGAGCACCGGTCTCGGGGTCGCGCTCGCCCTCGGCGATGCTGGGGGTGAGGTGAAAATAAGACCCGATGAGACGTGTGTGACCCCATGCCTTGTTTACGCCCAGCATGCCCGACATGGCACGCTCGCGGAATTGCGTGTTGGGCACATATCCGTCGCAGGGCGCCTTGTAGGCATGCGCCATCTTGTCGCCATAGCGCAGGTTCCACGACAGTCCCTGCTTGTTTCCGCCGAAGTTGAGCGAGTAGTTGAACAGTCCGTTGTTGGTCTGATACTCAGTGCCCACGTTGACGCGCATCTTGCCCAGGGGCACGACGGGGTCGGTGTTTAGTTTGAGCACTCCGGCCAGTGCGTCCGAGCCATAGAGCAGGCTTGCCGGTCCCTTGAGAACCTCGACCGAGCTCACGGCATTGGCATCGATTTCGACACCATGCTCGTCGCCCCACTGCTGCCCCTCCTGTCGCACGCCATCGGCCACGACCACAACACGGTTATATCCCAGGCCTCGAATCACGGGTTTGGAGATGCCACTGCCGGTGCTGATTTGCGCCATGCCCGGCAGCCTGCTCACGGCATCGACAATGTTGGTCGCCGCGGCCATGCGCAGGTCGTTGCGATCGATGACCGCCGCGGGCATCGACATGTCCTCCATCTTGACAGCGCCGGTGGGTCCGGTAACCACCACTTGTTTGAGTTCTATGTGGCGAAAGAACACGTCGGTCGAGTCAAGCTCGGCCACGTCCTGTGCCGCCATCGTGCCTGCGCACGCCAGCAGCAGAATCGAAAGATATGATTTCATTCTGTGAGATTGCTTAAGGTTGATAAATGTGTGCCTAGCAGAACCAGAGCATCTAAACAATCCAGAGGCTCTAGATAAAAACTAGAGAAACAATAGCCGTGATGTCACAGAATGGCAGGTGGGGCCCGCAAGGTGGGCCGAACCGTGGTTTGGGCAACCGGCTCGGCAGGTTGGGCAAACTCTAACTTTGCAACGCACTGACTGTCAAAGTCATTGACAACATCGTCGGGAATGGTCAGCTGCGTGTTGAGGAACCGGCATGACAAGCACTCGCCATGGTGCTGCGAGTCGGCCGTGAAGTGCCCCTGGTGGTGGACCGAGGTCTCGCACATCGAGCAGTCGACCAGCTGCGAGTCTTCATACTGGTGGTGAACATGAAGTGCCGAGAGCAGCACCATCGGCACATATACCGACAGCAACATCCACGCCAGCCATCGTTGTCGCCGGGTGGGTCTGAAAAATTTCTCGTCACGCTTCATGATGGCGCAAAATTAATCATTCGACATTAATAATCACGCAACTCCACTGTTTTTTTTGATAAATTAACGGAACTAATGAAAAAAAGCAGTATCTTTGTGGTCCACAAACTATTACACTACAATTATATGCAGAAAACATCAAGCCTTTCAAGCGCCATCATCGTGCTTGTCGGCCTGCTGACCAGCCTGACGGTCGTGGCCGAGCACATCGGCCTGCAGCAAGCCCAAGAAATCGCCCGCCGCATGTTGCCCGGCAAGTCGTGGCAAGCCGCCAGCAGCACAACGCGCCGGGCTGCCGGCGCTCAGCACGCCACCTACTATCTGCTCAGTGCCAGCGACGGCCAGGGCTATGTCATCGTTGCTGGCGACGACCGTGTGCCGCCGGTGCTGGGCTACAGCGACAGTGGCACCTTGTCGGGCGAACTGCCCGAGGCCATGCAGACGTGGCTTGACGGTTATGCCGCCCAACTCGAAGCGCTCGACCAGGAGGCCGCGCCCGACGTGCCGCGCCACCTGAGTGGGCAGGCCGCCATCGGCCCGCTGGTGCCGTCGCGCTGGAACCAAGGTGCGCCCTACAACATCCTGTTGCCTTATGTCAGCGGCAAGCATGCCTCAACCGGTTGCGTGGCCACGGCGATGGCCCAGATCATGTATACCCACCGCCATCCTGCACGCCCGACCCAGACCATCCCGTCCTACACCACATCGACTAACTCCATCTTCATGCCCTCGCTGGCACCGGTTGACTTTGACTGGAGCGCGATGAAAGACATCTATTATACCAACGACACCACCAGCGCATCGGCCACGGCCGTAGCGACACTGATGAAGTACTGTGCGCAGTCGGTCAAGATGAACTTCCTGGCCTCTAGCTCGGGCTCTCTGACCTCACGCATCCCCGGCGCGCTGGCCACCTACTTTGGCTACAAGCCCAGCGCGCGCTATCTGGGCCGCGAGGGCTACAGCACCGAGGAGTGGGAACAGATGCTCTATGCCGAGCTGTCGGCCGGCCGTCCGGTGGTGTATGGCGGCAACAAGAAGAGCGGCGGACACGCCTTTGTGTGCGACGGCTATGACGGCAATGGCATGTTCCACATCAACTGGGGCTGGGGCAGCCAGAGCGACGGCTACTTTCTGCTCAACGTGCTCAACCCCAGCAGCCAAGGCATCGGCAGTGTGGCCGGCGCCTACGGCTACATCATGGGTCAAGGCATGGGCATCGGCCTGGAGCCGGGCAGCGACGGTGACGTCGAGCAGGTGCTCACCTACCGCGACATGACCCTCGAAGGCTCGCAGACCAGCCGCAGCTCGTCGAGCTACGACTTCACGGTGACCGTGTCGGGCAAGTACTACAACTACACGTCGCAAGTGGGCAGCTACAACCTGGGTTGGGGTCTGTATGACAGCAACGGCGAGCTGGTGAAGCGCCTCTACTCGGGCTACACGACCAACCTGGCCGTCGCCAGCAGCATCTCGACCAGCTCGCGCACGCTGAGTTTCGGCTCCGGCATCAGCAGCGGCACCTATCGCATCGTGCCCATCTGCGCGGTCTACAACAGCGGCAACTGGATGCCCTGCATCGGTGCTGATGTCAACTACATCGAGGTGACCTTCAACTCGGCCACCCGCTGCACCATTGTCGGTCACGGCACTGCCGGCACGCCCAGCTACACCTACAACAGCGTCAACTTTGACGGCACGCGCCACCCCAACAAGGCGGTGAACGTGACGCTGAACCTGACCAACAAGGGCATCACTCGCGGCGACCTGGTGTATATGTCGGTCGACGATGAGTTCACCTCGGCGGGCATGGCCGACATCCCGCCTGGAGAGACGGGCGATGTGGTATTCCGCTTTGTTCCCGACACATCGGGCCGCAAGAAAGTGACGTTCTCGCTCAACGAGAGCGGCACCCCTGTGCTGCTGACGCAATACCTGACCATCAACGACATGCCCTCGGCGCAGCTCGAGGTGACGACTCGTGTTCTCAATGTCACCGACTCGGTGGGCCGCGTGGTGACGAGCGACCACTTCGGCATCGAGGCCACGGTGACCAACACTGGCACGACAGCCTATGACGAGGACTTCTCGTTCCGTTGCTACCGCGTGACATACGACAACTATGGCACCATCATCCAGACGCAGTCTCAATCGCTGCAGCTGGCCCCGGGCGAGACCAAAGTTTTGCACTTTGACTGCTATAATGTGATGGACGACTTCAAGTATTTCTCTTGGGTCTACTACTACAGCGAGGGCGAGCTGATTCAAGCCCGCGGCACAGGCATCTACACCGTGCGCTTGCCCGAAGACGCACCCACTGTGCCCGCCACCTCGGTATCCTTGAGCGACACCATCGCCCAACTGACCCCGGGCCAGACTATGCAGCTGACTGCGACCGTGCTGCCCGACAGTGCCACCGTCCGCACGGTGACCTGGAGCAGCAGCGACGAGGCTGTTGCCACTGTCGATGCCGCCGGCCTGGTGAACGCCTTGGCAGCCGGCACGGCCACCATCACAGCGACCACCAACGACGGCACGGGCCTGACGGCCAGTTGCACCGTGACAGTGACACCACCAGCCGTGCAACCCGATGCCATCGAACTGAGCGAGAAAGCCTTCACCCTGCAGTTGACACAAAGCCGGCAAGTGAGTGTCACCACCGAGGGTGCCGGTGCTGTGACCTGGAGCTCGAGCGACCCGAGTGTCGCCAGCGTGGACGCCGATGGCGTGGTGACCGCCCACAGTCATGGCATAGCCATCATCACGGCTACGACAGCTGGTGGGGCCACGATGTGGTGCGCGGTGTTCAGCCACCTGACCGGCGATATCAACCAGAGCGGCACCGTCGATGTCACCGATGTCAACGCCGTGATTAACATCGTGCTGGGCAAGCAATAGACTTTAGACCTTAGACGCTAGCTATCTTTTAGTTTTTAGCTGGGGACAGCGCATCAAACAGCCAGCCCGAGGGCTGGCAGACCATAGGCCGGGGTGGAGCGTTAGCGCAACCCCGGTACTGATGTCCACTAGCCATCCAAGCCCTGAAAGGGCGGCAGACCACCCCTGATTAGTTGTTAGACTTAGTTGTTGCATCTAAAAGCTAAAAACTGAAGCCGGGGTTTCCCTAATATTTTTGTACTTTTGCAGACTGAAACCTAATTTAAGTAGAATGAATATTTTTTATGCAAGCAAGAAGCTGATGCTGGCTGCGCTCTGTGCAACCATGGCGACCGTGGCAAGCGCCAACCCCATCAGCGAGAGCCAAGCCCTGTCTGTGGCTAAGAATATCCTGGCCGGCAAGTCATTAACCCCAATTTTGACACAACGCGCCAACCGTGCCCCGGGCCAGACTGGCACCAAAGCCTACTATGTGTTCAATGCCCAAGCCAGTCAGGGCTATGTGATCGTTGCCGGCGACGACCGTGTGCCCGCCGTGCTGGGCTACAGCGACAGTGGCACGTTCGACCCTGCCGACATTCCAGAAGCCATGCAGGCGCTGCTTGACAGCTATGCCGCCCAGATCGAGGCACTGCCCGAGAGCACACAAGCTCCGCAGCAAGTGAGCCGCACCCCCATCAAGCCGCTGCTGACCAGCATTTGGGGCCAGGGCGAGCCGTTCAACTACTACCTGCCGTTCACCAACTTGACCACCACCAACGGAGTCGCCCGCGCGTGGCACGCCAAGACCGGCTGTGTGGCCACCGCGATGGCCCAGGTGATGTACTACCACAAATATCCCGACCAGACGAGTGTGGCCATCCCGGCCTACACCTCGGTGGGGCAAGACGAACTGACGATTGAGCGTCCCGAGCTGCCCATGACCACCTTCGACTGGAGCGCGATGAAGGACACCTACAACTCGATGGACAGCGCCAACGCGTCGGGGCAGGCCGTTGCCCACCTGATGGAATACTGCGACCAGGCTTTGCAGATGAAGTTCAGCAAGTCGACATCATCGGCCGTCACCGCCAGCATTCCCGGTGCGTTGTCGTTCTTCTTTGACTACTCGCCCAACATGCGCTATGTGTCACGCAACACCTACTCGACCACCGAGTGGGAGGACCTGCTCTACAGTGAGTTGCAGGCCAAGCGCCCTGTGGTGTACCGCGGCACCAAGAACCCTGGCGGTCACGCCTTTGTGTGCGACGGTTGCGACGCCAATGGCCTGTTCCACATCAATTGGGGCTGGAATAGCCTGAGCAACGGCTACTTCCTGCTGCGCGACCTGAATCCGCAGGCCCAGGGCACCGGCTCGGCCTCGGGCAACTGTGGCTACGTCTACGACCAGGGCATGGTCATCGGCATCAAGCCTGCTGAAGATGAGCCAGTAACCATGAGTGTGTGTTATAGCAACATGGGCTGCACCAGCCACATGGACCTCAAGCGCAACACCACCGAGGACAACTTTAAGTATTACATCACAGGCCGATTCAACAACAACAGCGGCCACGAGGAGACATTCGACTATGGCTGGGCCCTCTTCCAGGGCGAGAACATGACCGCCGTTCTCACCAAGGAGTCGCTGAGCGAGAGTATTGAGCCCGGCGAGTATGCCTCGATGGACGCCGATATATACTTCGGCAAAGGGCTGGCCAACGGCACCTACCAACTGCGGCCCGTCTTCAGCGAGACAGGCAAGGAGCAGTGGAAACAGTGCGAGGGCGCATCGGTCAACTATGTGGTGGTGGTGATCGACGGCCTCAATGCCACCATCGACGCACACGGCGTGATGGGCAACCACAGCTACACGGTCAACAGTCTGGAGTTGACAGGCACCATGCACACCCGCAAGAACGTCACAGCCACCGCCAACATCACCAACAAGGGCACCAGCATGGGTGACATCATCTACCTGTTTGTCAACGGAGTGAAGACTGCCAGCACATTGTCTGACCTGGAATACAATCAGACCGGAGACCTCACCTTTATCTTCGCACCCAAAATGGGCGGCAACCTCAGCATCTCGCTCTCGATCAACGAGGACGGCACCGAGCCGATGATCTACAAGAGCATCTATGTCAGCGACATGGGGTTTGCCGAGCTCGAGGGCACTCACGAGGTGCTCAATGTCACCGATCAGGAGAACCACATCGTCACCGGCAACAAATTCTCGGTCAAGTCGACCATCAAGAACATCTACACCGAGGAATATGACGAGGAGGTGACCATGCGCCTGATTCGCATCAATGACGGCGAGCACGCCGGCTCAAATGTGCAGAGCGTCACCCTGCCGATCAAGCTTGCCGTGGGTGAGAGCAAGACCGTGCAGTTTGACTTTGACAACCTGGTCAACGGCGAGCGCTACTTTGGCCGCCTGTACTACTACTCCAACGGCGAGATGGTGCGCAGCACCGCCACACCGACCTACAAGGTGGTGTTCACCAGCGGCGACCAGCCGACCAAGGGCGACATCACCGGCGACGGCCAGGTGGACATCGCTGACGTCAATTTTGTGATCAACACCATGCTCGGCAAGAACCAAGACCCCGAGTCCAAGACCAAAGCCGACATCACCGGCGATGGCAAGGTGGACATCGCCGATGTCAACGCCGTGATCAACATCATGCTGGACAAGCAGTAATGCCGCACGACCGGCAATGACTCATCGCAACGGCCTCGCCTCTAGACGGCGGGGCCGTTGCCCGTTGATGGCCTAGACAGCAGTTGCCGCATTGGTGTCGGCCGTGTGAAATGCTGTTTGCGCATCTGTTTTACGACAATCCGTTAAAAATCAATTAAAAAAAATCGGCCCTGACGGGTTTTTACGCATTATTTTTGTACTTTTGCAGATTATAACCCAAACTAGACATAATGAGAAATCCCTATGCAAGCAAGAAGCTGATGCTGGCTGCTCTCGGTGCAGCATTGGCGACCATGGCTAGCGCCGACCCAATCAGCGAGAGCCAAGCCCTGTCGGTGGCTAAGAATATCCTGGCCGGCAAATCATTAACTCCAATATCGACACAACGTGCCAACCGTGCCCCGGGCCAGGCTGGTGCCAAGGCCTACTATGTGTTCAACGCCCAGGCCAGCCAGGGCTATGTGATCGTGGCCGGCGACGACCGCGTGCCTGCCGTGCTGGGCTACAGCGACAGCGGTGCGTTTGACCCGGCCGATGTCCCGCCCGCCATGCAGGAGCTGCTTGACAGCTATGCCGCGCAAATCGAGGCTTTGCCACAGGGTGCCCAAGCGCCGCAGCTGACGAGCCGCACGCCCATCCGCCCGCTGCTGACCTGCATCTGGGGCCAGGGCGAGCCGTTCAACTACTACCTGCCGTTCACCCGCACCACCACCAGCGACGGTGTGACTCGCGCCTGGCGCGCCAAGACCGGTTGCGTGGCCACGGCGATGGCCCAGGTGATGTATTACCACAAGTGGCCGGCCCGCACCACACAGACCATCCCGGCCTACACGTCATCGACCACGAGCGACAACGTCAACATCACCATTGAGCGTCCGGCCATGCCCGTGACCACCCTCAACTGGAACGCGATGAAGAACGCCTATAACTCGACCGACAGCACCAACGCCTCGGGCCAGGCCGTTGCCAAACTCATGGAGTGCTGCGACCAGGCCCTGAATATGCAGTTCTATGCCTCCTCCTCAAGCGCCAGCACCAGCAAAATTTCTAACGCGTTGCACACCTATTTTGACTATGACGCCACCGCGCGCTATGTCAAGCGCATCAGCTACTCAACCACCGAGTGGGAGAACCTGCTCTACAGCGAGCTGCAGGCCGGCCGGCCCGTGGTCTATCGCGGCGACAAGAGCCCCGGCGGTCACGCCTTTGTGTGCGACGGTTGCGACGCGAGCGGCCTGTTCCACATCAACTGGGGCTGGAACAGCCTAAGCGACGGCTACTTTGTGCTGAGCGACCTCAACCCCGACGCCCAGGGCATTGGCGGCAGCGACGGCGCGTGCGGCTACATCTACGACCAGGGCATGGTCATCGGCATCAAGCCCAACGCCGGCGGTGTGGCAGCAATCAATGTGCAATTCTATGAGATGGAAGTCAGTGCGCCCAACGGCACGCGCACCTCGTCGAGCGCCAACTTCAGCGTCACCATCAAAGGACGATTCTTGAACAACACCTCCTACGACGAGACCTTCGACTATGGCTGGGGCTTGTACCAGGGCACGACGCTGAAGTCAGTATTATACCAGAAGTCTTACACCAGTACGCTCCAGCCCAACTACTACATCACGGTTGAGCGGACTCTGAGCTTCGGCAGCGGTCTGACGAGCGGCACCTACCAGCTGCGCCCCATCTTCAAGGAGCAGGACCAGAGCACTTGGAAGGTGTGCGAGGGTGGCATGACCAACTATGTCACCGCAGTCATCAGCGGCAACAACTGCACCATTGAGGCCAACGGCTATAAAGCCACACCCAACTATGTGATCAACAATGTGACGTTCGACGGCACTTTCAACACCGGCAAGCAAGTCACTGTCACAGCCAGTGTGACCAACAAGAGCACAAGCAAGGACAACATCATCTATATGTTTGTCAATGGTGTGAAGACCACCAGCGCCCTGTCAGACCTGGAGCAGAACCAGACGGGCAACCTGACCTTCCACTTCACGCCCACGACGGCTGGCACCAAGACCATCATGTTCTCGCTTGACGATAAGGGCAACAGCCCGCTGGCCACCCGCACGGTGACCATCAACACCATGCCCGCCGCCACGCTTAGCACCAGCAACAAGCTTCTGAACGTCACCAGCACGATCAACAAGATCATCACCAGCCGCACCTACAGTGTCGAGACCACGTTCACCAACGACGGCACCACTGCCTACAACGAGGAAGTGACGCTGCGGCTCTACCGCGTGAGCAACGGCACCTCGGGCACCAACGTGCAGGACGTGACGCTGCCGCTGCAATTGGCTGCCGGCCAGAGCAAGGTGGTGCGCTTTGACTGCGACAATGTGGTCAACGGCGAGAAGTATTTTGCTTGGGTCTACTACTACTCTGAGGGAAAGCAGGTCAGGGGCAGAGGCACGTCAAGCTATACCGTCGTCTTCCCCGACGAGCCTGAGTATCAGAAGGGCGACATCAACGGTGACAGCACAGTCGACATCACCGATGTCAACATGATCGTCAACGTCATGCTGGGCAAAATCCAGGCCAGCAGCTGCAAGGGCGACCCCAACGTCGACGGCCAGGGGGGCATCGACATCGCCGATGTCAACGCCGTGATCAACATCATGCTGGGCAAATAATAAACAAACACTCAACATTATGAACAAACCAACGAACAAACTGAGACTGGCCCTGGTGGCGACAATGCTCACCTGTGCGGCCAGTGTATGGGCTTCACCCATCAGCGAGAGTCAAGCTCTGTCGGCAGCGTCGCGCTTCATGGCAGGCAAGTCTTTAACCCCCGTGGCCTTGCAGCACGCCCATCGTGCTCCGGGCCAGTCGGCCGGTCAGGCCTACTATGTGTTCAACGCCCAGGCCCATGCGGGCTATGTCATCGTTGCCGGTGACGACCGCGTGCCGCCGGTGCTGGGCTACAGCGACAGCGGCACGTTTGCCCCTGCCGACGTTCCGCCGGCCATGCAGGCGCTGCTCGACGGCTATGCTGAGCAGATTGCCGCCCTTCCCGCTGATGCTCAGGCATCTGCGCGTGTGAGCCGCAACGCCATTGCCCCGCTGCTGACCTGCATTTGGGGCCAGGGCGAGCCGTTCAACTACTACCTGCCGTTCACCCGCACCGCCACCAGCAGTGGCGTGACACGTGCCTATCATGGCAAGGTGGGCTGCGTTGCCACAGCGATGGCTCAGGTGATGTACTATCACAAGTGGCCCACTCAGACCGACTTGCCCATCCCCGCCTATGTCACCAAGACCAATGGTTATCAGATGCCCGAATTGCCCGTCACCACCTTCAACTGGCAGGCGATGAAGAATGCCTACAACAGCACCGACAGCCTCAACGAGGCCGGTCAAGCAGCCGCTCTGCTGAGCCTGTATTGCAGCCAATCGTTGCAGACCGACCTGCTGAAGAGCACCTCCAGCGCATCGACCAACTCTGTGGGCACCGCTCTGGTCAACTACTTCAACTATGCTGCCACGGCACGCTATGTCAAGCGCGAGAACTACAACACCCAGACCTGGGAGAATATGTTGTATGCCGAGCTCCAGGCCAGTCGCCCTGTCGTCTATCGCGGCGACAAGAACCCGGGCGGTCATGCCTTCGTTGTCGACGGTTGCGACAACACCGGCTTGTTCCACATCAACTGGGGCTGGAACGGTCTGAGCAACGGCTACTTTGTGCTGAGCGAGCTTAATCCTGACGCGCAAGGCATCGGTGGTGCCGAGGGCGAGTGCGGCTACATCTTCGGTCAGGCCATGGTCATTGGCATCAAGCCCAATGACTACAGCCTTGCTCCCATCAATGTGCGCTTCTACACGATGGTGGTCAACTCGTTGGGCAACTCTCGCGCCTCGTCGAGCGACAACTTCACCGCCAACATCACCGGCCGCTTCCTCAACAACACCAGCGAGGAAGAGGTGTTCGACTATGGCTGGGGCATCTTCAGTGGCGACGAGATGCTCTCGGTCATCGACAGCAAGTCGCGCAGCAATGGTCTTGCGCCCAACTACTACTTGAACTCCACCTTCGACCTCGCCTTTGGTGCCGGTCTGAGCAACGGCACCTACTACCTGCGTCCCATCTTTGCCGACCTGTTCGACACGAACTGGCAAGTGTGCGAGGGCGGTCTGGCCAACTATGTCGAGGTCAATATTTCGGGCAACAGCTGCACCTACGAGGTGTTCAGCACCGATGGCACGCCGCAATACAAGGCCAACGACATGACCTTCGCCGGCACGATGCACACCCATAAGCAGGTGACCGCCACAGCCAGCATCACCAACCTGGGCAACACCATGGGCAACATGATTTATATCCTGGACAACGGCACCAAGGCCAATGTGTCGCTTGTTGACCTGGAGAAGAGCCAGACCGGCAATGTGGTGTTCTACTTCACCCCCGCAGTCGCCGGCGAGCACACCATCACCCTCTCGCTCAACGAGGACGGCAGCAACCCGCTCATCATCAAGCAGCTGACCATCACCGACATGCCCGAGGCCAACCTGACAATGAGCAACAAGATTCTGTATGTGACCGACGCAGCCAACAAGATTATCACCAGCCGGACCTACAGCGTCGAGACCACCATCACCAACAGCGGCACGAACGCCTATGACGAGGAGGTCGTGCTGCGCCTTTACCGTGTGTATAACGGCACCTCGGGCACCAATGTGCAGGATGTGGCCATGCCGCTGCAGCTGGCTCCCGGCGAGACCAAGGTCGTGCGCTTCGATTGCGACAATGTCGTCAGCGGCGAGCGCTACTTCGCATGGGTCTACTACTTCAGCGCCGGCGAGCAAGTCAAGTGCAAAGGCACGTCGAGCCACACGCTCATCTTCCCCACCGAGCCGGAGTATCAGCGTGGCGACGTCAATGGTGACGGCACCGTCGACATCACCGATGTCAACATGATCGTCAACGTCATGCTTGGCAAGACCACGGCCAGCAGCTGCAAGGGCGACCCCAACGTCGACGGCCAGGGCGGCATCGACATCGCCGATGTCAACGCCGTGATCAACATCATGCTGGGCAAGTGACAATAGTTGACAGTTAATAGTTAAGAGTTTATAGTCAACTATTAGCTAGCAGAGTATTGCGAGGGCAGTCACCGTTGTGATGATTGCCCTCGCTTGTGTTATTTATTGCCAAAAAATTTTGATGTTTGCAGAAGTGTTAGTACATTTGCAGTGCAAAAAACTTTAACAACACAAAATGAAAAAGATTGCCAAACTCATCATGTCCACCATGATGATTGCAAGCAGTTGCACCCTCAGCGCCGAGGTGCTGCCCGCCCCCCAGACCACGGGCGGCATGCCGCTGATGCAAGCCATGCAAGAGCGCAAGAGCATGCGCGACATTGACCCCGCCTCGACCGTGACACGCCAAGACCTGAGCAACATGCTGTGGGCCGCGTGGGGCATCACCCACGATGGCAAGCGCACCATCGCCACGGCGATGAACCGCCAGGAGCTGGTGCTCTATGTCATCACCGCCACCGAGATCAGCCGCTACAGCGCCGAGGACAACACACTGACGGTTGTCAACACGGGCGACTTCCGCGACATCCAGGCCCGACAGGACTGGGCGAAGACAGCCCCGGTCAACATTGCCCTGGTGGTCAACACCGACAAGCAGAAGAAAGACGAATTCCAGAACTATACAGCCGGTGCAGCATCACATGCCATCTATCTCTACTGCGCATCGGCAGGGCTGAAGACCACCGTGCGCGCCATGCTCGACAACGAGGAAGTGGAGAAGGCCATGAAACTGGGTGAGAACGAGCGGCTGCTCTATATCCAGACGGTGGGCCGATGATGCGCCCACTGCTATGGAGCATCGCGGCACTGCTGACTGCCGGCATTGCACTGAGTGCCTGCTCAGACAATCAAACACAAAGCGACGCGGCCACACAGCCCGACACACTTGTGACGCTGCGTGCGCGTGACGTGTGTCGGCTGCTCAACGACATGGGCGATGACCAGCAGGTGCAGCGCCTGCACGTCAACGCACTGGGCCGGCTGCGCGAGGTGTTCAACGACACCAACGACCTGCAGCTGCCGGCGGCAGTGGCATGTGGCATTGACCCTGTGACCGACCTGCGCAGCGCCTATCACCTGAAACGCCCCATCCAGCGCATCTATTCGTGCGACGAGTTTATTGTCGACTCGTTGTGGATGTCAATGCCCTATCTGGTGCCTCGCGCCGCCCAACTGCTCAAGGACATCGGCCGGACGTTTCAGGACACGGTGCATGCCCGCGGCGGTGGTGACTATCGCATCAAGGTGACCAGCGCCCTGCGCACCGAGTACAGCGTCGGCCGGCTGCGACGGCGCAACCGCAACGCCAGCGAGCAGTCGTGCCACCGCTATGCCACGACATTCGACATCAGCTGGACCAAGTTTGACTGCCTGGACACAACACGGCTGGTCTCGCTCGAGGACTTGAAAAACATTCTGGCCGAGGTCATCCAAGACAAGCGCCAACAGGGCCGCTGCTATGCCATCTATGAGCGCAAGCAAGGATGCTTTCACGTCACAGCCAGGTAGTATCCTTCACTTTCAATTCATAATTCATAATTTATAATTCATAATATAGGCATGCGATACGCAGCATGCACACCAACCGCAGGTAACGGCCTTACTACCCTACTACTCCACTACCCTACTACAATAAACGACTCCACTACTGATATTAATCAATAAAGATATGACTGAACAAAATGCTATTGCTGGTTACCTGAAATATACGGGTAACAAGAGCCTGGACATCAAGGTTGCACTCATCGACTGCGATGGTGTGCTTTTTGACTCGATGAAGAACCACACCCGTGCATGGGTCAAACTGATGAAGAAAAACGGCATCAAGTGCACCCGCGACGAGTTCTACATGTATGAGGGCATGACGGGTGTCGAGATCATCAAGAAGAAATTCAAGGAGGGCGCAGGCAAGCAGATCACCGACGACGAGGCCGCAGCACTCTATGGCGTCAAAGGCCGCTACTTCAAGGAGGCCGGCGAGACACCCGTCATGCCTGGAGCCACCGCTGTGCTCGAGGCACTGCGCGATGCCAATGTCGAGCGCATCCTGGTCAGCGGGTCGATGCAACCCAGCATCCTCGACCGCATCGATGAGGACTTCCCGGGTCTGATGAGCCAGACCCGCGTCACCGGCCACGACGTGCGCCGCGGCAAGCCCAGCCCCGAGCCCTATCTCAAGGGCATGCTCAAGGCCGAAGCCAAACCCAACCAGTGCATCGTCATCGAGAACGCGCCCCTGGGCGTGCAGGCCGGTCATGCGGCAGGCTGTTTCACCATCGGTGTCACAACGGGTCCTGTGCCCGAGAAGGAACTGTACAAGGCTGGTGCCGACATCGTCTATCCCAGCATGGAGGTGCTGGCCCAAAGCCTGCCCTCGCTCATCGAGGCCTTCAAGCAGACACAGGCCTGATGTGGCAAGACATCACATACACCAATCAAGTGGGTGCCGCGCTCGACCATGCGCTGGCATCCACTTGCTGCAACCGGGTGTTTGCCATCACCGACCAGAACACGTCACGGCTGGTGCTGCCACGCCTGGGCAGTGAACGACTGCACGGCGCCACCCTGGTCACCCTGCCCGCTGGCGATGAGCACAAGACCTTGCCGAGCCTGCAGCAAGTGTGGCAGGCCCTGAGCGATGGTGGTGCCACCCGGCAGAGCATGGTGGTGAACGTGGGCGGAGGCATGGTCACCGACCTGGGCGGCATGGCGGCCGCCACGTTCAAGCGCGGCATCAGCTTTATCAACGTGCCCACCACACTGCTCGGCGCTGTCGACGCAGCAGCGGGAGGCAAAACAGGCATCAATTTCAACGGGCTGAAAAACGAAATTGGAGTCTTTGCTGCGGCCAGTCACGTCATCATCTCGACCTGCTACTTCGACACCTTGCCCCGCCAAGAGCTGCGATCGGGCTATGCCGAGATGATCAAGCACGCCATGCTGGACGGCCACGAGGCTTTTGCCGACACACTGAGCCATGAGCCGACAGCCGAAGACCCCGATACCCTGCTGCAATTGCTCGAGGCCTCAACGGCTGTCAAACAGCGCATCGTCAGTCAGGACCCGACCGAACAAGGGGTGCGACGCGCGCTGAACCTGGGACACACCATCGGTCACGCGCTCGAGAGCCTGGCGATGAAAAAGGGGCGGCCCGTGCCACATGGCTATGCTGTGGCATGGGGACTGGTGGCCGAGACCATCTTGTCGCATCTGCTGTTGGGGTTCCCGAGTGCCGACCTGCAGCGTCTGGCCCAATATGTGCGCGAGCACTACGGCACGCCCGGCGTCACCTGCGACGACTACCCGAGTCTGCTCGAGCTGATGCGCCACGACAAGAAGAGCCGCCACGGCGAAATCAACTGCACCCTGCTACGCCAGCTGGGCCAGCCTTCTCTGGACCACGCCATCGGCGACGAGGACATCAACACCGCACTCGACATCGCTCGCGACTATCTGGACTGAGCGCGAGTAGACAAACAACTTGTACTGCCCGGCAGAATTTTGACGACCTTGGTAGCACTCGGCCGACACCCCCCTCGCCTGGCAGGAAGAGGGACTCGCGGCCCATGGATATAGACAGCTGCCGTTCGCCGAGAGATTTGTAATCTCGGCGAACGGCAGCTGTGACTCGTCTAGCCCATCTATGGCCATGCCAGTCCCACCATCTCCGACTGGGGAAGGGGAACCCGGTGACTCACGATTCCAGACGCGAAAGGAACTTGTCGCGGTCGACCACAAACCTGAGGTGCGTGCCCTCGCCCAGCAGCACGTCGCCGGCATGGGCCGAGACCTTAAACACGATCTTCTTGCCGTCGACCGCAGTCACCTGTGCCGAGGCAGTGATGCGCTGCCCCACCGCTGTGGGCTTAAGGTGCGACGACTCGATGTGACCGCCAACAGTTGTGCATCCCTCAGGCAGCTGGTTTTGCACAGCCAGCATGGCCGCGTTCTCCATCAGTGCCATCATCACCGGTGTTGCCAGCACCGGCATGTCGCCCGACCCCACCCGGATGGCCGTCATGGCATCGGTGACTGTCAACTGGCTTGTGTAGCTTAGTCCTAACTCTATCATTGCTCTTTCTTATTATTCACCAGCAGTGCCACAGCGTATGCACTGATGCCCTCTTCACGGCCCGTAAAGCCCAGCCTCTCGGTGGTTGTGGCCTTGACAGACACTTGGCCGGGCTGGCACTGCATGCACTGTGCCAGCTGCTGCTGCATGGCGGGGATGTGTGGATTGATTTTGGGCCGTTCGGCGCAGATGGTGATGTCGCAGTTGCCCAGCGTGTAGCCCTGCTCGGCGACGAGGCGATAAACCTCGCGCAGGAGTTTGCGACTGTCGATGCCCTTGTATCGCGGGTCGCTGTCGGGAAAATGATAACCGATGTCGCGCAGACATGCCGCACCCAGCAGTGCATCGCACAGTGCATGAATCGCCACGTCGGCATCGCTGTGTCCCAGCAACCCCAACTCGTGCTCAATCTTGACTCCACCCAGCCACAGCTCACGCTCTGGCACCAGGCGGTGAACATCATATCCAAATCCTATCCTCATCGCGTTTTTTTCAGTTTTCTATTTTACTAAATAAAGACATAAGGACATAAGAACAGAAAACCATGTTTCAAATCCTTAAGTCCTTATGCTGTGATTTCTCAGCAAATATCAGTTGCGTCCGAACAGGCCACGGATGCCGTCCATGTCGAACGACAGGGTGAAGCGCAGCGTCTGGTCGAGAGGCGAGTTCTGAGCCGTGGCAATCATATAGGCCGCATCAAGACGAATGACGTTGAGCGAGAAGCCGGCACCCAGTCCGAAGTACTGACGGTCGCCGTTGAACTTGCTCTCGTAGTAGTATCCGCCACGCAAGAAGAACTGCTGATTGTAAGCATACTCGGCACCGAGCGAATAGGTGATGCGCTTGAACGGGTTGTCTTTAAACGACTCAAAGATGCCCGAGATTGACGAGCGGTCTTTCCACTCCTGCAATGCTGTCTGGAAGGCCTCATCGTTATAGGAGCCATCGGCGGTGTAATACTTCGGGTCGGTGTTGCGCGGCTTGGCTGGCACCATCAGCTTGTTGGCATCGACGGCCAGTGTGAGATTGTGATAGTCGGCCAGCGGGAAGGTGAATGCAGTGCCCAGCTTGAGGTTAGCCGGCAGGAATGCCGGCTCGTTACCGCCATTATAGGAGATTTTCGAACCAATGTTCGACAAGTTGGCACCGATCGACCACTGGCACTCGTTGCGCCCGATGACGGGATAGGTGGTGAAGTAGCACGAGAGGTCGGCCGAGAATGCCGAGGCACCCTTGCTGCGGTCGCGCTCGTCGGTCACGCCGCCGTAGGACAGGTCGCTGTAGATGTAGCGCAACACGACACCCATCGAGAACTTCTCGGACAGCTTGCGCGAATAGCCCACATCAAAAGCCATCTCAAACGGGTTGATGGTGCCCATAGCCGACCCGCCGGCATCGCTCATCTGAATCTCGCCCAACTTGAAGTAGCGCAGCGAGGCGCTGACGGCCTGATTGTCGGCCGAGCCAAGCTTCATGTATCCGGTGAGGTTGATCAGCGCGATGTCGTTGACAATCTTTCGCAACCAGGGCGTGTAGCTCAATGACACACCGGCCTTGCTATAGGCAAAGGCATACTTCGACGGATTCCAGAACTGCGAGTTGACATCCGGGTCGTTGGCCGCACCCAAATCGCCCATCGACGCCCCTCGAGCATCTGGCGTGATGCTCAACGATGTGACACCTGTGGTCACGGGGTTAAACTCGTCATTCTTGATGTCGCCCGTCTGAGCCCATGCAGTCAGACAACCTGCCAGAGCCAGGGCCAATATCGAAATTTTTGTCTTCATCATTTTCAAAACAAATTGTCAGTCTAAAGGATAAACTACATTTTGTCCTTTTTATTGTATTTAGGGTTGCGAGTTTCAACAGTTTCGAGTTTCAGGGCCGGTTCTACCCCATTGCAAAACGCCATTCCCATTTCTTGTCTAGGAGATTTCGCTCCACGACTGCTGCTTGTCAAAAATGAGTCGCAACTGACGGTCGAGCCGCTGGCCGTCGGGCGAGCTGAGGTCGGGGTCCTGCTGCAGAAAGGCTTGCGCGTCGTCACGAGTGAGCTGCACAATCTGGCCGTCCTGTGCCAGGTTGGCCACCTTGAGGTTGAATGCCACTCCGCTCTGCTGCGTGCCGTCCATGTCGCCCGGCCCACGCAAGCGCATGTCCTCCTCGGCTACCCGAAATCCGTCGTTGGTCTGGGTCATCACCTCCAGCCGGTGGCGTGTGTCGCCACTGAGTTGGTATTTGGTCATGAGGATGCAGTAGCTTTGGTCGGCTCCCCGCCCCACCCTGCCTCGCAATTGATGCAGCTGCGACAGTCCGAACCGCTCGGCGTTCTCGATGACCATGACGCTGGCATTGGGCACATTGACACCCACCTCGATGACAGTCGTTGCCACCAGGATGTGCGCCTGGTGTGATGCGAACAGCTGCATCTGGTGGTCTTTTTCGGCGGGTTTCATGCGTCCGTGGACCATGGCCACACGATAGTGCGGAAACGTCTCTTGCACCAGTTCAAAGCCTTCCTCGAGTGCGCGCAGGTCCAGTTTCTCGTTCTCCTCGATGAGTGGATAGACAATGTAGACCTGCCGTCCCTGCCGCAGCTGCTGCCCCAGGAAGTGGTACATCTGCTCGCGGTTGTTGTCATATCGCATGACGGTGGTGACCGGTTTGCGGCCAGGCGGCAACTCGTCGATGACACTCACGTCCAGGTCGCCATAGACTGTCATGGCCAGCGTGCGGGGGATGGGGGTTGCTGTCATCACCAGCACATGGGGCGGTGTGGTGTTTTTTCGCCACAGCTTGGCCCGCTGCGCCACGCCGAACCGATGCTGCTCGTCGATGACGGCCAGGCCCAAGTTGCGAAACTGCACAGTGCCCTCGATGAGCGCATGGGTTCCGATGAGCACTTGCAGTTCACCGCTGAGCAACTGCTGGTGAATGCGGTCGCGCTCGCGCTTGCGCGTGCTGCCGGTGAGCAATGCCACCTTGACACCTATCTGCTGCGCCATCTCGCTGATGGTCTCATGGTGCTGGGTAGCCAGAATCTCGGTGGGGGCCATGATGCATGCCTGATAGCCGTTGTCGAGGGCAATGAGCGTGGTCATGAACGCCACGATGGTCTTTCCGCTGCCCACATCGCCCTGCAGCAGGCGGTTCATCTGCCTGCCGCTGCCCATGTCGTGGCGCATCTCGCGGATGACACGTTTCTGCGCTCCGGTGAGCGGGAACGCCAGCACCCGATTATAAAAGTTGTTGAAGTAGTCGCCCACGTGGGCAAACACAAAGCCCACACGACGTTCGTCCCTACCTTTAATGTACTTGAGGATGTTGAGCTGCAAGAAGAACAGCTCCTCATACTTCATGCGGAACTGTGCCCGCTGCAGGTCGCGCACATTATTTGGAATGTGCATGGCCACCAGTGCCTCGGGCAGCGGCATGAGATGGCGCTGTGCCACCAGCTGTCGCGGCAGTGTCTCGTCCAATTGCTGCGCCGCAGGTGTCTTGAGCAGGTTGGCCACCAGCCGCCGCATTGTGCGCGACGAGAGCTGGCTGTTGGTCAATCGCTCGGTCAGGCTGTAGACACCCTGCAAGCCCTGCGGTGCTGTCTCGGGCTTATAGACATCAACCTCGGGATGCACGATATTGTAGTGGTTCTGGAACTGCGTGGGCTTGCCGAACAGCAGATACTCGACCCCGGTGTGATAGGTTTCCTGGATGCTCTTGACCCGATTGAACCACACGACCTCAATGGTGCCGGTGCCGTCGGTGAACAACGCCTGCAGCCTGCGTTTTCGCCCCTCGCCCACGGCAGTGAATGTCACAAAGCGGCCCCGCAGCTGGATGTAGGGCATCTCTCCATCAATCTCATTGATGTGATGGATGGTGCTGCGGTCGACATATCTGTAGGGGAAATTATAGAGCAAGTCGTGGAACGTGGCTATGCCGAGTTCCTTGCGCAGCAGTTCGGCACGCTTGGGGCCTACTCCCGGCAGATACTGCACATCCATGCGCCTGAGGTCACTGGCCATGGTCCAACAGATTTTGTGCCAGCAACAGGTCGCCGGGATGTGTTATCTTGATGTTGGTGGTCTCGCCATCAATGAGCACGACAGTGTTTCCGGCCGTCTCATAGACCGAGGCGTCGTCGGTGTAGACAGGCTGGTAGGGCAGGCCGTAGGCAGCCTTGAGCCTGAGGGCATCAAATGCTTGTGGCGTCTGCACGGCACGCAACACGGTCCGGGGCACAATGTGGCTCGCCCCGTCCGGTGCGACCTGGCGAATCGAGTCGGTGACGGGCACCACTGGCACCGCGCTGCCTTGCCGGCGTGCCACCTCAAAAGCCTGCTTGGCCAACTGCTGCGACAGCAGGGGCCGCACGCCATCCTGCACGGCAATCACATCGCCGGGACTGACAGTGAGGGTGTCCAGGGCATTCTTGACGCTGTGCCACCGCGTCTGGCCACCATCGACCACCGCGTGAGGCACCTCGCAGCCATGCTCGTGGCACAGCTGCCGCCACAGTGCCTGATGAGCTGGCGGCAGCACCAGCACAATCTCGTCGCTCACCGCCACAAAGACCTGCAACGTGTGCATCAGCACAGGCTGGCCGCCAAGCAGCAGAAACTGCTTGGGGCGTTCGGCTCCGAAACGCGTTCCGGCACCGCCGGCAACAATGATGGTGATATTTTTCATGATGCTGGGTGTGCTGTAAAATGGTGTAATGACAACTGCTCGCCATCATAGACCGCATAGGTGTCCTGGGTGATCCAGTCGCCCAAAAAGACCACATCGGCGCCATCCACCCGCACCTGGCGGGCCAGGTGCAAGTGCCCAAACACATAGTGTGTGACCTGTGGATGCGCGGCATGATGCCGGGCGACAAACTGCTGCAGCATGTCGGCCGACTCTGTCTTCTCGCGCTGCTCGTCGGCGGGCTGGCGCGTGGTGCGGTTGCTGGTGCTCCATCCCGTGGCCACTAGGGTGGTCCAGCGCGGATGCACCGCCGCATACAGCGTCTGGCACAGGCGGCTGGTGAAGCACCACTTCATGAACCGGTACATGGGCCGCTGACGACCCACATCGTCGCCGTGCGAGACAAAGAACGACGCTGAGCCGACAGCGACGACCGAGGCCTGATGCAACACAGTCAAGCCCACCTCGTCGCGCAGATAGTCGAACAGCCACACATCGTGGTTGCCGGTGAGCCAGTAGATGCGCACACCGTCATCGGCCAACTCGGCCAGTTTGCCGAAAAATCGCACATGGCCACGGGGCACCACCGAGCGGAACTCATACCAGTAGTCCAGGATGTCTCCCAACAGATAGAGTGCCGCCGCATCGGCCCGGATAGAGTCAAGAAATGCCACCACGCGCGCCTCATGTGCACGATGGTCGGTGATATATCCCGCCCCCAAGTGACAGTCACTGATAAAATATGTGTTAGTTCTGGCCGTTGGTTTTTGGTTGTTTGGGTTGTTGTTTTATTTCCTCTCCACCAGCAGCAACGGGGTCAAGTGAGGGCTTGAGCCCTCGCCACCCGCGCCGCGTTGGTCACATCATGCCCAGCTCGAGACGTGCCTCGTCGGTCATCATGCGCACGTCCCACTCAGGCTCAAAGACCAGTTGGACGTTGGCCGCGGTGACGCCTTCGACACTCTCGACCTTCTGCCGCACGTCCTCAAAGATGTAGTCGGCAATCGGGCAGTTGGGTGCTGTCAGTGTCATGTCGATGTTGACAACGCCATCGTCCTGGAGGTCGATTTTGTAGACCAGCCCCAGGCTGTAGACATCAACGGGTAGCTCGGGGTCAAAGACCGTCTTGAGCATCTTGATGATGTTCTCTTCGATATTCAGTTTTTCTTCTGGTGTCATAACGGGCGCAAAGGTAGTGAAAATTTGTGCAAACCGAACGCAAAAAAGCTTGCTTTTTTGCTGAGGTGCCGCCAAATTTATCTAAAATTTGTGCAAACCGAACGCAAATCTTGTGCAAGCGAGTGCAGTCATGCTTGCATGAACTGCCGAGCGCAGCCAAGATTATCCAAATCTTGTGCAAGCGAGTGCAGTCATGCTTGCATGGACTGCCGAGCGCAGCCAAGATTATCTAAAAAAGCTTGCTTTTTTGCTGAGGTGCCGCCAAATTTATCTAAAAATTCTGATTTATCGGCCTGTTCTATGATGTCCACAAACCTTGTTTGGAGCTCCATTGGTGGAATAGGTATTTCTATCTTTAATAGATCATTTTTAGTAAGGCTGGGCAATACTCCCTGCTTATTGTAGCGAGTAAAATGTCGGAACAACCCTCCACCTTTTTGGCTGCAATGACATTGTCAATAAGAGCCTGGTTGTTACTTTCTGTGTGCACAGATTCCTTCTTGGTCACGGAAACATTGCGGAAGGTGTAATCGAGAACCTTTCGCAACTGGCTTAACTGCTCGTTGTCAAGGACATTGAGCATCGCCTGTTCTATTTCATTAATTAAATTGTCAATCATACTTTTATATGCTTTGGTTATTTAATTAACGTGTGACAGATCTGAACCATGTGTATCAACTATATCACATTGATGTGACTAAGACAAGTGACTAAGTTAAAGCTCTAATGTATTTCTGGTTTCGACTATTTGGTTTGTCTGGTATGGTCATCATCAGAACACCACTTTCAATGAGAGGATCAATATAGCGATGTTTTACATTATAACGATGTTTGAGACCGATATGTTCCATTATCTCAGTCATGCTGCGGGGAGTTGAGCAGAAAGCTATAATGTCATTAACCGTTTCAGTAAACTTGGTCACTGACTTAGTCACTTTTTCTTCACTTATGACTAAGTTAAGTGATAAAGACGGCCTTACGGTAACTTCGAATGCTGTTATCTTGTCCACAGTAAAGATAGGTTCAGGATTACCATTTTCCTTCAAAAGGTTTTTTACTCGCTGAATTCCACGGTTAAACATATTGACATATTTCAATCCTCGCATAGCTTCTGCCACAATTGGATTTCGATAATCATTTACAGTCGGGAAGTTTTCTGGACGTGCTTCTCCATACAATCCTCCTGCATTCAGTATTTCAATGCGGTCTTCATATTGATATAACCGAATGGGCATGTTAGATTGATAATCACGATGCATACATGCATTCATCAGAAGTTCCCTCAATGCCAAATCCGGATAGTTTAGGAGTGTTTTTTCACGCAGCATGCTTATAGAAACGGGACGAGCCGTCACTAACGCGTCTCGCACAAAGCTCTCCAGTTGAGGAAGCATTTTACATAGACTGCCTTTTATCTGTCGTTCATTGACAATCTCACTTCCACGGTCTTTTCCGGAAAAGTGGACATATTGCACATAGCACCCATGCAGAAAATATTGAGGATCGTTGCCAAAAAGAATGATGGCAGCATTGGTGGGACAATCATGTTCTAAGTCGAAAAGATGGATAGAGGATAATTGTTCTTTGATATCGCGGTTATCACTGGCTAACACTTCTGCATCAATGACCTGAGGCAGGTATTTAGCCTTTATATAATCCACATCAATACTATCAATTGTTGCTCCAAAACAAGGAGTTGCATCAAAGGTGGCCATATAAGAAGTCCTTCTTTCGAATAAAATGCGTTCTTCTGCTTCCGTAGCAATGTCACGGCGAGGGCCTATACGAATAAAAGTCCTGCCTCGATATCGAACTGGAGGAACCAGTGATGGCGATACCTCTGCTACCAACAAGTCTCCATCTTCGAACTCAAAGCGTTCTACCGACATAACGGGCAACGGAAGAATGTTACCATCAGAACGAATGGCTGCAATCTTCTTTAATAAAGCGTCGTCAACTTTCAATCCGGATAAGGTGCCATTGTCGTATGCTCCAAGTATCAAGTACCCCTTTTTACGTG
>Ga0256404_1001577_pt1 | contig 54275 bp, 66 predicted proteins | sample RumenRJG_01DNA_FD_185990 | JGI IMG/M metagenome (GOLD analysis project Ga0256404, IMG submission 185990) | Bovine rumen microbial communities from Lethbridge, Alberta, Canada - RJG_01 | ecosystem: Host-associated > Mammals > Digestive system > Stomach > Rumen | place: Canada: Alberta | collected... | reverse complement strand
AAGGAGTTCAAGAAAAAAGATGGACAGTTTACCGTGGTTTATAGTTTTAATTATTGCAATTTTATGTGTTGTTGGATCATTTATATTTACTTGTGCTGAAAACAGTTATTCAAACTGTAATATATATCATTATAAAGTATTAGCGGAAGATAATAATTTTACTGCTAAATTAGTTTACAAAATGGCTAAAAACTATGATAACGCTTTAGTCACAGTTTTAGTTGGAAACAATCTTGTTCAAGCAATTCTTTCTAACGTTAGTGCGATTTTCTTTTTGTATCTTTCAGGAATATATAATTGGGGAAGTGGAGTAGAATCTATTGTTTCTACAATTGTTGTTACTGTTGGGCTTTATTTAATTGGGGATTATCTTCCAAAAATTATTTCAAAATATTATCCAGATAAATTAGCTGAAATTATTTCTTATCCTATATTTATCTTTTATATATTGCTTTATCCTTTAATTTTTATTATGAGGATGTTTTTAGTTTTAATTAAAAAAATTACTCATAATAAATCTGAACTTTCTATTACTAAAGAAGAATTTATTGATAAAGCAAAAGATGCTGAAGATGATGTTTTAGAAGCTGATGAAAAAAAGATTTTATCAAAAGCGTTTGTTTTTGATAAAGTAAGCGTAAAACAAGTTTTAACCCCAAATGATAAAATTTTTGAAATTGATATTAATAATTTAACGGCAACAAAATTAAATAAAATCCTTCTTGAAAATAAATTTTCAAGAATTCCAATTTATGATAAAGAAAAAGACAATATCATCGGTATTTTAACTGTTAGATCTTACTTTAAAGAATATATGTTGGATAAGCATTTAGACATCAGAAGCTGTCTAAATGCTCCTTTAAAAGTTAAAGAAGATGAAAAAGTTGATGATATTTTTCAAAAATTTAATGAAGAAAAAACTCATATTGCACTAGTTTATAATAACGCTAACGAACTAATAGGTATGATAACAATGCAAGATGTATTAGAAGAGCTGGTCGAAGAAATTGATGAAAAACAAACCACGATGATTGAAAAAGTAGGAGAAGAAAGCCATGAATAACGCTTTAAAAATTATCTATGGTGTTTTAATTGTTATCTTACTTATCATAAGTGTTTTTTGTAGTTCGGCAGATATGGCTTATGGTTCGGTTAGTGAACTGCGTTTAAAAAGTGCTCAAAAAGAAAAAGACACTAAAAGAATCAAAATTGCTATTAAATTAGTGGATAAATATGATCAAACTATTTCCGCAATTTTATTTTTAAATGATTTAGTTAACGTTGCGGCTCAAACTATTGCAACTTTATTTGTTTATCAAATTTTTTATGATTTGGGCAAAAATGCCCAAACTGGATCTTTAATAGGTTCTTTTGTAATGGTTATTGTAATCATTATTTTTGGCGAAATCTTACCTAAATCATTAACTAAAGGTAAAGCTTTTGAGCTATCTTTAAGATATGCATATATTGTAGATTTTCTATTTTATATTCTCTATCCAGTAACCTTCTTAACAAATTCATTTGGAAAACTTGTAATGCTCCCTCTTAAAAAGAAAAAGATTGAAAAAAACGATGTTACGGACGAAGAACTTGAAGAAATGGTCGATGTTATTGAACAAGAAGGAGTTGTTGATAAAGAAAATGCTGATATTTTAAGAGGAACTATTGATTATGCTTCTACTGAAGCTTATGAAATTATGACACCTCGAGTCGATATATTTGCAATCGATATCGAAGATTCTCTTGATGAAATATTTAAAAAAGAAGAACTTTATAGTTATAGTAGAATTCCAGTTTATGAAGAAACAATCGATAATATTATTGGTTTTGTAATGGCGAAAGATTTAATTAAATTAAAACTTAGTAGTGACAAAACTAAATCAATTAAAAATATTTTAAGAAAACCTTTAAGATTTCCAAGATCTACTGAAATTAATGATATCTTGCAAGAATTTAAAAAGACCAAGATACATTTTGCAATTGTTGTTGATGAATATGGTGGAGTAGAAGGAATTATCACCATGGAAGATATTTTAGAAGAAATTGTTGGAGAAATCTGGGACGAAGAAGACGATGTTGATGAACCAGTCCATGAAGTTAATGATCACACTTATATTATCGATGGCAATATGAATCTCCGTGACTTTTTTGAAATGTTTGATATTGACCAAGACGAAATTGAAACAGATTATGTCACAATTGGTGGCTATTGTATTGAACTTTTAGATGATCGATTTGCAAAAGTTGGAGATATCATTCACTTTAAAAATTTAAAAATCGAAGTTATAGCGGTTGATGATAATAATACTATTGAAAAAATAAAAGTGAGCGAAGAGCAAAAAGACAAAGATTAATTTTGTCTTTTTGCTTCATATAAAAAATAAATTGTGCGGGCTAGTTCATCAATACTTAAAGTTGATGAATCTAGTGAAAAATCAACAATATCTTTTAAAGAGTCATCAAAAATAAAGATATCATTTAATAAACGCTTATCGATATCTTCTTTTTTGTCGCCTCTTTCAATCATTCTTGCCTCTCTTACTTTTGGATCACAGGTGATATAAAAAGAAACAAAACTTTTATCATTTAAACTTAAAAAATGTTTTAAACCATTAGGTTCTAAAATAATTACTTTTTTGTCACCAATTTCTTTTTTTTCTGAACCATAATAATTTTCGTTATATTTTACATATTCTATAAATTCATTATTTTTAATTTTGTCTAAAAAAGTTTGTTCATCAACAAAGTGATAATCCACATCATTTATTTCACCAATTCGCATTTTTCTTGTGGTAGTGGTGACAAACTTTTTAAAATTAAATTTTTCTATTAAAGCTTTAGCCATAACAGTTTTTCCACATGCTGAAGGGCCTACTAAAATAATCATGTCTAAACTATAAAATAAAAAAATTTAAAAATAAATTATAAATTTTAAAAATTCCCCATGTATATATTAGTGAAAGGAGAATTTATGTTAATTAAATATCTTTTATGTTTATCACTTTTAAATATATTTAGTTTTAATTATATAAAAGTTAATAATCTTTATAACTATAAAAATAGCCCTTATTCAATTAGTGATTGGCGAATTGATGGAAGAAGCGATCTATTTAAAATTAATAATTTTTCTTTTGGATATATTGGGCAAAAAGAGGAGCAAAAACTAGATTTTAGTTATATTTTAAAAAATCCAAATTATACCTATGAAGTTGAAATCCTATATTCTTTTTTAGATGAAGATGATATTCATGGATATGAAAATTATCATCCTAGTTTTTCTTTTAGTAGCGGAGAATATTTTGATGCAAGCTTCGTTTTAAAAAGGATAAATATTCCAAAAGATATAACCTCTTTTAATTTTTATATTAGGGCTTTTGAAATAAATGAATCAAATATAGTTTTAAAAACGATAAGCGAGCAAAATATCTCTTTTAATTTAGTAAATTATAACGCCGAAATTAGAGCTAATAGCACGATTACAAAAGTCCCATATTATGTAGAATTTAATTCAAGTAAGTGCCGACTTTATTCATATTTTGATGAAATTAATTTTTATAATTATTTAAGTGTTGCCTATCAAGAAATATATTTTAGAATCAAACCAAAAGAATTTAAGTTTTCTTATAGGGGAAATCTTGGTTTAACTTATGTTGAATTAATAATTTCAAACGACAATGGAAGTTTTTCAGATTGTACAAGTTATAACTCTCCTTATGGAAAATCATTTTTATTAGATATCGCTCAATTTGATAAGAAAAAATTTTATTTAGAATATAAAAATATTAAACGTGGTGGGAAAAATAATTTATATTTAGATCCTTTTACTTTAAAAATGTATAAACATAAAAAAACAAAATTTTATGAAGTAGAAAATATCTATCTTCCAAAAGATAAAAAAAGTATATTTGAAGAATTAAAAGTAATTATGGTTTTTAGAAATTTTGGAAGTAATTCAGTTGATGTATTAATTCCTTTTACCATTAGGTTTGAAAAAAACTATATTAATGATTATTTTTATTGCCAAGAAAGAATAAAAAACACCTTAAATGATTCGATTTTGGAGGATATTAATCCATGATGATGGCGGTAATTCATTTTATAAATGTGGTTTTTATTACGATAACATCAATGTTTTTTGTATCAACCAAAGGAATGTTTGTAAAAAGAACATTTCTTAATATGCCATTATATCTATTTGAATCTTCAATTATTCCAATCGATAAAGAAGAAAATATAAATCCACATTTTGATCTAGATGTAGTTAAAGAAAAAGTAATTTATTATTTAAATCTTAATCTTAAAAATGAAGTTAGTAACTATAAAATTTCGTTTTTTCCTTATATTGAAGATGAAGAAAATAATAAATATTACATAAATCTAGAAGACAATATAAAAAATATTCAAATCCATTTTGTTAGTAAATATTTTTTAGATTTTAAAGTTGATGCCTATCTTTGCTTTATTTTAAAAGAAAAGGGAGTTATAAAAAGTGAATTCTAATTTAATTGAATATATCGACAATAGTTTTCTTTCACCATTACTAAAAAATCCAAATGTAACGGATATTTCTTATAATGGAAAAGACCTTTATTATCAAGATAATTTACTTGGAAGAAAGAAAAGTGAAATCTCTGTTTGTTCAAGAGAAGTCTATGATTTTATAAGACAGATTTCTAATTTAAGTGACAATATGTTTAGTTATTCTAAACCAATTTTAGATATAAGTTGTGGAAGATATAGGATAAATGCCACCCATTATGCAATAAGCAGAAAAGAAAGAGAAAAAGTCATAAATTTTTCAATCCGTATCGGATATGAAAAATTACGAATCAAAAATGATGGAAATTTTGTTCCTAAAAAAGTTGTTGATCTCATCGACTTATTTTTAAAAAGCAAAGAATCCATCATTATAAGTGGCGTTACAAGTAGTGGAAAAACTGAACTTCAAAAGTTTTTAATTTCAAGATTTAAAGAAAATACAAGATTGCTTGTAATTGATAATGTTGAAGAGTTAGAAACGGATTATTTTTTAGATAATATTGACTCTCAAACTTGGCTTTTAAATGATGCATTAAATCTTAATTTTGATGATTTAATTAAAAACGCTTTAAGAGTTAATCCTGATTGGTTAATTGTAAGTGAAGCTCGTGGTGGAGAAATGCTTTCTTTACTTAATAGTGCAATGAGTGGGCATCCTACTATTTCCACCATACACTCAAAAGATATTTCTTTTAATTATTCAAGAATGACAAGAATGTGCATGATTAAAAATTCAAATCTAAAATTTAATGAAACAATTATCGATATTTATGATCATTTTAAACTTTTAATTCATGTAAAAAAGAAACTAAATGAAGATGGAACAATAACTCGTTTTGTAGAAAAAGTAGCGACAAATATCGAAAATAAAATTTATATGCTTTATGAATACCCAAATACTTATCATCCTTTTCCTTATGCTTTAAAAATTAATTTAGGAATGAGTGATAAAGAATATCAAAAATTTAGGGAGTATTATAAAAATGATTAAAAGAATTATAATTTATCTTTCAATATCTTTAGTTTTTGGATTTTTATTTTATTATCTAACAGCTAATTTAATTTTTAGTATCGCAATAGCCATAATCTATTTAGTTTTCTTTTCATCATTTTATGAAATTAAATATCGTAGATATAAAATTATTATTAGAAAAACAAGAGAATGTATCCAGTTTATTAATAATTTTATTATAACTTTAAGTGTAAATAATTCGATAAATACGACATTTCAAACCTTATCATCATCTTTTAGTAATGAACTTATTGAGCAAATAAATTCAATAAATCATTTAAGTGATGAAGAAAAAATAATGTATTTAGAATATTATTTTGTTTCACCTTTATATAGTGTTTTTACAAAACTTTTAAAACAATATATAGAAGAAGGTGGAAATATCATCGATAATACCCATCTTTTAATATTTGATACCAGAATTGTTGAAGAAGATCTAAATAATTTTTTATCAATATCTTTTAGAAAAGTCTTTCAATTTGGCCTAATGTGGGCAATTTGTTTTATAATTTTAATAATTACAAAATTTGCACTTGGCAATTATTACATGAAAATTCAAGAAATGGAATATTTTCCCTTCTCAATACTTATATTCTTTTTGCTCTTCCTAACATGCCTATATTTACTATTGAGCCATTTCTTGGATTTACGATTTATAAATGAGGAAATTAAAAATGAAAAACCTGAAAAATAAGATTGAAAACTTAGGATACATATATAAAAATGAATTAATTTTAATGGCAGTTCCTAGTTTAATATTTGTTGTTTTAGGGATTGGTCTTGCGATAATTTTTAAATCTTTAATTTTTGCACTCGCATTAATTGGCGTATCTTTAATTTATTTATTTGGTTTTTATTATAAATATTCAAAAAAAGAACAAACTTTAAATAATAAATTGATTGATTCTTTTATTTCATACTTTGGTTTTTTTAGGATTTATATTGCAAATGGAGATAGCGTTTATCTTGCTTTAAATAAAACTTTAGAATTTGCTCCAAATAATATAAAACCATATATTGAAGGTTTGATTAGTGAAATCGATAAAGATAAGACCATTACGCCATTTATTAGATTTGCAGGTTATTTTAAGATGAAACTTATTGAAGACATTATGATCTCCATTTATGAAATGATAGAAAACGGAAATAATCTAAATTATATAAATCAATTCACTTCGATTTTTGAAAATTTCAAAATAAGAGTTAATAAAAGCAATAGTGAAAGAAGATTTGCAAAATTTGATAGTTTTATAACAACTAGTCTAGTTGGAAGTGGAGCTGTAATGATAATTTTAGTTTATGGAATTATAAACTTAATAGGAGAGATTGCATGAGTAATAAATTAGGTGCAATGCTTGGAATATTTATGATGTTTATTTGTTTTATGTTTGGAGTAGATCTTGTTGCTATGCAATATAACTACACAAATATGGATGCTCTTTCAACAAGTATAAGTTATGAAATAAGTAAAAATGGCTACATCAGCAAAGAAATTAAAAACAAATATTTAAATGATTATGGATTAAAAGTATATCCTATCGATACAAATAATAACGAACAAAGTTATGAGGAGGGTAAAGAGTATGGCTACATATTGGAAAAAGATTACTCGCCAATCATTATTTCCAATAGCATTATTAAATTAAAAATCAAAAGATTTACCATAATTAATATTTATAAATAAATAAGAAAAGGAGAAAACATGTCAGAAATCAAAGGTCAATTATTAGGAATCGTACTCGTTCTTGCAGTATTTGGAGTAATCAGTGGAGTTTTAATTAGTGCATTTCAAAATTCGGCTAATAAAATTAAAGACGAAATAGAAAAAATTGACGGCAAACAACTAACAGATTCAAATGAAGATAGCAATAATAGCAATAATGGTCAAGCATTTTTTCAAAATAGCTATTCCAATCTATTAACTTTCTAAAAAAATCAACTTACGAGCGATACAATTATGTATCGCTCTTTTTAAAGAATTTGATATAATTATTTTTAGTTGAAGGGAAATTAAATTATGGAAGAAAATAAAAAAACAATCGTAAGAAATTTAATTAAAGAAAAGCTTGGTAAAGATGAAATAGATGAAACTGCCACACTTGCAACTTATGGTCTTGATAGTTTAGATGTTATGGAATTTTTAATGGATCTTGAAAATAAATTTGATGTTAGATTTGAAGGAGAAGATTTAGCAAAAGTCAAAACTGTCGGTGAATTATTAAAAATTATCGACGAGACTATAAAATAGAAGATTTTTTTATTGATTTAGTCTTTAAAGTTGTGATATAGTAATTAAGCGTTTTGATACGCATGCGCTGACTTAGCTCAATGGTAGAGCAATCGGCTGTTAACCGATTGGTTGTAGGTTCGAGTCCTATAGTCAGCGCCATTAATGGCCTGTTGGAGAAGTGGCTTAACTCATATGCCTTTCACGCATACATTCATGGGTTCGAATCCCGTACAGGTCACCAAAAGAAAATTTCACCGATTATATCGGTGTTTTTTTATTTTTTAGACCAAAAAAATTGTATCAATTGTATCAAGCCGAACTCAATTTCAAAATTTCTATCATTCAATTTTTAAATTATCCATTCCCATTTCACTTCCCCATAAAACCCTCCCTTTTTATTTTAGCAAAAGGAACTTTTGCCTATTTATTTTGGAGGATTTTATGAAGAAGCAAAATAAAAAAGTGTTAGAAGCAACAATTCTAACACTCAAACTAATTGCTGGTATACTTAAAATATTAAGTATACTTGCTTCGCTTATAAGCAAATAAATTATAAGCCAACCATTAGAACTTTGCAAACTAATACTTTTTCCTCTTGACCTCCCTCTAACCATATTAAGGCTTTGACCTTTATATCCCTAGAATGGAGATTAAAAATCTTTTTTATCAAATGCTTTTTTAACATTCTCTTTTCTTAATGGTAGTAAATGTGCATACACTCTTAAAGTAGTATCAACTGATGAATGTCCAAGCCAGGAAGCAATATCTTTTGGATTAACATCTCTATTTATTAAATAAGTTGCACATGAATGCCTAAATTCATGGATCTTAATTCTTTGAATCTTAGCTTTATTAGAATATTCATCTAATTTTCTTCTAATTGTAGTTTCTCCAATAACTTTTTTCTTTTTAACATTAATGAATATATAATCATTCTTTTTTAATTTCTTTCTTTCTTTAACACTTTTAAACAAAGTTTCTATATCTTTAATATATGGATATTCTCTATAAGATGAAGAAGTTTTTGGATCTAAAACTTCTTGACCTCCAAATCAATATAGTAATCTCGAATATTAAAATTATTAGCTGAATAAAGATCATCTAAAACATAAGTTTTATCAAAGTTTAAAGCATTACCAATGATTTTATTAGATATAAATTGATTGTTAATTAAAATAGGGGAATAGGTTGTAGCCAACATCGTTATAACCAAAGATAATGCTTTAACTTTCATAAATTTAATTCCTTTCTTTATTGACTTTTCTTAAATACATATTTTTCATAGTATTTTTTCTTAATTTTTTTGGCATAATCACATTATATTTTGATTGCCAATAATAAATTCTTGAATGATATTCAGATATAAGATAATTTTCGTTTCTTATATCATTACTTGAATGAAGATCGTGATATTTTTGACTTCATTCAAATGCATAATTTTTATTAATAAATTTCATATTTCACCTTTTTTCTTTAATAACCTTAACTTCTACTTATATTTTTGATAGAATCTTTATAAAGAGTCGTAACCTGGCTATTAAGTTAGTTAATGCTGAATAGTTATATATTCATGAACACGACTCTTTTTTTATAACTTCTCGTAATCAGATTTATCAAATCTCCAAGATTTCTTTTTGCCAAATTTATTTTTTCTTGAAATGCGAGATTTTTTATCAATCCAAGAATTTTTCCTATCTTTTTTATTAGGGTTAAAATTTAATTTAACCCTCTTATTTCTATATTTTTCATGGCTTAATCCCTTATATTCAAAATTTTCTCTATCTTCGCCAATAATTGCAGAATAATGTTTAGTTATATAATTCTGTCTAACATGACATTTCTTTTTATTTTTATATTTCATAAATTATTCTTCATAGCCACAGCCAGTACAAACTCTATAAGTTATCAAAGTAGTGCAATAACCTGGCGAATCATGTTTATGAGAAGAATCTTTCGCACAAACATATTTACCAGACATCGAATCAAAGAATAAATTTCCTTTGCATTCTTTACTTTTAATCTCAAAAGTATGTACATGTTCAACAACTCTATCTCTTGTATAAGTTGAATTTTCACTATTAACATATCCATCAGCTTTAAATATCCTGATAGTGTAAGTTGTTTTGCCTCGCCAATCCAATTGATCGTAACATCGCCTGTATTATTTGAAAGAAGTTTAGTATTTAAAATCCCACTATTTTCTAGATCATCAGACCAAGTACCTACATAACTACATTGAACACCATTATCATTTCTGATAAACAAGCTTAATGAAGAAGTAGATTCATCCTTCGATAAATGGGTGGAGATATTATTTAAAGATTCCAAACTTAAAGAATTAAATCCTGTAGTTCTTAGTAAAGTTATGAGATTAATTAGGATTGACCAAAATATAAAAAAGACTGTGCTTGCTCATCTACTTGGAGTGGATAGAGTCACAGTTTTTCTCATAGAAAGTGGCAAAAGGTTGCCATCATTAAATTATATCTACAAATTTTCTAAGATTTTTGGAATAAACATTGATTATTTGATTAATTATTCTCTTCAATAATTTTTAGTTTTCTATAGAATGTTCCTCTAGTTAATCCAGACATTTCTACAGCATGAGAACTAGTGAGTTTACCATTTTTATATGACTTGATAACTTTGATAAAATTCTCAGGAATATCAATAGAAGGCCTACCAAATTTAACGTCACACAGTTTGGCCATTCTTATTCCTTAAGCTTGACGTTGTTTCATTGTCTCGCGTTCGTTTTCTGCAACAAACGATAAAACTTGAAGCACAACATCCGCGATAAATTTACCAACAAGATTCTTTCGCTCAATTCTGGTATCGAGTAGTAGTGGCATATCAATTACTACGATATAGATACCTTTTTCTTTAGTAAGAATTCTCCATTCATCTAACACCATGTTGTAGTTTCTTCCTAATAGGTCAATAGACTTTATAAATAAAACATCTCCTGGTTTTAGTTTTCTACACAATTTCTTGTAGTTAGTTCTATTAAAGTCTTTTCCTGATTCTTTATCAGTGTAAATATCCTTGTCCAAAAGTCCGATTTTATGGAATTCATCCAGCTGTCTATCTAAATTTTGAGCGATGGTGGACACTCTTGCATAACAATAATTCATAATTTCTACTCCGGTTATGCTATCTATGGATTAAAAGCCGCGATTTATCAAATATATAAATTACAAAAACTGCTTATTCATATTTATGCTTTGCAAATTAGATAATAGTTTATTTTGTCAATTAACTACTTGACAAGAATATATTGAGGTGTGAAAATATTGCTAGAACTACTGGTGACAGCAGTGGTTTAAAGGAGGAGCCATAATATGTCAAAACTAGGAGAATACTTAAAAAGCCTCAGAAAGAAAAAAGGTTATTCCCTTAGAGAAGCCCAAGAGTTACTAGGTATATCTAGAACATTTATTTGTGATCTAGAAAATGGAGCACCTTTCCCATCTGGTAACAAGAAAGGCGAAAAGACAAATCTTGTTCAAAAATATATCGATGTTTATGAACTCGATGAAAAAGAAGCAGAAGAATTTAAACTTATGATTGATGAGTCATTACTTGGCAAGTCATCTAATAATATTTCTGCTGACGTAGTGGACTACTTAAAATCAAATCAAGTAGTTCAACAAGTTTTAAGAAAAGCTATAGAGGCTGATTTAAGTGAAGAAGAATGGAAAAAATTCTTAGAAGGGATTACGAACAAATAATATGAAAATTAAGCTTATTTGTGCAAAAGTTTATCAATTCACAGGCGAGCAATTTCCAACCAAAAAGGAATCGCCTCTTTTGCCGATAGGCTTTTAAATGATTATTGTCGAAAGTTTGGAAGAACATTAGAGACGATTAATTATGATGATTTTGTTTGTAAATATATTGGAGCTGACATTCAATATCAAAGACTCTCGCTAAATAAGTCAATCCTGGGTGTAACAATTCAAAGAGACGGTGTTCTTGAGACTTATAATGAAGATGGAACGATAAAACTAATAAAGGTTTATAGAGGAGATGTTTTTGTCGATTCTGATGCTTGTGGTAGCGATAGTAGAGAATTATTTACAATTTTTCATGAACTTAAACATTATTTATTAGATTTGGATAAAGATTTTAGAGTCAATAAGATTATAGATGACGAAACAATAATCAATGGTGATTTTAAAACAAATAACAAATCACAATATAGCTGGGCTGAGTATTTTGCTAATTATTTTGCCGCATGTGTTTTATTGTCTCGTAGAAGATTAAAGAAACTTTATGATGAGAAACACACAAAATACGTTACTGAATACCATACATCATTAAATGGACAGAAGATCTGGATACTCAAGAAAATTATTGGCGAAATCGCCGATGAGACAGGTGTATCAAAAAGTGCAATATCAATTCGTTTAAAAGAAACCAATTTGATAACTGAACCAACCTTTATCAGGCTCGGATATAAGTATGGAAAAGAAGCGGCAATGCTTTTTAGATATAACAATAATGGAGGTGGTAAGAAATAAAGACAAAATGTATTAGTTCTATCTTATCGCCGAAGATAAGAAAAAACGCTAACGATGCTACCAACATCACTAGCGCTATCAGAAACCGTATAGGAATCTTGGGTAAATTCATTATACGGTATCTACAACTCATTTTCAAATTATGTAAAGGAGGGACCGTATAATGAAAGGTCTAACTGATTATCAAAAGTTCCTGGTTTTGCGTCCTTTACCTACGAACACTGAAACCGATGAATTCGGCAATCCAGTTCTTAAAAAAGACGATTATAGCGATATTGATTGGGATGATGTTAAATTTACATCATATCCAAATATTGCATCTATTAGAAACAACAAAAGAAAATATATACCGTTTCTATTTCACTACGATAACTTACTTGAAAGATTGTGGAATGATCCATTTAAGTTTTTCTCGAGAATGAGTGGGTTTTTGTTAGTTCAAACTCCTGATTTCAGCACTTATATCAATATGAATCGTAAGGAAATCGAACATAATGTGTTTAAAGCGAGATGGATGGGAGTTTGGGCTCAATATTTCCATTATCGATTATTGATCACTGCTGTATGGGGTGGCTCAGAAACGTATGATTTATGCTTTAGTGGCATTCCCTATGGCGTGCCAGTTGTTATATCTACGGTTGGTTGTCTCAGATGTAAAGAATCTTTTCTTCAGGGATTTAACGAAATGAAGAAAAGAATAAATCCATCTTTAATCATTGTTAGAGGACCGCTTATTGAAGGTATGACTGGTAATTTCATTTTTGTTGATTTCAAAGATACATTCAATATTAATCAAGATGTCGAACAACTAACTCTTTTTAACTTATCTAAAATCATTACGATTAAGGAGGCAAATTAATATGGGTGGTCGAGGCGCTGGTTTAAATGTTAATAATTATTTAGGATGGTCGCACGAACGTAGAATTGGTTCATATGAAACTATCCATGCAGATGGAAATATTAAGTTCTTGATGCAAAAAGATAGTGGAAGAACATCCACCCCGATATTTTCTAATACCGAACGAAGAATATATGTGACTATCAACCCTCAGGGTAAAATAGCAAGTATTACTCAATATGATTCGAATCACAAACAGATAGTTTCTATTCACGAGCCACATTCTGGACATTCCATTCAAGAAGTTCATATGCATTCTTCTATAGAAACAGGTCGTAAAAGAACATATTGGAATGACATGCCAAAGCAATACAAGGATTTATATCGTTCAATTAAACAAAAATACCAAGAGTATGATATACTAAACAGAGTGAAAGGATTTAACGCTAAGCATGGAAGACAAGCACATTGATAAATATAATGAGTTAGAAACAGAATTCTTTTCAACTAAGGTTAATTGGACATATATGTGGAGGATTGATTCCGTCCCTCAATGTTTGGATTGGGATTCGGACAACAATAAATACGATTATTTCATTAATGGAAAATATCAAAAATCTTTCAAAGATATCTATGAAGCTTTAGATAGAATAATTATTAACAAAAAAACATTAAGACAATTATTACTTGAAACCGATTTTGATTTTGAATCTATCGACTAATTGTTAAGACATTTTGATTTGACATCCAGTTACTCGCTGGATGTTTTTTATTTGTCTAAAAAAGTACGCTTTCCATATTTCTCACTATTATATCAATTTTATTACTTTTATTAAGCAAAAAAACGCTTGACCGAAAACCGTAGGTTTTGAAATATGAATTTAGATAAAAATTTAATTTATATTGGCGACAATCTCGGAACAATGAAGCATCAATTATTTCTTAAATTTTATGGAAAAATAAATTTTATTTATATTGATCGTATTACTCAGTCATCAAACTAGGCTTAACTGAATAATACGATGTGAAAATGGGAATGAAAAGTAAGCCAAATCATTTGCCTTCTGGAAGTGGTGCTGGTGATCCATCAAAAAGAAACGGAAACGCCAACGGAAACAATATGAAGCGTTCTCAAAAAAAGAGAATGATTAGATCAAGCTTCAAACGAAAAACTTAAAAACCACATTAAAGAATTGTATCGTCCTGGTGCAAAAGTTGGAGATGGTGGTACTGCCGATGCTCTTAGAGCAGAAAATAAAACTGGACAAAAAGTTGGAGGCAAGTCGCATGCAACAAAAGCAAAAGAACGATTATCGGCTCTAAAAAAGTTGTATAATAAAGGTAATCTTTCCGCTAAAGATAAATCTATTACCAAAAAATTAATCGATGATTTAGAAGATGCATTGAAAGGATGGAAAAAATAATGGAAGCAAAAGATTTAAACTCTCAATTAATTAAAATGATTCCTTCTATTCAAAATAAATTTACAGAAATTTGTGATGATATAGATGGAATAGAAACTGGATCAACGATTGTTATGGAAGACGTTCTTTTACCATTTACAGTTGAAGCTATTGAAAAAGATGATTCAGATGCAATTCAAAAAGTTTCTAATTTTATTGAATGGTTAAGTGATTATTATGATGATGAATATGCTGGTGATGTCCTTGTTATAAGCATATATGAAGCAATTCATTGTTCTCCAAATAAAAAGAAATTGGAAATGCTGTTGGGAGAAAAAGCTAAGAAACAATACGAATCAATAAGTTGGAATAAACATATTGGTTAATTACTAAAGGCCACATAATCGTGGCTTTTTTATTACAAAAAAATTGATACTACTATTAACATAATTAGAGAAAGGATGATCTCATAATTTTCTATACAAGTATAGATAAATTTGAGTTATCTTTTCTAATAATGTTATTACAAAAAGTGATTGATAATTACAAAACTTATGTTTTAATTTTTTTAAAGAAGGAGGCTAAACTATGACAACTGGTGTTATTTATGCAAGATATTCATATGAAAAACAAACTGAAAATAGTATTCTTGGTCAAATTCGTGAATGCAAAGAATTTGCTAAAAAGAACGATATTGAAATTATCGACATTTATAAAGACGAAGCTATAAGTGGAAGGACTGCAGAAAAAAGACCGTCTTCTATGAGAATGATAAATGACGCAAACAAACATTGTTCGAAAACATTATTGTTTGGAGAGGTGATAGATTTTCTAGAAGCAGAGCTGATGCAGCTAAGTATAAAAGTGAATTAAAGAGACTTGGTGTTCGTGTATTAAGTGCAACTGAAGCTAATGTCACTGGTCCAGAAGCTGTGTTAATGGATGGAATAAACGAAGCATTTGCTGAATATTTTTCTGTGGAACTTGCAGCAAAGGTTGAAAGAGGAATGACACAAAACGCAATTGATGGCAAATTTAATGGTGGAAGATTACCATTTGGATTCAAACTAAATGAAGACAGAAAAATTGTAATCGATGAAAAGAATGCTGAAATTGTTAAATACCTTTTTGAAAGATATGCAAATTTTAATGTGAGGATTATTGAATTGGTTGATGAACTTAAATTAAAAGGAGTGGTCAGAAATGACGGAACACCAATTTAAAAATCTGCTATGAGTAGAATACTTTCAAATAGAAGATATATTGGCGAATATGAATTTAAAGGAACCAAAAACAACACGATGTTTCCTCCGATAGTAGATATTAAAACAGTCAATTTGGTTCAGGATAAACTAAGAAAAAATAGATCAAGCAGTGGTGCATATCGTGTTCGTGCGCATTATTTATTAAGAGATAAGTTATTTTGTGGTGAGTGTTTGTCTCCATTAAAATCTGCTGGCGGAACTTCTAAAAGTGGTGCAAGAAGAAAATATTATGAATGTGTAGGAAAAAGAAACCATATTTGTGATCTTCCTGTTTTAGATAAAGAGTCTATTGAAACAGCGGTTATTCAGAAAATATTCGATTTTCTTAGTGATAAAGCAAACATTAATCATGTAATTCAACAGCTAATTTCTTTTGATTCAAAGAGAACTCCAGAAATGGAGAGAATGCAAAAGGTAATTGATGAAACTGATAATAAAATTAAAAATTACATGGTTGCATTAGAAAGTGGTGTAAATATTGATATTGCAGTAAATAGATTAAAAGAATTGCAAGATATAAAAAAGAAACAAGAAATCGAATTTAAAAATCAATCGGTTTTGAATAGGACTTACACAGTAGATGAATATAAAGAATTCTTTAAAAACTGCCTAAATATAAAAAAATTGGATGATGAGTCCAAACAATATTTAATCAACATGTTCATTGAGAAGGTGTTTATCTATAAAGATAAGACCATTAAGATTATTTTCCACTTTGTTGATAAAAGTGTTCAATTAGATTCTAGTGTTGGTGTTCCACTGGAAGAACGCTCGGTTCACCAAAAGAAAATTTCACCGATTATATCGGTGTTTTTTTATTTTTTAGACCAAAAAAATTGTATCAATTGTATCAAGCCGAACTCAATTTCAAAATTTCTATCATTCAATTTTTAAATTATCCATTCCCATTTCACTTCCCCATAAAACCCTCCCTTTTTATTTTAGCAAAAGGAACTTTTGCCTATTTATTTTGGAGGATTTTATGAAGAAGCAAAATAAAAAAGTGTTAGAAGCAACAATTCTAACACTCAAACTAATTGCTGGTATACTTAAAATATTAAGTATACTTGCTTCGCTTATAAGCAAGTAAATTATAAGCCAACCATTAGAATTTTGCAAACTAACACTTTTTCCTCTTGACCTCCCTCTAACCATATTAAGGATTTGACCTTTATATTCCTAGAATGAAGATTAAAAATCTTTTTTATCAAATGCTTTTTTAACATTCTCTTTGCCAAATGGCTCTCGATTCTTTCATTCTTGGGTGGTTTAAGAGGAATGTTTGTTCAGGCTCCGTTGTTCACCTCAAATATAATGAAAGCTGGAGCAGCATCAAAGACGGCATCGACTGTAATCTTGTACTTCGGTAAGACTGCTATGTCTATGACGATGATGGGTGTTATTATGGCAGGCTCTATTCTGCAGTTGACAGGAACTTTTGTTGCATTTAATATGTTTTAAAGCAAAAAGGAAAGTAAAAATGCTGATCGAAACCGAAAGATTGATCATCACCGAATTCACTTTGGATATGGCACAGGTCGTTCAGGAAAACTCAGTGGATGAGGATAATAAGCGATTTGTCCCGGATGAAGTATGGGAAACTGTTGAAGAAGCAGAAGAAGTTTTGAGGCTACTTATTTCGCAGTATGGTTCTTTTGACGGACCGCTTGTGTATCCGATCATTGTGAAAGAAACAAAAGACAATATTGGCTATGTTCAGTTGTGTCCGATTGAAAATAGCAAGTGGGAAATCGGCTATCACATTGCAAAGAAATATACGGGAAACGGATATGCAACCGAATCGGTAAATGCGTTTCTGCCGGTGATTGCAAAACGGGTAGGAATATCTGAAATATACGGCATCTGTTTGGCGGAGAATACCGCATCCCTTGCCGTTATGAGAAAATGCGGCTTTGAAAATGTCTTTACTGGGATTGGTTTATATCAAGGTGTAGAACAGAAAATCGTAAAAAACGTGTGGAGAGTTAAAGTAGATACTCATTAATAAAGCAATTGAAGCCGTTTTTGGTCATTTTTTTCTAATGCTGATGCTCAGGATTTATTCACAAGAGCGGTTGCACAAATGTAGGCGACACACCCTGGGATCAAGTTTCAAGATTAGATAACGTTATTTGGTCATATTATCATAACTAGGGCTGGAAAATTGAATTATTTCCGCAGCCCCCTTTGCCATAAGGAAACAACAGCATTGATACAAAATCAGTGCTTTTTTATACCGAATAGTTAGCAAAAAAGACCACCTAGTTAATTTCTATGACAAATAAATTTGTTTTTTGTATGCTCGTGTCGTGGAGGCTAGAGCATGGAAATTATTAGAGTTGAAAAATTATCAAAGAACTATAAAGCATTAAAAGCGTTAGATGAAGTATCTCTTTCTATAAAAGAAGGTGAGTTATTTGGATTACTAGGCGTTAATGGTGCCGGAAAAACAACATTGATCAGAATTTTATCTGGATTAGCTAAGAAAAGTGGTGGAGATGCAGTGGTTGATGGCCATCCATTAAGCGAAATAGATGAAATAAAGAAGATTATAGACATTTCTCCGCAAGAAACATCTGTGGCAATGAATTTGACTGTGAAAGAGAACTTATCTTTCTTTGAGAGTCTATATGGGAGTCACGATGAAGAATATTTTAATAAGATAGTGGATTCTTTTTCTTTCAAAGAAATTCTGAACAAAAGAGCAAAGACTTTATCAGGCGGATGGCAAAGAAGATTGTCAATCGCAGTAGCGCTTATTTCTAAACCAAAGATTCTTTTCCTTGATGAGCCTACTTTAGGACTTGATGTTCTCATTAGAAGAGAATTATGGAAAATTATTAAATCCTTAAAAGGAAAGACGACTATTGTATTAACTTCTCACTATCTAGAAGAAATTGAAGCTTTATGCGATAGAGTAGCGATTTTAAGTAGTGGTCATCTATTAGATATAGGCACTGTAGAGGAAATAAAAGAACACACAAACGTAAACTCATTTGAAGATGCATTTGTGAAGATTGTAGGAGGAGATATCAAATAATGAAAAAGGTAATATTGTTTGCAAAAAGAAACCTAACTGAAATGATTAGAGATCCTCTTTTATATATCTTTTGTGTTGGGTTTCCTATCTTTATGATTTTGATGTTTAATGTTATATTACGTTATATACCTGATGGACAAAGCCCGATTTTCTATGAAAAGAGCTTAATTCCAGGGATTGTTATGTTTAGCTATTCCTTATTAATGCTGATGTCTTCTTTGCTCATATCAAAAGATAGACAGAGTGCTTTCTTGAAGAGACTATTTTCTTCGCCTCTTAAAGCATATCAATTTATATTGGGATACTTAATTCCTTTCATTATTGTCGGATTATGTCAAAACGTTATTTGTATTGTTTCTGGGTATATATCCGGATTAATAAGTGGCAGAGGTTTTGTTGATTTTGGTAATGCATGTTTGTTGTTTATTGAGATGCTTCCAATGATGGTTATTTGCATCTCATTAGGTATGATATTTGGAACAATTTTGAATGACAAAAGCTCACCTGCATTATCATCAATATTCATTTGTGCATCTGGCATCTTGGGTGGTGCGTGGATGCCATTAGACACAATGGGAAATTTTGAAAAGGCTTGTGGTTTCTTGCCTTTCTATGAATCTACTTATTTGGGTAGATGCATTACAGGAGCAACTCACACTCCAATTGATGAAGCAACCACACTTAACCCTATTATTTATAATTTCAGTGATCGTGGAACCTTATATTTAGTCTTAATGCTTGCCTATATGGTAGTGCTTGTTAGTTTGTCATTGTTTGTTTTCACAAATAAAATGAAAAAAGATATCAGCTAATATATAATTAAAACATGAAATGTTACACATTTATCGACGATAAACAAGAAGAAAAAGTAGTCATCTACGCGAAGGAAAAAACTTCTTTAGTGGAAGAGATTGAAAAGCTAGTTTCTTCAACAGGTATTTCTTTAACTGGCACCTATGAAGATACCACTATCTTGATTGATCCAATTGAAGTTGCTTGTTTCATTGTAGAAGGCGGAAAAATCTTCGCTTTAATCGGTGAAAAGAAATATCAACTTAAAGAAAGACTATATCAACTTGAGGATATGCCTTTTAATGAATATTTCGTAAAGCTAAATCAATCTTGTTTAGCAAACATTAAACAAATGAAAGAATTCAAAGCCTCTATTGGCGGCGCCACATTGGTTATTTTCAAAAATGGATACAAAGATTATATTTCTCGTAGAGAATTAAAACACGTGAAAGAAAGGATTGGCTTATAACATGAAAAAATATGTAAAAAGTTATTTGCTCCGCGGATTAATCTTTGCGGGCTTTGGTCCAATTATTCTTGCAATTATTTATTTAATTCTAGAGTGGTCAGGAGTAAAAGTGGAATTATCTCTATATCAGATTTGTTCTGCGATTATTACAACATACGTGATTGCGTTTGTTCATGCTGGTAGTAGTATATTCCCTCAAATTGAAAAATGGTCACCATTTAAGTCTGCATTTTTTCAAGGTATATCACTTTACACAGTATATACAGCTGGTTATTTGATTAACAATTGGATTCCGCTTAAACCAATTGTGATTCTCATTTATTCTTCAATATTTATTGGAGCGTTTATCATTATTTGGATAATTATCTATCTTGTTTCTAAGAAAACAGTAAAGAAAATGAACAATAAACTTAATGAAATAAATAAAGAATAAAAAAATTCCCATTAGGAACTGCAGCATTGATACATAAAGCTTCGTTCCGTTTATTACGATAGTGAAGCATCTGTGCGGCAAGAATAGTCCATTTTAAACATTAAATTTACTAACTTGATCAAAGTCTGCTTGAACCATACATCTTGCAGACTTTTTCTCTAATATAAATTCTCGGCATTCATCGCGAACTTTTGTAAAGTGAAAATAAATCCATTTTTCAATTTGTTCATCCATGTCCTGTTTGATAATCCCAAATGTTTCTTCAACCTGAGAACTTCTATTGACCCTCATTTCAATTCCTTTTACCGAAAGCAAATTTTCCCTCGCAGTCTTCCTATATATGTACATTTCTTCATTTGTTTCACATACTCTTACAAATGATTTTTTGTTTTTAATAGGTGTGAAACACAGTCCTTTATATTTGTATCTTTTACAATTATCAATAATGTAAAATTTATTATTTTTGCTTTTGTGTGCCTACCGTAATAAAAACTTTCTTCTCTTGTTAAGAAATGAAGATATAGTAGCATAAGTTGGCCTCTCTTGCTCCATCAAATATATAAACCGAAGATCAAAATTTAAGTTTTCTTCAATCTTTCTAACACTTCCTGAGTGTTTTGAAAACGCATATATAATCACGGCGAACAATCGATATGGATTATATGAGTGCCTACCTGCTGCATACTCTTTCTTTGTTGCTTCTTTAATTATTTCTCCAACACCTGAAATCTCTAAAATTTGAAGAAAAATATCCAATTTTTGTTTTCCTCCAAGGGAATGTCGAAGGAAGGAAACAAAAAAGATTTTTCCATGGTAAAATAAGGCATGTGCAATACCTCAATAAGCAAGAATATTGTACATCAGCCTAGGTTTTTCATAAAATTTAGGCTTTTTTTGTTGCAAAGAAAAAGGGTGTTAAGAGTTTTCATTTCTTAACAGCCCTTTTTATTTTTTAATACTTTTTTATTCTAAATTATTATATAATAAAGGGCAAGGAACATAGGATTCAAATCATACTTATTGTAGAAAGATTTCTATGGCCTAGTTTTATTCATATAGGAGGAAATATAGTTATATGAAAAAATTATGCAAGATTTTAGCAGTCACAGCTGGAATCGTAGCCATGGGTTTAACTGCATGTGGCGAAAAAACTTATGAAATTGCCGTTGTTACTGATGTCGGCTCATTAAAAGATGGTGGCTTCAATGAAGGTACTTACAATGGTGCTGTTGAATATGGTAAAGAAAACAATAAGACAGTTCAATACTATCAACCAGCCAATGGTTCGGATGCCACTGATAACGATCGTGAAAATGCATTCCGTCAAGCTATTAAAAACGGTGCTAAGATTATCGTTACTCCAGGTTTCTTACAAGCAGCAGCTTTAGAAACTGTTTCAGTTGAAAGTCCAGAAACTAAGTTCGTCTTCGTTGATGGTTGGAATATTGGTAAAGCAAACGTTACTGCTATTTCATACAAAGAACAAGAATCAAGCTATTTAGCAGGTTATGCCGTTGTTAAAGATGGTTACACTAAAATTGGTGGAACTTTCGGTGGTGGCGGTTCAAACCCAGCATGTAACAGATACGCTTATGGTTACTTAGAAGGCGCTCAAGCAGCCGCTAAAGAATTAGGCGTTACTGTCGATCTCAAACTTAGCTTTAAGTATGGTGAATCATTCAGTGCTTCAACTGAATTACAAACTCAAATTTCAAGCTGGTACAAAGCCGGTACTGAAGTTGTTTTCTCATGTGGTGGATCAATGGTTGACTCAGTTTTAGCAGCAGCCAATGGTACAACTAATGGTAAGGTTGTTGGTGTTGACGTTGACCAAGCTCCATTAAGCACTAGAGTCATCACTTCAGCAGTCAAAGGCTTAACTCCATCAGTTAAGAAAGTTTTAGGTCAATTCTATAAAGGTGAATGGGATTCAAAATTAGCTGACAAGACTTCAAACCTCGGTGCAGCAGATGATGCAACTGGTTTACCAACAGCTAAAGATAGTTGGAGATTCAATAAATTCACTGTTGCTGAATATGAAGCATTATTCGCAAAGATTAAGAACGGTTCTTTAGTTCCAGCAACTCCAAGTGCAGCAGATTGCAATGATACTTCGTTCTGGGCTCTTGAAAATACCAAACATCCAAACGTTAACATTTCATTCGAAAAATAGTTAATTGTCTTTTATAAGTCCCCAATTTAATTTGGGGGCTTTATTTTTCAATAAGGAGGCCTTAATTATGCAAGAAAATTACATAATTGAGATGAGAAATATTACCAAGATTTTCCCTGGTATTATTGCCAATGATAATGTTTCGTTAAAACTTAAAAAAGGCGAAATCCACGCACTTTTAGGTGAGAATGGTGCTGGTAAATCCACTCTTATGAGTGTTTTATTTGGATTATATTCTCCAGATGGTGGCGAAATTTTAAAAAATGGTGAAGTCGTACAAATTAACGATCCTAATGATGCTACTGCTTTAGGCATTGGAATGGTTCACCAACATTTTAAATTGGTCCAATGTTTTACAGTTTTAGATAATATTATTTTAGGCGCTGAAGATACAAAATTAGGTTTTGTATCAAAAAAAGAAGCTCGTGCAAAAGTCGAGAAATTATCCGAAAAGTATGGATTATCAGTTGATTTAGATGCCAAAATTGAAGATATCACTGTTGGCATGCAACAACGAACAGAAATTTTAAAAATGCTTTTCCGTGATAATGAAATTTTAATTTTTGATGAACCTACAGCTGTTTTAACTCCTCAAGAAATTGATGAGTTAATGAACACAATGAAAGGTTTAGCAAAAGAAGGAAAATCAATTTTATTTATTTCACATAAATTAAATGAAATTATGGCAATTGCTGATGAATGTTCCGTTTTAAGAAAGGGAAAATATATCGGTACTGTTTCAACTAAAAATACAACTGTTGATGAATTAGCATCAATGATGGTTGGTAGAGATGTTAAGTTCGCAGTTGATAAAACTCCAGCAAAACCAGGTAAAACTGTTTTAGAAATTGAACATTTATGTGCTGGTGGAAAAACTAGTAAAAAAGGAAGCGTTAATGACGTTTCATTTAAGGTTAGAGCTGGTGAAATTGTTTGTATTGCTGGTATTGATGGTAATGGTCAAACTGAATTTGCTCATGCATTAACAGGTTTATCAAAAATCAAGTCAGGTACAATCAAATTAAATGGTGTAGATATTACTCACAAGAGTATTAGATATAAAAACACTCATGGAATTTCTCATATTCCAGAGGATCGTCATAAACATGGTTTAATTCTTGATTTCTCTCTTGAGCAAAACCTAGTTTTACAAAGATATTTAGAACCAGAATTTAATAATAAAGGATTTATTAGATTCGATAATGTTAGAAAATATTGTGAAGAATTGATTGAGAAGTTTGATATTAGAAGTTCTCAAGGTCCAATTTCTACAGCTCGTTCAATGTCTGGTGGAAATCAACAAAAAGCAATTGTTGCTAGAGAATTAGAACGTAAACATGATTTACTTGTTGCCTTCCAACCTATTAGAGGATTAGACGTTGGTGCTATCGAATTTATTCATAAACAAATTGTCGCAGGTAGAGATAGAGGTGATGCAGTCTTACTTATTTCACTTGAACTTGATGAAGTTATGAATTTATCAGATAGAATTTATGTCATGTATGAAGGTGAACTTGTTGGTGAATTTGATCCAAAGACAACTGATGTTAAAGAATTAGGTCTTTACATGTCAGGTGCAAAACGTATGGAAATTAAGGATGGTAAGTAATTATGAAAAAACAAGATGCTGCTCTCAAAAAGAATAATCCAATGGAAGCATTAAAAGGTCTTGGTAACAGAGAAGGTTTCAAATCTGTTATGTCAAGTGTTGTTGCTGTTTTATTCGGTATAATTATTGGTTTCTTCGTAATGCTCATTGCATCAATCTTTAGTCCAACAAATACAGTTGGTGATGCATTCATTGGTTTAGGTATTATCTTTGGTGGGCCATTTAGTTCAGGTCAAGGAAATATTTTATTAACTATTGGTGATACAATTTTCTACGCTGTTCCATTAATTTTAACTGGTTTATCAGTTGCTATTGCTTTTAAAACTGGTTTATTTAATATCGGTGCTCCAGGTCAATATTTAATGGGTGCCTTAGGATCATTGCTTGTTGTCTATTCAGTTCCATCAACTAATAGAGCAGTAGGTATTCTTGTTTGGATTGTTGCAATCCTAGTTGGTACCTTAATGGGTGTTGTTTGGGGTATGATTCCAGGTATTTTAAAAGCATTATTTGGAATTAACGAAGTTATCGTTTGTATTATGACAAACTGGATTTCTGCAAATATCGTTACTTGGGTATTTTCAGGAATGGAAAGATTACACAATGTTGGTTCAGGTAAATCGGCTTACTTGATCAAACCTGGAACAACATTAAACTTCACACCAAGTTTAGGATTAAATAAAATCTTTGCAGGTTCATATATTGATATTGGTACTATTCTTGCGATCTTTATTGCTGTTGCAATGTGGGTTATCATGAGTAAAACGGTTTTAGGTTATGAACTTAAAGCTTGTGGCGCAAATAGAGATGCTGCAAAATATGCAGGTTTAAACGAAAAGAAATATATCATTATTGCAATGGGTATTGCTGGCGGTTTAGCTGCTATTGGTGGCTGTTTATATTTCTTAAACCCAGGTATTGAAATGCAATACAAGAGTGTTTACCAAAATCTTCCAGCATATGGATTTAATGGTATTCCTGCTGCATTGCTCGCAAATTGTAATCCAATTGGTGTTATTTTCAGTGCATTATTTATTAGATACATTAATGCTGCAAGTAACTACTTATCAAGTGCTGGTTTCAACCAATACTTCGGTGATATTATCGTCGCCATCATTATCTATCTTGCTGGTTTCTCAAGAGTTTTCAAAAACTTCATTAAGATGGTTGCAAGATGGTTTAAGAAAAAAGATGTCGGCGAAGAAAATAAAGGAGGTAACAAATAATGGTACTTTTATTACAACAAACTATTTATTTTGCTATTCCTTTATTAATCGTTGCATTAGCTGGCGTTTTTGCTGAAAGAAGTGGTATCATTAACCTCGCTTTAGAAGGTGAAATGATCTTCGGTGCTATGATGGGTGCAATCTTTGTTAAGATTATTCAAAACGCACATGGCGCATTAACTCAACATCCACAATTATTGTTTATTCTTGCAATGCTTGTTGGTTTAGTTAGTGGTGCTATTTTCTCACTTTTACTTTCGTTCTCAGCAATTAAATTAAAAGCCGACCAAACAATTGGTGGAACTGCTTTGAACTTATTAGCTCCAGCTATTGTTTGTACATTCGGTTTATTATTCTTTAATGAAGAAAAAATTAAAGGCACAATGGAAGGGATTATTTTCTTAAAAGAAAATTATAGTTCCGGATTTATGCAAACTTTATTTGCTTCTCCATTTAAAGGAATATTTGAAGTTTTATTTGATAGAATGTATATCTCAACTTACATTTGCATCTTCTTATTTGTAGTCTTATCAATTTGGTTATATAAATCAAAGATTGGTACACATATGAGAGCTTGTGGTGAACATCCTCAAGCAGCAGACTCTGTTGGTATTAATGTTAAGGGAATGCGTTTATTAGGTACTACAATTTCAGGTGGTTTAGCAGGTCTTGGTGGATATGTTTATATCGCAACTTGTTGTTCAGGTATCGCAAGTTCATCAATTGCTGGTATGGGTTTCTTAGCTTTAGCAATTATGATCTTCGGTAACTGGAATCCACTTTTAATCGCAATTGGTGCAGTTATGTTTGGATTCTTAAGATGCTTAGGACCACTTGCTGATTCTATTGACTTCTTAGCCAAACTTAATCTCCCAATGTACTTCTATAATATTGTTCCTTACGCAATTGTTCTTGTCGTTCTTGTTATTACTCGTAACAAGTCTGGATGTCCAAAAGCAGAAGGTATACCATACGATAAAGGTATGAGATAGAAATAGGGGCTGTTAAGAAATGAAAAAATCTTAACCCCCTTTTTTTACGCTTTCACTAATTTTTTTCAAGAACAACTATGTTGTTAAGAAATGAATTATCTTTAAATTTTTGGTCGTTTATAATTTCTTCTTAAACTTTCATTTTTGCCTTTTTTCTTTTTCTTTTTAATTAGTGCTTTATCAATATTAAAAGAAGGAATAATCTCAAGAGTTAATCCTTCTGGCGCTTTCCAATAATCAATACTCCCCTTACCCGAAATCAAGCCAAAAACCTTTCTAATGACATATCCCAACGATACAAGCATTATTTCTGCTGATACTTTTTCTAAACCTCTTCTTCTTGCTCTTTCATAATCCATGTCCTGTTTGATAATCCCAAATGTTTCTTCAACCTGAGAACTTCTATTGACCCTCATTTCAATTCCTTTTACCGAAAGCAAATTTTCCCTCGCAGTCTTCCTATATATGTACATTTCTTCATTTGTTTCACATACTCTTACAAATGATTTTTTGTTTTTAATAGGTGTGAAACACAGTCCTTTATATTTGTATCTTTTACAATTATCAATAATGTAAAATTTATTATTTTTGCTTTTGTGTGCCTACCGTAATAAAAACTTTCTTCTCTTGTTAAGAAATGAAGATATAGTAGCATAAGTTGGCCTCTCTTGCTCCATCAAATATATAAACCGAAGATCAAAATTTAAGTTTTCTTCAATCTTTCTAACACTTCCTGAGTGTTTTGAAAACGCATATATAATCACGGCGAACAATCGATATGGATTATATGAGTGCCTACCTGCTGCATACTCTTTCTTTGTTGCTTCTTTAATTATTTCTCCAACACCTGAAATCTCTAAAATTTGAAGAAAAATATCCAATTTTTGTTTTCCTCCAAGGGAATGTCGAAGGAAGGAAACAAAAAAGATTTTTCCATGGTAAAATAAGGCATGTGCAATACCTCAATAAGCAAGAATATTGTACATCAGCCTAGGTTTTTCATAAAATTTAGGCTTTTTTTGTTGCAAAGAAAAAGGGTGTTAAGAGTTTTCATTTCTTAACAGCCCCTTTTTATTTTTATACCGGAAAATGTTGATTTTTGTCAAAAAATACAGATTTTGACACTTCTCATTTTTACCAGATATTGAGCTCTATAATGAATTTTGACCTTTTGATAGTGCCAATGGAAAATAATACGTCAACTGGATTCGAACTATGGAGCTTCACCTAATTTAAGCAGTAAAAAAAGCCCGTTCTCTTTAGAGTGTATCCAGCTGAGTAACGCCCATTTTTTATTTGTTTATATAGATACCAAAAGAAGTAATGAATCTTGTTTTTCGAATCTTGTATTGATGCTTTCCTTTGAAAATAAGTTTTATAGATTTAAAGTCTTTTATCTTTTCTACCCCTTTATCCCCAACAATGAATGTCAAATTATCTCTTTTTCTTATAACCATCACAAGAAGGAGTTTTCTATAATCTATTTGTTCGATATCCTCTATATGATTTGGGAGAGCTCTGAGCTCATTTATAATGGCCTTCGATCTATCTTCAGGATTGATTCTTGTTAGCAAATGCTACCGCTACATTAAAAAGAGCGATGGAAAAAGACTTGATTATGGTTTAAGGAATCCAGAAGGCGTTAAGATAAATTAATTATTTAATCGCACTTTTAATGTAAAAATCAGCGATTTCTTCCGGATTTTCTTTAAAGTTGTTATTGACCCAATATTGAAATACAACAATGAATTCCTCTATTGCTAATGATTTTCTTAATTCAAGAGGAATGAAACTATTAATCATTGGATAATTAGCTAAATATGAGGTCACAAATTTAGATAACTGGTTTCTAAATTCCTTGAGGAATAAAGGATTCACTTTATTTGATAATATGCCTTCAAATAATTCTCTTTCATCTCTAACATGATAAAAGATATGTTCAATTAAATGACGGTAATCTAGAATCAAGTCTTTTGAAAAATCATGTGTTTTTTCTTCTTGTAATGTTTTAGAAAAAACGTGTTCAAAGAGATGATTGGAAATGCTTAATAATAATTCATCTTTAGTCTTATAGTGAGAATAAAAAGTTGAACGAGAAATAGATGCTTCATCTAAAAGATTTTGAATAGTAATATCATCATAATCTTTCATTCTGATGAGCTTAGAAAAAGCATTATAAATAGCACTTATTGATTTTTCTTTTCTTTTATCCATGATGAACTCCCTAAGCCATTTTGTTCGATATCTTATTTTCAAATACTATAATAATCAAACAGTGTGTTTTTTATCAAGAAATATCGAACACTTTTCAAATTTTTATTTTGCTTTTTAATATATCAATCATTAGAATGTACTTAGAAACTAAGAAAGGAAACAAATTATATGGCATGTTTTTTAGTTAGTGCAACAGTTGGTATTGGTTCCGCAGTTGCGCGTCATATCGTTAAACAACACGAAAACAAATTAGAATTAGAAGGAAAAACTCAACTTCCTGAAAAATTTGGCTCCGATGTTAAATGGAGCAAAAAATTAGGCTATCTCGAATTAACATTATTCTCTGGCTCATTTGTTTTAGCTCTTGAACACATCTTACACGGAGAAGTTGTTCCATTCCCACCATTCCTCACTGCTGCAGCCGATCCTGCTGACGCAGCGGAAATGTTGACCGAAATGGGAACAGTTGGAGTTGCTATGCTCGCTATTTTATTAGTGGCATGGGGCGTTGGTGTTGCAATTGTTGATTACTTCAAATTCAAAAAGAGAAAAGAAACTTCAAAGGAGGCTATTGTTAAATAATGTATTTTTTAACAACTTTATCGTGCACTATTATCGCCGGTGTTTTATGGTTCTTCTTCAAAGATAGAAAAGCATTACATCTCGATATCTTAACTATCACATTTGGTTCTTCCACATTAATGTGGCTCATTGACTGCATCTTCACAGCCGCTGAAGGTGAACCATTCTTATCATTTGATGATCCAATAGATGGTTGGATTGCATTAGCAGCCTTCGGAGGAGCTATCTTCTTCTGGTTATTCTTAAGTTTTATTCTTAACAATCGTAAAAAAGTTGAAGGGCAATAATTAGAAATTAAAAAAGTCTTTCATCGGTTATCTCCTGAAAGACTTTTTATTTTGCCTTGCTAAGATTCAAGTATTCTTTGGCTTTTATTAAATCTATTTCTGTTCCTATTCCTTTTTCACAGCATTCAGATACATGCTCCATAGCGTGAGTATCACCTAAGGAAGCGGCTTTTAAATATAGTTCAAAAGCGTGTTTTTCATCTTTTAAAACACCCAAACCATTCATATAGATATGAGCAAGGGTGCAAATCGCGCGAACAAAGCCATCATCAATACTTTTATTGACCCAATATAAGCCCTTTTCTTCGTTAATTTCAGTACCATTACCTAAAAAATAATAGATACCTAACGCTCTTTCACCGAATGGGTTTCCATTTTGCGCAGATTTATAAAAATAAGAAAAAGCTTTTACCGGATCTTTTTTTCTATCGATTCCTAAATCAAATAATGAGCCTAATAAAAACTGAATCTCTGCATCAGCAGAATCTTCTTGATTAAAAAGAAGTTTACCTAATTCTTCATATTGTTTTGAATCGTACAATTTAAAGGCTAGTTTATTCAAGTTTTCCATACCTACAATTATCAAGTATTTTATTCTTAAAGTCCATGACGAAAAACTATATCTTAGATAATGTTTTAAAACATTCACTGATCCAAGCACTAATCAGAGATAGATTGACTATATTTTGCCCAGTTTTTAATAAAGCCCAAACAATTCGAAGTATCTTTCTTAAAGCCTCAAAAGCGGCAAAATTTAAGCATTTTCGGTGTTAGAGATAAGCCCTTCAAGCATTTTTCGTGTTAGAGAAGGCCAAAATGATCTCGACATCGAATATTTTCGATGTTTTTTTGTGGACTTTTTTGGTTGTTTGATTTTGGAGAGGCCTCTTCGTTTATGGACCTTGAACCACAGCCCAAAAACAATTTGTCCTCTGATTTTGTTCGGGGTTTTTCTCTTGGTATAGCAATATATTCCATTTTTATGACTTTAAAACAAGTATGATACCCGGATGAAAATCAGATATCTCAAAAAATGATTATTGCTATGAATTTCTAAAAGAAAAAGAAAAACGATCAAAGAATATTTAATTTACGATTCAAAATTTAAAAAAAGTCAATGTAATAAAGAAATGAGTAATATGCTTATTGATGTTATAAACAAAAAATATGAAAATTTATTAAAAGATTTTTGGTTGTTTATAGAATTCCTGAGGTAGTTTTTGATTATCATAAAAATAAAGATTTTAATAGAGTTCAAGATTTACAAACTAAAATTATTTATTCTATTGATGATGATATTTTAAATCATGTTAAATCTGCTAAAAAACAAAATTAAAAAGTATTACGAAAGTATTGCAAGAGAAAATAAAAAAATAAATTTAGTGATGTAGAAAAAATAACAGCTCAAGAAAATATCTTTATAGTCTTATTTGCTTAAAGACACAAATATTGCTTATATTTGCTACAATCTAACTACTTCGGAGCTACCTTTGAAATTTAATGAAAAAGAAAACGAATTTAAAGCTTATCTTCATGATACTGGTTTGCTTCTTGCTATCTTTGACTTTGTAATAAAAACGTTACTTTATGACACTTTAATCAGTTATGCAAAAGAGGGAATATATGAAAACTTCGTAGCTAGCGAATTAATTGAGAAAAAATATAACTTAAATTATTATAAACCAATTGATTCTTTAGAACTTAGTTTATAATTGAAAAAGATGATTATATTGTTCCAATTGAAGTTAAAGTTTGAAATTCTACTACAAAATCACTAAACTAATTTATTGAAGATTATAAGCCAAAATAGCTTATAAGTTTATTTCTAAAAATATAGGTTTTGTAGATGAAAAGTTTTCAATACCTCGCTATATGATCTTGCTTTTTTTAAAAAAAGTAAGGATATTTGAAATTTAATGCTTGATAAAAGTTGTTAGATTAATAAGATCAAATTTTAGATTAAGCTTTAAAATGCTTTAAATTTTAAAAAAATATAATTTTCAAAATAAAAACGTGTTTTTCGTTCGTTATATTAGGTGAAGGAGGAAGTATGGAAAAAGATTATGAATTAATGGTAGATTTAAAAAGTAAAACTGAATCATCATTTAAAAAGTTATACGATAAATACTACCGATTAATTTATTACAAGGCTTATCTGGTTTTGAAAAATAAAGAAGATAGTGAAGATACTGCTCAAAAAGTATTTATTAATTTTTTTAATAAAATTGATGAATTGCCACTTGATTTAGATATTAAAAACTATCTTTCAAAAATGGCATCTAACCAATCAATTGATCAATATAGGAAAAATAAGAAATTAGACGTTCCTATCGATGGTAAATTAGTTCCTAGTAGTGATAAAAATGATTTATTAATAAATTTTAATGGACTACTAGATGAAAAAGAAAACAATATCTTAATTCTTAAAATTAATTTCGATTATTCATTTAATGAAATAGCTAATGAATTAAATGAGACAATTGGTCAAGTTCAAAGCACATATTATAAAGCCTTAAAGAAAATTAAAACTTTTTATAAGGAGAGTGAAAAATATGAATTATAAGAAAAAATTTAAAAAACGTATTAATGATTCTATCGATACAAAAAATTCCTATTCTAAAATTTCTTCCATCCTTCAATTTCAAGAAGAGAAAAATAAGGAGATTTCTGTTATGAAGAACAAAAAATTAGTTTATGGTTTAACCGCCGGCTGTGCATGTGCTGTGATTGTTGGAGTTGGTCTTGGAGTTGGTCTTGGTTTAAAAGAAAATAATAAATTTGGAACCGCTACAAGTATGGTTACGATGGAATTAAATCCAAGTATTTCAATGGTTTTAGATGAAAATAACAAGGTTTTAAGCGTAAAAGGTAATAATAATGAAGGAAAAATTATTATTGCAAATGAAAATTTTGTTGGTTTACCACTTGATCAAGCCGTCAATAAAGTTATAACAATTGAATCTGAATGTGGATATTTAATAAATGGTAAAATTGAGACTGACCAAAATCATCTCAATTTTGAAATCAATGTCGATGATGAGGTCATTAAAGAAACTATTAAAAATTGTATTGATATGTCCGTTAAGTCAACCTGCGAAAACTTACATATTGACCAATCAATGTCTTACATCAATTCAATGAGTAAAGAAGCTTTAATTGAAATGGTGGTTTATATGGATCCAACTTTAACAAAAGAAGATTGTGCAAATATGACCTATAAAGAACTTCTTTCAAGAGTTGCAATTTATCATCTTGATACTGCAGAATTTTACAGCGTTGAACTTGAAAATCTCTATAATCAAAGCAAAAATTATGAAATTAAATTTGCTGAATCTGACTTTAATAAAAATGTAATTGCTTCTTTAGGAACAGTTTATAACAGCGTAGTTAGCAGTTTAAATTTAATTAATGAATCCTTAAAAAATTCGACTGTTGCTTTAGAAAGTGCAAATTATAAAGCCTTTGTTGATGAAGAATCTAGTTATCAAAAAACTTATAAATCATTTTTAGAATCTAAAAAAGAAGTAATCGAATTAAAAAATAAATTAGCAAATTACGAAATTAGCGAAACTGATAAAGCAATTATTAAAGCAAAATTAATTGATAAAGAACGAGCTTTAGATATTTTAATTAAATCTCTTGAAGAAATTAAAAATGGTGCCGATTATACCTTAAAATTATATAAAGAAACAATTGAAGGAGTTGTCGAACAAATCGATAAAACACTTAAATCTCTTCCAGATCAAAATAGCGTTGAAAAAGCTTTGAGCGAGAAATCAAAAGAACTTGAAAATAAATTAAACGATGCTAAAAAAGATATTTATAAAAATTTTCAAGATAAATATGGATCAGATATTAAAAAAGCAAAAGATAATGCACTCCAATATAAAAATGAGTTAAAAGCCAAACTTCAAGAAAACTTAACAAAATAAATTTTTTATGCTATAAAGTCTCGTAAGTAGTTTATTTTTAGCATAAAATTTACTATAGTTATGTCTAAGGAGTGTTTTCATATGCAACACAAAACTAAAAAAACAATAAAGATCTGTAGTATTACTTTGGCTTGTCTAATTTTAGTACCACTTCTTGCGGCAGTAAGCTATGTAAGTTATGTTGCTCTTTCTTATAAACGAATTGGAGATATTAATTTAGATGTAAATAAAAATTCTTCTACAGAAAAAATCAGTGTTAATAAAGAACTTAAATTTACTTCATATAATATTGGTTTTGGTGCTTATAGCGATGATTATACTTTCTTTTTAGATATCGGATATGATGAAAATGATAATGTTACAAAAGGAGTGTATGGAAAAGCAAGATCTAAAGATGAAGTTATAAAAAATACTAGTGGAGCAATTAGTGCTTCATTAAAATTAAATAGTGATTTCTATGCTTTTCAAGAAGTAGATGAAGATAGTGATAGAGCTTATCACATTAATCAAAAAGAAGAAATTCTTAAAGCTTATCCACATTTTGATTCAACTTATGCCATAAATTTTGATAGTGCATATCTTTTCTACCCTTTTAATGATCCTCATGGAAAATCAAAAGCTGGTTTAACAACTCTTTCAAAATATAAAATTAGTGAAGCTGAAAGAAAAGAATATACAATATCAACTAGTTTTTCTAAATTCTTTGATTTAGATAGATGTTTCAGTGTAAATAGAATTAAAACAGAAAAAAATAATGATTTAGTCTTAATTAATTCACATATGAGTGCTTATGATGAAGGCGGATTAATTCGTGATCAACAATTAAGTGAATTAAATGACTATATGAAAAAAGAATATGATAAAGGAAATTATGTTATCTGTGGTGGAGATTTTAATCACGATTTATTAACAAATAATCCAATGTATCCAGAATATGATAAAAATAATTTTGCATTCAAAGATATTATTAAACAAAGAAAACCAGATTGGTTAAGTTATATGTTTAATGATCTAAAAAAATCAAAATTTGATGAGCATTTTACAGTTTATGCTGCAAATAACGAACCAAGTTGTAGAGATTGTGATGTTGTTTATGAAGTAAATAATACTTTTGTTTCGACAGTTGATGGCTTTATTGTTAGTGATAATGTTAATGTAAGTAGCGTCTTAACGACTAAAACAATTTCTCCAAAAGGATTTTCTTTTAGTGACCATCAACCAACGACTTTAACTTTTAGTTTAATTTAAAATTTATAGAAATATATTTGCTAGTTATTAAAATATTTTTTGTAATGAAAGGATAAAAATATGTTAATCGATTTTTCAAAAATTAAAGAAGAAGAGATTTCAAATTTTCATGGCGGAGAAAAAAAGTTTATATTTTAGAGTTGTTGAAGATAGTGATTATAAAATAACAAAAACCAGAATGATAAAAGACTCATCAAATGGACCTCATAAACATGAAAATAATGTAGAAATAATCTATGTTATTAGTGGTCATGGTTATGCAGTTGTTGATGGAATAAAAGAAATTTTAGCTCCAGGAGTTGTAACTTATTGTAAGAAAGGTTCAACTCATGCAATATATAATGATGGTGAAGAAGATCTTGTTTGTTTTATGTAGTTTCAAAATAGTAATATTTTAAAATAATCGATTAAATGCAATAAATTTGCATTTTTTTGATGATTTATTTATTATAAATATATGAATTTTGCAGGAATACAAAAAGTATCGCTTGTTGACTATGTTGGAAAAGTTTCTTGTACTCTTTTTGTTGAGGGTTGCAATTTTAGGTGTCCATTTTGTCACAATTCTGAACTTGTAATTTATGCAAAAAATGTAAATTACATTCCATTTAGTGAAATTTTAGATTATTTAAACAAGAGAAAGGGTATGTTAGATGCGGTCGTAATTAGCGGTGGAGAGCCTACTTTAATGAGCGATTTAAAAGAAAAACTTATCGAAATTAAAAAGTTAGGTTACAAAATTAAATTAGATACTAATGGATCAAACCCAGATGTTTTAAAAGATTTAGTTTCTCTTGGTTTAGTAGATTATGTTGCAATGGATATTAAAAATTCTATATCAGCTTACAATAAAACAATTGGTTTAGAAAATTATGATTTTACTCCAATTAGAGAATCGATTAATTTCTTATTAAGTGGTCAAGTTGATTATGAATTTAGAACCACTTTAGTAAGAGAATTTCATGATGAAGGTGAAATTAAAGCGATTGCCAAAATGATACAAAACGCCAAAAGATATTATTTACAATTATTTAAAAATAATGAACACTGTATTGATAACTCATTACATGAAGTTCCGCTTAAAGAAGCCCTAAGATATAAAAATATTTTATTACCTTATGTAAATCAAGTCGAGCTTAGGGGATACTACGAAAAAAGCAATTAAAAACCACTAAATTTTCAAAATTAGTGGTTTTTTAGTAAAAAATTAGTTGAATTTTTTTGAAATATTAACGGCAGCAATTGCTCCATCATTTATTGCAGTTACAACTTGTCTTACATCTTTTACTCTACAATCTCCAACTGCATAGATACCACTTGTTTTGGTTTCCATTTTTTCGTTTGTGATTATAAAACCATTTTTATCTAGGTCTACAACATTGGTGAAGATTTCGTTATGAGGAACTTGACCAATTGCAATGAATACACCTTTACAATTAATAAATTCTTCTTCGTTAGTTTTGGTGTTTTTAAATTTTAAGCTTTCAATTTCTTTTTCGCCTTCAAAACTAATTAAACTTAAAAAATGTTTTATATGGATATTATCTTTAGTTTTTAATAAATCAACTAAAGCTTTTTCACCAAAGAATTTATCAAAAAGCGTACAAATAGTGACATTTTTACAATAATTACTTAAATTTAAACTATATTGTAGAGCTGTATTTCCATCTCCAATAACAACTACATCTTGATCTTTAAAAAAAGCTCCATCACAAGTTGCACAATAAGAAATTCCTTTTCCAGTTAATTCTTCTTCTCGAGCAACACCAATTTTTCTATGCTCACAACCAGTTGCAAGAACAATGGTTTTTCCTTCATGAGTTCCATAATTTGTTTTAACTAAGAATTTATCTTCACTTTTTTCAATCTTTAAAGTATCTTCAAGTTCAAATTCTGCACCTAAAGACATAATTTGTTCAAATAGATTACTTGAAAAATCTGCGCCACTAATTGAATTAATTGAAGGATAATTATCAAGTCGTGGAGAATTAGCAATTTGTCCACCAAAGTTTTCTTTTTCTAAAACTAATACTTTTTTACCGGCTCTTAATAAATATAAGGCGGCGGTCATACCAGCTGGACCGCCTCCAATAATTATTGTGTCAAACATTATTAAAGTCCTTTATGAGTTTCTTCAATATATCCTTTAATTAATGAAGCATTTTCGTAGACATCGTAACTATTGCCATCTGGAACTAATAGAGTAGGAACTTTTTTAATTCCAAGACGCATGGTTTCATCTCGATTTTCTTCGGCATCTACAACTTTATATTTAATACCTGCTTTGTCTAATAACATTTTAGCCATTTTACAATTTGGGCAAGTTTTGGTTGAAAATAAGGTTGCTTCTTTAATTTCATAGCTTCTTTCATTTGTTTTTTTTAAGTCACATGAAGTTCCATCTTTTGCCATAAAATGCGATGCATCAAGAGTGTATTCTTTTCTTTCTTCAAATTCTTCAGTTTTACCAGCATTCCAGTTTTTAATTGGACGATAGTAACCAGTAATTCTTGAATAAATCTCGGTTTCTTTTCCACAAACTGGGCATTTATGAACTTCGCCGGTAATATAACCATGATCTTCGCAAACTGAATAAGTTGGTGAAATTGTAAAGTATGGAATGTGATAATTTTCAGCAATTTTTCTCACAAGTGCCATACAAGCTTGCCATGATGGAAGTTTTTCACCAAGGAAGGTATGGAAGACTGTTCCAGAAGTGTAAAGAGTTTGAAGTTTATCTTGAATATCAAGGGCACTAAATACATCTTCAGTGTAACTTACTGGAAGGTGGCTACTATTTGTATAATATGGAGTTTTATCGTTGTTAATGCCACTTGCAGTAATGATATCTGGATATCTTTCTTTGTCATGTTTTGCAAGTCTATAGGAAGTGGATTCAGCTGGAGTGGCTTCAAGATTATATAAATCACCATATAATTCTTGATAATCACTTAATTTATTACGCATGAAATTTAATACTTCAACCGCAAAATCTTGAGCTTCTTTATGAGTTAAATCTTGTTTAATCCAACGAGCATTTAAACAGCATTCATTCATTCCAACAAGTCCAATAGTGGAGAAGTGGTTATTAAATGTTCCTAAATATCTCTTGGTATATGGATAAAGTCCAGCTTCTAAAAGTGCAGTAATGGTATCACGTTTAATTTTTAAACTTCTTGCGCTAATATCCATTAATCTTTCAAGTCTTTGATAGAAATCGGCTTTACTTGTGGCAAGATAGCCAATTCGTGGAAGGTTAATAGTTACAACACCAATTGAACCTGTCGATTCACCAGATCCAAAGAAACCGCCGCCTTTTTTACGAAGTTCACGCAAGTCGAGTCTTAATCTGCAGCACATACTTCTAACATCACTTGGTTCCATATCACTATTTATATAATTTGAAAAATATGGAGTGCCATATTTTGCAGTCATTTCAAATAATAATCTATTATTTTCAGTTTCTGACCAATCAAAATCTTTAGTAATTGAATAAGTTGGAATTGGATATTGGAAACCTCTTCCATTTGCATCACCTTCAATCATACATTCAATGAAAGCTTTGTTGACCATATCCATTTCTTTTTGACAATCTTTATATTTGAAATTTTGTTCGACACCACCAACAATTGCATTTAAATTTGCTAAATCATTTGGACAAACCCAATCTAAAGTAATATTGGTAAATGGTGCTTGAGTTCCCCAACGTGATGGAGTATTAACGCCAAAAATAAATGATTGTATGCATTGTTTAACTTCTTTATAGGTTAAGTTATCTTTTTTAACAAATGGTGCAAGATAGGTATCAAAACTTGAGAAAGCTTGTGCTCCAGCCCATTCATTTTGCATAATTCCAAGGAAGTTAACCATTTGGTTGCATAAAGTTGAAAGGTGGCTTGCAGGAGTGGAAGAAATTTTTCCAGGAACGCCACCTAAACCCTCTTTAATAAGTTGTTTTAAACTCCAACCTGCACAATAACCAGTAAGCATTGAAAGATCATGAATATGAATGTCGGCGTTTTTATGTGCTTCGCCAATTTCAGAATCGTAAATTTCACTTAACCAATAATTAGCGGTAATAGCGCCACTATTTGATAAAATTAATCCACCAACGCTATAAGTGACTGTTGAATTTTCTTTAACTCTCCAATCGCTAATGTGTAAATAATTATCAACAAGTTTTTTATAATCAAGAGTGGTGGAAGCAACATTTCTTAAGGTTGTGTGATGTTGTCTATATAATATATAGGCTTTAGCAACCTTAACATAACCCGCTCTAATAAGAGTAATTTCAACTGCGTCTTGAATATCTTCAACAGAAATTACATCGCCTTTAACTTTTTCAGAAAAATTGCTAGTAACTTGTAAAGATAATAATTTAATAATTTCATCAGTATAACTGATTCTTTCGGCAATAAAGGCTTTTTCAATTGCAAGAGAAATCTTACCGATGTTAAAGTCGACAATACTGCCATCTCTTTTTCTTACACTTAACATATTAATCTCCTTATATACTTAAAGCAAAACTATAGTTTCCTTATAGGTGTTTCAGTTTTGTACATATAATTTATAAGAGAAAAAAAGTTTTTCAAACAAGAAAAATTTTGAAAAACCTTAAATAAAACTTGCATTTATTTTTTATGTGCAAAAACACCATAAAAAGTATAAAACTAGTAGATATTTGTTAGATAAACATTTAACACTGTAAAAATAATTTTCTTTACAGTGTCAAAAAATAATGTGGAAAACTAATTTTTTGGAAAAATAACTTGATTTTTTAAATTTAAGCTTCGGCTTCTTCAAATTTTTTGTATAAATCTTCGACAGTGAGCTTACTTTTTTCTTCTTCGCAAGCATCAAAAATTATTTTTCCATCACTAATCATGATTAAACGATTACCAAATTTTAGGGCATCTTTCATATTATGAGTGATCATTAAGGTTGTTAAATTGTCTTTTTTAACGATTTCATCAGTTAATTTTAAAATAATTTTTGATGTCTTTGGATCTAAAGCGGCAGTGTGCTCATCAAGTAGCAAAATATCTGGTTTTTGAAGAGTTGCCATAATTAAAGTTAGGGCTTGTCTTTGTCCCCCAGACAAAGACGAAACTGGTTCATGAAGATTTTTTTCAATTCCTAGATTAAGTGGTTTTAAAATTTCTTCATATTCTTTGATATAGTCTTTTTTAAGCGCCCAAGATAGTGTTCTTTTTTTGCCTCTTTTTCTTGCAAGAGCAAGATTTTCTTCAATTGATATATCACTAATTGTTCCAAGAGTTGGATCTTGAAATACACGACCTATATATTTTGCTCTTTTATTTTCATGTAAATGAGTTACATCAACATTATTAAATAATATTTCTCCTGAGGTTGGTCTAAAGTGTCCTGCAATAGTATTTAAAAGAGTAGATTTTCCAGATCCATTTGAGCCGATAATCATAATAAAATCTCCATCATTGATTTTTAAATTAATATTTTTTAAAACATGTTTAATTGGAGTAGTGGTGCTTTGCGTTGCAAAATCTTTATATACATTTTTAAGTTCAATCATAACTAATTTTCCTCCAAAACTTCATGTTGTTTTGTTTTCTTTAATCTAGAAATTAATTTTTTAATTCTTGGAGTTGCAACTACAAGAGTAATAATAATTGCTTGAATTAAGAAAGTGTAATTGGTGTTGAAACCTGGAATAGTGTAGATTAAATCCATAATTAACCAATAAATAAAGCTTCCAAGAACAAGAGAAATTAAACTTTTCTTAAAGGTATATTTTTTGCCCATCAAGATTTCGCCTAAAAAGACTATTGCAAGCCCAACTACGATGGTACCCTTTCCACTGTCAGTAGCGGTAGCTTTATTAATTTGTCCCCATAAAGCTCCGCTTAAAGCAATAAACGCAGTTGCAATTACCATTCCAACAATGTATCGACTATGAGGATTTATTCCATTTGCTTTTGACATAGTTTTATTTTTACCAGTCGCTCTTAAAGATAAGCCATATTCAGTTCCAAAAAACCAATAAACTACAGCAAAAATTCCTATAACAAATAAAGCAAGAACAATAAACTGACTAAAAATTTTATTTTTAATTAATGAATTGAAAATTGTAAAAATTGTATCATTTTCTGATTCTATCGCTATATTTCCTTTACTAATTAAGACATTAATTGTGTATAAACTAATCATTATAATAATTCCGCTTAATAGTGAAGGAATTTTTAAATAAATATGTAAGACACCATTTATTAAGCCAATAAACATTCCAACAATTACTGAAATTAAAACTGTTAACAAAGGATCAATCCCCAAATTTATGAAAAATATTGAAAGAATAGCTGATAGTGGGAAAACCCCTTCAACACTTAAATCAGCAACATCTAAAACTTTATAAGTTATAAAAACTCCTAAGGCAAATAAACACCAAATTAATGCTTGAATAGGAACGTCTTTCAATATTAAATTTCCTGCAACATACCACCAATTCATAAAATTACCTCAAAATTATTTCAAATCATTAGGAAGTTCAATTCCAGAGTCTTTAAAGAAAGTTTCATTAATTTCTAGTGAAAATGAAGATGATTTTTCAAAAGGAATATCTTTTGCGTCCTTTTCACCTTTTAAAATCTTACTCGCAATAACACCAGTTTGTTTTCCAAGACCAAAATAATCGACGCCATATCCTAAAGATCCGCCATTTTTAACAATAGAAGTATCTGCACAAACTAATACTATTTTATTATCAATTGCAAGTTCTTTAATGGAAGCGATATTTTCTGCAATCATATTGTCGGTTGGAATAAATATTCCATTAACACCTTTGGCAACTAAACTTTGTAAAGTTGATTTTAATTGCGTAGCGCTAGTAATTCCAGCATCTACATATTTTAAATTAAAATTAGCACAAGCAGTTTTGCATTCATCTTTTTGAATTTGTGAGTTAGATTCGGCTGAATTATATAAACAGGCAATATTTTTAATAAAATTAAAATGACTAAATAAAGATACGTTTTTTGCAGTGTCTCCTTCATCACTTGTTCCTGTTATATTTTCATATTCACTAGATGGAACTAATTTTGCAGCTTTTGGATCTGTAACTGCACTAAATAAGATTGGTAAGTCTTTTTCAATATCGATTGCTTGAGATTTTAAAGCTTGAGCTGAACCAGTTGAAATTCCAAAAACTAAATCATTTGCTAATACTAACGATTTAGCAATTGAGTTTTGTTTTGAAGCATCACCTTCTGGATTTTGAATTGTAAAATTAATGTTTTTCCCTTCAACAAATCCATTAGCATTCAAAGTTTCGATAAATCCTTTTCTTGCAAGATCTAGTGCTTCATGTGTTGCAATTTGTAAAATACCAACATTTTTAAAATTATTATCAACACGCCCTGTTGCACATGATTGACTCATTAAACCAAAAACTAACAAACTTCCTACTAATAAAATTCTTTTTTTCATAAATTAATACCTCCCAATCAATTAAAAAGCCTAGACAATCAATGCCTAGGCTATAATAAATAAACTTTTATTGCTTAAGCATTGGAATGTTAACTCCTTTACTTAAGCGTAGCAAAAATAAAAAAAGTTAACGAATTATCTTGCTGCAATAATAGTATGAGGAAGTGCAAAATATGTTATTTCTAAAGTTTTTCATTCTGTCTTCCTCCTTAATGCACTTATTATGGATTAAAAAAATTTTTTGACAACAAGATTTTTTTAAAAATGTATAATATTTTTATGCTTAAAGAAAAAAGTTGTGGAGCTGTTATATATAAAATTGACAACAATAAAGTCTTTTATTTGCTTTCCATAATGTCGCTTGGACATACAAGTTTAACTAAAGGTCATGTCGAACCTGGTGAAACAGAGCTAGAAACTGCAAAAAGAGAAATTTTTGAGGAAACTAATTTGAAAACGAGAATTGATACTAATTTTCGTAAAGTTATAACTTATAGTCCAAAAAATGATGTAATAAAAGATGTAATTTTCTTTGTTGCAAAAACAACTGAAGAAATCATTCCAGAAGATAAACATGATAATGAAGTGATAGATTTTTATTGGTTAGATTTTGATAAAGCTTTACAAAAATTAACTTTTGAAAGCGATAAAGATGTTTTAAGAGAAGCTAATAATTACATTTTGAAAAAGGAGAAAATCGAAAATGGAAAACTTTAATTATTACAACGGAACACGTTATGTTTTTGGAAAAGACACAGAAAAAGAAGTTGGGAAATATCTTAAAAAATATGGTGCTACAAAAGTCTTAATACATTATGGATCACATCATGCAAAAGCATCCGGCTTAATTGATAATATAATAAATAGTATAAAACTAGTAGATATTCAGTATGTTGAATTAGGCGGCGTTGAACCAAATCCTAAAGATTCTTTAGTTTATAAAGGAATTGAATTATGTAAAAAAGAAGGCGTTGATTTTGTTTTAGCAGTTGGCGGAGGAAGTGTTATTGATAGTGCAAAAGCAATTGGTTTAGGCGTTTTTTACGATGGCGATTTTTATGATTTATTTAGAGAACAAAAAGAAGTTTATAAATGTCTACCTATTGGTGTAGTTTTAACAATAGCGGCTGCTGGGAGTGAGTCTTCAACAAATTCTGTTATTACTTTTGAATCAAAAGGACTAAAAAGAGGTTTTGGTAGTGAAGTGGAACGTCCAAAATTTGCAATTTTAAACCCAGAATTAACTTATTCTCTACCAAATTATCAAACTTCTTGTGGAATAACTGATATTATGGCTCACCTTTTAGAAAGATATTTTTCGAAATCCGAAGATTGCTTTGTTTCTCAAAGAATGATAGAAGGTGTTTTACAATCAATAATTTATGATTCGGTTCCTAGACTTATTAAAAATCCACAAGATTATGGCGCAAGAAGTAATATTATGTGGGCTGGAACACTTGCTCATAACAATCTTTTAGGTTGTGATCGAAAACAAGATTGGTGTTCACATAAATTAGAACATGAACTTTCTGCAAAATATGATATTGCTCATGGTGCTGGTCTTGCAACGGTTTTTCCAGCTTGGATGCTTTATATGTATAAGAAAGATATCGATTTATTCTATTCATTTGGCACAAGAATTATGCATATTAAAGAAGACACAAATAAAGAAGCAGTAGTGCTTGCGGGAATTGATAAATTTAAATCGTTTTTAAGAGATACATTAAAAATGCCAGTTTCTTTTAAAGAACTTAATGCTAAAAAAGAAGATATTCCATACTTTGTTAAGCAACTCTTTGTTAACCAACCAGTTGTTGGTGGTTTTAAACAAATTGATGAAAAAGACGCAACCAATATATATAATTTAATGCTTTAAAAAGATAGTTAGAAATAACTAACTTTTCAGTAAAAAATACTGATTTAAATTTAATTACCTTGATAATGATAATAATATGCTCTCAACGAGACATTTTTGCTTTATTATCAGTATTTTTCAATGTATAATATTTTAAGTTAAGGAGCAAAAAAATGGTCTTAAGAAAAGAAGCAATTGATCTAGTGAAGAACATCTGTAATCGCTATAAAGATGAACCTTCACCTCTCATGTTGATTTTAAGTGACGTTCAAAAAGAATATGGATATATTCCTCTTGAAGTTCAAGAAATTATTTCAAAAGAAATTAATATTCCAGTTAGCGAAATTTATGGAGTTGTTACTTTCTATAATTTTTTTAGTTTAAATCCAAAAGGAAAATACGTTATTGGAGTTTGTATTGGAACTGCCTGTTATGTTAAAGGCGGCCAACACATCAAAGATAAATTTGAGGAATTATTAAAAGTAAAACCAGGAGAAACCACTCCAGATGGGTTATTTACAGTGGATGGACTTCGTTGTATTGGTGCCTGTGCTTTAGCTCCAGCCCTTTCAATAAATGGAAAAGTTTATCCAAAAATGACTGTTGATAAAGTTGCAGCAGTTATCAAAGAATATCAAGATAAGGAGCAATAAATATGGCAGAATTAATTAAAAGCGAAGCTTTACTTGATAAGAAAATAAGCAGTTGTGTAGATTGCTTAGAAAAGAAATTTTCAGGACAAGATGGCAAACGACATATCGTTGTTTGTGGTGGAACTGGTTGTTTAAGTAGTGAATCAAAAGAAATTTTAGGAGAACTTCAAAAATTAATTAAAGAACACAATCTTGAAGATAAAGTTGAAGCAAATATCGTTGGTTGCTTTGGTTTTTGTTCTCAAGGACCATTTGTTAAAATCTATCCAGAAGATACTTTATATCATGCAGTTAAAGTTAGTGATGTTGCAAAAATCTTCGATGAAGACATCATTAATCACAAAGTAGTTACTGAATTGCTTTATGAAGATCCAAATACTCACGAAAGAATTCAAAAACAAGATGATATCAATTTCTATGCAAAACAAAAACGTATCGTTTTACATGGATCTGGAACAATTAATCCAGAAAATCTTGACGAAGCCTTTGGAAATCATAGTTTTGAAGCTCTTAAAAAAGTTTTACATATGACGCAACAAGAAGTTATTGATGAAATTCTTAAGAGTGGCTTAAGAGGAAGAGGAGGCGCTGGATTCCCAACAGGAAAAAAATGGCAATTTGCTCTTAACTCAGTAAATGAACAAAAATATGTGGTTTGTAATGGTGATGAAGGTGATCCAGGTGCATTTATGGATCGTTCAATCTTAGAAGCAAACCCAGTTAATGTTATAGAAGGCATGATGATTGCAGGCTATGCAATCGGAGCCAAAGATGGATATTTCTATGTTCGTGCCGAATATCCAGTTGCGGTTGAAAGACTTAAAAAAGCTATCAGCGAACTTGAAGAAGTCGGTCTTTTAGGTGATAACATCTTAGGAACTAATTTTTCATTTAGATGTCACCTTAGACTTGGTGCAGGTGCATTCGTTTGTGGTGAAGAAACTGCTCTTTTAAATTCAATTGAAGGTAAAAGAGGTATGCCAAGACCACGTCCACCTTTCCCAGCTGTTAGTGGTTTATGGGGAAAACCAACCATTATTAATAATGTTGAAACTCTTGCAAACATTGCATGGATTATTAATCATGGTGCTGAAGAATATGCAAAAATTGGTGATGAAGATAGCAAAGGTACCAAGATTTTTGCTCTTGGTGGAAAAGTTAAAAATGTCGGTTTAGTCGAAGTTCCAATGGGAACTACCCTTAGAACTTTAATTTATGATATTGGTGGCGGAATTACTCATGATAAGAAATTCCAAGCTATTCAAACTGGCGGTCCAAGCGGTGGTTGTTTAACTGAAAAAGAACTCGATACTCCAATTGATTATGGTTCACTTATTAAAGCTGGTTCAATGATGGGAAGTGGCGGCGCCATCGTTATGGATGAAGATAATTGTATGGTTGACGTTGCAAAATTCTATCTTGAATTTATTTGTGATGAATCTTGTGGAAAATGTACACCATGTCGTATTGGAACTAAAAGATTACTTGAAGTTTTAACACGTATTACTAATGGAAATGGAACTTTAGAAGACCTTGATACATTAAAGAGTTTAGCTTCAACTATCAAAACTGGTGCTCTTTGTGGTTTAGGGCAAACCGCTGCAAACCCTGTTTTATCAACACTTGATAAATTCCATGATGTTTATGTAGAACACGTTACAGAAAAGAAATGCCGCAATGGTATTTGTAAACACTTAATTACTTATAATATTGATCCAAATAAATGTAAAAAGTGCTCAATGTGTGCAAGAAATTGTCCAGTTGCTTGTATCACCGGCGTTGTTGGTAAAGAACCATATATTATCGATACTAAAAAGTGCGTTAAATGTGGAACTTGTATGGCGGTTTGTAGATTCAATGCCGTCTATAAAAAGTAAGGAGATAATTTATGGCTAAAATGATTACAATTTATATTGAAAATAGACCTTACGAAGTTGAAGATGGACAAACTATTTTAGAAGCTGCTAAAAAGTGTGGATATAATATTCCAACTCTTTGTTCTTGGAAAAATGGTAAATGTTCTTTAGCTTCGTGCCGTGTTTGTTTAGTTCATGTTGATGGCGCAAGAGGACTTGTCCCATCATGTGCTTATCCAATTAGCGACGGAATGCACATTTCTATCAATAATCAAGAAGCGGTTGCTGCAAGAAGAACAAGTGTTGAACTTTTACTTTCCAATCACTACTTTGATTGCAAATCTTGTCAAAAAGAAGGACATTGCGAACTTCTTGAAGTTGCTCACGTAGTTGGTGCAAGACCAGAACAATTTATTGGTGTTAAAACTCCTACAACCATGGATGTTTTAGCTCCAGGATTAATTCGTGACACTAGCAAATGTATTCTTTGTGGAAGATGTATTGAAGCTTGTAAAGATGCTCAAGGTATTGGAATTTTAGGATTTGAAAATAGAGGTTTCAAAACTATTGTTGGACCTGCTCAAAATAGATCATTTAAGGATGTTCCTTGCATCCAATGCGGACAATGTACGCTTGTTTGTCCAACCGGTGCTTTAATGGAACATTCAAATATCGATAAATTAGATGAAGCTTTCAAAACTAAAAAATATGTCATCGTTCAAACCGCTCCTGCAGTTAGAGCTGCAATTGGCGAAGAATTTGGTGAAAAAATCGGCACCACATCAACTGGAAAGATGGTAGCCGCATTACATAGACTTGGTTTTTATAGAGTATTTGATGTCAACTTTGGTGCCGATTTAACTATCGTTGAAGAAGCAACTGAACTCGTTCATAGAATCAAAGAAGGTAAAAAAGGACCTATGATTACTAGCTGTTCCCCAGGTTGGGTAAATTATATTGAATATTACTATCCAGATTTACTTGATCATTTATCAAGTTGTAAATCTCCACATACTATGATGGGAGCAGTAATTAAATCATATTATGCTGAAAAACATAATATTGATCCAAAAGATATTTGCGTAGTTTCTATTATGCCATGCACCGCTAAAAAGTATGAAATTACAAGAGATGGTGAAGGAATTAACGGAAATCAAGATGTCGATATCGTTTTAACTACTAGAGAACTTGCTCGTGTAATTAAAAGAGCTGGTATTAATTGGAAAGCTTTACCAGATGAAGAATTTGATGATGATTTAATCGGTGATTATAGTGGAGCTGCCGTTATTTTTGGTGTTACAGGTGGAGTTATGGAAGCCGCTATTCGTAGTGCTTACTTCTTCATTACCGGAAAAGAACTTGAGCCAGTCGACTTCAAACCAGTTCGTGGACTTGAATCAATTAAAGAAGCTTCAATTGAATTAAATGGAAAAACCTTTAATTTTGCGGTTGGAAGCGGAATGAAAGATGCTCATAAACTTTTAGATGAAATTAGAGCAGGGACTTCCAAATTTGATTTCATCGAAATTATGGGTTGCCCAGGTGGATGCATTAATGGTGGTGGTCAACCTTATGTAAATCCAGTTTTCTTACCAAATGAAGATATCGATATTTTAGAAACATATCGTAAGAAAAGAGCCGAGGTTTTATATAGAGAAGACGAAGGTCGACCAGTTAGAAAATCCCACTTAAATCCAGATATTATAAGATTATATAAAGATTACTTTGGTGAATATGGAAGTGAAAAAGCTCACAAATACTTACATACCTTCTATAATGCCAATAGAGAAAAATATCCTAAGATTAGTAAATAATCAGTAATTAAATGGCTATTAAGACGACAAATCTTAATAGCCATTTTACTTTTAAGAGATTTTTCAAATCTTTAAATTTATCAATTTTAATTGTAAAATACGTGTTAATAACGAGGAAAATATATGAAAGAAATAGCTTATAAAGAAAGAATTGTTTATCAAATTTATCCAGCATCTTTTTGTGATTCAAATAATGATGGTTGGGGAGATTTAAGAGGGATTATTTCTAAACTTGATTATTTAAAAGATTTAGGAGTTGGAATAATTTGGCTTTCACCAATTTATGATTCTCCAATGTATGACATGGGTTATGATGTAAGAGATTATAAAAAGGTAAATCCTCGTTTTGGAACTATGGATGATTTTGATGCTTTAATGTATGAAGCAAATGTTAGAGATATTAAAATTATTATGGATTTAGTAATAAATCATACTTCTAGTGAACATTATTGGTTTCAACAAGCCATAAATAATCCTACTTCAAAATATCGAGATTTTTATTATTTCAGGAAAGGTCGAGGAAGAAAAAATACTAAAGTTCCAAATAATTGGCAATCAATTTTTGTTGGAAGTGCTTGGGAACCTTTAGAATATGATAAAACCACCTTCTATATGCATCTTTTTTGCAAAGAGCAAGTTGATTTAAATTATCATAACGAAGAAGTTATAAAAAAAGTTGAAGATATTATGAAATTTTGGCTTGATAAGGGAGTTTATGGATTTAGATGCGATACCATCTCTTATCTTTGGAAAGAAACACTGAAAAATGGTCGACCAAGATTTGTGCAAACAGGTAAAGAATATTACGATAATATGGAAGGAAATCATTTATTACTTCAAAGATTTAAAAAAGATGTTTTAGGAAAATATAACATGGTTATGATTGGTGAAACTCCAGGAACAACCATTGAAATTGCAAATAAATATATAAGAAATGGCGAATTAAATATGCTAATTTCTTTTGAACATCAAAATTGCGATAAAAGTACTTTACTTCCAATTTTTAAAAAACCATTTAATATTAAAAAATTTATAAATATTATTTTTGATTATCAAAAAAACTGCGATTATTGCTGCAATTATTTTGAAAATCACGACCAATTAAGATCTGTTTCAAGATTTATTAAACCAAAATATCGAAACGAAGGAGCCAAAGCTCTTGCAATGTTTTTGCTGTCATTAAAAGGAACGCCATTTATTTATCAAGGTGAAGAAATTGGAATGACAAATTATCCAACTGAGCCAAAAAGAATTGAAGAAGTTAACGATGTAGCCGCTCATAATATTTATAATATGGCAAGAAAAATAGGGCTTCCTAAAAAGTTAGCTCTAAAAACAATTAAATTACAAAATAGAGACAACGAAAGATCCCCAATGCAATGGAATGACCGAATTAATGCTGGTTTTAATCAAAATTGGGCTCCTTGGCTAAAAGTAAATCCAGATTATATTGATAAAAATATTAATGTTGAATACGAAAGCAAAGACAAAGATTCAATTTTAAATTTTTATAAAGAAATGATTAAATTACGTAATTCTAGTGATATTTTGAAAAAAGGAAGTTTTAATGCGGTTAAATCTCACCCTTTTGTTGCAAAATTTATAAGAAAATATAAAAATCATAAATTATTAATCATCATAAATTTAAGTGCATTAAATATCATTGATAACGAAAAAAGCGATAGAAAGCTTGTTTTATCTAACTATCGCCAAGATTTTTATAAATATTTACCACCTTACTTTGCAGGAATTTATATTATTCCTTAATTAACTTAATTCTTTTTTACCAGTATATAAATCGTAATAAAGACCTTTTAATTTTAGTAGTTCTTCGTGAGTGCCACTTTCTTTAATGGTACCATTTTCCATAACTATAATTCTTGTTGCGTCTTTAATAGTGGAAAGTCGATGAGCAATTATTAAAGAAGTTCGATCTTTCATAATTTCGTCGATTGCATCGGTAACAAGTTTTTCAGTATGTGTATCAATATTGCTAGTTGCTTCATCTAAAATTAATAGTGGAGGTTGAGAAATTGCAGCTCTTGCAAGCGCTAAAAGTTGTCTTTGACCAGCACTTAAATTATGTCCATCATCAAAAAGCATAGTTTGATATTTATTTGGAAGTCTTTCAATAAAACTATGGGCATTGGTCAATTTTGCCGCGTTAACAACTTCTTCAAAAGTACTATGCATTCTAACATAGCGAATATTATCCGCAATAGTTCCAGTAAATAAGTGAGTATCTTGAGTAACGGTCGAAACAGCTTTTCTAAGAGATTCAAGTTTTATATCTTTAATATTGATTCCATCGTATAAAATCACGCCTTCTTCAATGTTATATAATCTAGAAATTAATGATATAATCGTAGTTTTTCCAGCGCCCGTTGGTCCCACAAAAGCAAGTTTTTCTCCAACATTAGCCTTAAATGAAATATTATTTAAAACTTTTTTACCTTTTACATAACCAAAAGATACATTTTTGAATTCAATATCGCCTTTCATCTGCTTAATAATGTAAGTTCCGTTTTTATTCATAATTTTCCAAGCATATTTATCGCTATATTTAGCCGAATCATTATTAACTTTAACAAGAGCAATTTTTCCTTCATCGCTTTCAATATTGGTATCTAAAAAATTGAAGATTCTTTCACTACCTGAAAGTGCTGTTAAGATATTATTTACGTGTTGAACGAAGAAATTTAATGGTTGAGAAGATTGTCTTACATAAACTAGGTAACTAGTTAAAGATCCAAAAGAAATTATTCCTTGAACTAAAAATAAACAGCCAAGAATTGAAGAAATTGCAAAATTAAAGTATGAAAGCGAAGTAATTACTGGAGTATTAATCGCGGTATGATAAAAAGATTTTGTTGATGCATTCCTTAATTTTTCATTATAATCCCCAAAAGATTTTAAAGATTCTTCTTTATGATTAAAGGCTTTAATAACTTTTAATCCATTGATGTTTTCTTCACTAACTGCATTTACACTTGCGAGTTCATTTTGTGTTGCAAGATAATATTTTCTAGTAAATCTTCCATTTAAAATAATGAAAATAAATTCAAAAAACATAAATGCACAAACAACAAGCGAAAGGTATGGATTGATTAAAATCATACAAGTTATTGTTCCAACAATGTTTCCAAAGCTAAATATAATATTTGCAAAACTAATATTTAATGCGTCATATAAAGTTGAAATATCATTTGTAAAATAAGTCATTATTTCGCCATGTTTATGAGTATCAAAATATGAAACAGACATTTTTTCTACATGTTCAATTAATTCATTTCGAATAGTGTAAATTACTTTTTGTGAGATCCTAATCATTAATTGAGTATAGGTAAAAAGTGCAATAATTGCGGTACTATAAAGCGAAATCATATTAAGAAGTAATTTCATAAATTGCTCATAATATTCTTGATTTCCTTTATTTTTAAAAGCTAAATCAATAGCATTTATGACATCTTTTAACATGAATGTTCCATAAATATTTGCAAATGATGAAAAACAAATTAAGCAAAAAACGATAATTAAAAGGAAAAAAGATTTTTTGTAATAACTAAGTAATCTTTTATAAACTGCTAATTTTTTCATAAAATAGCACCTCGTTTTTGTGATTTAACCATATCATGATAAATTTTATTATTCTCGATTAAATAGTCGTTTTTACCAATATTTATAATATTTCCATTATCAATAACTATTATTTTGTCAGCATCTTCAATAGTTGAGATTTTTTCTGAAATAATAATTTTGGTAACATCATGTAATTCATTTTTTAAATTATTTTTAACAGTTTTTTCAGTTAAAGCATCAAGTGCTGAAAAACTATCATCAAAAATTAATATTTTAGGATTTAAAATAATTGCTCTTGCGATACAAAGTCTTTGTCGTTGGCCACCTGAAACATTAGTTCCGCCTTCGCTGATCATAAAAGCAAAACCATTTTCTAATTGATTTAGAATAAAATCATAGCAACATGCAATTTTACAAGCTTTAATAACTTCATCCATCGAAGCATCTTTGTTACCAAATTTTAAATTATCTAAAACAGTTCCTTTAAAAAGTAGTGGGTTTTGGAAACAAAAACCAATATTTTTATGAAGTTCGTATTCGTTATAGAGTTTAACACTGTTGTTGGAAACTAAAATTTCACCTTCAGAAGCATCATAAAATCTATCAATTAAATTAACTAAAGTAGATTTTCCACTTCCTGTAGGCCCAACAATTCCAATTGTTTCGCCTGACTTAATATTTAGATTTATGTTATTTAAAACATAATTATTTTGAGTTTTAGTAGTTTTATAGTAGACATTTTGGAATACTACATCACCATTTGTGATTTTAAGTTTGCTATTTTTATTAAATTGAAGGTCAATCTCGGTATCTAAAATTTCACTTGTTCTATTTACAGAAGCATCCGCTCTATTTACATTAGTTAAACCATTATTAATCATTCTAAAAGCACCTAAAGATTGATTGAGATAGGTTAAGAAAGCGGAAATATTTACCGTGGTAATAGCAAATTTTTCATCAATAACAAAAATTCCACCAACATATAAAATGATTATAATAGTTGCAAAAATTACAAGATTCATAACTGGCATACTTAAAGCAGTCATTCCATATGATTTGTTAGAAATTAAACGAAGATTATCGTTAATATTATTAAATTTAGATATTTCATAATCTTCTTTTACAAAAGACTTAATTGTTTTTACATTTTTAATTGCTTCTTGTGTATCCTGATTTAATAAATCAGTGGTGGATTGCATTTGAATATATCTTGGTCTAACTTTTGTAATAATGACAGCATATGTAATGCACAAAATTAACATCGCAAGAAATAAGATCAAAGATAAAATTGGAGAAATGATAAGTGAAAAAATAACTGAACAAATAAGGAGCATTGGAGCTCTTATTAAAGGTCTAAAATTAGTACAAAATGTATTTTGAATAATTTGATTGTCATCAGTCAGCCTTGTAATTAGTGATGATTGTCTTAATTGATCAATATTATTAAAACTAAAGTTTTGGATTTTTTTATAAGTTTCGACTCTTAAAAGTGCACCAAATTTTCTACCAGTATTTGCAATAAATTTTGAACTAATTGTTCCAAAAATAAAGGCTAATACGGCACAAACTACCATGATTAAAGAAATTAAAATTAGGTAGTCTTGATTTATTTGATATCTATTTGCATTATCTAGATATACTCCAAGTGATAAAAGATAATTCATTAAGAATGGCACAAACATTTCAAGTGAGGCTTCGATGATTGTAAAAAATAGTGCAACGAAAAATTCTTTTTTATAAGGTTTTAGATATTTAAAAATTGTTTTATATGATTTAGTTGAATACTTCTTTTGCATAAAATTAGAAAAGAATGTGGCTAAGCACATTCTTTTTTTAAAAAAATAATAATTAAACTAGTCGCCTAATGGTTTTCCTTTTCCATCTTGGACAACATTGCCAGTAAGGATTAAAATTCCATCGATGAATGACCAAAGAGCGCCAATACCAAAAAGAAAAGCAAGTAAAAGTTGAGCAATACCAATCCCTGTATAGCCTAAATAAAGTCTTCCAACACCTGGTAAGAAAATATTTAATAAACCAGCTGCTAATTTACTTTTTGCAACAGTTCCATCACTACAAACAGTAGTATCTACGACATCTGTATCATCTGAATTTACCGGACATCCACAATTTGGACAAAATTTATCGCCCTCTGGGATCTCTTTTCCACATTTTTTGCAAAACATCATTTCTTCCTCCTTTAATAACAAATTATAAAACTTATACTCTCAATTTAATAGTATATTTTTA